>OKHN01000008.1_pt1 | contig 175097 bp, 164 predicted proteins | sample 1612511 | NCBI WGS metagenome assembly OKHN01 (sample SAMN04436800, study PRJEB24849) | human gut metagenome | biome: human gut; feature: NICU; material: stool | host: Homo sapiens | place: USA: Saint Louis, MO | collected 2011-04-20
TTTTTTTATTTTCTCAGTTTTTGGCAAGCAAACCAAAACTCATTTACGCATTATCAATCATCACTACCTCATTACTTCTTGTTTCTTATTTTATCAATTTCGATTTTATCAACATGCTCATTGGTAAAATGAGCTTCATTTCATCTCTTGGCGGTGGTATTGGCAATGTTGATATAAATAGTAAATTTGGCGCATACCTTGGTGGCGATGTGGAAGGTGCTTTATTTTACGATGGTAATATTTTTAGGCGTATCTACTCTTCGTTAGAGTTAATATTTTTTTCAGTGATATCGTTCTTTTTTATGTGGGTTTTTCGGAAAAAGAATATAGTACCTTCAGTATCTTTTTACCAGTTATATACTCTACAACTAGGCATCGTACTTTATTCTACTTTGCTAATTTCCATGGTGTGGTTTATTAGGAATTTTTATTGGTGTGCTCTTTTAAATCCAATTGTTTTATATGAAGCAATAGCGAGTTATGATTCCACCGTAAAAAGAAGATACATAGTATCGCTTTGCTACTCTATATTTATATTACTATATTTATCTCTTTGGTTTTGGCGGCATCCCTTGGTTATCGGTTCTTATTAATACTATCTGAAGAATTTAAAATGAAGAAAAAATTATTGTTTGTTACGGCCATTGAAAAAGACGAGTCAGATGGAGTATGGAAGAAAGTATTAGCGATGGCGAATGCCTTCGCTAGACTCAATTATGATGTCGATTTGGTATATAGGGAAAAAGGATATGGCGTTGTTCAAAATATTAATACATGCACTCTAGGTAATATTAGGGAAAAGATAACATTCTTATATTCAAAAATATCTTACTATAATGAGCTTGCAAAGTTAATTAATGGTAAGTATGAGCTCCTGTATATAAGGAAACCTCTTGGTGGAATTTCATCGTTATTATTGGGTAGGGTTGTTAATAAAGTTATTAAAAAGAATGGGAATAGTAAAATATGCATGGAGATACCAACTTTCCCTTACCGGAAAGAAGTTCGTGGATTTCAAGGGTTTGTTTCTGAGATTTGTTTCCATCTTGGATTCTTTTTTTATCGAAGGGAAATTTCCTTAATTCCTTATATGGGTTGTGATGTATCACATATATGGGGAATCCCTGCATGTAAGATTTCAAATGGAATCGATCTTTCCAGCTTAAAGCTTTTGAGATCTTGTAAACCAAAATTTCGCGATACAATTAACTTTGTTGCGGTAGCGAGGTTATCTTTCTGGCATGGACTTGATCGTCTCATACATTCAATTGCAAATTATGAAGGTGATTATGAGGTACAGCTTAAAATTGTTGGTGCAGGGGAACCAGAGTTAAGTCGGCTTCAAAATATTGTTGCAGAATTAAAGTTGGATAACTTAATTTCTTTCACTGGGCCACTTCATGGAGATAAACTTATTCAAATCTATGAAGAAAGTGATATTGCCGTTGACTCATTAGGTCGCCATAGAACAGGAACAAATCAAAATAGTTCTCTTAAATCAAAAGAATATACAGCGTTGGGTTTGCCATTTATTAAAAGTCACGATGATGTCGTTTTCGATAATCAGTTTTTTTCATTAACTGTATCTCCGGATGAAAACGATATTAATATTGAAAATGTTATCAAATGGTATGTTGAATTACCAGTTAATACACCTTTTTTAATGCGTGAGTTTGCTGTGGGAGAATTATCTTGGGAAAAACAATTGTCTTACCTTCTGTCTTTTCTTAAATAACTATATGTTATGTCGTTTTGTTGAGGTGATAATGGTAAAAAAAATTCTTCTTTTATTTATTATTTTATGCATGAATAATGTTTCATTTGCCTCAGTTAAAATCTGGTTTTGTCCAAATGATTCTGGGTTTATTACTGATAAACAACTGGAAAAAAAATGGGCTCATTCAAGAGGAGATATCGATGTTTACAAGTTTTATTATCAGCTGATTTTAAATGATAGTTATGAGGGATTAAAAAAGAAAATTAGCTTTTTACAATCCAATAATATTCAAATTGCTGTCGAATTACCTCCCCTAGTCTGGGAAGAGAATGGCCGTGGATTCAAAATAGAGTCTTTTCAACGCAAAGGGCTTATTGAGTCTGTCATGAAGAAATTAAAGGCCGTAAATGCGAAGCTTGATTATGTTGCACTTGATGAGCCTCTTTATTTTGCTCATTATATGAATGGACCTGCTGCAGTTAATTATAACTTAGATGTATTGGCTTCGAAAATATCGGATTCTTTAAAGATTGTTTATGCTTACTATCCAAACGTAATTGTCGGAGAGATCGAGCCAATAGGTGCATTTAAGCATCTAACAATGACTGAAAAATATAATTTATTTAATAATTGGTTTGTGGCTTTTAATAATAAAAATGACAAGCCTCTAAAATTTCTTCACGACGATGTATCATGGCGCGATGATTGGGAAAATGAAATAACATTGCTACATCAGTTGACGAAAAAAAACAACCTTGAAAATGGTATAATTTTTAATTCAGCATATCAGTGGTACAACTCTGAACTATGGATGAAGAGTGCAAGACTTAATATTGATAAAGTTCTCTCGATAGGTTCCCTCATTCCAAATGTTGCAGTACTACAAAGTTGGAATAAAAGTCCGGAAATAATTGCTGATGACAATAATATTTCAGCACATAGCAGTTTGGTATTATATTTTATTAATAAAAGAGATGCTAATTAAGGTTAAGGGTTTTTATGGTTATTGTGAATTTAACGACAACATCTGAGCGTTTAGAGCTTTGTTCCGCTACCGTTTGGTCCTTGATCCATCAAAGTTGTCTGCCTGATAAAATTTTTTTATGGATATCTAGAGATGCTTATATGGCAGACAAAGGCATATTTGCTATCCCGAGCTGGGTTGATGAGATAAATAGTCTGTATGATATTCTTAATATAAAATACACTGATAATACCGGGCCTTATCGAAAAATATTTCCTATGTTAAAGGAGGCTTCTGATAAAGATGTTCTGGTCTATGCTGATGATGATGTTATTTATTCTTCCAATTGGCTGGAGCTTTTGTTGACTTCTTTTTATGCCTCTGAAGAAAAATATGCAGTAGCATCTAGAATAAGGCTTATGAACAGAAATCTCTTTGGTTACTATCAAAGCTACAATAGATATCCTTTAGCTAATATTTGTAGTGTTTATAGTGATGATTTCATTATTACTGGTGTCGGGGGGTGTGTAATTAAAAAGAAAATGATAAATGATAAGTTTATTAACGATATTTCTTATCTTGAGGTTGCCCCCAAAACAGATGATCTATGGATAAGTAAGATTTTGAGATTGTCGGGTACTGCTGTTAAGAGTTGTCCTCAAGCACTGTGTTGTGTTCAAGAAATCCAGCACTCAAGTTACTCGCTAAATCATGAAAATACGAGTAAATTTTCAGGTGGCATTTTTTTACGTTTAATGTACAAATTCAAGTTGGCTGTTTTTGGATATGTTGGGATTAGTCTTTCGAATAATGATAAGACACAAAAAAACATTGATCGCTATTTTAAAATATAATGATCTTAGCATTGATCTTTAATGGTTGGAAATATCCCAATGAGCTTACTTTATAATGTTAAATGGGTTTCTCTCTCTCAGGTTATACGTGTTTTATGCCAAGTATTAGCAATGGTCTTTTTTTCTCGATATCTTACTCCTATTGAAATTGGCATCATGGCAATGACTGTTATTGTTGTTAATTTTGTTAATGTGTTACGAGATATGGGATCTTCCGCTGCGATTATACAGAAAGATAACGTTACAGATGAGCTAATATGTAGCGTTTTTTATCTGAATTTATTAATGGGGGCTGGTTTATTTTTCTTGGTTTATTTTTGTTCAGGTTTGATTGCTGCTTTCTTCAAGGAGCCTCTTGTTAGCTCAACCTTAAGTCTGGTAGCTATAGCCTTCCCTATAAATAGTGTGACTAGTGTTCATTTGGCATTGCTGGAGAGAGATTCGAAATTTAATAAAATTGCAGCCGTAGAAATCTTTTCATCTCTTCTGTCGTTATCAATAGCTGTGTTATATGCAATGAATGGTGGTGGGGTCTATAGCCTTGTTTTGCAGACACTTTTATATTCGGTATTAAGTTCACTTGGCTTTTGGTTTTATTCAAAATGGTTGCCTAAATTCAAGTTTAGTCTTATTGATATAAAATCAATTTTTTCATTTAGCTCTAATCTAATAGGGTTTAATATAATAAATTATTTTTCTAGGAATAGTGATCAAATTATAATTGGACGTTTTTTCTCTGCTGATCTCTTAGGTCAGTACTCTCTAGCTTATCGCATAATGTTGTTTCCAGTTCAAAATATTACATTTGTTCTGACACGTTCTCTTTATCCTTTACTTAGCAGATTGCAAAATGATCCTAAAGAAGCATATAAGATATATTTAAAAACACTCCGGGCTATTTCATTTATAATACCGCCGTTAATGTTGGGGGTTTGTGCTGTTAGCGATGAGTTTGTTTTATTTGTTTTTGGTAATAAGTGGGTTCAGATTCCAGGTATATTAGTATGGCTTGCTCCTGTTGCGATCATGCAGTCGTTAGTTAGTACAACAGGCGCTGTCTTTATGTCTCATGCAAAAACAAATGTTTTGTTAAGAATTTCAATATATAACGCATTTTTGCAAATTAGCGCTTTCTTGATAGGTGCTTTTTATAGTCTGAAAGTACTTGTTATATTGTATTGTGCTGCAAATGTTTTAATGTTTGTGCCTAATATGTATTTGGCTTTTTCGGTAATAGGTGGACGCTTTGTTGAGTTATTCCAAACTATCTGGAAGCCACTTTTTTCAGCATTTGTAATGTATTCTGTCTTGCGTTATTTTTCTGAGGATTTTGTTTCTCATAATGTTTTGGTTTTATCATTGATAATGAAAATTATAATGGGCATATTGGTTTATTTCTTTTGCGTTTTAGTCCTTGAGCATAAAATGTTATTGAAATTTCTATCGAGACAAAAAAGGCTTTCAAATTAACATCTAGCTTTCTTCATAATATTTATGAGCTAAGAATGATATCGATAGCTATGTGATAGCAGAAAAATAAGTTAAAGTATATGTGATTTTAGCTGCGAGCTTGTCGCAGTGACCACACCTGACAGGAGTATGTAATGTCCAAGCAACAGATCGGGGTTGTCGGTATGGCAGTGATGGGGCGTAACCTTGCGCTCAACATCGAAAGCCGCGGTTATACCGTCTCCGTTTTCAACCGCTCCCGTGAAAAGACCGAAGAAGTGATTGCCGAGAATCCGGGCAAGAAACTGGTCCCACATTATACAGTGCAAGAGTTTGTTGAGTCGCTCGAAACTCCACGCCGTATCCTGTTAATGGTGAAGGCGGGCGCAGGCACTGATAGTGCCATCGACTCTCTGAAGCCTTACCTGGACAAGGGTGACATCATCATCGATGGTGGTAATACCTTCTTCCAGGATACGATTCGTCGTAATCGTGAGCTTTCTGCTGAAGGTTTTAACTTTATCGGAACCGGCGTGTCCGGCGGTGAAGAAGGGGCTCTTAAAGGTCCTTCGATTATGCCTGGCGGGCAGAAAGAAGCTTATGAACTGGTTGCTCCAATTCTCAAGCAGATTGCTGCTGTCGCTGAAGACGGTGAGCCGTGCGTAACCTATATCGGTGCCGATGGCGCTGGTCATTATGTCAAAATGGTTCACAACGGTATTGAATACGGTGATATGCAGCTTATTGCAGAAGCCTACGCTTTACTGAAAGGCGGGCTGGCGCTCTCTAATGAAGAGCTGGCGCAAACCTTTACCGAATGGAATGAAGGTGAGCTTAGCAGCTATCTCATTGACATCACTAAAGACATCTTCACCAAAAAAGATGAAGAGGGTAAATACCTGGTCGACGTGATCCTCGATGAGGCGGCAAACAAAGGTACCGGCAAATGGACCAGCCAGAGCTCTCTTGACCTCGGTGAACCGCTGTCACTTATCACTGAATCTGTATTCGCTCGCTACATCTCTTCTCTGAAAGATCAGCGTGTGGCTGCTTCGAAAGTTCTTACCGGACCCCAGGCGAAGAGTGCAGGCGATAAAGCGGAGTTCGTTGAGAAAGTTCGCCGCGCTCTGTATCTGGGCAAAATCGTCTCTTACGCTCAAGGTTTCTCGCAGCTGCGCGCGGCTTCTGATGAATACCACTGGGATCTGAACTACGGTGAGATCGCGAAAATCTTCCGCGCCGGCTGTATTATTCGTGCTCAGTTCCTGCAAAAGATTACTGATGCCTATGAGCAGAATGCCGGTATTGCCAACCTGCTGCTGGCTCCATACTTTAAGCAGATCGCCGATGATTATCAGCAAGCCCTGCGCGATGTTGTTGCATATGCTGTTCAGAATGGTATTCCGGTTCCGACGTTCTCTGCGGCCATCGCCTACTACGATAGCTATCGCTCTGCAGTCTTGCCTGCTAACCTGATTCAGGCGCAGCGTGACTATTTTGGTGCGCATACCTATAAGCGTACCGATAAAGAAGGTGTGTTCCATACTGAGTGGATGGAATAAAGTTTTCATTGTCATTTGCCCGGGGTATTAACCCGGGCATAAATTTTCCACAAATAGAATTCCTCTCCTGTAATTAGTACTCCCTTATCCTAATTTTTTAAAAACGTAATTTGCGAATGTTTTTCTAAAGGAAATCATTTAATATGATATTGATATCCTGAGGAATATATTTCGAATTTTATTAGGCTCTGGTAATAAAAGGTAAGTTAAATATGAAGATCCTTGTCACTGGTGGTGCAGGTTTTATTGGTTCTGCAGTTGTTCGTCATATCATTGAAAACACCTCCGACGAAGTACGCGTAATAGATTGCCTCACCTACGCCGGTAACCTTGAGTCCCTGGCGCCGGTTGCCGGTAATAAACGTTACTCGTTTTCTCAGACAGATATCACTGATGCCAAATCTGTGGCAGAGCAGTTCAGCGATTTCCGTCCGGATATTGTGATGCACCTGGCCGCAGAGAGTCACGTGGACCGCTCTATCGATGGGCCTGCTGCCTTTATTCAGACCAACCTGATCGGAACTTTCACCCTGCTGGAAGGGGCCCGCCAGTACTGGTCAGCTCTCGATACGGCGCAGAAGCAGACTTTCCGCTTCCACCATATTTCGACCGATGAAGTCTACGGCGACCTGCACGGTACCGATGATCTGTTCACCGAAGAGACTCCGTACGCGCCAAGCAGCCCGTACTCTGCCTCCAAGGCCGGCAGCGACCATCTTGTCCGCGCCTGGAACCGCACCTATGGCCTGCCGGTGGTGGTGACCAACTGCTCCAACAACTACGGCCCGTATCACTTCCCGGAAAAACTTATTCCGCTGACCATCCTCAATGCCCTCGCCGGGAAACCGCTGCCGGTCTACGGCAATGGAGAACAGATCCGCGACTGGCTGTACGTGGAAGATCACGCCCGGGCGCTATACAAAGTGGCGACGGAAGGCCGCAGTGGTGAAACGTACAACATCGGCGGTCATAACGAGCGTAAAAACGTTGATGTCGTGCGAACCATTTGCGCCATTCTCGATAAAGTGGTTGAACAGAAGCCGGGCAATATCAGCCAGTTTGCCGATCTGATTACGTTTGTGAAAGACCGTCCGGGTCATGACCTGCGTTATGCCATTGATGCGGCGAAAATTCAGCGCGATCTGGGCTGGGTGCCCGAAGAGACGTTTGAAAGCGGAATTGAAAAAACGGTCCACTGGTACCTGAACAACACGACCTGGTGGCAGCGCGTGCTGGATGGCTCCTATGCCGGTGAACGTCTTGGCCTGAACAACTAAAAAGGAAAGAAGCATGAAAGGTATTGTACTGGCCGGCGGCTCCGGCACGCGTTTATATCCGATCACCCAGGGTGTTTCCAAGCAGCTACTGCCCATTTATGACAAGCCGATGATTTACTACCCGGTTTCTGTTCTGATGCTGGCGGGAATCAAGGATATCCTGATTATCACCACGCCGGAGGATATGCCCGCATTTCAGCGTCTGCTGGGTGACGGTTCTCAGTTTGGGGTGAATTTCAGCTATGCGATTCAGCCGTCGCCGGACGGTCTGGCGCAGGCCTTTATCATCGGCGAGAAGTTTATCGGTAATGATGCCTGTGCATTAGTCCTGGGCGATAACATCTACTTTGGTCAGAGCTTTGGCCGGAAACTGGATGCGGCGGCCAGCAAAACATCCGGAGCTACGGTATTCGGCTACCAGGTTCTCGATCCGGAACGTTTCGGTGTGGTGGAGTTTGATGAGAACTTTAAAGCGCTGTCGATTGAAGAGAAGCCGCTGAAGCCGAAATCTGACTGGGCGGTGACCGGACTCTATTTTTATGACACCGATGTGGTGGCAATGGCGAAGGAAGTTAAACCCTCCGCGCGCGGGGAGCTTGAGATCACCACGCTGAACCAGATGTATCTGGATCGGGGTGACCTGCAGGTTGAACTGCTGGGCCGTGGTTTTGCCTGGCTGGATACGGGAACCCACGACAGCCTGATTGAGGCCTCTCAGTTTATCCATACCATCGAGAAGCGTCAGGGGATGAAAGTAGCCTGCCTGGAAGAAATTGCTTATCGCAAGCAGTGGCTGAGCGCGGAAGGGGTGGCGGTACAGGCCGAACGGTTGAAGAAAACCGAGTACGGTGCTTACCTGAAACGTCTGCTGAATGAGCATTAATGGCTGCCGGTCATCATTGGGATATTAACGTATGAAAATTTTACTGATTGGCAAAAATGGTCAGGTGGGCTGGGAACTGCAGCGTGCGTTGTCCACGCTGGGCGAAGTGGTTGCCGTGGACTTTTTTGATAAAACGCTGTGCGGTGATCTGACCAATCTGGAAGGGATCGCGCAGACGGTCCGTACGGTAAAACCGGATGTAGTGGTGAACGCGGCTGCCCATACGGCGGTGGACAAAGCGGAAAGCGAGCGCGAGCTTTCCGATCTGCTGAACGACCGGGGCGTGGCGGTGCTGGCAGAAGAGTCAGCGAAGCTGGGGGCGCTGATGGTGCACTACTCAACGGACTATGTGTTTGACGGCCAGGGAAGCCACTATCGTCTGGAAGATGAGGCGACCGGGCCGCTGAACGTGTACGGCGAAACCAAACGAGCCGGAGAAATCGCGCTGGAGCAGGCGAATCCGCGCCATCTTATTTTCCGTACCAGTTGGGTATATGCCACCCGCGGGGCAAACTTCGCTAAAACGATGCTGCGTCTGGCAGGTGAGAAAGAGGCGCTGTCGATTATTAACGATCAGCACGGTGCGCCAACCGGCGCAGAGCTGCTGGCGGACTGTACGGCAATCGCCATTCGTGAAGAACAGCGCAACCGTGCTGTAGCCGGGACCTATCATCTGGTGGCCAGCGGGGAAACCAGCTGGGCGGAGTACGCGGAATTTGTTTTTGAGGTGGCGCGGTCGCACGGCGCAGAGCTGGCAATCAAAGCAGTAAGCGGTATCCCCACCACGGCCTACCCAACGCCGGCAAAACGTCCGCTGAACTCACGGCTGTCGAATGAGAAATTCCAGCGTGTATTTGGCGTGACGCTGCCGGACTGGCGTCAGGGCGTGGCGCGCGTGGTAACAGAAGTTCTGGGCAAGTAAACGGGCAGAAATATTATGAATATTATTAAGACAGATATCCCTGAAGTGCTGATTTTTGAACCTCGTGTCTTCGGCGATGCGCGCGGTTTTTTCTTTGAGAGCTTCAGCAGTAAAGTATTTGATGAAGCAGTGGGGCGGAAAGTGGAGTTTGTGCAGGATAACCACTCTCAGTCGCAGAAGGGCGTGCTGCGCGGGCTGCACTACCAGCTTGACCCGCATGCCCAGGGCAAACTGGTTCGCTGCATTGAAGGCGAGGTGTTTGATGTGGCGGTCGATATCCGCCGTTCATCGCCAACGTTTGGTAAATGGGTGGGTGCGGTACTGAGCGCGGAAAACAAGCGTCAATTGTGGATCCCGGAAGGGTTTGCCCATGGCTTCATGGCGTTGAGCGAAACGGTGCAGTTTGTGTACAAGGCCACGAACTATTATGCGCCGCAGTCTGAGCGGAGCATTATCTGGAACGATCCGGAGATTAATATCCAGTGGCCGGAGATTGCAGACTGTACGCTCTCTTTATCTGATAAGGATTTGCAGGCTCATACCTTAAAGACGGCTGAAGTATATAAATAAGCATAAAATATAGCTTCATTTACTGTATAGGCCCTTTATAGGCCTATACAGTATTTCAGAGAGCTTTGGTGTCTTGCTTGACTTACATTGTTCCTGAGAGTAGAAACATCAACAGTTTTGCTTAATTTGCGGCCATCCGCCGCCGTCCAGTTAACTGATTAAAGTGTGATCGAATGAAAATTACTATTTCCGGTACCGGTTATGTTGGTTTATCGAATGGCATCCTGATTGCGCAAAACCACGAAGTGGTGGCGCTGGATATCATTCAATCCAAAGTTGATATGATTAACCAAAAGATTTCTCCGATTGTCGATAAGGAGATCCAGGAATATCTGGCGGAAAAACCGTTGAATTTTCGCGCGACGACTGACAAGCATGATGCCTATCGTGATGCAGATTATGTCATTATCGCTACGCCCACTGACTACGATCCTAAAACCAACTACTTCAATACTTCGACCGTTGAAGCCGTTATTCGTGATGTCACCGAGATTAACCCAGACGCGGTAATGATTATTAAATCCACCATTCCCGTTGGCTTTACGCGTGATATTAAAGAGCGCCTGGGCATTGATAACGTCATTTTCTCTCCTGAGTTTCTGCGTGAAGGCCGCGCGCTTTACGACAATCTGCACCCGTCTCGTATCGTCATTGGCGAACGTTCAGAACGCGCGGAGCGTTTTGCTAATCTGCTGAAAGAAGGCGCGATTAAGCAGGATATCCCGACGCTGTTTACTGACTCTACCGAAGCTGAGGCGATTAAGTTATTTGCCAATACCTACCTGGCGCTGCGCGTAGCCTACTTTAATGAACTGGATAGCTATGCTGAAAGCCAGGGTCTGAACAGTAAACAGATCATCGAAGGCGTGTGTCTCGATCCGCGAATCGGTAATCACTATAACAATCCATCCTTTGGCTACGGCGGCTACTGCCTGCCGAAAGATACCAAGCAGTTGCTGGCAAACTACGAATCTGTACCGAATAACATCATCGGTGCCATCGTAGATGCTAACCGCACGCGTAAAGATTTTATCGCTGACTCCATCCTGGCGCGCAAGCCTAAGGTCGTTGGTATCTATCGCCTGATCATGAAGAGTGGCTCCGATAACTTCCGCGCTTCCTCAATTCAGGGCATCATGAAGCGTATCAAGGCCAAAGGTATCCCGGTCATTATCTACGAACCGGTTATGCAGGAAGATGAGTTCTTCAATTCCCGCGTGGTTCGCGATTTAGACGCGTTCAAACAAGAAGCTGACGTGATTGTCTCAAACCGAATGGCTGAAGAGCTGTCGGATGTCGCTGACAAAGTGTATACCCGCGATTTGTTCGGTAGTGACTAAATCCCCCCTCTGGCCGGGAGATACGCTGTCGGCCAGAATTTTCCTCTCTCCTGAAGGGGGCAGCTATTCGCCTGGCGAATCGTATTGCTCCTCTTCTCCGGCCCAACTCCCTAAAAAACGTGACCTCGCTTAAATTCTTCAATCGATCATCTTGTCCCAACCATTGAGGTCGGATATGTTAAATTCACCTTGTGAAGAGCTACCGTCACTGTGATGTAGACGCTGGAGATAAGCGCCGGAAGGTAAAACAGAGCCTGCTTGCAGGCTTTTGTTGTTTTTGGATCCCGGGTTCACAGGCCTACTTCTTTGCGGGGAGTTAAAGCGCTGATTGAAATTTACACGAGCGAGGGGCGGGATCTTTCAAGGGAAGGGCGCAGGCATAGCAAACACAAGCCACATTCATGGCCATGTGAATAGCGTGCTGGTACTAAGGGTATAGTATCAGTTTAATATGACATTTTTATTTTAAAAGATATCCAATGCCAGCTGTAAAGACTATGCGTATCCCCACCGCTGGCAATGTTTTATTCTTATATTATTATTTCCTATGCCTGTATTATAATTATATTAAGTTTTCTTTTCACCACTTTCGTTTGTTAAAAGTCAGCTTGGTCTTTTTCTGATCTTTGATATAAGAAATCAGAAAATAGACTGAAACAATCAACAGGATGGCAGCAACTGCTAAGAAAATTATGTTTGCCATAATGCGTACCAGAATGAAAGGAATGTTATAAATCCATTTGCCTGCGAACTAATATCTCTGCAAAAGCATGCCTTTGCCTGCTTAACATAGCCTGAATTTAAGAAAATTCCTATATGGTGTTTGTGGTTTTTTTTTGAGAAAAGTGGAAAAAACTTTTTCATTACCGTTACGTTGAACAATAGCGCTGTGGCCGACTTTGCTGGCAGACTGATGAGCTGGGGATGGTTTGCTTTATAAGGTAATGCTCTTCGGTGAGGGTAAGGGAAGTGGCTTAGATGAGAGTTTGTTGAAGGTTTTGTTTGCTTCGTGTTAAATCTGCGTTTAGGTATTGTGTGGTTTCAGCGGCAGGCCATAAATAAATTACGTATCTCAACTTGCAGCAGGGATAGATAAGTTTATCCAATGACCATTTCCGATATAAAAAAGCCGCAGTAGCGTTCTGCTGCGGCTAAATCCACAATGCCTGATATGACTACGCCTTGTAATAGGCTTTATACCAGTCAACGAAGTTCTTCACCCCCTGGCTAACCGTCGTTTGCGGCCTGAATCCCACCGCATCATACAGCGGCCTGGTATCTGCGCTGGTTTCCAGCACATCGCCGGGCTGTATCGGCATCATATTTTTCTCCGCCACCATCCCCAGAGCCTCTTCCAGAGCAGTGATGTAATCCATGAGCTCAACCGGTGAGCTATTCCCGATGTTATACACCCGGTATGGCGCCGAGCTATCCGCTGGTGAACCCGTTTCAACGGTCCATTCCGGATTAGGCTGCGGGATAATGTCCTGCATCCTTACAACCGCCTCAACGATATCGTCAATGTAGGTGAAGTCGCGCTTCATCTTGCCGTAGTTATAGACATCAATACTCTTACCCTCAAGCATGGCTTTCGTAAACTTGAACAGCGCCATATCCGGACGGCCCCACGGGCCGTAGACGGTGAAGAATCTCAGTCCGGTGGTTGGAATGCCATAAAGATGCGAGTAGGTATGCGCCATCAGTTCATTCGCTTTCTTGGTGGCGGCATACAGCGAAACCGGATGATCAACCGAATCCTCCGTAGAGAACGGCATTTTACGGTTCAGGCCATAGACCGAACTGGATGAGGCATAGAGCAAATGCTCAACGTTGTTGTGTCTGCAGCCTTCAAGAATGTTCAGATAACCAATCAGGTTAGCGTCAGCATAAGCGAACGGGTTTTCCAGGGAGTAGCGAACTCCTGCCTGCGCGGCGAGATGGATCACTCGGTTAAATTTCTCGTTAGCAAAAAGCCGGGCAATACCTTCCCGATCCGCGAGATCGATTTTGTGAAAACTGAACAGGGGAGATGGCAGTAAATCCAGACGGGCCTGCTTAAGATTGACGTCATAATAGTCGTTCATGTTGTCGAGGCCGACAACCTCATGACCCGCCTCCAGAAGGCGCTTGCAGGTATGAAAGCCGATGAATCCTGCGGCTCCAGTTACTAAAAATTTCATATTCATCCTCTGGGGTGACTGTGTCCCGCTATCTATTCGTTGATTTTACACTGGCTTGCCGCGTGGATCACCTGCTTTACCGTTGCTGATTATGTTCATATGTTCGTTGGGGAAGCGCTGGCGTCCGGATATCAATGGGTTTGTACTGGCGTTCTGTAGTTTGAATGAAATTCATTATCTGTGCTTTATGATTAGCAAGGTAATGATTTCGTATGGTTTGATCGCGTACTCAGGATTCCCTGTTCTGCCCAAACGGTTTATGCCCCGGAGAAATAACGCAGATTAAAATTGATTTTATGTTTGAGTTTACAATTATTTCACATCGAAGGCGGGTTTTTAATCTTTTTCTTTTTAAATCAAATGGTTGTTTTCTTTTCTAAATTTTGTTTAAATTATGTTTACCTGCTGAATCATTTGCAATATGAATTGATTGGCAACGTATTTTCATTTTTATTCCTATAGACCAGCGCTATAATGCTGCTGCTCATTTGCATGACCATTGTGTTGTCAGCTTAATCAGCTATCCTGTGCGCAGCATTAAATATGACACTAAACTGATTGTTGGCGTCATTTCAATCAATATTGGAGCACAGTTTGCGCTGATTCATCAGAAGATGAATGGGCAGATAACGGAGACAGAGCCCTGTGACGCATGAAAAACAGGCTTGTCGGATGAGCGAATTGAGAAATTCCTGATGGATGAGGTGAAAGCAAACAGCGAGAGTGTGCCCCTGCTTGAATCTTTATCGTTTTCAAGCGAGCAACACCCGGTGTCACGGGCGGCCACTTTTTCGACAGCCGCTGTTTAACCTCAGGACGGCGTTGAGCCAGTGCGCTGGGGTTGTGATAACAGGCGCTGGAGGTTTTGACAGACAAGATAGATGAATCATTACGCAGTTTGGTTGCGACAGCCAAGGGCGGTAGCGTGATTTAAAGCTATCTCATAACATTAAGGGGAGGGGGTATCTGACTGTAAAATAGCAGTTTTTACTGTTTGCCATGAAACAGCACATTAACTGGTCATCTCCAGGTCAGCATCTCACTTGTCCCAGTTCGGTATGCAAGATCTACAATGGTCGGCTGCTGCCAATGCATTAAAGCGGAGACAAAACTCGGGAAAATCTTGCTTTAATCTATGTGCTTAGGTTTTCAGCTCGTATGCTCAAGTCACGGTATCTACCGGCAATCTATAAGTTCGGGCGTTAGAGCTATCGCAGCTGACGGGGGTTTAGTCAGCTACAACGCGAAATCTAAAGTGCATAACAAAATGCTTAAAATTTCGTAGAATAATTTATGAGTATAAAAATGAAGTATAATCTAGGGTATTTATTTGACCTGCTTGTTGTTATCACTAATAAAGATCTAAAGGTACGGTATAAAAGTAGCGTGTTTGGTTATTTATGGTCAATTGCCAATCCTTTGCTTTTTGCGATGATCTACTATTTTATTTTCAAACTGATCATGCGTGTTCAGATACCTAATTATACCCTTTTTCTAATAACGGGGCTGTTTCCCTGGCAGTGGTTTGCAAGCTCAGCAACAAATTCACTTTTTTCATTTATTGCTAATGCGCAAATTATTAAAAAAACTGTATTTCCGCGCTCAGTTATCCCGCTCAGTAATGTCATGATGGAAGGGTTACACTTCTTGTGTACCATTCCTGTCATCGTCGCTTTTCTTTTTGTCTACGGTATGCGTCCTTCGCTTTCGTGGCTGTGGGGAATACCGCTCATTGCTATCGGGCAGGTGATATTCACCTTTGGCATATCCATAATCTTTTCAACGTTGAATCTATTTTTTAGAGATCTGGAAAGATTTGTGACTCTCGGTATTATGTTGATGTTCTACTGTACGCCCATTTTATACGCATCCGATATGATTCCGGCAAAATATAGCTGGGTTATTGACTATAACCCTCTGGCGAGTATGATTTTAAGCTGGCGCAACTTATTTATGGATGGGGTTTTAAACTATGAGCATATTTCAGTATTATACTTGACGGGGATAGTGCTGACGGTTATCGGTCTGAGTATTTTTAATAAATTAAAATATCGCTTTGCAGAGATCTTGTGATGGAACCAGTAATTGATTTTAATAATGTGACAAAAGAGTATCCACTTTACCATCATATTGGCTCAGGTATTAAAGATTTAATATTTCATCCCAAAAGAGCATTTCAATTACTGAAGGGCCGCAAATATCTTGCTATTCAGGATGTTTCTTTTACGGTCGGTAAAGGAGAGGCCGTTGCGCTCATCGGGCGAAATGGCGCAGGCAAAAGCACATCTTTGGGGTTGGTTGCCGGCGTGATAAAACCCACAAAAGGATCGGTCACCACGCGTGGGCGAGTCGCTTCAATGCTTGAGCTGGGCGGCGGCTTTCATCCAGAATTGACGGGGCGCGAGAACATTTTTCTTAATGCCACACTTCTTGGGTTACGCCGTAAAGAGGTGCAGCAGCGAATGGAGCGCATCATTGAATTTTCCGAATTAGGAGAATTTATCGATGAGCCGATCCGCGTCTATTCTAGCGGTATGCTAGCGAAGCTTGGTTTTTCTGTTATCAGTCAAGTTGAGCCTGATATTTTGATTATCGATGAAGTGCTTGCCGTCGGCGATATTTCTTTTCAGGCTAAATGTATCAAGACGATTAAAGAGTTCAAAAATCGTGGCGTAACAATATTGTTTGTTAGCCACAACATGAGTGATGTGGAAAAGATATGCGATCGGGTTGTCTGGATCGAAAATCACCGTCTGCGGGAAATCGGTTCTGCTGAAAGAATCATCGAACTTTATAAACAAGCAATGGCCTAAATCTGGTAATTAAATGAATAGTATTAAGATCTATACCTGTCATCATAAGCCGAGCGCATTCCTTAATGCATCGATTATCAAACCATTGCATGTAGGTAAAGCCAACTCCTATAATGATATCGGCTGTATTGGCGATGATACAGATGATAATATTTCGTTTAAAAACCCCTTTTACTGTGAGTTAACAGCACATTATTGGGTTTGGAAAAATGAATCTCTTTCTGATTATGTCGGCTTTATGCATTATCGCCGACATCTGAACTTTTCCTCAGAGCAGAGCTTTCCGGAAGATAATTGGGGCGTCGTTAATTCACCCGTTATTGATGCAGAGTATGAAAAGCAGTTTGGTTTAACCGACACCGCAATCCAGGATTGTATTTCAGGGTTTGACCTGCTGTTACCAAAGAAGTGGTCTGTGACCTCTGCCGGCAGTAAAAATAACCTCGATCATTATGAGAAAGGTGAGTTTTTACATATAAAGGACTATCTGGCTGCCCTGGAGGTTGTCGAAGAGCTTTATCCGGATTATAAAGCGGCTATTCAGCAGTTTAACAATGCCACAGATGGCTATTATACGAACATGTTTGTGATGCACAAAGATATGTTCGTAGATTATTCAGAATGGCTCTTCGCGATTTTGACTAATCTTGAAAGCCGCATCTCTATGAATAATTATAACGCGCAAGAAAAGCGTGTTATTGGACATATCGCTGAGCGTCTTTTTAACATTTATATTATTAAGCAGCAGCAAGACCGGGCCCTGAAAGTTAAAGAACTTCAGCGCACTTTCGTGACGAATGAGACATTCAACGGCAAGCTGGAACCGGTTTTTCCTCACGCTGCGCCGATAGTCATCAGTTTTGATGACAACTATGCCATCAGCGGTGGAGCCTTAATCAACTCCATTGTTCGCCATTCTGATAAAAACACCCATTATGATATTGTTGTGCTGGAAAATAAGGTGAGTAACCTTAACAAGCAGCGCTTAATAAAACTGGTCTCGGCCCATACAAACTTTTCACTTCGATTTTTTGATGTGAATGCCTTTACTGAATTGAATGGCGTACATACCCGCGCGCACTTTAGCGCATCAACCTATGCTCGCTTGTTTATTCCGCAGCTTTTCCGTGAATATGAGAAGGTCATTTTTATCGATTCCGATACTGTGGTGAAGGCCGATCTTGCGACTTTGCTTAATGTCGACCTCGGCACAAACCTTGTTGCCGCCGTTAAAGATATCGTGATGGAAGGCTTCGTCAAGTTTGGTGCGATGTCGGAGTCGGCAGATGGCGTGATGCCCGCCGGCGAGTATCTGCAAAAAACGCTTAAAATGACCAATCCGGATGAGTATTTCCAGGCGGGAATTATCGTTTTTAACGTTGCCCAGATGGTGCAGGAAGATACCTTCTCCGCGCTGATTAAGACGCTCAAAGAGAAGAAGTACTGGTTCCTCGACCAGGACATCATGAACAAAGTCTTCTATGGCCGGGTTGAGTTTTTACCGCTGGAGTGGAATGTCTATCACGGTAATGGCAATACGGATGACTTTTTCCCCAATCTCCAGTTCGCAACATATATGCGCTTTTTAAAAGCCAGAAAGAACCCGAATATGATTCACTATGCCGGGGAGAATAAACCGTGGAATACGGACAAGGTTGACTTTTATGACGATTTCCTGGAAAACGTCATCAATACGCCATGGGAAAAAGAGACCTATTTCCGTCAGTTATCTCCGGTAAATTCATCAAGTCCTGCGCAAACTGCAGTGCAAACGCCAGTTCTGCTTCAGACTAAGATCAAAAAAGCGTTGATGCCTTTCCTCAATAAATATGCTCCTGTTGGTTCACCGAGGCGAAACACGATAACAAAATACTACTATAAAGTTAGACGCTCAATTCTTGGTTAAGGCTGCTGGAGTTATATTATGAACAGTAAAAATATTCTCATCGTCGGAGCGGGTTTTTCCGGTGTGGTTATCGCACGCCAGCTCGCTGAACAAGGTCATCACATCAGAATTATTGACCAGCGTGACCACATAGGCGGTAACTCCTATGATGCGCGCGATCCGCAAACCGACGTTATGGTTCACGTTTATGGCCCGCATATCTTTCACACCGATAATGAAACAGTGTGGAACTATGTGACTCAGCACGCTGAGATGATGCCGTATGTGAACCGTGTCAAAGCAACCGTGAATGGCCAGGTGTTCTCTCTGCCGATCAACCTGCATACCATCAACCAGTTTTTTGCGAAGACCTGTTCGCCAGATGAGGCCCGGGCGCTTATTGCCGAAAAAGGGGACAGTTCGATCCTGGAACCGAAGACCTTTGAAGAACAGGCTCTGCGTTTTATCGGCAAAGAGCTCTATGAGGCGTTCTTCAAGGGCTATACCATCAAGCAGTGGGGGATGGAGCCTTCGCAGCTTCCCGCGTCGATTCTTAAGCGTCTGCCGGTTCGTTTTAACTACGATGATAATTACTTTAACCACAGATTTCAGGGCATGCCGAAACTGGGTTATACGAAAATGATTGAGTCAATCGCCAATCATGAAAATATTACCATCGAACTTCAGCAATCGTTTAACGCTGAAGAGAGAGAACAGTACGATCACGTGTTCTATAGCGGGCCGCTGGATGCTTTTTATTCCTATCAATATGGTCGCCTGGGCTATCGTACTCTGGATTTTGAAAAATTCACCTGGCAGGGCGATTATCAGGGCTGCGCGGTAATGAATTACTGCTCGCTGGATGTTCCTTATACCCGTATCACTGAACATAAGTACTTTTCGCCCTGGGAATCCCATGAGGGATCGGTCTGTTACAAGGAATACAGCCGCGAATGTGGCGAAAAGGATATCCCTTATTATCCGATTCGTCAGATGGGGGAGATGGCTTTACTCGATAAATATTTGTCCCTCGCGGAAAATGAAAAGAATATGACGTTTGTTGGCCGCCTTGGAACCTATCGATATCTGGATATGGATGTTACTATCGCTGAAGCATTAAATACAGCTGATAAGTACTTGTCCTCCCTTAGCAGTAATGAGTCTATGCCAGTATTTACGGTTTCTGTGCGATGAATTGCTCCGCATTAATAGTCACGTATAATCGTTTAGAGAAGTTAAAGCTGACTATTGCCAACACGGTGAAATTAAATTTTACAGCGATTGTTGTTGTCAATAACGGGTCCACGGATGGAACCCAGGCCTGGTTAGCCACCCTTAGCGACCCGCGAGTGATTGTTCTTAATCTGCCATCCAACAGCGGTGGCGCGGGTGGCTTTAAGGCCGGGAGTCAATATTTATGCGACAACGTCGATAGCGACTGGGTTTTCTTTTACGATGATGACGCCTGGCCCGAGAGCGATGCGTTGGAAAAATTTGCCCAGCTAGAAAAGGCTAACTGTCGGGTGTTCACCGCTTTGGTCAAGGATCTTCAGGGGCAACCCTGTCCGATGAACATGCCTTTTGCCAAAGTTCCGTCATCGTTTATGGACACATTACGCTACATCAGAAATCCTGCGGAGTTTCTTCCGTCGGTTTGCCGGGCGTGTGCGGTACAGACGGTTTCCTTTGTCGGTATGATTATTCAGCGAGATGTGCTGCAAAAGCATCTCCACAGTATTCACGACGAGTTATTTTTATATTTTGACGATCTCTATTTTGGCTATCAGCTGACATTAGATGGCGAAGCTATTCGCTATTCTCCCGAGGTCATCTTTACCCACGATGTGAGTATCCAGGGGAAATGTATTGTTCCCGAATGGAAGGTTTATTATCTTTGTCGAAATCTTATTTTGGCGAAGAGAATTTTTCCGCGAGTTGCCATTTTTAGCCGTCTCTCAATCCTTTTACGGTTGATTAAATATGTATCAATATTGCCATGGCAACGCAATAAATTGTTATATTTTAAATACTTGCGTCGTGGAATTATCCATGGTGTAAAAGGAATCAGCGGTAAGAATCATTAAGTGGATATAGCAATGAAAAAACTGTGTTATTTCATAAACTCGGATTGGTATTTTGATTTGCACTGGATTGATCGTGCGATCGCCGCCCGAGATGCTGGTTATGAGATTCACATCATCAGTCATTTTGTCGACGGTAAAGTGCTGAATAAATTTAAAACATTCGGTTTTAAGTGTCATAATGTCCCACTTGATGCTCAATCATTTAATGCATTAACTTTCTTTCGGGCCTTTTTTGCCTCCCGAAAGCTCATTAAAGAAATTAATCCCGACCTTTTACACTGTATCACTATTAAACCCTGTCTGATCGGTGGGCTCCTGTCCAGGACAAACAACCGTCCAGTCATCGTGAGTTTTGTCGGTCTGGGTCGTGTATTTTCAGGTGATACGGGTTTGCTTAAGCTATTGCGCAATATCACCATCATGGCCTACAAATGTATTGCCAGTAATAAGCGCAGTATATTTATGTTTGAGCACGATAAAGATCGTAAAAAACTGGCGGGTTTTGTCGGGATTGACTATCAGCAGACTATTGTCATCGATGGCGCGGGTATCAATCCGGAGATCTATAAATATTCTCTGGAGCAGGAGCGTGACGTTCCGGTTGTGCTGTTTGCCAGCAGAATGCTCTGGAGTAAAGGGCTCGGGGATTTAATTGAAGCCAAGAAAATCCTCGAAGCAAGAAATATTCATTTTACGCTAAACGTTGCCGGGATACTCGTTGAAAACGATAAGGATGCCATATCCCTTGCGGTGATCCAGCAATGGCATAAAGAAGGTCTGATTAACTGGTTGGGGCACAGCTCTAACGTCTGCGACTTGATCGAGGAGTCGAACATTGTGGCATTACCTTCGATCTATTCCGAAGGCGTGCCGCGTATTCTGCTTGAGGCTTCCTCGGTTGGCCGGGCCTGCATTGCCTACGATGTTGGCGGCTGCGATAGCCTGATCGTTAATAACGATAACGGCATTATCGTGAAAAGTAACTCTCCGCAGGAGCTGGCCGATAAGCTTGAATTCTTGTTAGCCAATCCCAAAGCACGAGTAGAGATGGGTATCAAAGGACGGCAACGCGTTCAGGATAAGTTTTCTAGCGGTATGATCATTAGCAAGACCTTAAAGACTTATCATGATGTGGTTCAGGGATGATATAACGCAAGAGATTACAGCTTCATGTAAATCAAACACCTCCGAAGCGGTTGCATTTTACGCTATGTAACTGCTCAGCAAACGCATGATGAGTTTAATGATTGCGTGCCTCTTATTTTGAAGGTGATTGAATGTCTGATGAATCAAGTAACGTTATTGTATCCGTTATTATCCCTGTCCATAACGCCGCGGAGTATATTGCTGAGACGCTTACTACGGTGTTAGCCCAGTCTTTAAAAGAGATTGAGATTATCCTTGTTAACGATAGCTCAACGGATAATACTCTGGATATTGTCACTAAAATAGCCAGTGAAGATTCGCGAGTCCGGGTTATCACCAATCCGAGCAACGTCGGTGGCGGCGAATCGCGAAATATCGGCTTACGAGTAGCGACCGGCGAATACATCATTTTCCTCGACGATGACGATTACGCCGATAAAGAGATGTTAAAGAGAATGTCCGACCGGGCTACGGCCCTGCAAACGGATGTTGTTATCTGCCGGTGCCAGTCAGTCGATTTGCAAACCAATACCCGTTCTCCCATGCCTTTGTCGGCGCGTGAGGATTTACTGCCTGAAAAAGAGGTCTTCTCTTCACGGGAAATTGCTGACGATTTTTTCAGAGCCTTTATATGGTGGCCATGGGATAAGCTCTTCAGACGCGAGGCTATCCTGGCAATGGGCCTGGAGTTTCAACCGCTGAGAACCACAAACGACCTGTACTTTGTGAGTTGTTTCATGCTGTTAGCAAATCGCATCTCTCTGGTTGATGAGATCTTAATCTCTCATACTATCCACCGCGCTGAGTCGCTTTCCTCCACCAGAGAAGATTCGTGGCACTGTGCGCTGGAGGCATTAACTTCGCTACGTTTGTTTATGCAAGATCGTGATTTACTGGCGTCCAGAAGTCGTGATTTTAATAATTACGCCGTTGTTTTTCTTGAGTGGCATCTCAATACGATTTCTGGCAGTACGTTTAACCCGTTGTTTAAGCAAGTAAAGTCGTTCATCTTATCTTTAGAAATCGATCGTGATGACTTTTATGATGACTTTATCAAAGCTGCGTACGGCCGGATCGTTAATCAGACAGCGGAAGAGTATATTTTTTCGCTGAAAGACAGAGCGTTACGCGAGCTTGAACATGCACAAATGATGAACTCAACGCTGCAGGAAGAAATGACTTCTCTTAAACAGTCGACGGTATCTCAGCGAAGTGAAATTGATGTTCTGAAGGCGCAGGTTAGCGATAAAACCACCATTATCCACGAGCTTGAACAGCGGAATGCGCGTTTAGAGGACGAGTATCAAACTCAACAACAGAAATTGCTCAGCATCGAAAATGCGTACCATGAGCTAACTCAGCGCTATACAGATTTGGTTTCATCTTTGTCATGGAAAATGACGAAACCATTGAGGCTAGTTAAAGAAATAACCGCACGAAAAAAGTCATGACGATGATAAACAGGTGATATCAACCAGCGCGCTGGCGATGTTGATATTGCAAGGGAGGCGTCATGCCGCCTCCCTTTGATGACTTACTTATGCCTGCTCCGCAGGTTTTCCACCACATCCGTCAAATTCAGCCCCTGATCCTGCAGCAGCACCAGCAGGTGATACATCAAATCCGACGCTTCATTCTTCAGTTCGAACTGGTCATGCACCGTCGCGGCCAGCGCGGTCTCCACGCCTTCTTCCCCCACCTTCTGCGCAATACGTTTGGTGCCGCTGGCGTACAGCTTCGCGGTATAGGAGCTTTCCGGATCGGCGTGTTTGCGTTCCGCCAGCAGCTGCTCCAGCTGATATAAGAACAGCCACTGATGGCCGGTTTCGCCAAAGCAGCTTGAGGTGCCTTTATGGCAGGTTGGGCCAATCGGATTAACCAGCGCCAGCAGGGTATCGTTATCGCAATCCGGGGTGATGCTCACCACGTTGAGGAAATTGCCCGACGTTTCCCCCTTGGTCCACAGACGCTGTTTGGTCCGCGAATAAAAGGTCACCTTGCCGGTCTCTTCGGTTTTCGCCAGCGCATCCTGATTCATATAGCCCAGCATCAGCACTTCACCAGAAACGGCGTGCTGCACGATGACCGGCATCAGACCGTCGGTTTTTTGCCAATCCAGCTGTTCACTTAACATACCCTAATCTCCACGCCCTGTGCTGCCAGGTACGTTTTCAGTTCACCAATATTAATAATTTGCTTGTGGAACACCGAGGCGGCCAGCGCGCCGTCGACGTTGGCGTCGCGGAAGGCTTCCAGGAAGTGCTCCATGGTGCCCGCGCCGCCGGAAGCAATCAGCGGCACGTGGCACACGGCGCGGACCTTGCTTAACTGCGCCAGATCGTAGCCGTTACGCACGCCGTCCTGGTTCATCATATTGAGGACGATCTCGCCGGCCCCGCGCTTTTGCACTTCCTGCACCCAGTCCAGGGTTTCCCACTGCGTCACCCGCGTCCGGCTCTCATCGCCGGTATACTGGTTGACGTGATACTTACCGCTCGCGGCGTCAAACCAGGTATCGATGCCCACCACAATACACTGCACGCCGAAACGGTCGGCCAGGCGGGTAATCAGCGTCGGATCCGCCAGGGCAGGGGAGTTGATGGAGATTTTATCCGCGCCGAAGGAGAGAATTTGCGCCGCATCGTCCAGCGACTTAATGCCGCCGGCGACGCAGAACGGAATGTCGATCACTTCCGCGACCCGCGACACCCAGCTTTTGTCCACCACGCGGCCGTCGCTGGAGGCGGTGATATCGTAGAACACCAGCTCATCCGCGCCTTCGTCGGCATAGCGTTTTGCCAGCGGGACGATATCACCGATGATTTCGTGATTACGGAACTGCACGCCTTTCACTACCTGGCCGTCGCGAACGTCGAGACAGGGGATTATCCGTTTTGCCAGCATTGAATGGCCTCCGTTACGTTAAATTTACCTTCCAGCAGCGCCCGGCCGACAATCACCCCGCGCACTCCGGTTCCGCGCAGCGCGGCGATATCATGCAGATCGCCAATGCCGCCGGAAGACTGAAACGCGACCTGCGGATAGCGGGCGCAGACTTCTTCATACAGCGAGACGTTAGACCCGGCCAGCGTCCCGTCGCGGGAAATATCGGTGCACAGCACGTGCTGCAGGCCGACGGACTGATAGCTCTCCACCAGCTCCTCCAGGGTTACGCCGGAGTTCTCCTGCCAGCCGCTGACCGCCACCTGCTTGTTGCCTTCCGCGTCGATCCGCACGTCAAGCGCCAGCACCAGATGCTGCGGGCCAAAACGCGTAAACCAGCCTTTCACCACTTCCGGCGACTTCACCGCCGTCGAACCCACCACCACGCGCGCCACGCCTGCATCAAGCAGGGCGGCCACGTCTTCTTCCGTCCGCACGCCGCCGCCAACCTGCACCGGCACGTTCACGCCGGCAACCAGGGTTTTCAGCAGCGGGATCTGGCGCTTCGCCGGATCTTTCGCCCCGGTCAGGTCGACCAGGTGCAGCACTTCGGCCCCCTGGGCGGCATAGGATTGCAGGCGCGGCAGCGGGTCGTTACCGTAGTCGCGCTGCTGACCGTAATCGCCCTGATGGAGACGGACGACCGTGCCGTCAATTAAATCTAAAGCAGGAATGATCATCACATCTCCAGGAAGTTTTTCAGCAGCTGCGCCCCGGCGCTGCCGGAGCGTTCAGGGTGGAACTGGACGCCAAAGAAGTTATCTTTCTGCACCGCCGCGGTGAAGGCCTCGCCGTAGCTGCACTGGGCGATGGTATTGACGTTGACCGGCATCGCGTAGCTGTGGACGAAGTAAAAATACGCCCCGTCTTCAATGCCGCGAAACAGACGATCGCCCGCTTTGGCGTATACCCGGTTCCAGCCCATATGCGGCAGCGGCAGGCCGTGGTCGGTCATTTTCGGCACGTCCTGGTCGATAATGCCCAGCAGGTCAACGCCGTTATTCTCCTCGCTGCGTTTTCCCAGCAGCTGCATGCCGAGGCAAATGCCCAGCACCGGCTGGGTACAGGCTTTAATCAGCTCGATCAAATCGCGCTCGCGCAGCTGGTCCATCGCCGCCTGAGCCGTGCCCACCCCCGGCAGAAACAGTTTATCGGCGCGCAGCACCACATCCGGGTCGCGGCTGACCTGCGGCTCGTAGCCGTGGCGGCTCACCGCGGATTTCACCGAATTGAGGTTGGCGCAGCCGGTATCGAGGATCACCACGTTCATCAGAGTACCCCTTTCGAAGACGGCAGCGTGTCGCCCTGGACGCGAATCGCCTGGCGTAGCGTGCGGCCGAAGGCCTTAAACAGGCTCTCAACGCGGTGGTGGTCGTTTTTGCCCTTGGTTTTCAGGTGCAGAGTGACCGCCATGGTATACGAGAGCGAGCGGAAGAAGTGTTCCACCATCTCGGTGCTCAGATCGCCAACGCGCTGATAGGTAAAGTCGGCTTTGTATTCGAGGTGCGGACGGCCGGAGATATCCAGCGCGCAGCGGGCCAGGCATTCGTCCATCGGCAGCACAAAGCCGAAACGGCCGATACCGCGCTTGTCGCCGAGGGCCAGCTTCAGCGCTTCGCCCAGCGCAAGCCCAGTATCTTCCACGGTGTGGTGATCGTCGATATAAAGATCGCCGCCGACGTTAATCTCCAGGCGGAAGCCGCCGTGGGTGGCGATTTGGTCAAGCATATGATCGAAGAAGCCGACGCCGGTGGAGATTTTGCTGCCGCCTTCGCGGTCCAGCCACACTTTCACATCCACCTGGGTCTCTTTGGTGATGCGCTCAACGTGGGCGTAGCGGTCGCGGCGGGTTAGCTGTTCACAAATGGTTGGCCAGTCCAGCTTTTCGCGGTCATAGCGCAGGCCGGTAATGCCCATGTTATCCGCCAGCTGGATATCGGTCGCGCGGTCGCCAATCACGTAGCTGTTGGCGGTGTCCATCACCCCTTGCTCCAGCCACGGTAGCACCAGTTTGGTTTTCGGCTTGCGGCAGTCGCAGTTATCCGCCGGGAGATGCGGGCAAATCAGCACCTCGTCAAAGTTGACGCCCTGTGAGGAGAAGATCTGCATCATCAGGTTGTGCGGGCCGTCGAACTCGTCCTGCGGCAGGCTGGCGGTTCCCAGCCCGTCCTGATTGGTGATCATCACCAGCTTGTACCCTTCCTGCTGCAGCTTCAGCAGGGCCGGGATCACCTGCGGCTCAAACGCCAGCTTATCGAAGCGGTCTACCTGAAAATCAACCGGTGGCTCGGAAATCAGCGTACCGTCACGGTCAATAAAGAGAAACTTCTGGGTCATACATTCTCCGCAGTCAAAGCGTCAATGACGCGCTGGCTCTCTGCACGGGTACCGATAGTGATACGCAAACAGCCGCTTAATGAAGGTTGTTTATTCTGGTCACGTAAGATAATGCCCTGATCCCACAAAGATTTAAATACCGCGCTGGAGGCGGTGATCCGCGCCAGAACGTAGTTGCTCTCGGAATCGAACACCTCTTCAACGCAGGCAATGCTGCGCAGCTGGCTGACCAGATAATCGCGTTCGGCGAGGATCTGCGCCACGCGCGCCCGCATGGCGGCAATGCCTTCCGCGCTGAGCGCCTGGGCGGCGATGTCGGCGACCGGCGTCGAGAGCGGATAAGGTGCGATAACCTTCATCAACACGTTAATCACCTCGGCGTTGGCGAGGGTAAAGCCGCAGCGCAGTCCGGCCAGGGCGAAGGCCTTGGAGAGGGTACGCAGAATCACCAGGTGCGGATACTCGTTGAGCCAGGTCGCCAGCGTGGCCTGCGGGCAGAACTCAATATAGGCCTCATCCGCGACCACGATGGCTTTACCGCGCGCCATCTCCAGCAGGGTGCGAAAATCTTTCGGGTTGATAATCTGCCCGGTCGGGTTATTCGGGCTGCAGACGAACACCACTTTCACGCCGTCAAGATTGGCCGCGATACCCGGCAGATCCAGCTGCCAGTCGGCGAGGGTGGGCACCGTACGGCAGGTCACGCCGATGGTTTCGGCGCTGACGCTGTACATGCCGTAGGTCGGCGGACAGTAGAGCACCGCGTCCTGACCCGGCTCGCAGAAGGCGCGGATCAGCAGTTCAATGCCTTCATCGGCGCCGCGGCTGACCAGCACCTGCTCCGGCTTGACGTCCGCATACTGCGCGTAGCGTTCAATGACCGCTTTCGGCTGCGGTTCCGGGTAGCGGTTCATGGTCTGCTCGGTCAACTGAAACGCGACCGCGGTCGGAAATTCGTTGGCGTTCAGCCAGACGTCGCCCTTACCGCCCAGACGGCGAGCAGATTGATACGGCGTCAGCGCGCGGACGTTGGCGCGGGCTAAATCTTCGATGCTCATGCTTGCTCCTTAAGGGCTGCGACGCGCAGCGTAACGGCGTTTTTGTGGGCGTCCAGACGCTCGGCGGCGGCCAGAATCTCAATCGTTGAGGCGAGGGCGGCAAACCCGTCGCGCGACAGCTCCTGCACGGTCATGCGTTTCTGAAAATCCGCCAGGCCGAGGCTGGAGCAGGTGGCGGTGTAGCCGTAGGTCGGCAGCACGTGGTTGGTGCCGGAGGCGTAATCGCCGGCGGATTCCGGCGACCAGTCGCCGAGAAATACCGAACCGGCGCTGGTAATGCCGTCGACCAGTTCGCGGGCGTTGCGGGTCTGAATAATCAGGTGCTCGGGACCGTACTGGTTGGAAATCTCCACGCACTGGGCGATATCGCGCGCCACGATGATGCGGCTGGCGGAGAGCGCCCCGCGGGCCGTTTCCGCACGGGACAGCGTGGCCAGCTGGCGCTCAACGGCTTGCGCGACGCGGGTGGCCATCTCGCTATCCGGCGTCAGCAGGATCACCTGCGAATCCGGGCCGTGCTCCGCCTGGGAAAGCAGGTCAGAGGCGACGAAATCCGGGGTGGCACCGCTGTCGGCGATCACCAGCACTTCCGACGGCCCGGCGGGCATATCGATAGCCGCGCCGTCAAGACGCTGGCTGACCTGGCGCTTGGCTTCGGTCACGAAGGCGTTGCCCGGGCCAAAGATTTTATCGACCTTCGCTACCGATTCGGTGCCGAACGCCAGGGCGGCAATCGCCTGCGCGCCGCCGACGTTAAAGATATTGCGCACGCCGCACAGCTGGGCGGCATAGAGGATTTCATCGGCAATCGGCGGCGGCGAACACAGCACCACCTGCTGGCAGCCCGCGATGCGCGCCGGCGTGGCGAGCATCAGCACCGTGGAGAACAGCGGCGCCGAGCCGCCGGGAATATATAAGCCGACGGAGGCGATAGGGCGGGTCACCTGCTGGCAGCGTACGCCCGGCAGGGTTTCCACATCGACGGCCTGCAGCCGCTGCGCGTTGTGGAAGGTTTCGATATTTTTGACCGCCACGGCCATCGCCTGCTTGAGCTCGTCGCTCAGGCGCGCGCCGGCGGCGGCAATCTCTTCATCGCTGACCTTCAGCGCCTTGACGTCGGTTTTATCGAACTTCGCGCCGTATTCGCGCAGGGCCGCATCGCCGTTGTCTTTAACGTTATTCAGGATCTCCGACACCGTCTTGCTGATGCTCTCGGAGGCGGAAATGGCCGGGCGCGTTAAGAGCTGTTGCTGTTGTTCTGCGCTACAGCCGTTCCAGTCGATAATTGTGTTGAAGCTCATGGTTGTTTCCCCTGTTTATCCCGTGACCGACCCGCCGGTTTACTCCATCATCTTCTCAATCGGCAGGACCAGAATGGAGCTGGCGCCCAGCGCTTTCAGTTTTTCCATGGTTTCCCAGAACAGGGTTTCGCTGCTCACCATGTGCATCGCCACGCGCTGCTTGTCACCCGCCAGCGGCAGAATGGTCGGGCGCTCGGCGCCGGGCAGCAGGGCGACCACTTCTTCCAGGCGCTCGGTCGGCGCGTGCATCATGATGTATTTTGATTCGCGGGCCTGAATCACTCCCTGAATACGGGTCAGCAGGCGGTCGATCAGCTGCTGTTTGCTATCGGCCATCTCGCCGTCGCGCTGGATCAGGCAGGCTTTGGAGCGGAACATCACTTCCACTTCGCGCAGGCCGTTTGCTTCGAGAGTCGCGCCGGTTGATACCAGGTCGCAAATCGCGTCGGCCAGACCGGCGCGCGGGGCCACTTCAACCGAGCCGTTCAGCAGGCAGGATTTGAACGAGATGCCTTTCTGGTCAAGGTAGCGCTTCAGCAGGTGCGGGTAGGAGGTGGCGATGCGTTTGCCGTCCAGCGCCGCCGGGCCGTCCCAGGATTCATCCGCCGGGGTCGCCAGCGACAGGCGGCAGCCGCCGAAGTCGAGACGGCGCAGGGTGAAGTAGCGCGGGTCTTCGCCCTGAGCGCGGCGGCTCAGCAGCTCTTCCTCCAGCACGTTTTCGCCGATAATCCCCAAATCGACCACGCCGTCCATGATAAGGCCCGGAATATCGTCATCACGCACGCGCAGAATATCGATGGGCATATTTTCCGCCAGCGCGATCAGGCGCTGGGTGTGCAGATTCACTTTGATGCCGCAGCGGCTGAGTAATTCGCGTGAATCTTCGCTTAAACGCCCTGATTTCTGAATAGCTATGCGTAAACGGCTGTTGTCTAACATTCTTATTTTCCTCTGTAACCCTGTCTGAATCTGTCCGAATTCGGTCCAAAAAAAAGCCCCCGGAAGTGAATCTTCCGGGGGCTCTCTTTGCGTTCATGCACCACTGGAAGATCCAAACGTCTTCCAGCACACATCGCCTGAAAGACTAGTCAGGATGATGGTGATGATGGTGGTTTTTAAATTGAACGCTGTTCATAAAATTCTCTGTGAATGACTATGCATTTGATGCCTTTTAACCTAAACCACTTCACTCGCATAAAGCAAGGGCTTTTTTCTATCATTAATTGATTTCATATTGACCTTAGAAATTGTCAGCTGCCGCCGGCTGGCGTAGCCTTAAGTCAGCACAGCGAAAATTCAGGAGCAAGGGGATGAAAAAGGTCGCAATTGTAGGTTTAGGATGGCTGGGTATGCCGCTTGCGCTGTCGTTGATGTCGCGGGGATGGCAGGTGACCGGCAGTAAGACCACGCAGGATGGCGTCGAGGCGGCGCGGATGTGCGGCATCGACGGTTATCCGCTGCGTCTGGAGCCGCAGCTGGTCTGCGACACCGAAGATCTGGATGCCTTAATGAACGTTGACGCGTTGGTCATTACCTTACCGGCGCGGCGAACCGGACCGGGAGAGGACTTTTATCTTCAGGCGGTACAGGAGATCGTCGATACCGCGCTGGCGCATCACGTGCCGCGCATCATATTCACCAGCTCGACGTCGGTTTACGGCAACGCCAGCGGCACGCTGAAAGAGAACTCGCCCCGCAACCCGCAAACCGCCAGCGGGCGGGTGCTGAAAGAGCTGGAGGACTGGCTGCATAACCTTCCCGGCACCTCGGTGGACATTCTGCGCCTCGCCGGGCTGGTGGGGCCGTCCCGTCACCCGGGGCGCTTTTTTGCCGGAAAATCCGCGCCGGACGGCCAGCACGGCGTCAATCTGGTGCATCTTCAGGATGTGATTGCCGCGATCGAACTGTTACTGCAGGCTCCGAAAGGCGGGCGCATCTATAATATATGTGCGCCTAAGCATCCCGCGCGCGGCGTCTTTTATCCGCAGATGGCCCGCGAGCTTGGGCTTCCCGTCCCCGTATTCTCTGATAACCCGGAGAACGGTAGCGGTAAGATCGTAGATGGCAGCCGTATTTGCAACGAACTGGGGTTTGAGTACCAGTACCCCGACCCGCTGGTCATGCCGATGGAGTAATGCGCCAGCGGTGAATCGCGTACCGTAAGGGGGTAGCGATGAAACCACTGCTGGATGTGCTCGTCATTCTTGATGCCCTCGACAAAGAGGGCAGTTTTGCCGCCGCCTCGGCGAAGCTCTATAAAACGCCGTCGGCGCTGAGCTACACCATTCATAAGCTGGAAAGCGATCTCAATATTCAACTGCTTGACCGCAGCGGCCACCGGGCGCGCTTTACCCGTACCGGGCAGATGCTGCTGGAAAAGGGGCGCGACGTGCTGCACACCGCCCGAGAACTGGAAAAGCAGGCCGTCAGGCTGCAGCAGGGCTGGGAAAATGCGCTGATACTCAACGTCGACGCCACCTTTCCGTTCCCGCTGCTGGCTCCCGCGATCGCGGCGTTTTATCACCAGCATCACGCCACCCGCCTTGAATTCCGCCGCGATACCCCGGGCGCAAACTGGCAGATGCTGATGGAAGGGCGGGCGGATCTTCTGCTCGGCGTGCTGGGCGACCCGCCGGCGCTCAGCGGCTGCGGCTCTGTTCTGCTGGGAGAGGTGGCGCAGGCGTTTGTTGTTGCGCCCCGGCATCCGCTTGCGCAGATTGCCGGCCCGCTGGGCTGGCGGACGTTGCGCCGTCATCGGGCGATTGTGGCCGACGGCGCGTGGCCGCAGATTGACGCTCAGAATAGCCTGGCGGTATTCGATCTTTCCGCCCGGCTGACGCTGCTGTGCGCCGGACTGGGATGGGGCTATTTGCCGCTATTTCAGGTACAGCCTTTCATCGCCCGCGGCGAGCTACAAATATTAAAAACGACGGTGCCTGAACCGGTCAATCGCGCGTGGATAGGCTGGAATGAAGATATTTGCGGGCAGGCGGGCGAGTGGTGGCGAAAGGAGATATTAGCAAATAGTGCTATCCATCAGGTCTATAATACTAAAATCGTATGAATATTAATCTGTTAGAGAATCGCCGTAATTATTAAGCCTTGTAACATCTTGTCATCGTGCCAGTAGTTGTTGCAAAATACGCGTCCTGAAAATCAGAAACTGGCCGACGCTTTTTTAAAGTGTCGGTTATTTTTTTGGTTGAAAGACACATCATTCAATACCAAGAGGCCGGGCTTCGTACCGGATAGATATTTACTAAAAACCGACAGTGGTTGTCGCTGAGGAATACAAAGAAATGGGGCAATTTTTTGCTTACGCGCTGGCGTTCACCGTAAAAGGGGATAACTATGTCGCATAACGCTACTCCAAAAACCTCTCGCGTGGAATTACGTAAAACGCTTACGTTGATTCCGGTTGTCATGATGGGCCTGGCCTATATGCAGCCGATGACGCTGTTCGATACGTTTGGTATCGTCTCTGGATTGACTGATGGTCACGTTGCGACGGCTTACGCCTTCGCGCTGATCGCCATTCTTTTCACGGCGCTGAGCTACGGTAAACTGGTTCGCCGTTTCCCGTCGGCGGGTTCCGCTTATACCTACGCGCAGAAATCCATTAGCCCGGCCGTTGGCTTTATGGTTGGCTGGTCATCGCTGCTGGACTACCTGTTCATGCCGATGATCAACATTCTGCTGGCGAAAATTTACTTTGAAGCGCTGGTGCCTTCTATTCCATCGTGGATCTTCGTTGTCGCGCTGGTGGCCTTTATGACCATCTCCAACCTGCGCAGCATCAAGACCGTGGCGAACTTCAACACCCTGATCGTTATCCTGCAGATGGGCATCGTGGCGGTGATTGTTGGCCTGATTATCTACGGCGTTATGCACGGCGAAGGCGCGGGCACGCTGACCAGCACCCGTCCGTTCTGGTCTGAAGGCGCGCACGTGGTGCCGATGATTACCGGCGCGACCATTCTGTGCTTCTCGTTCCTCGGCTTCGACGGTATCTCTTCGCTGTCTGAAGAGACCAAAGACGCAGAGCGCGTGATCCCGAAGGCTATCTTCCTGACCGCGCTGATTGGCGGCCTGATCTTTATCGGCGCTTCCTACTTCCTGCAGCTGTACTTCCCGGATATCTCGCGCTTTAAGGATCCGGACGCATCGCAGCCTGAAATCATGCTGTACGTGGCGGGCAAAACCTTCCAGTGGGGCGTGCTGATTTTCTCCAGCGTCACCGTACTGGCGTCCGGCATGGCCGCGCACGCGGGCGTTTCCCGTCTGATGTACGTGATGGGCCGCGACGGCGTGTTCCCGACGCGCTTCTTCGGCTACGTGCATCCGAAATGGCGGACTCCGGCGTGGAACGTACTGCTGGTTGGCGCAATTGCGCTGCTGGCGATTAAATTCGACCTCGTCACGGCGACGGCGCTGATTAACTTCGGTGCGCTGGTGGCGTTCACCTTCGTTAACCTGTCGGTGATCTCCCAGTTCTGGATCCGTGAAAAGCGCAACAAAACGCTGAAAGACCACTTCAACTATCTGGTTCTGCCGGTGTGCGGCGCGCTGACCGTTGGCGCACTGTGGATCAATCTGGAAGAGAGCTCCATGATTCTCGGCCTGATCTGGGGCGGTATTGGTCTGGTCTACCTGGCCTGCGTGACCAAAAGCTTCCGCAACCCGGTACCGCAGTACGAAGACGTTGCCTGATCGCGTTTGGTGATGTGAAAAGCCGGAGGGAGACCTCCGGCTTTTTTGTTTCTGGCGTTCCGCAGGCCGGGCAGGAGCCCGGGTAACCGCTACTCAAAACAGGCGCTGCGCTCCCGGCACTCGTCGCAGCTTGGCGACCGGCAGATAACTTCCCCCTGCTGGAGCAAACAGCGCTGACGGTAAAAGAACTTTTTCCAGCGCATATTGTGTTCGTTCATCGCCACCAGCTGCGGAAAGCAGTCGATCATCAGCAGGCGCAGTTCAGCGCGCGACGCAAGGCCCAGATCCTGCCAGAGATGGTTAAACGCCAGCGAAACCTCGGCGATAATCTGCGCCATCGGCCCGGCCTCCTGCTGCATCCAGCCCGCCAGCCACGCGCCCAGCTGCTGGCGCTCCTCCTCGCGGGTAGCGTTGAGTTCGCTCATCAGGCGGCGGCGGGTTAGCGCCTCGCCGTCCAGCGGCGTCTCCGCCTCGCCCAGGCGTCGCCGCAGCGCCTGCCAGTCGCGCGGGCTAAGCCCCATGCGCAGCGGAAAGCTGCCTTTCCCCGCGTGGTACAGCAGCCATAAGCGCCGCAGCCAGTCGAGCGGCGGCATCAGGCGACCCCCTTATGCGGCAGCGCGGCAGGCCAGCTCCCCCGGCGCTGCTGCCACCACGCGGGCAGCACTTCGGAGACCGGCCGCCATGCGCCGTCAACGCACGGTTCAATGCCTTCCTGTTCCAGCATTTGCCACGGCGTATGGCCGATACGCACGCAGAATACGGCTTTAACGTCCGCCAGCAGTTCGAGGATCGCCGCGAACCGGGCCGCGTTATCCTGCGGCTCGCACTCTTCGCGCCCCTGACAATATTTAGGCGTAAACCGTTCGTTGACCAGCACCATGCCGGCGGCCGAGAGGCTGTAGATAGAGAACCGGTCGGTGTGGCCAAAGTGGCAATCAATCACGTCCCCGCGGCTTGACGCCACGGCGACCAGGCAGGCGTCATCGGCTTCAGATTCGCCGCGGGTGGCAATGCTGGCGTGCAGCTGCGCGCGCTGGTGGAGGATCGGCAGCCAGGCCGGGAGGCTCTCCGGGGCCGGAAGCTGGGTAAACTGCTGGCTGCGGTCTTCGCCAAGCATCCCGATGGCGTCGGCGCGGCACTGGTGGCAGTGGGTCATCTGCGGCATCACTTCTCCGCACCGGCTGCGGGTGGCGGCGAGCGTCTCTGCGTCCGGCTCCGGCTGGCCGTTGAGGCCAAACACCGTGCCGTGCTCCGGCCTGGCGATCAGCGGCATAATATTATGGATAAACGCGCCGCTGGCCCGCAGCGCGCGGCTCACGTCGGCCATGCCGCTATCGTTGATGCCGGGGATCAGCACCGAATTTATTTTCACCAGCACGCCCTGGGCGGTCAGCCTGCGCACGCCCTCCAGCTGACGGGCAATCAGAATCTCTCCCGCTTCGCGTCCGCTGTAGCGCTCGCCGTCCAGCCATAGCCAGGCGTAGATTTGCGCGGCAATCTCCGCGTCGAGGGTATTAATGGTGACCGTAACGTGGTCAACCCCGACGTCCAGCAGGCGGTCCACCGCGTCGGGCAGCATCAGCCCGTTGGTCGACAGGCATAACTTCAGGTCCGGCAGCTGTTCGTGGATCAGCTCCAGGGTACGGAAGGTGCGGGCAATATTGGCGAGCGGATCGCCGGGGCCGGCGATGCCGACCACCGAAAGCTGCGGGATCGCCTGTGCGACCTGACGCACTTTGACGACCGCCTGCTCAGGCGTGAGCAGCGTTGACGATACGCCGGGGCGGGACTCATTGCTGCAATCGAATTTGCGATTACAGTAATTGCACTGCAAATTGCAGGCGGGCGCGACGGGCAGATGCATCCGCGCAAAACGGTGATGCCCATTACGAGAGTAGCAGGGGTGCGCGGCAGCTTTATCGGCCACAAGCGGCGTCAGGGCGCTGTCATCCGCCGGGCGGCAGGCTGGGCCGCCAGAAAAAGAGGAGCAGGAAGTCATGGTCATACCTTCGTGGTTGGGCGATACCTTCCTGCTGCAAATGCTATACCAGAGAGGGCTTTTGCAACGCTATGAAAAATAAACGCTTTAACTGACTGCCGGCCAGGTAAAATTGTCGTAATTCCGCCGCGCTGGCGACAATGTCCTGAATCTCACATAACGCTTCACAGTCGCGGCATGGTGATATCCATGATCTGAATGCGATACGCCACCTGACGCGGCGTCATCCCGAGCAGCCGCGCCGCTTTGGCCTGCACCCAGCCCGCTTTCTCCAGGGCGGCGATCAGCCGCTGGCGCTCGTCGAGGCTGTTGTCGAGCCAGCCGTCTTCAGTCTGGCCGCCGTTGGGCAGCGCTTTCGGCGGGTTATCGCGATGGTTGAACAGAATCACGTCCCGGTCGATCAGGCCGCTTTCCGACATCACCGCCGAACGTTCGAGACAGTTTTCCAGTTCGCGGACGTTTCCCGGCCAGCTGTACTCCATCAGCAGGCGAATTGCCCCATCGCTGATGCGCAGCGTTCGCCCCTGGCCGTGGGCGATTTTACGTACCAGAAAATGCGCCAGTTCAGCGATATCCTCCTGGCGCTCGCGCAGCGGCGGCAGCGCGATAGGCATTACGTTCAGGCGGTAGTAAAGGTCTTCGCGGAAATGCCCCAGCCGCACCTCCTCTTCCAGATGGCGGTTGGTCGCCGCGATGATGCGTACGTTGACGCGCAGGGTTTCATCGCCGCCGACGCGCTCCATCTCTCCTTCTTGCAGAATTCGCAGCAGCTTGGCCTGAAACGAGGCGCTGCTTTCACCGATTTCATCCAGGAATAGGGTGCCGCCGTCCGCCAGCTCAAAGCGGCCTTTCCGCTGGCGCACCGCGCCGGTGAACGCGCCTTTCTCATGGCCGAACAGCTCGCTCTCCAGCAGATTGTCCGGCAGCGCCGCGCAGTTAAATTTGACGAATGCGGCGGCGGCGCGCGGGGAATTATGATGAATGGCGTTGGCGATCAGCTCTTTCCCGGTGCCGCTCTCGCCGCGCACCAGTACCGTGGTATCCCAGCGGGAAACCTGACGGATAATGTCCATAATCTGCCGCATCGCCGGGCTTTTGCCGACCATATTCTCCAGGCCGAAACCGCGCGAAGGGGTACAGGCGTGCGTGCGCTCAACTCGGGGGCTCTGCTGCGCCGGCTGCGCGGCGGAGGTCGGCAGAATCATCAGGCGAATCGTCTGGGCCACCAGATTGGCGACGGTTTCGAGAAAGCGCGTGCAGGCGGGTAGCCGCTCTTCCTGACGCGCCATCGGCTGCGCCGCCAGTACGCCGATGGGTCGGGAATGAGGGCCCATCAGCGGAACGGCGATAAACGGCAGATCGTAGTCGTACAGGCTCAGACGATCGAGAAAGCGCTGGTCATCGGCGACGCGCGGCAGCACCAGCGACTGGCCCTGCGCCAGCACGGTACCGACCAGTCCTTCCCCCGGCCGGTAGCGAATTTGCGTACTGCCGGGCAGCGTCTGGTTTTCCGTTTGCTGTAGCGCTTCGATGCTCAGGATCTCCTGCTGGCTGTCGTACAGGCAAATCATCCCGTGCTGCATAAACGCATCGTTATGTAAAACGCTCAGCACCTCCTGCAGGGTTTTGCTCGCTTCGGTAGCGCGGCTCAGCACCACGCTTATCCGCTGCATGGCGGTAAACTGCTGGGAGAGATCGAAGCGCCTGACGGTGGTGTCCGAATCGGATTTATGGATCATTGCTCACCTCCGGTCAGGGTATCAAAGAGCGGGAATCGCAGAACCAGGCTGGTGCCTCCCTGCGGGCGCGAAGCCAGTTCAATCGCGCCGCGGTGGTAGGCGACCAGCGTTTGGATCAGCCGCAGCTCCATCCCTTTGCCGGGAGAGTTTAAGGCATCGGGGGAGTGGGCGTAGCGCACCTGCAGCAGCGGTACATTGTCGTTGAGATACAGCGAGAGCCAGCCCTCGTCCTCTTCGGCATAAAGCTCGATCTCCAGCGGTACGGAGGGCAGTTCAGCGGCGAGGGCCAGCGTCCGATCGAGCCATAAACTTAAGCAGGCCAGCATCTGGGTACGCTGGCCGAAGCCGACCAGATGCGGCGATGCCATGTCAACCCGCAGCCGCGCGCGGTCGTCAAAGCGGGTGCGGTAGAGGGCGTACAGGTCGTCAAAGAAGGGCTGAAGCGGCCAGACGGCGCTGCTTTCCAGCTCGAGAGAAGGGCGGCAGCGCTGCAGTCGCGCCATGGCCTCTTCGCCTTCGCGCCACGCCGCGTCCAGCGCCACGTTGCCGCTGCCTTCGCCGTTCAGCCGACGGGCCGCCGCCAGCATATTGATCGGGCAATTAAGCTGAATCAGCGCCGCGTCCAGCGACTCGCGAATGGCGGCCAGCAGCTTTCCGGCGGTCATCTGCTGCTTCAGACGGTCGAGACGGCCCTGCTCCTGCTGCTGGCGCTGCTGGGTACAGTCGGCGATCACCACCAGCGTGCGCGCCGGGGCGCTGTCGACAAAATAGCGGCTGGCCTCTTCGCTTACGCCGGGCAGCCCCCAGCAGGTCACCGACAGCCAGCGCACCGCGCCACGAACCACCACCGGCAGGATTTGCTCCGCGCCGGGCCCCATTTTGCGCGGTGAAATCTGGAGCTCGACCAGCAGCTCTTTTCCACCGCAGTCCGCGCAGTACGTTTTGTAGGCGAGATTATCCATCACCACCCGATCCTGCTCATCCACCACGACCACGGCGGCGGGGATGTTGTTGAGCACCGCCTCCATCAGCGTCATATGATTGCGCAGCCGCTGTTCCAGGGTATAGCTGACGCTGATGTCCCGCTGCATCGCCAGATAATGCTCCAGCTCGCCCTGGGGATTCAGCACCGGCGTGATGTCGATATCCACCAGATACAGGCCGCCGTCGCGGCGCTGATTAATTAGCTGGCCGCGCCACGGCTGGCGCTGAAGCAGGGTTTGCCACATCTGCTGGTAGATTTCTCGCGGCGTCTGGCTGCTGGCCAGCAGGCGCGGGTTTTGATTGAGCAATTGCGCCAGCGAATATCCGCTCTGGCGGCAAAACGCCGGGTTGGCGTAGATAATATTCGCCCGGGCGTCGGTGAGGGAAATGGCTACCGATGCCTGTTCGACCATCGTAAAAAATAGCCCCGGATGTTGTTGAGTCAGCGCACCGGCAATCGCCTCGGGTACGGCGTTATCGAGCATCATATTCAGGGTCATCGCAAACTCCTGTGTCGCAGTTATGACAATTTGTCCGACACCGTGACGAGAACGCCGCGGCGTTTGTCGAATTTCGATAACCATGCAAAGCGTGCGCCCTTATCGGCGTGATAAGCAGAAACATTGATCCGGTAGGGGAAAAACCAGCGCTTTTTTCATTTTAAGCGGCCCGCCGGCCCCGCTGCGGGCGGCGGGAGGGCGCGGAAGCGATCGTTTTGGGGCAGGGGTGAGCCGCGATAGTGCAAAGAAACCTGGCACAGCCTTCGCAATACCTCTGCGAGAACGCGTATTTTCAACCCCCTTTCCGACAGGAGCGCAATATGGCGAACATTGGTATTTTCTTTGGCACCGATACCGGTAAAACCCGCAAAATCGCGAAAATGATCCACAAACAGCTGGGCGAGCTGGCGGATGCCCCGGTCAACATTAACCGCACGACGCTGGACGACTTTATGGCCTATCCGGTGCTGCTGCTGGGCACGCCGACGCTCGGCGACGGCCAGCTGCCGGGGCTTGAGGCCGGATGCGAAGGCGAATCATGGAGCGAATTCATCAGCGGCCTCGACGACGCCAGCCTGAGCGGGAAAACCGTGGCGCTGTTCGGCCTCGGCGACCAGAAAGGCTACCCGGACAACTTCGTTAGCGGGATGCGTCCGCTGTACGACGCTCTGCGCGCGCGCGGCGCGCAGATAATCGGCAGCTGGCCAAATGAGGGCTATGAATTCAGCGCCTCTGCGGCGCTGGAAGGCGAACGCTTTATTGGGCTGGTACTGGATCAGGATAACCAGTTCGACCAGACCGAAGCGCGTCTGGCGAGCTGGCTTGAGGAGATTAAACGTACGGTGCTGTAGGCGTTAACGGGTAGCCGCGAGGCTACCCGCACAGGCCCGGCTGACGGGAGATCGTTTGTTCCAGCCACTGGCGCTGATGGCGCTGCTGGCTCTGCTGCCAAAGATAATCGCGCGCGCTCTCCAGCGCCTGCTGCGGCTCCATGGGCGCGGCGGGACGAATTGCTTCACACCATAAAAGATGCCACCCCAGCTCGCTGGCGACGGGGAGGCTCAGGGCGTTTTCCGCCAGTGAAAACAGCGCGGTCTCGAGCTGGGGATAGAGCAGCCCGCGGCTAATCCAGCCCAGACGGCCCTCTTCCAGGGCGCTTGGGCAGTGGGAGTGGCGGCGAGCCAGCGGAGCAAACGCGTCCCGGGAGGCGTTGATTTGCCGATGCAGGCCGAGGATCCGCTGGTGTACGGCTTCGCGGTCGCCATCGACCGTCAGCAGCAGGTGGCGGGTCAGACGCTGCTCCGGGCGCATAAACTGCGTCTGGTGGCGCAGATACCAGGCCTGCACCGTGGAGAGATCCGGCTGCGGCGCCTGGCGGGCGATATCGGTAAAGCCGACCTCCAGTCGGGCGTGATGCAGCACGATGGCTGCGCGCTCCGGCGGCGTAAATTCCCCCTCGTCGAGCCAGACGGCAAGGGAGGCGGCGATATTCTCCAGCAGCGCCGCCGGAATATCGCTTTCCGGGACCCGCGCGACGATCGCCTGCTCCATATGGCACTGACGTTGCCAGGCCTGTTCAAAAGCCTGCGTATCGGCCGGCTCCAGGGCCGTCGGGTCGCTATTCCAGCGGCTGCGCGCCAGCCGCTGCCGGGCAAAACGTTGCCATGGGTTCATTCTTCTCTCTCCTCTATAAGGGTGATGGCCCGCGCCGGAACCCTGAACCAGCGGCCGCTAAAGTCCACGGTGTAGCTGTCGCCGGTCTCTCCGCGATCGGTCGCCTCGATGCGTCCCCGCTGGCCGACGGCCACGACGACTTCGCCGTTGACAGCGAGCGCCATCTGGCAGGTCACGCTATCCCCATATTGCAAGTTTCCGGCCAGCCACGGCTGGGTGATGGGGATCAGCTCCTGTTCGCGGCAGCCGATGATCCGATCGCTCTCCGGAAAGTGGATCTGGTAGATAATTTGATCCTGCAAAAAAACGCCCCAGTCGCGCACAAAGCCGGTGCTGCCGCGCCTGACCAGCAGCGCGCCGGGGGAGAAGCCCGCCACGGTGCCGTCGTTACGAATCGCGCGTACGACGCGGACCTCTTCGCTAAAGGTGAATTTCGGTCTCATGTTCCGCTCTCCTGAAACTGTTGCTGATAGCTCTCCGCGAGCAGTCGTCGCGCCAGCAGCCAGGGCGCGCGGGCGTTTTCCTCCAGCCGGTTTTGCAGCGGCACCTCGGCGCGCAGTTTGCGGTGAAAGGTTGCCAGCACCGGCAGGCTGCAGCGGCCAAGCAGCTCGGGCTGGTAGGGGACGGCGAAAAACTGGAAAAAGGATTCGGCGGAGCGAAGTTCGTCCACGCCGGGAATTTGATAAAACCACTCCATCATTACCCCCTCGCCCGCAGGGCGGATTCACCGCACAGCTCGTCGTAGATAGCCACCAGCTCATAATCTTTCGGGCTGCGCTTCCAGTTCTCGGCGAAGCGGCGGATGGCGGGCAGCAGCTGGTTAATTTGCGCGGCGTTAAGGTGATAGCCCATCTGGTCAAATACGCCGTTGACCGCCTGACGCCCGGAGTGTTTACCCAGCACCAGCCGGTAGCTGCGGCCCATCAGGGAAGGGGCGATCGACTGATAGCTCTCGCTGTCGCGCAGCAGCGCCGCCACGTGGACCCCTGATTCATGGGTAAACACCAGCTCGCCGACCAGCGGCTGCTGCGGGTCGATGGCGCGCTGGGCGGCTTCGGCGACCCTCTGACAGAGCGCGGGCAGCGCCGGAAAATGCACGCCGGTCTTCACGCCGAGGCAGCGCTCCAGGCCCAGCGCGACGGTTTCCAGCGCCGCGTTGCCCGCCCGCTCGCCGAGGCCGAGGATCGTCGTATTCACGCTGGTGGCCCCGGCGCTTACCGCCGCCAGCGTATTGGCGGTGGCCATACCCAGGTCGTTGTGGGCGTGCATTTCGATTTCTCCGGACCAGACTTCGCGCAGGGCCGAGATTTGCGCCGCGGTGGTGAGGGGGTCGAGCAGGCCGACCGTGTCGGCATAGCGCAGGCGGGCGGCGCCGCACTGCTGCGCGACCTCGGCGATAGCGCGCAGGGCCTGGACGCCAGCGCGCGAGGCGTCCTCGCAGCCGATGCATACCCGCAGACCGAGCGTATGCGCAAGGCGGATAAACATCGCCAGCCGCTCCAGCAGCACCGTCAGCGGCTCGCGCAGTTTGTACTGCCGCAGCTTATCTGAAGCCGGAATCGAAATATCCACCCAGTCAACGCCCAGATCGGCGCTCTGGCGGATTTCCAGCGCGTTCATCCGGCACCAGGTCATCAGCGTCGCGTCGGGCAGCTGGCGACGCACCAGCTGGATCCGCGCGATCTCCTCGTCCCCCATCGCCGGGGTGCCGACCTCCATCGCCGTAATCCCTGCGGCATAAAGCGCCTCGGCAATGGCGACCTTTTCGCTGGTGCGAAAGGCGACGCCGGGGCTCTGTTCGCCGTCGCGCAGGGTGGTATCGTTAATCAGCACGCGTCCCATCAGCCACCTCCGCCTTAGCCGTAAACCGGCGTGAAGACGGCGTCCGCCGGGCGCGGCTTGCCGTTGTGCCAGTAGGGCGACAGCGCGCGCAGCCGGTCGATAATCGGCGGCAGCGCGGTGACGACGTAATCGATCTCTTTCTCCCGGGTGTAGCGCGAGAGGGAAAAGCGGATGGTGCCGTGGGCGGCGGTATAGGGGATATTCATCGCCCGCATCACGTGGGAGGGTTCCAGCGAGCCTGACGTGCAGGCGCTGCCGCTGGAGGCGGCGATCCCGGCCTGGTTGAGCAGCAGCAGAATGGCCTCACCCTCAATAAACTCAAAGGCCAGATTCGCCGTGCCGGGCACCCGCGGCTGGCTACCGCCCATCACCATGACCGACGGCACGCTGGCCAGCAGGCGATGCTCCAGCCTGTCGCGCAGCTGGCCGATATGCGCCATTCCCGGCAGATGAATATTCGCCAGCTCGCAGGCCGCGCCCATGCCGACGATTCCGCAGATATTTTCCGTCCCGGCGCGCCGACCGTACTCCTGATGACCGCCGCGCAGCAGCGGGCGAAAGCGCGTTCCCCGGCGCAGATAGAGGCAGCCGACGCCTTTTGGTCCGTGAAACTTATGCGCCGAGCAGGAGAGCATGTCGATGCGGGTCTCGCCCACGGCAATCGGCATTTTGCCCACCACCTGTACCGCATCGCAGTGAAACAGCGCCCCTTGTTCATGGGCCAGCTCCGCCATTTCGGCGATCGGGAAAAGCACCCCGGTTTCGTTATTCGCCCACATCACGCTGACCAGCGCGACGCGCGGGCTGAGCGCGGCGCGGAACTGCGCCATGTCCAGCGCCCCCTCGCTATCCACCGCGACGCGATGAATCAGGTAGCCCTGGCGCTCCAGGTGCTCGCAGGCCGCCAGCGTCGCCGGATGTTCAACCGCGCTGGTGATAATTTCGCGCCGCTCCGGCAGCAGGGCGATGGCCGAGGCGATGGCGGTGGCGGTAGCTTCGGTGGCGCAGGAGGTAAAGATGATCTCGCTGGGATACTCCGCGCCCAGCAGCGCCGCGATCTGTTGATGCGCGCGCTCCAGAGCCGCCTGGGCCGGTAGGCCAAAATCGTGTATCGACGAGGGGTTGCCGTAAAAGTCGGTCAAAAAGGGCATCATCGCTTCCAGAACCATTGGGTCCAGACGGGTGGTGGCGTTGTTATCGAGATAAACCTGTTTCATCTTGTCCCCCTAGGGTCAGTTAACCGCGGCTCAGGCCGCCACCACTTCCATATAACAGCCGGTACGTTCCATCAGTTTTTGCTGCAGCCAGGCCAGGGTCATATCGGTCATCATGCAGCCGCTACAGCTGCCGGAGAGGCTGACGGTCACCTGGTGGTTGGCGACGCTGAGCAGCGACATATCGCCGCCGTCGGCCTGAATATGCGGGCGCAGTTCAGCGATGGTCTCGACGACGCTCTGCCAGTGCGGATCTTTGACGCTGGCCGCAGCGGGCGGCGTCTGCGGCGGCTGCGCGAGGATCTCCGCCAGCGCCAGCTCGATTTTTTCGTGGCAGGCGGTGCAGCCGCCGCCCGCTTTGGTGTAGTTGATCACCTCTTCAAGGGTGGTCAGGCCGTTGTTCTGCACCGCGCGGCGAATGTGTCCTTCATCGACGCCGAAGCATTTGCAGATCAGCTTGCCCTCCTCATGCTCCTCCTCCAGGCTTTCGCCGCGAAAGTTGGCGATAGCCGCGCGCAGGGCCTCCTGGCCCATCACCGAGCAGTGCATTTTCTCCGGCGGTAGCCCGTCGAGATAATCGGCAATCTGCTGATTGGTTATCTGCCCGGCTTCGGCCAGGGTATGGCCGATAATCAGCTCCGTCAGCGCGGAGGAGGAGGCGATGGCGCTGCCGCAGCCGAAGGTCTGGAAGCCCGCTTCCTGGATAATTTCGCTTTGCGGGTCAACGCGCAGCATCAGGCGCAGCGCGTCGCCGCAGCTTAATGACCCCACATCGCCTACCGCGTTGGCGTTGTCCACCACGCGCGCGTTGCGGGGATTAAAAAAATGGTCTTTCACTTTCTCGGAGTAATTCCACATGCTGTCAGCTCCAGGGATGATGACGGAAAACGCCGGGGCGCGGTTCACCGCAGGAGTGCGGTGGCGTTAACGAACTAGCAAATGCGATACCAGAGAATAAAATTCAATATTTTCAATTTGTTATATTTTACCCTGACAAGACGCGCCCGACAGTGTCGGGATGTTTTGTGGGCTTTGTCACACAAACGACACGGCTAGCGGCGCGGGTCCGGTTCCTCATGCCACTCCTGTTCCTGCAGCAGACGGGTAAAGCGCTCCGGGTCGCGCTGGCGCGCATTTTTGCGCTGCCCTTTGTCGTACCAGTAAAGCTGGATCTCCTGCAGTAAGCCGACGATGGTGGTATCGGCGGGAACGCGTTCGGCGCGGACGCCGACCTGCAACAGCTGACGAAAAACCGCGTCGCCAATCGCCACGCAGAACAGCGTGACGCAATCCTCAAGGGCGTGGATCCGCCTGGCGATCTTCTCCGTCTGGTGGCCGTTCTCAACGGAGAAATCAACCACCCGGATCAGGGTGACCCGATCCGCCTTGACGCCGTATACCACCAGCCGCGGCGTGGCGCCAAAATGCTGATCGACATGACGATAGTCGGAACTGGCGAAGGCGACCTTCATAGACCACTCATCGGAGTGGACCATATCAAACTGACGGTTAATCGGCGGCATAGGCGCCTCCTGTGGAGAGTGAAGATTCGGTGTTCTGGCGAAGCGGCGATCGGTAGCGGGCGAGGTGGTGATGGCGCTCGCGCATCAGGTTTGCCAGCTCGAACAGCGTATCGCGCATTCCGCTGTACCCCTGACGCACCCGGCGGAATTCACCGAGCTTGTCAAAGATCGGAAAACCCGCGCGCACCAGCGGCAGCGCAAACTGCTCCGCCAGGTCGCAGGCGTGGGAGTTGGCCACCAGCAGGTCGGCGGGTTGGGCGCACAGCAGCGTTTGCAGATCCTCCAGATCTCCCGGCACCACGCGTTCCACCGGCAGCTGGCGCAGGCTGGGATGGCCGGTAGGAGCCACCAGCGGGCCGGGCTGCATCCCCTGGCTGTTGGCGAAATCACACCACGCCGCCAGCAGATCGCCTTCCGCCGCTATCGCCATGCGCTGGCCCTGAAGCCACATATGACAGTCGATCATCGCATCCTGCAGCTGACCGCGCTGGCGCTCCAGCCACGGGGGAACGGCGCGTCCGGAAATTTTCGCCAGTTGATGAATAAAGGCGTCGCAGCGATCGAGGGTCATCAGGTGCGGCAGGGCGATAACCTCGCCCCGGCAGCGCGGGGCCAGCAGCGATGACGCGCGGTGGAGGGAGACGCCAATGGCGAAGCTGCACAGGCTTTGTCCCATCTGTTCTATCTGGCGCAGCGGCGTCCCGCCCTGGGTCAGCGGCGAGAAATCGCCCTGCGCCAGGTGCCCATCCATCGATTGCGCCAGGTCCGGCAGGATTATCGGCTGCAGACCAAAGGCTTCGACGCATCGGCGCAGCCACTCAATATCGCCCGGCGAGCAGAGGTGGCTGACCAGCAGGTTGACCCGGCGATTGCGCTGAGCCGGGCGCGGCGTCGGCGCAACCCACTGCTCAATGACGCTCTCGAGCACCGCGCTGAAGCCGTTTTCCATGGAACCATAAAAATCCGGCGTGTTAACGGTTAATATCGCCACGCCCTTGTGCCGGGGATACTCTTCGCGAAACTGGCGAACCACGCGGGAAATGTCGCTGCCCTGAGCCTCAGACAGCCCGGTGCTGAGCAGCACGATAGCCTGCGGCGCGTTGCGCTGGCAGAGGGTGTCCAGGGCGGTGAAAATATTGCCGTCCGCGCCCATAATCGTCGAGGTGGGGTCCATCGCCGTCGACTGCAGGGGAACCGGGTCGTGGAAGTGTTGAATAAAAAAGACTTTGGCGAAGGCGCTGCATCCCTGCGCGCCGTGGACCAGAGGGATGCTGTGTTCAATCCCGAGGCTGGCGAGGATTGCGCCGAGCGGCTGGCCGGTCTTGATCGGGCTGACCGCCAGCGGTTTATCGGTGCGGAAAATGTCTGCCATGGTGTACTCCTTAGTGCCACGGGGCGCGGGCATGGGTTTGCGGCCAGATGGGACTGTCGATGGTCTGACACAGCTGGCGGGCGAGGGTGACGATCCCCTTGTAGCCGGCGAAGGCGTGTTCGCGCTCCTGATTGATATCGAGAAACGGCAGCCTGGCTTTATAGGCGGTGTACATATTGCGTCCGCCGGCAATCATCAGGTCGGCCTGATAGCGATAGACCACATCCAGCAGCGTGCGGGCGTTGCCTTCTTCCAGCATTACCGCCTCTTCGCCCATCAGCTCGCGGATCCGCTGTTTATCCTCTTCGGTGGATTTACGCGTGCCGGTTGCCACCACGGTCATGCCCAAATCCTGAAGCGCCGATACCACCGACCAGGATTTCACCCCGCCGGTATAGAGCAGCGCTTTGCGACCGCGCAGCCGTTCGCGCCACGGTTGTAGCGCCAGTTCCGCCGCCTGTTCCTCCCGCGCAATCAGCGCTTCGGTGCGCTGGCTAAGGTCGTCATCGTCCAGCAGCGCCGCCAGCTGGCGCAGGGCGTCGGAGGTGGCGCGGATCCCGTAGAAGCTGCCTTCGAACCACGGCGTGCCGTAGCGCTGCTCCAGGGCTCTGGCGACGTTAATTAGCGCCCGCGAGCAGACCAGCATATTGGCCTGCGCCCGATGCATGGTCTGGATCTCGGCGAAACGGCCATCGCCGGAGAGGCTGCCGAGCACGCGGATCCCCAGCTCGTCGAGCAGCGGCTGAATATGCCAGAACTCGCCGGCAATATTGAATTCGCCAATCAGGCCAATATCGTGACGCTGCTCCGGGGCAAAGGGCGTGCTCTCCGGCCAGGGCGCGGGCTCGCGCTGACCGATTACCCGTTTCACCATGACCTCGCCGGCCAGCCGGTTACCGAGATTTTTACTGCCGTAAAAACCGGCGGCGTCAATGGCGATAACCGGTACGCCGGTGGCGGTCTGCGCGGCCTGGCATACCGCTTCCAGGTCATCGCCCTCCATGGCCGGTACGCAGGTGTTGTAGATAAAGACCGCCGCCGGGTGATAGCGGGCGACGATATGGCGAACGGCGTGAAACAGGCGACGTTCGCCGCGGCCCATAATCACGTCCTGTTCGTTGAGATCGGTGGTGAACCCGAGCCGATTCAGGGTGGGGCCGGAGCTGGCGCTGCCGCGGTTATCCCAGGAGCTTCCGGCGCAGCCGATGGGGCCATGGACCAGATGCGCCACGTCGGCAATGGGCAGCAGGGTTATCTGCGCGCCGTCGAACGCGCAGCCGCCGGCGGTGGCGCCGGGTTTGGGCGCGCTGCAGCCGGATTTTTGTTTATGGTTGTGTTCACAGGCCGGTTCATCCAGCAGCGCCAGAATTTCATTTCCCTTCATAGTGACCTCGTTGACGGTGGGGGATGAGGGGGAAGATGCAATTCGCGCTCCATAAGCGGCGCCTTGATATTTAAAGAAAAAGGGTTGTTGGCTTTGCGACAAAGCCAACAATCGGACAAGGGATGGCGGTAAGTGATGCTTTATGTCCTATCGCACTGGCATGGCTATTTGTTGCTGGAAGGCTGGCAGCGAGGGGGTTAGGCGCATCAAGAAGCCCGGAACAACCGTGAACGGAATATTCCCCTGAACGGAATAATGCCTGATCCTCACGCGGGAAGAGCGTCCATACGCAAAAAAAAGCCCGCGGGGTCAGCGGGCAACAAGCACAAAACAGGGATTAAAAAACGCGCGCCTCCAGAGGGTTCTCCCGGTTAAGCCGCTTCGCCAGCCACGGCGGCAAACGGCCGGCCAGCAGCGTATTGATCGCCTTGCACTGGGCATGAATCGTCGTCCCGGGCTGCGCTTTCATCGGGTGGATCCGGTGGCGGATCAGCCGGGCGGCGGCGGGCCCGCCGATCTCCTGACAAAACAGCAGTTGGCAGTCTTCAATCAGCCGGGCGCGCACTTCGCTGGCTTCCTGCTGGGTGGGCGCGGAGGGATAGCGGCGCAGATCGTGCAGCCAGCCGCCTTGCTCATCGAACGCGTAGATAAAAAACAGCCGCCCCTGGCCGAAATGGCCGTTAATCATCAGGCCATCCTGGGAGCAAAACGCCGCCAGCAGCTGCGGCGTTCGCTGGGCAGGGTGAACGATGCGTAAATGGATGGGCAGCGCGCCCTGCAGGCTTGCCATCACCCGCGACCAGCGAGCGGGGGACATCACCGCCGTCGCGGAGGGGAAGCTGGCGGCCAGCTGCGGCTGGGCCAGGGTCGCCAGCCGCGCCGGGGTCAGCGTCTCGCCGCACTCCTGCGCCAGCCAGTCGACAATTTGCGCCGGCTGCAGGTCCGGCAGGGACTGAAACAGCGCCAGCATGCGCCAGAAAAGGGTATCGTTGTCGGACATCTCCAGCTCCTTATATCAACGCGCCGCGCGTCGCGCGCAGGCTTATCGGAAAGGCGGGGCGCCCCGGCTGCGGATTGACGTAGTAGCGGCGTCCCCCTTCCAGCGAAATCGCGCCGCCCCAGCGTTCAGCGTCGTTATGCTCAATCTGCAGCACTCGCGCCTCCAGATCCTGTTTCGCGATATAGGCGTACAGGTCCGCGCCGCGTTCACGGAAAATCACGATGGGCATACTCCCTCCTGGCCCCGCATGACGCGGGGCGCCTGATGGTTAACGGACGAGATCGAAACTGTAATCGGTTTTGCCCAGCTGGCTGGTATCGCTATCCAGTTTCTCCAGCACGGCGTTTACCAGCGTCGTCACAATGTTCATCGCCCCTTCATAACCCCAGGTTGTCTGGCGGTGCAGATGGTGGCGGTCGAACAGCGGAAAGCCGAGGCGGATAAGCGGTACTTCAAAGGCTTTGCCCTTCGCCAGGGTATCGCGCTGGATAAACTTGCCGTAGGAGTTGCCGATCATAAAGTCCGGCTGACGGGTGAACATCAGCGAACGGAAGTGCCACAAATCGCAGTTGATAAACACTTCGCTGTCGCGCCCGTACGGCGAGGCATCAAGCATTTTCTTCATCGCTTTTTGCCAGCGTTTGTTGGCGTTATGGCTCAGGATCACCGTCGGCTCGCAGCCCAGCTCCAGCAGGAAGCGGGTGAGGCCCATCACGAAGTCCGGGTCGCCGTACAGGCCAAATTTCTTGCCGTGCAGCCAGGTGTGGGAATCGAGCATCATGTCAACCAGCCGGCCGCGCTCAAGGGTGAGGGCGTCGGCGATCGGCTTGCCGCTAAGCTGGCTGACGGTCATCAGCAGTTCATCGGTAGCGGCCAGCCCCAGCGGAATCGCGACCTCGGTGGCGGGCTGGTTCCACATCTCCTGCACCACTTTTTTGCTCTTCAGCAGCTGCCACGGCTGCAGAAGCAGCGTATCGATGGCGTCAGGGGCCTCTTTCATCTCCTGCTGCGTGGTGCCGCCGGAATACATCCGATAATGGCCGTCGGCGGGCGTGTCGAGAACTTCTGACGGATCGGAGAGCAGGCTGCACGGCACCGCCATCTGTTTCATCATCCGCTTTAATACGCGGAAGTTGCCGAGATAGGTTTCAAAGCCGGTCACCAGATTGAGCTTCTGCAGTTTGCCCGGCTGCCCCTGGTAGTCCGCGGTGAAGGTTTTGGCGAAGCCTTCAAACATGTTGTCCCAGCCGGTGACGTGGCTGCCGATAAAGCTTGGCGTATGGGCATGGGGCACGGCGATGCTGCTATCGACGAAGCCATCTTTTTTGGCGTTGGCGATAAACGCCTGCAGGTCATCGCCGATGACTTCCGCCATGCAGGTGGTGGAAACCGCGATGATCTCCGGCTTGTACAGCGCGCTGGCGTTTTGCAGACCCAGATTCATGTTGTTGTTGCCGCCGAAGACCGCCGCGTCTTCGGTCATCGAGTCGGAGACACAGGCGATCGGCTCTTTGAAATGGCGGTTAAAATAGGTGCGAAAGTAGGCCACGCACCCCTGTGAGCCGTGGACGTACGGCAGGGTATTGGCAAATCCCAGCGAGCAAAGCACCGCGCCAAGCGGCTGGCAGGCTTTCGCCGGGTCAACGGTCAGCGCCTCGCGCTGGAAGTTCAGCGCTTCATACTCGGCGGTGGTGGTCCAGGTAAAGACCTCCTGCACGCGCTGGGCATCGTGCGCTTCCTCCAGCTGCCGCTTATTGCGGAACAGCTCCTGGTATTCATCCTGTTCGAATAGCGGATAGCAGCTATTAATTTTATCAATCGTTTGGCTCATGGTGTTCTCCTCCCGCGCCACAAATCGGTGAACAGACGGGACAGTGAGTGGGCAATCACGCAGACTTCAGCCACGGCGCGGTGAGTTCGTTCCACGCCGGGTTGTTCAGGGTCATATCCATATCGCGGGCGAAAATGGCGAAACCATCGTAGCCGTGGTACGGGCCGGAATAGTCCCACGAGTGCATCTGGCGGAACGGCACGCCCATTTTCTGGAAGATATATTTTTCCTTGATGCCGGAGCCGATAAGGTCGGGCTTCAGCGCCTTAACGAACGCTTCCAGCTCATAGCTGCTGGCGTCATCGAACAGCAGCGTGCCCTCTTTCAGATCCGGCAGGGTGCGGTCGTAGTCATCGTTATGGGCAAACTCGTACCCGGCGGCGATGATCTCCATGCCGAGATCCTCGTAGGCGCCGATGACGTGGCGTGGCCGCAGGCCGCCCATATAGAGCAGCACCTTACGCCCCTCCAGGCGCGGGCGATATTTGGCGATAATCGCCGCCATCTGCCCCTCATACCGGGCGATCACCGCTTCGGCGTTCGCGCGAATGGTATCGTCAAACTGGTCGGCGATTTTGCGCAGCGATTCGGCGATTTTGGTCGGCCCGAAGAAGTTGTACTCCATCCACGGAATCTGATGTTTCTCCTCCATATGGCGGGCGATATAGTTCATCGAACGGTAGCAGTGAACCAGGTTCAGCTTGACGAATGGGGTGTTCTCCATCTCCACCAGTGTGCCGTCGCCGGACCACTGCGCGACCACCCGTAGCCCCATCTCTTCAAGCAGGATGCGCGAGGCCCAGGCGTCGCCGCCGATGTTGTAGTCGCCGATGATCGCCACATCGTAAGGGGTGGTTTCAAACGGCTGTCCTTCGCGATTGTTGAGGATCCAGTCGCGCACCACGTCGTTGGCGATATGGTGCCCCAGCGACTGCGACACGCCGCGAAAGCCTTCGCAGCGTACCGGGATCACCGGTTTATCCAGCGCTTTGCTGCTGGCGTTGGCCACCGCGCTGATATCATCGCCGATCAGCCCCACCGGGCATTCCGACTGTATGGTGATCCCTTTGGTGAGCGGGAACAGCAGCTCCATCTCTTCAATCAGCTTGCTGAGCTTTTTATCGCCGCCGAAGACGATGTCGCGCTCCTGAAAATCAGAGGTGAAGTTCAGCGTGCCGAAGCTATCGACGCCGCTGACCCCGGTGTAGTAGTTGCGTCGTCCGGCGCGGGAATACTGGCCGCAGCCGACCGGCCCGTGCGAGATGTGGGCCATATCCTTGATTGGCCCGAATACCACCCCTTTCGAGCCGGCGTAGGCGCAGCCGCGCACGGTCATCACGCCGGGTTGTGATTTGCGGTTAGAGATAATGCACTTGCCGACGCTCTCCATTTGCGGATCGCTGACCATCATGTGCTTTCTGCGCTCTTTTCGCGCGGTTTCCGGGAACACCTCCAGGACTTCCTGGATCAGCGCCAGATTACGTTCGCCCGTTGCGTTGGTCATCATTATTGTCCTGTGCTCAGGCCGCGCTTTCTTCGGCGGCGGTTTTACCAATGATGCTGGTGTCTTCTTCTTCCATGATGCCGAACTCCATCAGCAGCGACTCCAGCTCATCCATGGTGCAGGGTGTCGGCACCACTTTCATGGTGTTGTTGACGATCTTCTGCGCCAGGGTGCGGTATTCGTTGGCCTGCTGGCAGGCGGGGTCGTACTCGATAACCGTCATTCGGCGGATCTCCGCGCGCTGCACGATATTGTCGCGGGGGACAAAGTGGATCATCTGGGTCCCGAGCTTTTCCGCCAGGGCCATGATCAGTTCGTCTTCACGGTCGGTCTGGCGTGAGTTACAGATCAGGCCGCCGAGGCGCACCTTGCCGGATTTAGCGTATTTAACGATCCCTTTGGAGATATTGTTGGCGGCGTACATCGCCATCATTTCGCCGGAGCAGACGATGTAGATCTCCTGGGCTTTGTTTTCGCGGATAGGCATGGCGAAGCCGCCGCAGACCACGTCGCCGAGCACGTCATAGAAGACAAAATCGAGATCGTCCTCGTAGGCGCCTTCTTCTTCAAGAAAGTTGATCGCCGTGATCACGCCGCGCCCCGCGCAGCCGACGCCTGGCTCCGGGCCGCCGGATTCCGCGCAGCGCACGTCGCCGTAGCCAATTTGCAGCACGTCTTCGAGCTCGAGATCCTCGACCGAGCCGACTTCCGCGGCCATCTCCATAATGGTGTTCTGTGCTTTAGCGTGCAGGATCAGGCGGGTGGAGTCCGCCTTCGGATCGCAGCCGACGATCATCACTTTCTTACCCATCTCCGCCAGCGCGGCGACGAGGTTCTGCGTGGTGGTGGATTTGCCGATACCGCCTTTACCGTAAATAGCGCATTGACGCATGGTCATGGTGACTTCTCCTGTGGTTGAGTGTTTGCCAGCAGAGAAGTGCAGGGAACATACCAGCCGTGCCTTTTTATTTATTTATCTGATTTTTATGAATTTATTAATTCATTGCCGCGCAGGGCGTAAAACAAAACGGCACAATAAGGCGACCAAATGTGGGAAACAGAACAATTCCGCCTGCCGGGGCTATTGTGGCGGTTTGTCGTCTGTTCAACAGCTTGTCGTCCCCTGTGTCTTGTTCCACGCAATCTCTCGGCGCGCTGCGTTGCCTTTATCTTCATAACGCGTTGAATTCGCGCTAACTCTTATGTCATTCGCGAGCTGGCACAGGCTGTGCTTGAGGCAACAACTGGGTTTGCCGCTTATTTGAGGCGGCGAAGATGCCTCTCACCTTCGAGGATTGAACAATGTCCGGAAAAATGAAAACAATGGATGGCAACGCCGCGGCGGCCTGGATCTCTTATGCCTTTACCGAGGTCGCGGCGATTTACCCCATTACCCCTTCCACGCCGATGGCGGAAAACGTCGACGAGTGGGCGGCGCAGGGGAAAAAGAACCTTTTTGGCCAGCCGGTGCGCTTAATGGAGATGCAGTCGGAAGCCGGCGCGGCAGGCGCGGTACACGGCGCGCTGCAGGCCGGGGCGCTCACCACCACCTATACGGCCTCCCAGGGGCTGCTGCTGATGATCCCCAACATGTACAAAATCGCCGGTGAACTGCTGCCGGGCGTCTTTCACGTCAGCGCCCGGGCGCTGGCGACCAATTCGCTGAATATTTTTGGCGATCACCAGGACGTGATGGCGGTTCGCCAGACCGGCTGCGCGATGCTGGCGGAGAACAACGTGCAGCAGGTGATGGATTTGTCGGCGGTGGCGCATCTGGCGGCGATTAAGGGACGCATCCCGTTTGTTAACTTCTTCGATGGTTTCCGCACCTCGCACGAAATTCAAAAAATCGAGGTGCTGGAATATGACCAGCTGGCGACGCTGCTGGACCGGGCCGCGCTCGACAGCTTCCGCCGTAACGCGCTGCATCCGGATCATCCGGTCATCCGCGGAACGGCGCAAAACCCGGATATCTACTTCCAGGAAAGAGAGGCGGGTAACCGTTTTTATCAGGCGCTGCCCGACATTGTCGAAAGCTATATGGCGCAAATCAGCGCGCTCACCGGCCGGGAGTACCATCTGTTTAACTACACCGGCGCGGCGGATGCCGAACGGGTGATTATCGCCATGGGGTCGGTCTGCGACACCGTTCAGGAAGTGGTGGATACGCTGAACGCGGCGGGAGAGAAGGTCGGGCTGCTCAGCGTGCATCTGTTTCGCCCTTTTTCGCTGGCCCACTTTTTCGCTCAGTTGCCGAAAACCGTACAGCGCATTGCCGTGCTGGACCGCACCAAAGAGCCCGGCGCTCAGGCCGAACCGCTGTGCCTGGATGTGAAAAACGCCTTCTACCACCACGACGATGCGCCGCTGATTGTCGGCGGCCGCTACGCGCTTGGCGGTAAGGACGTTCTGCCTAACGATATCGCGGCGGTCTTTGACAACCTCAATAAACCGCTGCCGATGGACGGGTTTACCCTCGGGATTGTTGATGATGTCACCTTTACCTCTTTGCCCCCGCGCCAGCAGACGCTGGCGGTCTCGCATGATGGCATCACCGCCTGTAAATTTTGGGGCATGGGTTCGGACGGCACCGTCGGGGCCAATAAAAGCGCGATCAAAATCATCGGCGACAAAACGCCGCTCTACGCGCAGGCCTACTTTTCCTATGACTCGAAAAAATCCGGCGGCATTACCGTTTCGCATTTGCGCTTCGGCGACCGGCCGATCAATTCGCCCTACCTGATCCATCGGGCCGATTTTATCTCCTGTTCGCAGCAGTCCTACGTTGAGCGCTATGACCTGCTGGATGGGTTAAAGCCGGGCGGGACCTTTTTACTCAACTGCAGCTGGTCCGATGCGGAGCTGGAGCAGCATCTGCCGGTCGGCTTTAAACGCTATCTGGCGCGGGAAAATATCCATTTTTATACCCTGAACGCCGTGGATATCGCCCGCGAGCTCGGGCTGGGCGGGCGCTTTAATATGCTGATGCAGGCGGCGTTCTTTAAGCTGGCGGCGATTATCGACCCGCAGACCGCGGCGGATTACCTCAAGCAGGCGGTTGAAAAAAGCTACGGCAGCAAAGGGGCGGCGGTGATCGAGATGAACCAGCGGGCGATCGAGCTGGGCATGGCCTCGCTGCATCAGGTAACCATTCCGGCACACTGGGCGACGCTGGATGAGCCCGTGGCGCAGGCTTCAGCCATGATGCCGGATTTCATCCGCGATATTCTGCAGCCGATGAACCGCCAGTGCGGCGACCAGCTGCCGGTAAGCGCGTTTGTCGGCATGGAAGACGGCACTTTTCCCTCGGGCACCGCCGCCTGGGAGAAACGCGGGATCGCGCTGGAAGTGCCGGTCTGGCAGCCGGAGGGCTGCACGCAGTGTAACCAGTGCGCCTTTATCTGCCCCCACGCGGCGATCCGCCCGGCGCTGCTCAACGGCGAAGAGCAGGACGCTGCGCCGGCCGGGCTGTTGAGCAAACCCGCTCAGGGAGCGAAGGCGTACCACTACCATCTGGCTATTTCGCCGCTGGATTGCTCCGGCTGCGGCAACTGTGTGGATATCTGTCCTTCGCGCGGCAAGGCGTTAAAAATGCAGTCTCTTGATAGCCAGCGCCAGATGGCGCCGGTCTGGGACTATGCGCTGGCGCTGACGCCGAAGAGCAATCCGTTCCGGAAGACGACGGTCAAAGGCAGCCAGTTTGAAACCCCGCTGCTGGAGTTTTCCGGCGCCTGCGCGGGATGCGGCGAAACGCCTTATGCCCGCCTGATAACCCAGCTGTTTGGCGACCGGATGCTGATCGCTAACGCCACCGGCTGCTCTTCAATCTGGGGAGCCAGCGCGCCGTCGATTCCCTATACCACCAACCACCGCGGCCACGGCCCGGCATGGGCGAACTCGCTGTTTGAGGATAATGCGGAGTTTGGCCTCGGCATGATGCTCGGCGGCCAGGCGGTGCGTCAACAAATCGCCGATGATATGACCGCCGCGCTGGCGCTGCCGGTCAGCGACGAACTCCTCGACGCGATGCGCCAGTGGCTGGCGAAGCAGGATGAAGGCGAGGGTACCCGCGAGCGCGCGGACCGGCTCAGCGAACGGCTGGCGGCGGAAAAAGAGGGCGTGCCGCTGCTGGAGCAGCTGTGGCAGAACCGCGACTATTTTGTGCGCCGGTCGCAGTGGATTTTCGGCGGCGACGGCTGGGCCTACGATATCGGCTTCGGCGGTCTCGATCACGTGCTGGCGAGCGGGGAAGACGTGAATATTCTGGTGTTTGATACCGAGGTTTACTCCAATACCGGCGGGCAGTCGTCTAAATCGACCCCGGTGGCGGCCATCGCGAAGTTTGCCGCGCAGGGCAAACGCACGCGGAAAAAAGATCTCGGCATGATGGCGATGAGCTACGGCAATGTGTACGTGGCCCAGGTCGCCATGGGCGCCGATAAAGATCAGACCTTACGGGCGATCGCCGAGGCCGAAGCCTGGCCGGGACCGTCGCTGGTGATTGCCTACGCCGCCTGCATTAACCACGGGCTGAAAGCCGGTATGCGCTGCAGCCAGCGCGAGGCGAAACGGGCGGTTGAAGCGGGATACTGGCACCTGTGGCGCTATCATCCGCAGCGGGAAGCGGAGGGCAAGACGCCGTTTATGCTCGATTCCGAAGAGCCGGAGGAGAGCTTCCGCGACTTTTTGCTTGGCGAAGTGCGCTACGCCTCGCTGCACAAAACGACGCCGCATCTCGCGGATGCGCTTTTTAGCAGAACCGAGGAGGATGCGCGCGCCCGCTTTGCCCAGTATCGGCGGCTGGCCGGTGAGGAGTAGGGGCCGGCGAGCAGGCCTTTAGCTATCGTGCGGCATGACCTTAAGCAGCGTATCCAGCAGGCCGGGAAAGCGCGCGTCTAAATCTTCCCGGCGCAGCGAAATCAAATTCTCCCGCCCCTGAGGCCGCTGCCAGATCACACCGCTGTCGCGCAGGACGCGCCAGTGGTGGGTCATGGTCGACTTCGCCACATCTTCATGACGCAGGGCGTTACAGCTCTGCTCGCTGCCGTCGGCAAGGATACGGATAATCTCAAGCCGCAGCGGGTTGCCGAGAGCGAAAAGGACATTTTCGAGGCGAATTTGTTCACGTTCGGGGTGATTGGCGATCATAATATTCCTGTGTCGGCGGCGGCGCAGCTCCGTGAGCAGCAGCCCGTATCGGCGGCTGGCCGGTAATATACCGAAACTGCTTTTCTAAAGCCATGCGGGTCGTCGCAGCTTCACCAATAGTAACGATAGCAAAAATAGTTCGAATATACTCGTACAGTTGTACTATGATAGATGCCGTTATATGAACGGCGGCCAATTCCGGCCGCCTGTTAACAGTCACAATGACTAAGGACGCATCATGCCCCGACCCATCCCCCTCGAACGTTATCGCAACATCGGTATCTCCGCGCATATCGATGCCGGTAAAACCACCACCACCGAGCGCATCCTGTTTTATACCGGGATGAGCCACAAGCTGGGGGAAGTACACGATGGCGCGGCAACCACCGACTGGATGGCGCAGGAGCAGGAGCGCGGGATCACCATTACCTCCGCGGCGGTGAGTTGCTTCTGGCCCGGCATGGACCGCAGCTTCGAGCCGCACCGGATTAACATCATCGATACCCCCGGGCACGTGGATTTCACCATCGAAGTGGAACGCTCCATGCGCGTCCTGGACGGCGCGGTGATGGTTTACGACTCCGTCGGCGGCGTGCAGCCGCAGTCGGAAACCGTCTGGCGGCAGGCGAATAAATACCACGTTCCGCGGCTGGCCTTCGTCAACAAGATGGACCGCCCCGGCGCGGACTTTTTCCGCGTGGTGCAGATGATGATCGATCGCCTGAAGGCCAATCCGGTGCCGATTGCGATCCCGGTTGGCGCCGAAGAGCACTTCACCGGGGTGGTGGATCTCATCAAAATGCGCGCCATTTTATGGGACGACGCCACCCAGGGGATGACCTTCAGCTATGCGCCGGTGCCTGACGACCTCGTGGAAACAGCCCGGCTGTGGCGGGAGAAAATGGTCTCGGCGGCGGCGGAAGCCAGCGACGAACTGATGGACAAATATCTCGAAACCGGTGAGCTGGACGAGGCGGAGATCGTCGCCGGTCTGCGCCAGCGCACGGTGAAGGGGGAAATCCAGGCGGTGCTGTGCGGCAGCGCGTTTAAAAACAAAGGCGTGCAGCGGATGCTCGATGCGGTGGTTGAGCTGATGCCGTCGCCGCTGGATATCCCGGCGATTCAGGGCGTGGATGAGAAAGGGCAGCCCGCTGAACGTCATCCGGGCGACGACGAACCGTTCTCGGCGCTGGCCTTCAAGCTGATGACCGACCCCTACGTCGGACAGCTGACCTTTATCCGCGCCTATTCCGGGACGTTGAAAAAAGGCGATGCGGTGTGGAATCCGGTGAAAGGTAAGAAAGAGCGCATCGGACGCATCGTGCTGATGCAGGCCAACGATCGCCATGAGGTGGATGAACTGCACGCCGGGGACATTGCCGCCTGCGTCGGCCTGAAGGATGTCACCACCGGCGACACGCTGTGCGACCCGGATGCGGTGATTACCCTCGAGCGGATGGAGTTTCCGGAGCCGGTGATTTCGCTGGCGATTGAACCGAAAACCAAAGCCGATCAGGAGAAAATGGGTATCGCCCTGCAGCGGCTGGCGGCGGAAGATCCGTCGTTTCGTCTGCATACTGACGAGGAATCCGGCCAGACGATCGTTTCCGGGATGGGCGAACTGCATCTGGAGATTATCGTCGACCGCATGAAGCGTGAGTTTGGCGTCGAGGCGAATATCGGGCGTCCGCAGGTGACCTATCGCGAGACGATCCGCAAAACGGTCAAAGAGGTGGAAGGCAAATTTGTCCGCCAGTCCGGCGGTAAAGGGCAGTACGGTCACGTGGTGCTGACCCTGGAACCGCTGGCGCCGGGAAGCGGTTTCGTGTTTGAGGACGCGACCAAAGGCGGCGTGGTGCCGCGCGAGTACATCCCTTCAGTGGAAAAAGGGCTGCGCGAAGCGATGGGCACCGGCGTGCTGGCGGGCTATCCGGTGGTGGATATCAAGGCGACCCTGACGTTTGGTTCGTATCACGACGTCGACTCGTCGGAGATGGCTTTCCGGATGGCGGCGATATTTGGCTTCAAGGAAGGGGCGCGCAGGGCCGACCCGGTTATTCTTGAACCGGTGATGCAGGTGGAAGTGGAGACCCCGGAAGAGTACGCCGGGAATATCATGGGCGATCTCTCTTCCCGTCGCGGAATGGTGCAGGGGATGGAGGAGCGGTTCGGCAGCCAGATTATCCGCGCCGACGTGCCGCTGGCCGAGATGTTTGGCTATTCCACCTCGCTGCGTTCCATGTCCCAGGGCCGGGCGACCTACAGCATGGAGTTCCACCACTACGCGGAAGCCCCGCGCAACGTGGCTGAGGCGATTATCGCCAGCCGCGCCAAAGGCTAAGCAACGTTCCCGGGTGCGACGCGAGGCGTCTTGCCCGGGCTACGAGTCCTGCCATCGTTTGTAGCCCGGGTAAGGCGTTAGCCGCAACCCGGGAATTTCTGCCAATCAAACAATATCCTGCGCGTACTGCCACAGCGCCTTCAGCTGCGCCAGCTTCTCTTTATCGTCCGCATACTGCTGGTACAGCATCTGCAGCTCATCGGCGTAGGCCTGCAAAAACTCCGGCGTAAAGACCTGGCGACGGTGCTCTAACCAGCGCTGCTGCTCGGCTTCATCCAGCGTGCCGGGATAGTTGCGCGCGCGATAGTTGAACAGCAGGCGCTCAATACGCTTATCGGCGAAGGTAATATCCAGCGCCGGCAGGTTGCGCGGCTCGGTTTCGAGCACGATTTTCATCGCCGCGCGGTCGGCATCGCTGAAAAAGCCGTTATACAGCTGCGTATCGACGTTATCGGACGGCACAAACGGCTCCGCTTCGGCAAAAATCGCCACCGCTTTCTCGCGCACCTGCGGATTGGCCCGCAGCAGCTGGGCGTTCTCCAGACAGCGCTGGATATTGATGCCCAGCCGGTCGGCATCCTGCGGACGCAGGGTGTTTTGCTGCGCCAGCACCGGGCATTTATTCAGGTGGACCAGCTTAATCGGCACCGCGGGCAGGTCGCCCAGTTCGCTTTTCGGCGTATACAGCCGCTCGCGCAGGGTGTCGGCATCGAGCTCCAGCAGGGGGGCGATGTCTCCGGCCAGGTCGACCATAATCACCGCGTTACGGTTGTCCGGGTGCCACGCCAGCGGGGCGACCAGGCTGGTGTTGCCGCGCGCCGCGCCGAACATGCCGGAAACATGCACCAGCGGTTTGATTTGCGGCACGTCAATCAGCGTCGCCAGCTTGCGCTTGTTGCGGTGGGCGTAAAGATAGTCGAACAGGCGCGGCTGCTGGGTTTTCACCAGCTTCGCCATGGCGATAGTGGCGTAAACGTCGGCCATCGCGTCGTGGGCGTTGCTGTGTTCGATGCCGTTAGCGACGGTCAGATGCTCCAGCCGGAAGCTCGGTAAGCCCTCTTCGTTTTCCGGCCAGTTGATCCCTTCGGGGCGCAGCGCATAGCAGGCGCGCATCACGTCCAGCAGATCCCAGCGGGAGTTGTCGTGCTGCCAGCTCCAGGCGTAGGGATCGTAAAAATTACGATAGAGAATGTTGCGCGTCACTTCGTCATCGAAGCGCACGTTGTTGTAGCCGACGATGCAGGTTTTCGGCACCGTGAACAGATCGTGAACGCGGCGGGCGAAAGCGGCTTCGTTGTCGCCTTTGGCATTGGCCTCCTGCGGCGTTATCCCGGTGACCATGACCGCCTGCGGCTGCGGCAGATAGTCATCGGCGAGCCTGCAGTAGAAGACTTCGGGTTCGCCGACGATATTCAGGTCTTCATCGGTGCGAATGGCGGCAAACTGCGACGGTCGGTCGAGCGAGGGACTGGTGCCGAAGGTCTCGTAATCGTGAAATAAAAACCCGGGCTGGCTGGCGCTATCTTGCATAATCTGTTCATTATTCCTGGTGGCGAGCAGCCTTCATGGTAAACGATTTGCCGGGCCATCAGAAGGGTATCCCCTTTGTCCCGCGTCGGCGATGTCATATTTTCTTGCAATTAAACCCTGATTTGAAACGAGAAGTTCCGTAAAAAGGACGGCGAATCTGTCAATTTAGAGGATATGCCGTTGAAAGGCCGTTTTTTTATTGCTGTATCTTTGCTCGCTGCGAGCGTTTCCTGCGCATTTGCCGCCAATGATTTTCCCGTCAACGTGACGCCTCCTTCTATTCAGGCCGGTTCCTGGGTGCTGATGGATTACACCACCGGCCAGATCCTGACCGCCGGTAACGAGCATCAGCAGCGCAATCCCGCCAGCCTGACCAAACTGATGACCGGCTACGTGGTCGATCGCGCTATCGACAGCCACCGCATCACCTTTGACGACATCGTCACCGTCGGGAAAGACGCCTGGGCGCAGGGTAACCCGGTCTTTAATGGTTCTTCGCTGATGTTCCTTAAGCCCGGCGATCGGGTCAGCGTACGCGATTTAAGCCGCGGGCTGATCGTTGACTCCGGCAACGATGCCTGCGTGGCGCTGGCGGACTACGTCGCCGGCGGCCAGCCGCAGTTCGTCGCGCTGATGAACAGCTACGTGGAAAAACTGCATTTGCAGGATACCCATTTTGAAACCGTCCACGGTCTGGACGCGCCGGGTCAGCACAGTTCGGCCTACGATCTGGCGGTGCTCTCGCGGGCGATTATTCACGGCGAGCCGGACGTCTACCATATGTACAGCCAGAAGAGCCTGACCTGGAACGGCATTACCCAGCAGAACCGCAACGGGCTGCTGTGGGATAAGACCATGAACGTCGATGGTCTGAAGACCGGCCACACCTCAGGCGCCGGCTTCAACCTGATTGCCTCCGCGGTGGACGGCCAGCGCCGGCTGATTGCGGTGGTGATGGGGGCCGACAGCCCGAAAGGGCGTGAACAGCAGGCGGCGAAGCTGCTGCACTGGGGCCAGCAAAACTTCGATACCGTCCAGGTCCTGCAGGACGGCAAGCAGGTCGGCGTTGAGCGTATCTGGTATGGCGATAAAGAGCAGATTAAGCTGGGGACCGATCAGGACTTCTGGTTAGCGCTGCCGAAGTCGGAAGTCTCGCGCATTAAGGCCAAATACGTGCTGGATAACAAAGTGCTGGAAGCGCCGATCGCCGCCCATCAGCGGGTTGGCGAAATCTCCCTTTACGATGGTGATAAAGTGGTGGCCCACTGGCCGCTGGTGACGCTGGAAAGCGTTGGCAAGGGCGGCGTGCTGTCGCGCTTTAGCGATTATCTGCATCAAAAACTGTAACTTCTCCGCCGCTCCGCCCGGAGCGGCATCTCGTAGCTGTTTGATTATTATGCCGCTTCGGTTGGCGCTTCGTTTACTTTCACTCCATTACCTTACCCGGTCACCCTTCAGGAAAAAGCCTGGCGCTTGTGCGCCATAAATGGAGCTGGGAAAATGAAATACTTTGCGCGTAGTGCGCTTTCTCTGGGACTTTTCGCCGTTTTTAGCACTTCTGGTTTTGCCTCCGGCCTCGTTCTGGCCGATAACGAATTCCGCAATGATTTAGCCTGGTTATCCGACCGCGGAACCCTCTCTTTAAGTTTGTCCACCTGGCCTTTGAGCGAAGAGGAGATTAAGCGCGCGCTGGCCAATGCCCATCCGACAACGTCCGCAGAGCGGGTGGTTCTGAGCCGGGTAAATCAGCGTTTAAGGGCGCTCAAAGCCGACGTGCGCGTTACCGGTTACAGTTCCACTGATAAGCCGGGAACTCCGCAGGGGTTTGCCCAGTCTTACCCCGCTGACCAGTCGCTTTCTCTCGCCCTGAACAACAGCGGCGAATGGTGGGATCTGCACCTGCAGGGCAATGTTGAAGGCGACAAGCGCATCAGTAACGGTTCGAGCGTGAACGCCAACGGCGCGTACGGCGCGGTTAAGCTGTGGAACCAGTGGCTGGCGTTCGGGCAAATCCCCCAGTGGTGGGGGCCGGGCTATGAAGGTAGCCTGATCCGCTCCGATGCCGCGCGTCCCATGACCGGTTTTCTGCTGCAGCGCGCCGAACAGCGGGCGCCGGAAACCTCATGGCTAAGCTGGATTGGCCCCTGGCAGTACCAGCTTTCCGCCAGCCAGATGAACCAGTACGCCGCCGTACCGCATACCAAAATCTTCGGCGGCCGCCTGACTTTTTCACCGCTCACCTCGCTGGAGCTGGGAGCCTCGCGCGTTATGCAGTGGGGCGGCGAAGGGCGGCCTTCCTCATTCAGCAGCTTCTGGGACGGCCTCACCGGCAATGATAACACCGGCGACTCGGCCGACGATCCCGGCAACCAGCTGGCCGGTTTTGATTTCAAGCTGAAGCTGGCGCCCACCCTCGGCTGGCCGGTGAGCATTTACGGCCAGATGATCGGCGAGGACGAAGCCGGATATTTACCCTCGGCGCACCTCTATCTTGGCGGCGTGGAAGGGCATCACCAGTGGAACAGCAATGCGGTTAACTGGTATCTGGAAGCCCACGATACCCGCTCGAACATGGGCCGTACTAACTACATCTATAACCACTTTATCTATAAAGACGGCTACTACCAGCAGGGCTATCCGCTGGGCGATGCGATGGGCGGCGACGGGCGTTTATATGCCGGTAAGGTGGAGCTGGTAACCGAAGATAATCAGCGCTGGAGCGCGCGGCTGGTCTACGCTGAGGTCAATCCAAAAAACCAGCGAATCAATAAAGCCTTCCCGCGCGCCGATACGCTGAAGGGCGTACAGCTGGGCTGGAGCGGCGATGTTATGCCAACGATACGCCTGAATACCTCCCTGTGGTACACCGACGCTAACCACAGCGCCAGCGACGATGTTGGGGCCAGCATCGGCGTTGAGCTACCGTTCAGTTTATAATCGTATGGCGGCGATTTTTTCATCTTCTTGCCGCGCGGATTTGTGAATTGCCGCACATACTGTGGGTGATAGTACTGCTAATTTATGTGTATATACATACAGTATTTTATCAACAGTGGAGGCAGCATGGACTATAACGTTAAATCCGTAGGCAAGAAGAAAATTGCTGGTTTTCATCTGGTCGGTCCCTGGGAGCAGACGGTAAAACAGGGGTTTGAACAGCTGATGATGTGGGTCGATAACAGCCAGGTGCCGGCGCAGGAGTGGGTGGCCGTTTACTACGACAACCCGGACGAAGTCCCGGCGGAAAAGCTGCGCTGCGATACCGCCGTCACGGTGGCGGACGACTACCAGATTCCTGAGGGTAGCGAAGGCGTGATGATGACCGAAATCGCCGGCGGGGATTATGCGGTTGCCCGTGCCAGAGTCGAGAATTTTGACTTTGCGACGCCGTGGTACCAGTTCTTCGAGAGCCTGATGGAAAGCAAAACCCATCAGATGGCGATGAAGCCCTGTTTTGAAGTCTATCTTAACGATGGTAACCAGGACGGCTACTGGGATATTGATATGTATGTCGCGGTCGAGCCGGCCGTGAAGTAGAACATTGTCCCTTCGTTTGACAAGGTTTATTACATTCGCGTGATGCTTGCGGCGAAAAAGCAGTTACAATTGGCCTTTTCGTTGTGTCGGAGTAGGTTGTGCGCGCGGATAAATCACTTAAGCCATTTGAAATTCGGCTGTATCGCCATTACCGCATCGTCCATGGCGTGCGAATAGCATTGGCCTTTGTGCTCACCTTTGTGCTGGTGCGCCTGCTTAACGTTCCTGAAGGCACCTGGCCCCTCATCACCCTGGTGGTGGTGATGGGGCCTATCTCCTTCTGGGGAAACGTCGTACCGCGCGCGTTTGAACGTATCGGCGGCACGATCCTCGGCTCGGCGCTCGGGCTGGTGGCGCTCAAGCTGGAGCTTATCTCTCTGCCCATTATGCTGCTGTGGTGCGCGGTGGCGATGTTCCTCTGCGGCTGGCTGGCGCTGGGCAAAAAGCCCTACCAGGCGCTGCTGATCGGCATCACCCTGGCGGTAGTGGTCGGCGCGCCGCCGGGTGATATGACCACCGCGCTGTGGCGAAGCGGCGACGTTATCTTCGGCTCCCTGCTGGCGATGCTGTTTACCGGTATCTGGCCGCAGCGGGCCTTTCTGCACTGGCGTATCCAGATGGCCAGCTACGTCACCGCCTTCAACCGTCTGTATCAGGCGGGCTTCTCGCCGAACCTCGTTGAGCGTCCGCGTCTGGAAAAGCATATGCAGAAGGTGCTTAACGATGTGGTGAAAATGCGCGGATTAATTACCCCCGCCAGCAAAGAGACGCATATCCAGAAGGCCATCTTTGAGGCGATCCAGACCGTCAGCCGTAACCTGGTGTGCATGCTGGAGCTGCAAATCAACGCCTACTGGGCGTCGCGTCCCGGCCACTTCGTGATGCTTAACGCCCATACGCTGCGCGAAACTCAGCAAATGACCCAGCAAACATTGCTGACTATCGCCCACGCATTGTATGAGGGCAATCCGCAGCCGATTCTTGCCAACAATGAAAAGCTCAACGAAATCGTTGCCGAACTGCGCCAGCTCATCAAAGAGCAGCAGGACGACAATTTCTCCGAAACGCCCATTCACGGTTATGTCTGGTTAACTATCGAGCTGGCGCGCCAGCTCGAACTGCTGTCGCATTTAATCTGCCGTGCGTTGCGTAAATAAAGACCAGACTCACGTGGTTTTTCCATCGCTTGCTTCGATTCAGCAGCGTTTAGGGTTATGATAACGGCAAAGGAAAAAACATTGTCATCAGCGGCTGCTAACAGTTATGTTAGCCCTATGTAGCAGTCGCTTTAGCGAATCCGAATCTCAAATATTAGGGGTATAAAAATGGAAACAACTAAGCCTTCTTTCCAGGACGTACTGGAGTTTGTTCGCCTGTACCGTCGTAAGAACAAACTGCAGCGTGAAATTCAGGACGTTGAGAAAAAGATCCGTGATAACCAGAAGCGCGTACTGCTGCTGGACAACCTGAGCGACTACATCAAGCCGGGCATGAGCGTTGAAGCTATTCAGGGCATCATCGCCAGCATGAAAAGCGATTACGAAGATCGCGTTGACGATTACATCATCAAAAACGCCGAGATCTCCAAAGAACGTCGCGATATCTCTAAAAAGCTGAAAGCGATGGGCGAAGCGAAAGTCGAAGATAAATCTGCCGAGTAAGCCCCGTTAATGCGCTCCGGCGGCGCTCGCTGCCGGAGTTCCTCTTCTTCCTCTTGCGTGACCTCACAGTTCCTTAGCAAAAACGCCCGCGCGACGCTGAACCTTTACCCAGGAATTTGGTATACTTCCGCCGTAAACATATTGATATCGGAAGGGTTTATCTCATGCTGTCCCTGCAACAGGTGCCGCCGCGATGATACTGATGACCGGCGACGCGCTTAGCGGCCAACGCCGTGACGCCGAATCTTTACTCAACTCTTTCGTTTCGGCGATCTTCATCGCTACCTCCCGGCTCTCCGACAACCAAATGGCCGCGCGCATTCAACACCACCGTGATACCCGGCTTGCCCACTGGCGGCTGGAAGAACGTGGGCAGGCTTTCTCCGCGCGGCAGCCGCGCGGATAAGTCAGGTCACGGTCGGTGGCGGGCGTGAATAACCGCTGCCGCGGGGTTTATCGACAGGAGTCATCACTCAATGATTAAGTCTTTTTTTGCCGCATTATCATTTATCAGCCGTCTGCCGGTCCCGGCGCGTTTATCCCAGGGGCTGGAAATTGAACAATATCAACGCAGTATCATCACATTCCCCCTGGTGGGGCTGCTGCTGGGGGCGATTGCTGGCGCCGTTGTGATGCTGCTGCAGCCGTGGTGCGGCGGCCCGCTCGCCGCGCTGCTCGGCGTGCTGGCGCTGGCGCTGTTGACCGGCGGGTTCCATCTTGATGGGCTGGCGGATACCTGCGATGGCATCTTTTCCGCCCGCCGCCGCGAGAGGATGCTGGAAATCATGCGCGACAGTCGGCTGGGCACTCACGGCGGGCTGGCGCTGATTTTTGTGCTGGTTGCCAAAGTGCTGGTGGTCAGCGAAGTGGCGCTGCGCGGCACGTCGGCGCTTGCCGCGCTGGCTGCCGCCTGCGCCGTCGGCCGCGGTATGGCGGTGCTGCTGATGTATCGTCAGCGCTACGCCCGGGAAGAGGGGCTGGGCAACTTATTTATCGGCAAAATCACGCTGCGGCAGATGCTGATTACCATGGGGATCGCGCTGGCGCTGGCGACGCTGCTGCTCGGGGTCAACGGTCTGCGGGCGGCGCTTATCACTCTGGTGCTGGTTTGGGCGCTGGGTCAGGCGCTGAAGCGTACCCTGGGCGGGCAAACCGGTGACACATTAGGCGCGGCGATTGAGCTGGGCGAAGTCATATTTCTGCTGGCCCTGCTGTAGGCATTGATTTATTCCCGGTGGCGCTGCGCTGACCGGGCTACAAGTCCACCGCTGTCTGCGGGCCGGTGCCCGGACAGGCGCAGCGCGCCGCCTGCGGGGAATGTGCCGGAGTGATGAATAGGCGTGGTTTCTCCCCGGCTCGCGCTGCGCTTAGCCGGGCTACAAGTCCACCGCTGTCTGCGGGCCGGTGCCCGGACAAGGCGCAGCGCGCCGCCTGCGGGGAATGTGCCGGAGTGATGGATTGGCGTGGTTTCTTCCCGATGGCGCTGCGCTTAGCCGGGCTACAAGTCCACCGCTGTCTGCGGGCCGGTAGCCCGGACAGGCGCAGCGCGCCGCCTCCGGGAAAATTATTCAGCGCACGTGCTTACAGCGCTTTTTGCCATACGCTCTGTGGCAGGAGGTAAACGTCCGCCGGTGCCGTCATGCCGTCGGTCACGATATGCTGAATGCCGCTGGCCATTACCGCCAGGGTCACATCAAAGGCGTTCAGGCTATCGCCAAAGCCCGCGGTCAGGTTGAGCATTGAACCGTTCGCCATCAGATAAACGGTTTTATCGCCCATCCGGTAAGCGTTGATATAGGGCATGACCTCTTCATGACGGAACTGGCGCAGGTACTCACAGTCAATCTCTTCCGCCACGTGACCCACGTTGAGAATAAACACCCCGTCTTTGGACTTATCCAGCGCCTGGCGGTTAACGACTTTTTTACCGCCGGTCGCCGTGGCCACCACGTCCGCGGAGGCAATCGCCTCCTGTAATTCAACGACGTGCCAGCCATCGTAGGCCGCCTGTAGTCTCCGCGCCGGGTCGATTTCCGCTACCATCACCTGGCCGCCGAAGGCCTTCGCCGCCGCCGCTACGCCCTGGCCAACCAGACCATAGCCGATGACCAGCACTTTTTTCTCATGCAGGGTCAGGTGGGTCGTCTGGAAAAAGGTGTGCCAGGCGGTCAGGCCGACCATATGACGGTTGTGCAGTCCCTCTTTTACCGGCAAATCATCCCAGTTAAAAATCGGGTAGCCGGGGCGAATATCGCCCAGGCGGCTAACGCCAGAGCCGGTCGCCTCAAGGCCCGCGACGATGTTGCCAAACTCCCCGCGCTGATGCAGTAGGGTGGTAATATCCGCGCCCATTTCGCACAGATGCGTCGGCTGCCAGGCAATCGCTTTTTCCCAGGATTGCTGCCAGTCGGCGTCGCTCATATCCCGCCAGGCGCAGGCTGCCGCGCCGCGCTCCACCAGCCAGGCGACCACGTCATCCTGCACCGTCGTTGGGTTACAGGTGGTAAGAAAAACCTTCGCCCCTTTCTCCAGAATTCCCTGTACCAGGGGGATCATTTTCATATCGAGGTGCATACAGCAGGCGAGACGCACCTGGCTGAGATCCGGCAGGGCGGCGACCTGACGCAGGGTGCGCGGCATATTCTGACTGGCCCATGCGATCTCTTTCTCTAATTTTATCTTGTTATTCAACGTGTTTGACCTTCAATCCATAGAATGCTGATACCCAGAGGTGAGGGGATTTTAACGTAGCGCGCGCCGTTTTTACATTCGCAAAATGAATGACGAAAAGCCACGACAAAGACATGGTTGTTAAAATAAGGTTAAAAAAAGAAAATGAAACATAAGTTCTTATTATGACGTAAGCGAGCTACACGATGTTAAGCGTTTTACCCGGATCGCTCTTTTCGCGGATCCGCATTTTCCTCGGTCGCCTCAAGCCGCACGCCCTGCCGGTTGCCAGAAAACATATTGTTCTGGCCTCTCTCGGCGCCGGGACGGGACTGGCGGTGACCAGCATGTTCAGCCACTGGCTGTTAGGCGAGGTCAATATCTGGTTTATCGCGCCAATGGGCGCATCGGCAGTGCTGCTGTTTGGCGTCCCGAGCAGTCCGCTGGCCCAGCCGTGGTCGATTGTCGGCGGCAACGTGCTCTCGGCGCTGATTGGCGTGACCGTGGGAATGGCGATCCCGAACCTGGCGCTGGCCTGCGGCGTGGCGGCGGGGCTGGCGATCGCCGGTATGTATTTCCTGCGCTGCCTGCATCCGCCGGGTGGGGCGGTGGCGTTAACGGCGATCCTCGGCGGGGCGGGGGTGCAGAGTGAAGGCTACCACTTTGTTCTGACGCCGGTATTGCTCAATTCCCTGATGCTGGCGCTGCTGGCCATCGTCTTCAACAACCTGGTGGGACGACGCTACCCGCACCCGCTGGCCGCGGAAGAGGTAAAGGCCAAAGCCGTACCGCTGGGCCTGTCGGTGACCCGCGATGATATTCATGCGGCCCTGCTGGACGGCCAGTTTCTCGATATCGATGAAGACGACGTGCAGGAGCTGCTGGAAAATATTGAACAAAAAGCCAGACAGCGTATCGCCAGCGCCCGGCAATCCTGATGAGCTTTTCGGCTCTCTGGGGAACGCGGATTAACCCACGGGTTCCCCTTTTTATTGCCTTCCTCCCCGGCCATTAGCCTGAACCAGGCATTTTTCTCCCCCCGAAAGCAACAAGCTCTGCGGATCGTGACTGCGATCGACAAAATTGGCCATTCAATGAGCAAAAAGTTGACGCCCTTAACGAAATGAATATTTCAAAATAACTTGTTATGGATTTTTTAATCCGGTGGAGTATAACAAGTTGTTAAATAATGCACCCGGGTGCAAAAAGGTGCAAATGTATTCCTGATGCCAGAATCTGCCGTATCTGGATCGGCAATGTGATCTTTTTATTCATAAAAACAAAACGATAGAACGCTCATCCCTGACAGGACAACAAAATGACCGATCATGTGATAACTGAAAGTCGTAAAACAGATAATGATAAGAAAATCAGATTAATAACCCTCGTCTCAACCATCGGTGGACTGTGCTTTGGCTACGACACCGGGGTTATTTCCGGCGCGCTGATTTTCATGAAAAACGATCTTGGCCTCACTCCTCTGCAGGAAGGGCTGGTGACATCGTTTTTATTATTCGGCGCGGCAATCGGCTCTGTCGGCGGCGGCTGGCTGTCCGACCGACAGGGACGGCGGAAAAATATTCTGTGGGTGGCGGTGATTTTTATCTTTGGCGCCCTCGGTACCGCCGTCGCCTGGGATATGTCGTCGATGATAATCGCCCGCTTTATTCTTGGCCTGGCGGTTGGCTGTGCGTCAGTGACGGTGCCGATTTATATTTCCGAACTGGCGCGACCCGCGCAGCGTGAACGGCTGGTGACGGTCAACGAACTGATGATCGTCACCGGGCAGTTTCTCGCTTACTCCGTCAACGCTTCCATTGTCAATTTCTATCCCGACATGTCGCACAACTGGCGGCTGATGTTGGCCATTCCGGCGCTGCCCGGCGCGCTGCTGTGGATTGGTATGCTGGTAATGCCGGAGTCTCCGCGCTTCTTCGTGCGTAAGGGGCAAATAGACAAAGCGGTTGCGGTGCTGAAAACGATTCGTCGGCCCGAAGAGGTGGAGCAGGAGATCCGCGATATCCAGCAGGTGAGCCAGATTGGCATCAACCATGGCCGATTTGTTGACGAGCTGAAGAGAAAATGGGTACTGCAGCTGATTTTGATCGGCCTGATGATTGTGCTGGCAACGCGCGTAACCGGCGTGAATACCATTATGTACTACGCGCCGACGGTGCTGAAAGCCACCGGACTTGGCGATGCGGCGGCGGTGACCGGCGCCGTGGCTAATGGCGTCGTCTCTATTCTGGCCACGCTACTGGGGATGCTGTTAATTGGCAGGCATTCCCGACGGAAAATGTTCTTTACCGGACAGATCGGCGTCACCCTTAGCCTGGTGTTGATTGGCCTCTCGTTCAAGCTCTTCTTCCATATGGAAACCGTCGATGGCGTCAGCGGCTTGCACGCCAACTTTACCGGTGCCAGCTACATCATTCTCGCCCTGATGCTGGTGTTCCTGACCTTTATGCAGGGTTGGATCGCACCGGTGTTCTGGCTGATGCTCGCGGAAATCTACCCGCTGCGGATGCGCGGTCTGGGAATGGGTTTTGCGGTATTCGGTTTATGGATATTTGACTTCATCATTCAGTCTATTTTCCCGATTTTACTCAACAGCTACGGCGGCGGAATGACCTTCGGCTTCTTCGCGGCTACCAACGTCATAATGCTGATTCTGCTGGTGAAGTTCCTGCCGGAAACCCGCGGGTTAACCCTCGAACAAATTGAACAAAAATTCAGATTCTGATTTAGCAACGTGGAGGAATATATGACAGTTAATATCGGTTTAATTGGTTTGGGTATGATTGGGCGCGACCATCTCCAGCGTTTCCAGACGGTTATCCAGAACGCCAGGGTCAGCGCCGTCTGCGATATCAATCGTAATGTGACCGACGCTATTGCCCGCGAATATGGCGCTCAGCCCTATTACGATGCAGTCGAGATGATTCAATCAGACGACGTGGATGCGATCTTTATTTGCTCTATTGGCCCGGTACATAAAGAACAAATTCTGGCGGCCATTAAAGCAGGTAAACCGGTGTTTTGCGAAAAGCCGCTAACCCCGACCGCGAATGAAGCCAAAGCGATTATTGATGCTGAAGTAGCCTACGGCAAACGTATGCTGCAGTTGGGCTTTATGCGCCGTTTCGACCCGGGGTACAACCAGCTAAAAGCCACTCTGGATAGCGGTGAACTGGGGGAAATATTGCTCATCCACTGCGCCCATCGCAACGCCTCCGTGCCGGAGAGCTACACCCTGGAGATGGCGATTAACGATTCGGCGACCCATGAAATCGATATTATCCGCTATCTGCTTAACGAAAATATCGTTTCGGTGCGCGTCGATAAACCGCAGAAGAAAACGCGCAGAGCCTGCGCGCATCTGCAGGATCCGTTGATTGTGATTTTTGAAACTGAATCCGGCGTACGTATTGATGATGAGCTGTTTGTTAACTGCGATTACGGCTACGACATTCGCTGTGAAGTGATTGGCGAAAATGCCATCAGCGCGTTGACCGAACAGGCACTTACCACCGTCCGTTCGGCGCAGGGTTATAGCCGCGCTATCCCCAAAACCTGCATGGAACGTTTCGCCACCGCCTACGATCGCGAGGTGCAGAATTTCGTTGACCGGGTAAACCTGGGGGCGGAGATGAGCGGGCCATCATCGTGGGACGGATTTGTCGTGGCGATGGTATGTGATGCCGGCCTGGCGTCGCTGAAGGATGGCGAAAAGCACGCCGTCTCTCTGCCGGAGTGTCCGGCGCTCTACCGCTGACCCATTAACGAAGGGAGAGGCGCATGTTAACTCTGAAACCAGAAGATATTTTTATTGGCTGTCGGGCGAATTCAAAGAAAAAGGCGCTGCGTATTGCCGCGGATTCCCTGCAGGCCAGCGGCTACGTCAGCGAGGGTTTTTTTGAATCAATGGTGGAGCGCGAAAAGGCGCTCTCTACCTGGCTCGGGGCGGGGGTCGCCATGCCCCACTGCAGCAAGGAGGGTATTGATCTGGTGCGGCAAACCGGTTTCCAGCTGCTTCAGTTTCCGGATGGCGTGGGCTGGGGGGAGGGTAAAGTGGCCTTCCTTGTGGTCGCCGTGGCGGCAAAAAACAATGAACACATTGATGTTATAGCGGATCTGGCAGACCTGCTTGATGACGAAGTGAAAACCACGCTGCTGGCCAGCGCCGACAGCAAAGACGCGTTTATGCAGATCCTCGAAGGACACTCATTTAAGAAGGATAGAATATGAAACTGGCACTCTGTACCGATGTTCTCGCCGGCCTGGCGTTCCCGGAAATGCTCGATCGCGTCAAGCAGTACGGCATTGAGGGCGTGGAGATGACCGCAGGCGGCTGGTCGCCTTGTCCGCATGTTAAAACTGAAGAACTGCTGGCTTCTCCGGCAGCGCTGGCGGCGTTTCGCGGCGAGCTGGAAAAGCGCGGCATGGAGATCGTCGCGCTGAACTGTTCGGGTAACCCGCTGGCCCCCGGCGCCCTTGGCGAGAAGCACACCGCCAGCAGCTACCGTACCGTCGAGCTGGCGGCGAAGCTGGGAGTGAAAAAGATAGTCATGATGAGCGGCCTGCCGGGCGGCGGGCCGGACGATAAAATCCCTAACTGGATCACCTCGACGGTTTCCTGGCCGGACTATATGCCAGGCGTGATCGATTACCAGTGGAACGAGGTTGCTATTCCCTGGTGGCAGGCTTTTACCCGCCATGCGGCTGAATACGGCATCGAACAGATTGCCCTCGAGGAATTCCCCAGCCAGCTGGTTTACAACCCGAGCACGCTGCTGCGCCTGCGTGAGGCGGTTGGCGACATCATCGGCATGAATCTCGATCCGTCGCATCTGATCGCCATGGGGGCAGACCCGATTGCCGCAGCCCGTAAGCTTGAAGGGGTGATTTATCACGTCCACGGCAAAGACGCGCGTATTGAACGCGGGCTGGCGGATGTCGACGGCTTACTGGAATACCAGCCGGTTACGCAGACCAAAACCCGCACCTGGAACTACGTGGCGGTAGGCTGTGGACAGGATTTGAAGTGGTGGAAAGAGTTCTTCTCGGTGCTGCGCATGACCGGATATAACGGTTATGTGTCGCTGGAGATGGAGGACCTGACGATGAGCGTTGAAGCAGGGCTACGGACGTCGATTGATGCCCTCAACGCCACATTAAGTCAGTGATAACGGGCCGCGTTTTCCCTCCGGGGGGCGGGAGAACGCGGCGCGTTTTTTGTTGAGCGGATTTTATCTTGCTGTATTTTACGTTCTATTGGATGTTTTTTATCAGGAACGTTAAAACCGAGTATGAGCGCCCCTAAACGACAAAAAGCGACCGCCAGCGACGTTGCGTTACTGGCTGGCGTCTCCAAATGGACGGTTTCCCGGGCATTTACCCCCGGGGCTTCTATCCAGCCCAAAACCCGGGAAGAGGTGATGAAAGCCGCTAATATTCTGGGATATCGACCAAATTTACTGGCGCGTAGCCTGACGCAAAAGAAAACGCATATTATCGGCGTGGCGGTAGACGAGCTGCGCAATCCCAATATGGTGCTACTGCTTAACGAAGTGACCCGCCAGCTGCAGAATCGCGGCTACATGGCGCTGGTGATTAACGTTACCGACGAAGAAAACACCCGCACGGCGATGGCGCTGGCTTACCAGCTCCAGGTTGATGGTATCTTGTTTATGGCCACGGTCCTGACGCCGGAACTCATCGCGATTGCCACTGAAATTCATCGCGTTCCGCTGGTGCAGATTGGCCGTAATACCGATCATCCGGAAATCCAGGTGGTCAATATTGACGGCTGGATTGCCGGAAAACAGCTTGCCGAACTGCTGCTGGCGCAGGGGCATCGCACTTTTGGCTATATGAAAGGGCCGGATACCGCCTCGCACCATTTAATGAGGATGGAAGGGTACGAAGCGGCGCTGGAGCAGGCAGGTTGCCGGCTTGATACTCTGCTGGTTGCCGGACAGTATTTACGTACCCGGGGATATGCGGCGATGAGCGAGTATCTGGACGCGACGTCCGCAGGCGAAAGAGTGGATGCCCTGTTCTGTGAAAACGATATTCTGGCGATAGGCGCGCTTCAGGCGCTGCGCGAGCGCGATTTAACGATGGGTATTGTCGGTTTCGATAATATCGATGAAGCGGCGGCGCCAGAATGGCAGCTTACTACTTACGATCAGCGGCGCGAGCGGCTGGTGGAAGAGGCGTTGAATCGGCTCATCGATGCAGCTGAAGGGCCGACGGCGACCTGGCGCACCGGGGAACCCATCGTGCGCCAGTCCCATCGCCGCCAGGGCTAAAGTTCGCCGGTGATGTACTGCGCCACGCCGCAGCCAAAACTCCAGTCCCCTTTGTGGTTGCTGATTACCGAGATCATCAGGTCATCGCCGCTCAGCCCGCAGTGCTCCCGGAGCTCAGCCTGCAGGGTGGCATAAAAAAGCTGCTTCTGCGCTTCGCTGCGCGGGCTGGTATATACCCTCACCACCACCACGTCCCGGCTTCGCGTCAGCCCCAGCCCGGTATCTTCAATAATCATATGATGAGCTTTGTTTTCGTGAACAATCTGGTAGCGATCGCGCTCTGGCACCTTGAACGCCTGCACCACGGCGCGATGTGCCGCATCCAGCAGGGTTTTGATCTCGTTTTCGCTGCGTCCTTCAATGATATCAAACGTCAGTAATGGCATAGCAGATGGTCCTTATTGTCGGGTTACCTTAGTGAGAGAGATGCTAACCCGTGCTGAAGCCGGCAAAAACCGCTATATTTGAACTCATTGTTTTTACCTGTGAACAATTACTATGCGCGAGATCCGCCCGGAAATTTACTGGACCCACCTGTACTGGCTTACGGTGCTGGAGGAGCAAAAAAGCTATACCCGCGCCGCGGAAAAGCTGGCGGTCAGCAAATCCGCCATCAGCCAGAAAATTAGCGAGCTGGAGCGGGTTACCGGTAAAACTCTGGTGCACCGAACCACCCGCAGCGTGACCTTAAGCGAAGATGGTCTGCGGCTGGTGGCGGAGCTGAACGAGCCGTTTGGGCAGATTCGCGAGATCTTTACCGGCACCTGCGACGAGGAAGGCGGCCCCCTGCGCGGTACGCTGCGCCTGACCGCGCCGGTCGCATTTTCACGTCAGCAGCTGGTCCCGGCCATCACCCCTTTTCTGCACCAGCATCCGCAGCTTCATCTCCAGCTGGAGGTGACCGACCGACTGGTGTCGCTCGCCAGCGAGGGGTTCGACCTTGCTATTCGCCACTGTCGCCGCGAGCTGCTGCCGGAGACCCACGTGGCCTGGCCGCTGTGCCGTACGGCTACCCTGGTGGTCGCCTCGGCGGACTATATTCGCCGCTTTGGCCGCCCCGATTCGCCTGACGCGTTGCGTCAGCATCAATGCCTGACCTACCCGCGCGGGCCGCAAAGCCCGCACTGGACCTTTGAGCGCGACGACGAGCGGGTGAGCGTGAAGGTGCAGGGGCCGTTTGCCACCAATAACAGCGAATCCCTGCGCGACGCGGTGCTGGCGGGGCTGGGCGTTGCCTTACTGCCGGATTTTAGCGCCAGGGAGGCGATTGGCCGCGGGCTGGTTCAGGAGCTGCTGCCGGGATGGCGGCCGGTGGATGCGTTTGCGGAAAGTCTGTACGTCATTCGCCCCTACACGCCGCGCGTATCGCGGGCGGTAGAGACGTTTAGCCGCTATCTGAAGGCGACCTTCAGCTGATATTTTCCAGCTGCTGCGTCAGCGCCTCGCGAAAGCGGGGCATCAAATCGGCGCCTTCTGAAACCAGCTCCGCCAGGGTCACGGTTTTATCGGCGCGGTATTCCCGCCCGCTGCCAAGCCGGGCTTCGAAATCATTGGCCGCCCGGTGAGCCGCCGCCAGGTCGGCATCCAGCAATACCACCGCGTGCGCGAGAACCACATGGCCCTGGCCTTCCGCCATTGGTCGCCAGTACTGGGCCGTGCCGGCTATTTTTCGCACATGCTCGCCCTCGCCGCAGGCCAGATTATAGCGACCATCGCAAAATGAACCGCTGACCGCCCGGCAGTGGCTGGCCACGCCAAAGGTCGCCAGCGTGCGCTGCAACAGGCCGCAGAGGAAAAGATAAATCGGCTCTGCGGCTTCGCCCAGCGAGTGATAGACCGGCCAGGCCAGGCTGAGATTAACAATTCCCGGCCCCTGCGGCACCAGCCCGCCGCCGGAGCGGCGCTGCCAGACCGGCCATCCCTGGCCGGCGAACTGCTCGCTCACCGCCGGGAGTTCGGCAAATTTCCGGTAGCTTCCGGGCACCACAAACCCCTGCGGGGCCTGCCAGAGCTGAGCCACCGCCTCACCGTCGCCCGCCCGGGCAAACAGCGGCTGCTCGGCAAGGGTGGGATCGGCAAAGTAACCAACCGGTAGCTGCTGGTGGCTAAAGCGCAGCGGCCAGCAGGGTTCCTGAATCATGATTTCTCCTTATCGACGCTATTCGCCATGGCGGCTGGGTTTCATCAGCATCGCCGTAAGGGCGGAGAGCAGGCAGCCTGCGGTCAAGTAGATAGCGACGCTATGCCAGGCGCCGCCGGATAAGGTGACCAGGGCGGCGGCGATAAACGGCGTGAAACCGCCGCCGACAACGCTGGCAACCTGATACCCCACGCCGGCCCCGCTGTAGCGATAGCTGGCGCCAAACATTTCGGTAAACATCGGCTGCTGAACGCAAACCACCATATCGTGCGCAATATTTGCCAGCATAAGCGCGAAAAACAGGATCCAGAAGTATGACTGGCTTTCGAGCGCCATAAAGAACGGGAAGCCGCTGAGGGTGCCGATCAGCGCCCCGGTGATATAGACGCGGCGACGGCCAAAGCGGTCCGCCATCCAGGCGAAGCAGGGGATCGTCAGGCAGCTGATGGCGCCGACAAGCAGGCCAATGTTAAGAAACAGCTCGCGCGGCAGGCCGAGATTCTGCGTGGAATAGTTAAGCGCGAAGGCGGTGACGATATACATCGTCAGCAGCTCGCACAGGCGCAGGCCGATAATCATTAAGAACGCGCCCGGATGGCGGAACAGCGCTTCCACGACCGGCAGCCGCTTTTTCTTCGGCTGCAGCTGCTGTTCGCGCTGCTGCTGTTCAAATTCGGCAGATTCCGCCATGCCGTTGCGGATCCAGAGCGCCGCCAGCACCAGCACGACGCTAAACAGGAACGGCAGACGCCAGCCCCAGCTGAGGAACTGTTCATCGGTGGTGCAGGAGCTTATCAGCGACACCAGCCCTGTAGAGAGCAGCAATCCGACGCCGTAGCCCACCTGCACGCCGCTGCTGTAGAACGCCTTCTTATTTTTCGGCGCACTCTCTACCGCCAGCAGCGCCGCGCCGCCCCATTCGCCGCCCACCGCAAAGCCCTGGACGGCGCGCAGCAGGACCAGCAGAACCGGCGCCCACCAGCCAATCTGGTTGAAGGAGGGCAGCAGACCGATACAGGCGGTGGCGATCCCCATCATCCATACCGTCAGCATCAGCATGCGTTTGCGCCCGAGGCGATCGCCGAAATGGCCGAAGATAATGCCGCCCAGCGGGCGGAAGAGGAAGCCGACGCCGAAGGTGGCAAAGGCGGCGAGGGTACCCATCGCCGGGCTGATTTGCGGGAAAAATTCCCGGTTAAATACCAGCGCGGCGGTGATGCCATAGAGAAGAAAGTCGTACCAGTCGACCACGGCCCCGGCGAAGCTGCCCCAGGCCGCTCTGCGGGCGCGGTTGAGTGAACATGCCTCCTTGCCGGGGCGCTGAGAAATTAACGTTGAGTCCATACCTGTCCTGTCTGTTGCTGAGTTTTTAATTATTGGAATGAGACGCTTTCCGAATTCGCGCCTGTCCTGAGACTACCGCGCAGAAGGGCATGTGAAAAGATTTTTACCTGCTCTGGGCGTTTAAAGGCATAAAGCGTTTGCTTCGCCAGGGGATGAACGCCCTTGTAGCCCGTTCAGAATGCGAGCTTAGGACTTCGCTTATTGTTTTTAATTTTAATTTTTGAACCCAACGGGGACACCTTTTAAGAAATGACTTAAATGGTTTACAATTAACAAGTCTCCAATTTCGGAAGGGTGAGTTAAATGCGTTTAATTTTTGCAGCTTTATTTTGTGTCATGGTTTCGCCTTCCGCTTTTGCAGAAAAACTGCCAGCGCCTGTCGGCAAACCCGTTTTAACTATTTCCGGCCTGATTACTAATACGAATGAGGGCGATACCGCCGTTTTTGATGTCGCCGCATTAGAAAAGCTGGGGATGGAAACGCTGGTGACGACCACGCCATGGTATTCGGGAAAGGTCCGCTTTGACGGCATTTCCCTCAGTAAACTCATGGATTTAGTCGGCGCCAAAGGCAAGTCGGCCCGGGTGCTGGCGCTCAACGATTACACCACCATTGTCCCCCTGGACGACTTTCATAAATTTCCGGTAATTTTGGCTTTAAAAATGAACGGCGAATATATGCGCATTCGTGATAAAGGGCCCTTATTTATTGTTTATCCTTACGACAGTAGCCCGGAATTGCAGAATCAGATTTATTATTCCCGTTCGGCATGGCAGGTTTCGAAGATTATAATTGAGTAAGGGTTTGATCTTGAATCGAATACTCACTGCCATTATTTTGTCGCTCTTCATTGTGACCGGTTACATAACTTATCTGGTGCATGAGCGGCAAAGTGAGCTGCAAAAATTAACCCGTTATACTGATTCGTGGTCCGTTTCCCAGATAGTCTCCGAGTACATGCGCCTCGAGGCGCGACTCAGCGCGATGGGGCTGGGGGTGAAGGGAAGCGACCACGATGAGGTGCGCCTGCGTCTGGAAATTATGATGAGCCAGATTGCGCTGCTGCAGCAGGGTGATTTGGGAAAGTTTATCGGCAAAGATCCTCACCGTAAGGCGATAGTTAACAGCCTGATTGATCTTCTGGGCCGGCTGGATAAGCAGCTGGACACCATGACGACAGCGCAGCTGAAGCTGATGCTGCAGGAGATGAGTACCCTGGACGGGCCGTTGACCTCGCTCGCGTCCACCTCGCTCGCCCAGGATTTTAATCTGGTTAATCTGACCCACGATAAAATACAAAATCTCTATTACATCTATTCGGCGATTTCCATTCTGCTGATTGTTCTCTGTATCACGCTCGGGCTGTTGATGCTGAAGCAGAATAACACCCTGCGTCGCGCCCACGTGCGGATGAAATTACTGGCGACCGACCTGCAGGCCTCAAAAGAAAAGCTTCAGGTGCAGAACCGCCGTCTGCAGTACGATGCCTATCATGATTCGCTGACCGGGATGCCCAACCGTCTCTCTTTCTGGCAACGTCTGCAGGAGGTCGTCAATCAGGTGCGGCCCTATAACGGCTCGGCGGTCGTGATGCTGTTTGACCTGGATAATTTCAAGGACGTCAACGATACCCAGGGTCACGATGCCGGGGATAAGCTGCTGCAGGATTTGGCCAGCCGTCTCTCCTTTTTTCGCAAAACGTCAGAAACGCTCTACCGGCTGGGAGGGGACGAGTTTGCCCTGGTTTCCCATGATTTAACCGAAGAGATGGCGCTGGAGCGGGCGAAGGTGATCCGGGAAAAGATCAGCCAGCCGTATCAGATTTACGACTCGCTGATCCAGATTGGCGCCTGTATCGGGATTGTCATCTCTGACGGGGAAAGCCGTACCGACTATTTATACAAATGTGCCGACCTGGCGCTGTATGAAGCGAAAAAAGAGGGTTCCGGCAACGTTCAGGTATTCCGTCCCGGACTGCTTCAGCGCCAGCAGGAGAATAAATCCTTTGAAGATGACCTGATGCAGGCGCTGAACAAAGGTGAGTTCAGGGTTTACTACCAGCCGATAGCCGACACCATGAACGGTGAAATCTACGGCTACGAAGCGCTGGTGCGCTGGTTTCATCCGCTGCGCGGCAGCGTCCCGCCGACCGAATTTATTCCGGTAGCGGAAAAGATTGGCCTGATTAATCAATTGGGCGAATGGGTGCTGAGAACCGCCTGCGAAGCGGCCGCCAGCTGGTCGTCGCCGCTCAAAGTGTCGGTTAACGTGTCGCCGGTTCAGTTAATGAACAATTCACTGACCGATACCGTGGTAACCATCTTAAGAACAACCGGGCTGGATCCGTATCGGCTGGATTTGGAAATTACCGAGTCTGACGTCTTTAACGAAAATACCCGTTCTCTCGAGATCCTGAGCCAGCTGCGCGAGCTCGGGGTGCAGATCTCCATTGATGATTTTGGCACCGGCTATTCTTCGCTATCGCGGCTAAGCTACTTCCCGTTCGATAAGATAAAAATCGATCGCTCTTTTGTGATTAACATTCCCGATCAGAAAGATGACCTCGATATCGTGCGGCTGATTATCAGCATGGGTAAAAGCCTGCATATGCGCATCGTGGCCGAGGGTGTCGAAACAGAAGAGCAGCTGCAGTCCTTACGCAAATTAGGCTGTGACCTGGTCCAGGGGTATTTAATCGGTAAACCAGGACCGCTCAGTTCACCTGAAAATAAGTAATTTGCCTTTTAATATGGGCGGTTTTAGTTTATCTAAAATCGCCCATATTTATTTTTGAATAGATCTAATCCCTAATGAGTACAATAAGGGGTAGGAAAGCGCATCGGTAAAAAATAATACCCGTAATGATTAAAAGGGGTATATCATATGCAACATATTTTCCCATTTTCGACCGTATATGTGGTGCGTTAAGAGAGGCAAAATCATGCAGCGAATCATTATTCCTACCCACTATGTGCATACCCGGAGCACGCCGCTGTGGACGAAGCGGACGGCGCCGGCCTCAATCTGGAAGCGGCATCTGGATGCCGGTACCCGGCAGGGCGTCTATCCGCGCCTGTCGGTGATGCGAGGGGCGATACGCTATTTCGGATATGCCGATGAAACCAGCGCGGAACCGGTGGAAACCCTGACCATTGCCGAAGGTGAATTTGGCGTTTTTCCGCCCGAAAAGTGGCACCGCATCGAGGCGTTAACCGAGGATACCGTTTTTAACGTCGATTTTTACGTTGACCCTGACATTCTGATTGAGGGATAGGTAATATGATGAACAGTGAAAATAAAGGCTATTCGTTAGCGGCGATCAACGGGAATAATAAAGATAAAAAAGAAAAAGTGTATCTTAAACCGATGGCCCTTTATGTCCCTGATATCGCCACCCAGGCCGTGGCTGAGCTTATTTCCACGCTGTCGGTGGAAAACGCCGGAGGAAAGGGATTTATATTGACGGTGACCAACAATAATAACGGCGTCTCGGTCGATAGCGAGTTTGCTTCTCTGGCTGAGCTGCAGGATCCGCAGACGGCGGCCGATGCGGTAAAAGATCTGATTAATATTGTCCGCGGCTACGAGTCCGACGAAGAGACTAACGTCTGCGGCTGGTAGTCGTTTGCCGACGCAGAATCGTCAGCTGTCGTCTATCGTCAGCTGACGCTGGACGGCTCTCGGTGGCCTGCGTCAGCCGTATCCCGCGGTATTTAGCGGCGCGTAATATGTTTAACATTGTATTTGTTGGTATTCTGGTAAATATCGGATAAATCAACAATGGTATTGTTATGGGCATAGCTGATCGACTGCACCCGTAGCAGCAGGCTGTTTTGTGGAACCTGTAAGAGCTCTGCTTGCTCCCGGGTGGCCAGAACCGGGGTATAGCTGCGGTGGCTCTCCAGGATGGTGATATTGCACTCTTTCTTGAAATAGTTAAATTTCGATCTTTCCAGATTTCCAACGCTTAGCCAGGGAAAAATCGCCACCGGTATATAGCTGTTCTCAATCAGAATAGGTACGTCGTCAATCATCCGAATGCGTCTGACGTAATAGACCTTCTCTCCCGGCTCAATTTTCAACTGTTGTGCGATAGCCAAAGGCGCATCAAGCATCGTGAACTCAATGACCTTATTGCGATAGTTGGTGACGCCGCCGATGTGCATCTGGTAGTTGAAGCCGTCAAGTTCCCCGCCGCGATAATTGCTCTTACGCGCCACGTATGAACCGCTGCCGTGGCGTTTGACGATCAGCTTCTCACTTTCCAGCAGCGTGAGCGCCTTGCGCAGGGTCATGACGGAGACCTGCAGCTCCCCGGCCAGCGCTTTTTCACTCGGTAGCGCATCTCCCACCTCGAATTCATCGCTATTGATGCGATTTTTTAGCCTGTCTGCGATTGTTTTATATATCACTTATAGATTTCTCGTGGTGTGTTCTGTCAGCGGATTATCATTTTATCTTGTTAATAATTAACATACTTTTATCATTGTGGGGCGTTGTTTTGTCTCTGTCATCTATTTATCTGCTTTTACTTATATATCTGTTGCCGCAAGAGAGATATGACTTTCATCACAGATGACGATTTCACCGCTCTGAATTATGTCTGCCGGCGCATAGGCTGAAACGCATGTATCGGGCGCTGACGGCCGATGTGCGGGACAGGGGGTGAGGATGATCGGGGTAAAAAAATTACAGGATTTTTCGAAGGCCATGATTGGGCCGGTTTTGTATCTGCCGGTTATTGGTCTGCTGATTGCGTTGTTTAGTATGACAACCAATAAAATCTGGGTCGCGGAAGATAGCTCGCTTTATCTGCTGGGGAAATACGTTTCCAGCATGCTCTGGGCCATCATGAACAATCTTGGCTTCTTCTTTTGCCTCGGGCTGGCCGGCGGGCTGGCAAAAACCCGAAAAGCGGAAGCGGCTTTTGTTGCCGCAATGACCTGGTTTATGTACCTGGCGGCGAATAATAGTTGGCTAACCCTGACGCAGCGCCTGGCCGCCGGCAGCAGCAACGCGCAGCTCTACGGCAGCGGACAAACCTTTATTTTTGGCTTCCAGGTCATTGATATGGGCGTGTTTCTTGGCATTATCCTTGGCTGCGCGGTCGCCTTTATTCACAACCGGTTTGTCGACATTGAGTTTCGCGGCGCCTTCTCTATCTACGGCAACAGCAAGCTGGTTCTGATCGTAATGATCCCGCTGGTCGGCGTGTTTGCCATCGCCACGGTGTACGTCTGGCCGATTGTTGAACACGGCATATCGGCGCTGACCGGGGTGATGAAAACCTTCGGCGCCGCCGGCGTTTTTCTGTACGGTTTTCTCAATCGTTTTCTTATCCCGACCGGGCTACACCACCTGATTTGGTCGCCCTTTGTCTTTACCTCCATTGGCGGACAGCTGTTGATTGATGGCCAGACGGTGGTGGGGGCAAAACCGATTTTCCTCGCTGAAATTGCCCATAGCGCCGGGCCGTTAAGCGACTCGGCGCGATTTCTCACCTACGGCATGGTGAAAATTTTCGGTACCGCCGGAATGGCCCTGGCCTTTTATACAACCGCCAGGCCGGAAAATAAGCAAAAGTTGAAAATCACGCTGATTCCTTTGATTGTGACTTCATTCCTGGTGGGGATCACCGAACCTTTTGAGTTCTTATTTATCTTTACCGCACCGTTGCTATGGCTGGTTTATTCATTACTGGACGGTTTTTTCCAGATGCTGGCGTGGCTGCTGGATGTGCGGGTCTGCGCCACCAACGGCATTATCGATTTTATTGTTTACAACATTCCGGCGGGAGCGCACCTCACGCGCTGGCCTGTGTTTGTCGCGCTGGGTTTAATGGAAACCGCGACGATGTTTTATATCGGTAAGTTTCTGATTCTGCGTTTCAAAATGCGTACACCGGGCCAGGAGCAGCAGGGGGAGGGGGCTAACCAACCGGCAAGCGTAAGCGCGCCTGACAGGGCTTCCGGCGAGCAGGTCATTCTGGGCCTTGGCGGCAAAGAAAATGTCTGTTCGGTCGAGAACTGTTTTACGCGGCTTCGGGTTGACGTGCGGGACCCCGCATTAATTCAGGAACACATTCTGAAGACCAGCGGCGGTACCAGCGTCATTATCAAAGGCAATCACGTTCAGGTTATTTATGGTTTAGGGGTTAATAAAATCCGTAATGCCGTGAATCGCTATTTAGATGTACATGAATAATGAGGTGGAAGATGAAAAATAAATTCGTTGTGACCATAGCCGGCGGCGGCAGTACGTATACCCCAGGGATTGTTATGATGCTGCTGGAAAATATGGACAGGTTTCCGTTAAGCGAAATTCGTCTCTATGATAATCATCACGATCGCCAGCGCGTGATTGGCGAAGCCTGTGCGATTCTGGTGGCTGAACATTATCCGCACGTTGCTTTTAGCTTCACCACCGACCCGCAGGAAGCCTTTACGGGCGTCGATTTCGTGATGGCGCATATTCGCGTCGGCCTCTATGAGATGCGCGAGAAAGACGAGAAAATTCCGCTTAAATATGGCGTGATTGGCCAGGAAACCTGCGGCCCGGGCGGTATCGCTTATGGTATGCGCTCTATCGCCGGCGTCCTTGAGCTGGTTGACTACATGGAAACGTATTCGCCGGGCGCGTGGATGCTCAACTATTCCAATCCGGCGGCGATCGTTGCCGAGGCCACGCGTCGGCTACGCCCGACGGCCAAAATTATTAATATCTGCGATATGCCGGTGGCTATTGAAGGGTTATTCGCCGATATTCTCGGGCTGAAATCGCGTAAAGAGATGAACGTCCGTTATTTTGGCCTCAACCATTTCGGCTGGTGGACCAGCATTACCGATAAGGCCGGCAACGATTTAATGCCGGCGTTAAAAAACCACGTTGCCGAGCTGGGCTATTGCAGCCCGAAAGAGGATTTTCAGCATAAAGCGCCGAGCTGGATTGAGACCTTCAAAAAGGTGAAGGACGTTTTTGCGCTGGATACCGATACGTTACCCAATACTTATCTGAAGTACTATTTTTATGCCGACTATGAGGTTGCCCATTCAGACCCTGACTTTACTCGCGCCAATGAAGTGATGGCGGGGAGAGAGAAGGAGGTGTTTGATATGGCCAGAGAGATCGTCGCCCGGCAAAGTGCCAAAGAGGCGCATTTCCATGCCGGGGCGCATGCGACCTTTATCGTCGACCTCGCCTGCGCCATCGCCTTTAACACCCAGGAGAGAATGCTGCTGATTGTGGAAAACAACGGCGCTATCGCGAATTTTGACGATACCGCGATGGTTGAAGTGCCTTGCCTGGTGGGCGTTAATGGCCCCGAGCCGCTGGCGATGGGTAAGATCCCGCTGTTTCAAAAGGGGATGATGGAGCAGCAGGTGGCGGTTGAAAAACTGGTGGTCGATGCCTGGGTTGAAGGAAGCTATCAGAAGCTCTGGCAGGCGATGACCCTGTCCAAAACGGTACCCAGCGCTTCGGTCGCAAAAGCTATCCTTGATGAACTGATCGTCGCCAACCGTGGCTACTGGCCGGAGCTGCGCTGAAGTGTCGCCAATGCCCGATGTTTTCCATCGGGCGTTACCGGTACCGCGATGGCGGAGCGATGCTCCGCCTCGCCCGAAAGCGGCTGAAGAAGCTCCGCCACGTTCTCCCTGCCAACCGGCGCCGAGAGGTAGTTGCCCTGAAAGCGGTCGACTCCCAGCGCCTGCAGTTTGTTGAATTTCTCCAGGCTATCTACGCCTTCGGCAATACAGCGGCTGCCGGTCAGCTGGCAGTAGAAGATAAGGCTTCTGATCAGCGCCAGCGCGTGCGGATCGCGCTGCATATCGTTGACGATGCTCATATCCAGCTTGTAAGCGCTGAATCTCATCGTGCGCACCGGAAACATTACGCTGCTTTGCGAGAAGCAGTCATCAAGCATGATAGGGAAGCCGCGCTTTTGCAGGCGGGCGATATTTTCGGCGATTTTGCCGTGACCGTTGAGGTCGGTATTTTCAGCAAACTCCAGCACCAGCCTCTGCGACCTGTGCGGCTGACGCAGCTGCTGGCGCGCGGTTTCCATCATGCGAAGCAGGTTCTCGTTGCCGGCGACGGCGGCGGGAATATTCACGGCGAAATAACACTCGCCGGAATGCTGATTAATATTCTGCACCGCTTCCTGAAGGACAAACGCGGTGAGCACCAGCCAGGCATATTCCGAGCGTATTTGCGGTAAAAAATCGCCGGCAGCCAGCACGCTGCCGTTTCGGTTCCAGCGGGAGAGGATCTCCATTCCCTTTACCTGATGGTGTTCATCGGTAATGGGCTGAAATACCGGAAAAATCTGGCGGCTGTGGATCGCATGGACAAGTTCACGCTCGAAAGCGGAAAGGGCGGCGATGCTCTCGCTTTTCTGGTCTCTTATCTGACTGCCGGGAAAGCGGGCGGCCATTTCAGGGTGGTGTTCCACCATTTTTTTTAATCCTGCGGTTCTTTGATTGTAGAGCGTCTTGTGGCTGATGCCGCGGCGTTGAGCCTGAGCGCTGGCGCGGTAGCCGCAGAGTAAACCGAGGATAGCGTCCAGCTCTGGCCGGGTGATCCCGGCGGGGCGCTTGCCGAGCGCTCGCGTCTCATCCTCTGCCAGCTGCTCAAGAGAGGGGTATTCTTCGAGCACGGCGTCGCGCAGCAGCGCCGCCAGGCAGGGGACCGGCAAATCGGAAGCGGCGGCCCGTACGGCGGTAAGCAAACGCCGGTCTGCGACCTGATGCACCAGGGTGGGCCACAGCCAGCTTGCCGGGCTGCGGCTCAGGAACAGCATGGGCAGCGGCGTGGTGGACCGCGCCAGCAGCGCGGCGGCCCGCTTCAGGGTTGCCAGTAGCCCGGCGGGGCCTTCCGGGAGAAAAACCACCACGCGGCGAACGCCGGCAGGCAGGGGCGGCGTCTCCGTGGGCAGCACAACGGGCCGGGCTCCTCCCTTCGCTATTATCCCCCTCAGCCCCTCGGCAGCCAGCGAACAGGGCGACAGGATAGCGACGAGCGGCCGCCCGCCGCCGGGGGGCGGGAGATTATTCGTAAACAAAAGTCACTCCGATAATCGACTGCACGTTACCCGCGGTCACCTGCCCGCTGGTGCGCGCGTAGTTGGCGGTTAATCCGAGGCTGACCGCCGAGGTGCCCACGTTGCCTAACGACACCGTACTGTTGGCGGGTACGACGCTGCCGTTACGCGTCAGCTGAACGCCCACCCCCTGGGCAGGGGACGCTGAGGCGGTATTGGTAAATATCGAGTTGCCCGCGTTCTCCGTGGTGCCGGAGAGGTAATAGCCGAGATTCTGGTTTTGCGCGCAGTAAACCGTCAGCGGAATGGCGGCGGATGCGGGATATTCCGGCAGCGTCACCGTCACATCGCGAGCAGAAACGTCGCAGCCGCCGGTTGGCACCACGACGTTGTTGTTGGCGTAAATGTTCCACACGAACTGGAAGTCGTCGTTATCCTTGTTGTTGGTCTGACGCAGGATCAGGACCGCGATCAACGACCCGGCGGAAATGGCGACGCCGCCTGCGCTACTGACGGGCGTCAGATAGAGGACGGTAGGCCAGGGGCTATCAACAATGGAGCTATAGGTCATACGCGCCGTTTCGCTGGTGGTTGGAAACGGGTAGCTGATGCCGTTATACCTGACGGTGCCGGAAAAGCTCGACAGCACCCCGCCGTAGGCCGAGCCGCGCTGCAGCGTTACGTAGTCGATCATGGAATCCGGAAAGTCGTTATGACAGAAAATCTGCGTCGAGAGATCCACCACCAGGTTCTGCCCGACGCTGACCGCCGGCGCGAGGTTCACGTAAACGTTCGCCGATCCGCCGCCGATGGGGATTGTCACCCCGGCGGCGGTTTTACAGGTGAACGACCAGGCGTTAAGCGACCAGCCCGCCAGCAGCAGCGTTAACAGCAGGGTGATTATCTTTTTCATTACTCTGTTCTCCTGGCTCAGGCGTAGGTATAGGTGACGTTAATCACCGCCTGAATAGTTCCTTGCGTCGCACCGCCGTTGACCGTCAGCGCTCTGACCTGTAGCGGGAAGCTGGCGGACTGGGTGGCGTCGTCGACCTGTACCTCTTTTCTCGCGCCGGTGTTCAGCGTGGTGCCGCCCTCATCCTGCAGCTCAAGCTGGATGTTGCCGGCGGTACCCTGGTTCTTGTAATAGCCGGTGGCGTCCGCCGTACCGCTGAAGCTGGCGGTGACCCGCGACGTGCCGACCGGGCAGTTGCTCAGGGTGAGCGCCACGCTGTGCCAGGGCGAAGCGGCGCCGGCGGAAACCAGGCTAAAGGTATAGAGATCGCCGAGATTGACGGTAGCGTTAACGGTGGAAACGGTACAGGGTTTGGCCACCACTTTGCCGTTAACGGTAATGGTGACGTCGGCGGCCTGTAGCGTCGGGGAGGACGCCGCCAGCATCGCGGCCAGCAGCCATCCGGAATAGGTCGGGTTCATCAGCGCCTCCGGTTACTGAAATTCAAGCGTGAATGTTGCGGTTGCATTAACGTGTCCGGCGGTCACCGGCACCCGGGTGGCCATCAGCCGGGCGTAAAAGTTCAGCGTTTTGGTCTGGCCGGGGGTCAGCGTGGTCCAGGGGATCGCTGACGATGCGGCATTGAGCGGCAGCGCCGTCTGCTGCGCGTCAAGGATCTGCACGCCCATCCCTGCCGCCGCTGAGGCGCCGCCGTCGAGCTGTAGCAGGTCGGTATTGATGCTGTCGGCAACGCCAACAAAGCCGACCTTCACCGCGGTAACCGAGCTGCCGCAGGGCGACAGCACGATACGAAACGGCACCAGCGGCGTGGTCGCCCCAACCGCATGGAACTGCTTCGCGGCGTTATCCATCAGGTCGACGGTAAAATCTTTCGACTCACCCGCCACGGCGCAGGCGTTATCCCGAACGTAGCCGCTGATGGTGATGGTGCTGTCCGCCGCGCTGGCATTGTTGACCGCCAGCGATACGAGGGCGCTCAGCAGATACAGGGTTTTTCTCATCATGGTCTCCTTAGCGGCACTCGGCGGACAGCGGGATCAGCATCTGGTTCTGTTTTTCCGGCGGCAGGCTGTAGTCAGCCTCGCAGCTGGCGTTCGGACCTTCGCCCCATTTCGCCCGCACTTTGCCCGCCAGGGGCATCCCGCTCAGGTAGACCTGGCCGTTATCGGCGACGATGCTGCTGGCCTGGCTGCCGTCAGAAGTCACCAGCGCGCCGAAGGGAACCGGCTTACCGTTGTAGATGAGCGACATCAGCAGCTTGAGCCCGACGTGGGCCTTAAATTCCGCGCGGACAATGGCGCCGTGGGTCGGCACCACGCTGGCCACCGCATCGTCCAGGTCGACGTTATCGGCCAGGCTGTTGGTGTCCAGCGCCACCCGGTTTTCCCGGTATTCGGTGGCGTAGGGCAGCACGGCGTAGCCGCGCCAGTCGGTCTGAACCCCGGTCTGGTTTTCCACTTTGACGTTGTCTGCGCCGGGGGCTTTGATCAGCACCACCGTGTCGTTCATCGGCTGGCTCAGGGTGACGCCGTCGGCGTGGGCCAGCACGCCGCCGCTCAGGCCGTAGTACAGCTGTTTGATGCCGTCGCTGCGGCTGTAGCCGACGTTGGCGTTGCCGTAGCCGCCGCGGTAGTTCAGCGCCGCGTAGCCGGTGCCTCCGCTGTTGCCCTCACCGCCACCGGCGTAGCCGGTCTGCATGCTGTAGCTCAGGTTGTTGTCCTCCAGCAGCGTGCCGTACAGCCCGGCGAGGCTGGTGGTTCTGCCGTTCAGATCGTTGGACATGCTGTAGCTGGCGCTGGCGTGCCGCCAGGCCGACTTGCTGTCGGAACGCAGCCAGTGGCTGAACGGAATATTGACGTTGACCGCCAGCATCTGGTCGCGCCCCTGCTGCCAGGCGTTTTTGGTCAGGCTGTAGCTGAGCGTCCAGTTGATATCGTCGATGGCGGCGTTGAGTCCTGCCTGGAGCTGCTGATCGGCCTTGCCGGTGCCCCAGTAGGTCTGGTGGCTGCCGCTCAGGTAGAGCGTGGCGGTGCGCCCCAGCTGCTGGGTGACGCTAAGCTGCACTTTGCCGCGCTTGTTGTAAGCGAGGTTGTAGTAGTCGGTGAATTTTGGCTTCACTTCAATCACCCCGTCCTGGGTCTCGACGTTGTAGCCGCTCATCCGGCTGTAGGTGGTATCGGCGAAGCTGAAGTAGCCGCGCGTCGAGTAGCGGTAGCCCACCAGCTGAATGTTGGTGCCGGTATCCGTCAGCGACTTGTTATAGAGGAAGCGCACCGACTGCCCCTGATGCTCGCTGTCATCGGGCAGGGTGGCGTTAGCCTGGGTGATATCCAGCGACAGTGCCCCCAGATCCCCCATGTTTTTTCCCACACCGAGGTTAAAGGCGCGGTAGCGGTCCGCCAGCTGGGTGCCGCCGTACAGCGTCCAGCCCGCCGGGAGGCCGTGCAGCAGGGTGCCCTGGAAGAACTTCGGTTTCTCCTGCTGATTGCTGCCGCTGCGGTACTCACCGGCGGTAGCGGCATAGCGGGTATGGCCCTCGCGCTGGAGCACCGGAACGGACGAGTAGGGGACGGTGAACACCTGGCTGCTGCCGTCGGCCTCTTTGATGGTCACCTGCAGGTCGCCGCCGTTGCCCGCGGCGTAGAGATCGTTGATGGTAAACGGGCCGGGCGGCACCGTGCTCTGGTAGATCTCATAGCCGTTCTGTTTGACCGATACCTGAGCCGTGCCGCGGGCAATCCCGTGAATGACCGGGGCGAAACCCTTCTGGCTGTCCGGCAGCATATTGTCGTCGGAAGCTAGCTGCGCGCCGCGGAAGTTAATGCCGTCAAAGACGTCGCCGTTGGTGTAGCTGTCGCCCAGCGTGAGGCGCGAACGCAGTAGCGTAATATCACGCTCAAGCCACGAGTTGATATGCTGCCATTTGTTTTCATTGGTCGTCGAACTGCCGCTGCTGCTGTAGCTCCAGGTGGTGTTGTCGCGCAGGCGCCAGGCGCCGAGGTTCAGCCCGCTCTGCAGGTTCAGGTACGCGTAGTTGCTGCTGCCGCCGACGTCGTTGTGCACGTTGTTGCCGGTGAAGTTGTAGTTCAGTAGCCCGGCGTTAATTCCGTGGTCCCAGAGCTCAGGCGGAATATAGCCGCGGGCGCGGTTGCCCATAAACGCCTGGGGCACGGTCAGATACAGCCGCTGCTGCCCGGCATCAAAGCGGGTGGTGGCGTCTTTGATCATCTCGGTTAGCGGTACGCAGGCATCCGCCGCCAGCACGTCGATTCCGGCAATGGCCGCGGTATTCACGCCCATGCTGGCCAGCTGTCCGCGGGTCAGGCAGGGGGCCAGTCCGTGGCCCTTTTCAGCGGCATTAAAGGTGATATCGCGGGTGGTCATATACCCGTCATTCAGGTAGATATCCGCGCGATAGGTACCCGGCGGCAGCTCCTGGCCCTTTTCAAAACCGGACAGATCCGCCACGGCGGCGGGATCGTCCGCCAGAAAGCGTGGGTTGAAATAGAGCTCCGCCTGCGCGTAAAAAGCCGGTGAGGAAAGTAAAAGGGCAAGGGGGATCTGCGCGAATACGCGAGCAGATCCTGGAGTCATTCGCCGGGAGCCCAAGTGGTCGAGTCCATATTTCAGATGTGACATAGTCCCTCCGGTCCAAAGTCGCCCGGCCATCGTTATTTTTTTTCGTTCAGGGGGAGAGCGCTGCTCCCCGGTCAGTTACTGCATGACGCCTTTCATACGCGGGGTGAGTGCGCCGTAGTCGTTAATCGTCCGGTATGTAATCTCGCGACCTGCATCGGACGGTAAACTGACGCTGGCTTCGCCCATCGGCGGGACCAGCGCATTTTTCAGCACCCGGGTTCCGGCGTTGAGCTCGGTGACCGTCTGGTAATAAGGGGTTGGGTTAATCAGCGTGAGTGAGCTTCCGCTGCGGCGGAACTTCAGCTTTTCCGCGGCCTGATCCGGCGGTAGCGCCAGTTTGGCCGGGCGGTAATAAAGCTTGATACGGCTGATAATCGCCAGCTGTAGCGTGTTTTCGCTGAGCTTTGATTTATCCATCGATGGAATTGCTTTGACGTTCATCCAGAACAGCGTTTCCCGGTCCTGCGGCAGCCGGCCATTGGTGGCATCGAGGATGCGCAGAGTATTCTCTTTCTTCCCCTGCATGGCGAACAGCGGCGGGGTAATGACAAAGCTCCCGTCTTTCGCGCCATCGGCGTTCTCTACCCATGACTGGATCAGATAGGTGCTGTCGTCGTTATTCGTCACCGCCAGCTGAGCCTGTTTCTGTCCGGCCGGATAAATCACGCGGGTCGCGCCCAGCGCCACGCCGGCCTGCGCCTGAGCGGTAAAACCGGCGGTGGAGAGCAGCAGGAGTCCTGCCAGTAAACCGCGCATCCCGCGCGTGGTAGCCCGTCTATTTTTCATGCTTATCTCTTTCTTTCTCACGGTGAATTCCTGTTACCGGCGCTGATTACTGGTAGGTCAGGGAGAACCAGGCCTGAGCATTTGCCGCTCCTCCGGTGACCTGATTCCCGGTGGAACGATATTTGGCGACAAAATGCAGCGTCGTTGGCCCCGTGTGCAGCTGCGTCCATGCCCCTGCGGGCGCATTGAGCGGGATCTGACTGCCGGTTTTATCAAACAGGGCAACGCCAATGCCGGTCGCGATCCCGGGACCCTCGCCAACCGAGAGGACGTCCGGATTTTTACCATCGGCGACGCCGTGAAACGCCACGCCAACGCGCTGGCTCACGGCGGTACTGCACTCCTGCAGGTGAATATCGAAGGGGACGGGGTTGGTGTCCTCCCCGGCCGAATGAAACCGATTGCTGCTGATTTGCCCCATCTTGACCGTCATCTGCCGGTCGCCCGCTTCAACGCGGCAGGACTCGGCAATGACTATCCCCTGAAAGCGCATGTTCCCGCCGGGCAGCATGGTGTCCCACTGGTTTCCTGCCAGCGCCAGCGGTGGGAGCAATAAAATCAACAGACCAGACTTCATTCTTTGCATCGTTATCACCCTTACTCTTATTCGGATAACGGGCCGTCCTGGCCCGACGCGCTTCCCTGCCTGATGAAAAAATTACTCGTACTGCACTTTAAAGGTGGCGTCAGCGTTAGCGGTACCGGCAGTGGCTGCGGCAGTCGCGTAGTAGCGAGCCTGGAACGGGATAACGTTGGTGCCATCGTTCAGCGTGGTTTGCGCGCCGAAGGCGGCGCCATCCAGCGCCAGCGGGGTACCGGTACGGTCAAGGATCTGTACGCCGACGTTAGTCGCGCCGCCCGCGGCGGAGTTCTGCAGGGCCAGTACCGTTGGGTTGGCGCTGTCAATCGCCGTGCCGGTAAACGCGACGGAGGCTTTGGTGGCGACGGTGGTATCACAATCATTCAGCTGGATATTGAAGCCGACAGCCGTGCTGGTGTTGCCTGCGGTCGCCAGCTTTGCAGAACGAACCTGGCCTAACTGAACGGTCTGGTCGATAGAACCAGCATCGACTGCGCAGGCCGCGTTAACCACTTCCCCTTTAAAATGCACTGTACCGCCGTTCACCGTAACGGTATCGGCCAGAGCCGCAGCAGAACTCAGGGACAGTGCTGAAATAACGATAAGTGCTAATTTGTTCATGATAAAACTCCTGTTTATGAATAATCCTGAAGCTATGCTTCACTTAAAAAAACATTTATTGTTGAAAAATAACTTTTGAAACGTAATCCTGTTTTTACAACCTAATTTATTCATCAGGTTGCGGCGGTGCGTATAAATAGTCTTAAGTTTCACGCCAAACTCTTCTGCGATCTCCTGGTTGCTTTCCCCTCTGCTTAACATGCTTAACATCTGCTTTTCACGCAGGCTTAGCCGGTACTTTGTATGATAATTTCCTGAGGTTTCTTTCTTTAAAAAGAAATTCAGGATGCTTCTGGTATTACTTTTTTTGTCCAGTACGGTTATTTTTTCAAATAGCTCGGACTTATAAAAAGCTAAGTCGCTGGAGGCGAAGGCAACAATGTTTTTATTTGAAAAATAAATCCACTCCGAACCCGAAAGGTCGTTAGAGTCCAAATCTATAATCAAAAAGAAATTGTCAATAAATTCTTCTCCAAGCAGTTCAATCAGGCCCAGAGTAAAATATTTATCCTTAGATAAAATATTAGTTGATAGATTCATATCTGAACGCGATCTCATCCTTGGGTTGACCTTTAACTCATCGTTAATAAAACCATTCAGCGAATTGAGAGTAATCTAACATCACCCGTCTCAATGAAGCATGCGGCTGAGGCTCTAAAAGATGTAACCACTGCAAAGTTATCATTTTGTGGGTGTTTTGTTTGTGATTTTCATTGTAAATGGCGTTAAAGGTTTATAATTTGTTTTTTTATAGGTTTTTGTAAATTAAAAATGATAGGGTTGAGTTATCATTAACCCCTGAACAATAGGCACACTCTTTGTATTGGAATTTTCTTAGGGAACATTCCTTGATAAATGTCTGACATCTTTATCTTTAGCCAATCAGATTTCTTTTTATCTGCCTGTGCATATCCATTATAGAGATGTCCGGATTCTCGCTTTTACGCTGTCTTCAGGACGCTAATTCAGGCGGTGAAAATATCATCCTTGGCCATTTCATGTATCAGGTAGTTGATTGCGTGATGGTATTATTTAATCATCATTTATCTCCTCGGTTCTCACAGCTTCAGGACGCGTTCAGCTCATACATCCCGAATGATGTTCTGGTGGTCTATATTGTTTCAGGCGCAAGGTTAGCTCAGATGGGCCTGGTTACGCCGTGTGTTTCGATGAAGGCAATAATAGCATTGTGTTTTTTTTTAGTTATATGTATTCTCTTTTATTGGTTTTTAGGTGTTAAAATTCAATTTACAATAAAGTTAAGGTTATTATCAGTATGAAATACTGCGCATGTGCCTGATGTGCGGATTGTATGCGACTGAGGATTATTTGTAAGGCAGGTTTATGATCTACAAAATTCAAGGAACGATCCATTTCAGGAGCGATGACGGGCTGATATGGCTCGATGAAGACTCATGCGTCACGCTGACAGCCACCACAAGCCGCCTGCTTAAGTTCCTTTTAGACCATAGGGAGCATGTGGTTTACAGGAACGAGATACTTGAAAAAGTCTGGGATGCGCATGGGCTGCGGACCTCTAGCCATAGCCTCAATAAATATATTTCTGACCTGAGAGCCATCTTCAGGAATATGGGCTGTGTCGAGGAGATTATCGTTACCGTGCCCCGGGTTGGGTTTATGGTGTCCGCGAGCATACTGATTGAGAGAGTGGATAATTCAGCCCCCGCCATACGTAATGAAAACGATGCGGAAGCTATTGCGTTAAGCAGCAGCGGCTGTGCACATAAGGGAACACGTAAATTTTCTGCGGGATGGGCAAAAAAGTCTGGCTATGCGCTGCTTGCGCTATTTGTGTTGGTTATCCTTTTCTGGAGCGTGAGTGCCGACCGATATCGCCTGATTTTTGCGGCCAGCCAGGATGAAGGCTATTATCTGGGAAGCATTGATTCTTGCCCGGTCAGAACTTTTAACGCCATACCGAATGAGCAACAGCAAAAGATGATGGTTCTGGTCCGCCAGCTGATCGCAAAGCAGAAAATGGTGTGCTTAGGCAACAGCGTTTTTTACTTTAATATTTCGGAATCTGTATTAAAAGCCAATGAGGGAAGGGTTTTTTTGGCCCACTGTATCTACTCAAAAATAAAACCAGGTGCGCTGTATTCATGTGAGAACTACTATAGGCCTGATTATGAAATTCCTGAATAACGTTAAGGTAAAGAGCGTTTATGTTCTGTTGTCAATTTTATTTGCTGTTTTTGTTTGCGGCTGGCTGATAAATCATTTTCATCAGCAAAACGATTTTGATTGTTCCGCAAATTTGCGAATTGAATCGGGCTCATTTGGCTTTGATGCAAACTTTAAAACTTTCTTGCTGATGCGGGGAAATAACAGCGGCTATTTTGACGTTTCCGGAAAAGTGATCGTCGATAACGTCAAGTACAATGTCGAAAGATCGTATCATTTCATCTACGCAAAGAAAGCTAATAACATTTACCACTTAACCCAAACGACCATCTCGAAGCGGAAAGCCGACAATATGATCGAGGGAATGATGCAAAAAGTCTTTTTTAGCCCCGATCCGGACTCGGGACGCTATATTAAGATACAAAAGATGAAAAATGGCTGGATCGTCCGCAGCCTGTACTCACCCTCGTTTATTTGCGTAAACAATTGATATTAATAAGTTATGAGGTTTTTCCTCTGTTACAGCCAGAGGAGTGAGGCGGTTGCAGAACGCGTGCGGGGGTTACTAAAGAAGACGATCTGGCTGAAATGAGAGAGTAAGAAAGCAAAAAGCCCGCTCGAAAGCAGGCTTCTTAAATTTGGCTCCTCTGACTGGGATCGCCTTTGCCAGTAACTGGCTAATAAGTAAGCTAAACCTGAATTCCCTTTCTGTCAAGACCCCCAGAATGACCACTAATAGTTGCGGGTTACATAAATCTGGTTTGAGCTCCACGCTCTGCATATGCTGGACTGACCCCAAGACATTAGACACTTCCTGCCCTTACAACGAGACCTGTTCGAAGGCCTCGGGGCTGACACCGCTGAGATGGCTGTGGTGCCGGATCCAGTTGAAGAAGACTTCAATGTAATCGAAGATATCAACGCATACAGCGCCAGCTCTCATGAAAGCGTCGGTTTTATTGACCAGCCCATTACGTTATGGGTTTTGAGGTAGATAACCGACTCTTTGGCGTGTCACTGCATCCAGCTACATTGCATTGATATCAGATACGGGCAGGTATTGTCTGGCGCATAGCTTCGCTAACACTGAAAATGTTAGACCCTCATTCAGAGGAAAAGCGACTCTCCATCGAACAGGCTGTCGCCCAGAAGCAGACGGACCATCCAGTATTTTGTCAGGATGAATTCGATATCGACCTGAATCCGAAAATTGGCGCGGACTGGATGCTCAAAGGGCAATAGAAGTGTATTACGACAACGGGACAGAACCAAAAGTATTATCTGGCGGATAAGCTGCATTGGGATACGGGACGAGTCCATCGCGCCGATACGCACAGAAAGGCCCTAAACGCCACCAAAAAGATTATCCTTAAGAAATAGTGGAAAATGGTTCATCACAGCTATTTCATAATAAACGGCAAGGAAAAAGAGAGGAATAAGATATGCCATACCCCATTGTGCCTTGGATGCAAATTGCACCTCACTATCATCGGGATACGATATTGTTGGGTAATGGTGCAAGCATTGCTGTTTCACCGGATCTTGACTATGGTTCTTTACTGGCTTACGCCCTCCGGGCAGGTTTGCTCACAGATGATGTGAATCAACTCTTTCAATTTTTCAGAACATCCGATTTCGAGCTGATTCTTCGGCTGGTTTGGCAGGCGTCAAACGTCAACAGGTCACTTCAAATTCCAGACAATCGCACACACCAAGCCTACCTGAGAGTTAGAGAGTGTTTGATTCAGGCCGTTCGTGATGTACACCCTGAATATGAGCAAGTTAGCGATCAATTGCCTAATATGTACCAGTTCCTCAAACGGTTCGATACGGTTTTATCATTGAATTATGACTTGTTGGTCTACTGGACAATGACCTATGGCTTAGATATCAGAGATGGCCATTTATTCAAGGACTGCTTCCGTGGGAACAGAATGTTCGACGATGCCTGGTGGAGATTTCGTGATCCTTTATTCGAGCGGACTAACACTTTGGTCTTCTACCCGCATGGGAGCTTGGCTCTGTGCAGAAATGTTGTGGAGCAGGAGTTCAAGATTCACAACGCGGGAGAAGGCTTACTAGAGGCAATCTGTAACGGTCAACTAAAACCGGACACGGATTTAGGCACATTGCTGTAGTCGGCGTTCATATTCATCCGGCGATATATTTCCCAGCCGATAATGCCGCCTTTTCAGATTATAAAAACTGTCAATATAATCGATAACATCAGCGATACCCTGACTTCGGGTTTCATAACGACGATAGTTAACCCTCTCAGCTTTCAGGCTGCGGAAAAACCTTTCCGTAACAGCATTATCCAAGCAGTTACCTTTTCGGCTCATGCTACCTGTAACATCCAGCCCCTGCTGGCAGGATTGGAACTGCGCGCTGGTATATTGCGCCCCTTGATCGCTATGGAACACCACTGACCCTGTGGGTCGTCGTTTATTTACGGCCAGCCTTAAGGCCCGGACAGTCAAGTCGCTGTCCGGTTTGTCTGAGAAGGCCCAACTCACTATTTTTCTTGAACATAAGTCCATCACGATAGCCAGATATAACCAGCCCTGAGCGGTACGCAGATAGGTAATATCACCTGACCACCAGGTATTCAATGTCTCTGGATTAAACTGCCGGTTCAACAGATTAGCGGCCACGACAGCGGGTTTTCCACCGCGTGGATAGCGATGACGCCTAGGTCGTTTAGCTACCAGTAATAAGTTTTTCATTATCTGCCGAACGCGGTATCTGCCCACGTTAAAACCTTGTTCCCGTAACTCGATGCACATGCGCCGGCTGCCATATGTGGCATCCATTTCAGCGTGAACATGCTTAGCCGCCGCGTGCAACATCAGAACATCGGGCTTGATCATTAGCCGACGACTACGGGCATAAAACACGCTGCGCGTGAGCGATAAGCAGCGGCATACCTGTTGGATATTTGCACCGACCTTCTTCAGTTTCACCGCGACTTTTTGTCGTTGTTCATTTCCATGGCGAAGAAGGCCGAAGCCTTTTTTAACAGGTCATTGTCGCTCTGCAACTGCCGTACCTGCTTTTCAAGTTCTTGTATTCGCCGTTGTTCCGGTGTTATAGCACTGGCTCTCGGTGTGTTTCCGCGGATCTCTCCGCGATACTGCCTTAGCCAGCGTTGTAAGGTTGAAAGGCCAATATTCATTGTTTCAGCAGCCTGGGTCACCGGGTACTTATGCTGAAGAACCAGATTGACGCACTCCTGTTTAAACTCATGAGTAAATGATTTTTTTCGCATTCTCACCTCGTTAGTGTTGCTCATTATATCTCTAACAAAGTGTCCGGAATGATTAGACCATTACAATCCTTGAACAATGGCGCAGCGAGCAAGTCGTGCCGTTATTTGTCAGCGAAGGAACGATGCAGCAGAAAGTATCGTCTATCCAGAATAGCTACTATCTGTCTACCGTGTACCGGGAGGTGCTAACGTCGCGACGATCCACTTTAACGCTACTTGGTTGGGGACTTGGGGAGCACGATCGACATATTCTGAAGCGGATGCGCGGAACCGGCATCCAACGTGTAGCGGTTTCCGTCTATCGTGGTAATCAGGTCTATTGCAACTATGCGTACCAAGTTATTCAGGACGACTTAGGGCCCGTCCCTGTGGATTTTTTTGATAGTGAAAGTCCTGGATGCTGGATTCACCCGATGCCGCCAGTTATACCCAGAGTTTAGCCAACTCGCGGGTTAACGTCGTTACCTGAGCGATTGCTGCGACGGAGATTTTGCTTTGACTTTTTAAACCGGTCGCGGCGGATCACAACCGCGACTGGTTTTTTGAAAAGCCGACCCAAGGACAAACTGACCTGGGGCCGGGGTTGCTGTGCTAACCGTTACGCGGCAATCGTTTCAGCCTGCGGCTGTTCACCTGCTACGGCGGTGTCATTCTCCGATTCCTTGAGTTGTGAATCTTCCACCACATCCTGCTGCTGGTTTTCGGCTCGGAAGATGGCAGAGAGCCAGCCTGTTCCTTTCATCAGCAGTTCGGCCTAACTGGTAATATCGCCCTTCTTGAACTTCATCAATCGGGTGACTCCATGCTCATTTATTGTTCAGGGTCCGCTATAAAAGGGAACAGACCGTAACGGCCATGATGCGGGTTCTTGCCAAACATAAGAGACTGCTCGCGTTTCATGATTGCATCAGGCGGGTCGGTGTTCTCAACAACGATGACTTGGGTGTCCTCAGGCAGAGCTTCAAGGTACGCGTAAAATTGATCTTTAAGGTCAGTACCGGTCAAATCATATTCCGTTCCATCAGGCTCTCTGTATGCCAGCAATGGAGAATCGAGCACAACGAATCCAGTATGTGGTGTGTGGCGTGCACGGCAGAAAGCAAGCAGCCCGAGGGTGAAAGCTGCATGCGTAATGGCGCGAAGGCCCTTACCAAAAGCACTACGCGACTTTCCGGCAATGACAAGGTCCCTAGTCTTGGAATCGAAGTACACATCCCCAGCCTCTGGGAAGTGCCAACCAGTCAGTATGCCTTCAACAGTCTTAGCAAAACTATGGGCCACAGTGGTTGAGAGATCTGCATTAGCAACCCCCCCAGCCTTCCCGTCTTCAGTGCCCTTTTCAAGATCAGCGCGACGGCGCTCCATGTCTTGCACAGTGGCGTAGAGTGCCAGCGCTTCGCGCACCTCGGCCCGCTTGTCGGCAAAGCCTGAATAGGACTTGCGAAGGGTCGAGAGCTTAGGTGCGAGCAATTCTTCAACTGACCCTGAAATTGACTCCAGTTCTCGAACAACAGTAGGCATTCTGCGATCAAGGCTGGCACCTTCGCGCTCAAGGGTTTGGACGGTATCTACAAGTTCCGTGCGCAAAACTTCGATCTTGGCAATCTCCACTCGTGCAGCCTGAACGACGACATCAGTATCTCCATCACACCCAGTATGGGCGCGATGATGATCGGGGTCAGCTCCACAAAGAGGACAATGCCCGGCACCCAGTACGCTAAACAGCGTCCCGCCTTCTTCAATGGCACGTAGCCTTTCAATATCGGACCAGTAGTGTCTGTCAAGCAACCTGAACCGCTCAAGCATCGCACTCACCTCTGCACGTCGCTCTCGGCTTTCTTCCAGTTTCTTGCGCAATTCTCGCCGCTTCCCAGCAGCCTCCTGAAATTCATCTTCGGTGGTGTTTACCTGGGCCGCCTGTTGACGAAGTGAGTTGTCGATCTTCTCTAGCTGCTCCTCCAGTTCCTTCGGACTCTTTGTCAACTCCTTGAGCCGGTCACGATAGTCGTCAAGAAGCTGATCGAGAAGACGCAATTGTGCCTCGCGCGATAACTCTTCTGGCTCACTTTTATTACTGGTGGCGACCAATGCGGAGTCGTCTGCTCCGGTTAGAAGTAACTTGAATGTGGCCAAGTTCGGCGTGTTAGCGGTGGGATTGCCATCAATGAGCGGTGAGCTTTGTTGTGTGATCTCCGTCTCATCGACGATCATCAAACGCGCAATGTTGCGAAAGCTTAAACTGATGGTTTCGTTCCGGGAATTTTTGCGAACACGCTTGCCACCAAGGCCACATAGATCCAGCAAGAATGATGAAAGGTTCGTGTTGTTCTTATCGCTGTGTTTTTCGTCAAGCTGCGTATACGTAATTTCGTTTGTTGGTGGCGCCTGGTGCAAGTCTTCATAGAGCCGAAAACCACCACCATCTATGCTGCGCCAGAGTGTAAATGACTTCCCATCAAGGGTTTCAAGCCCCAATAGAACAAGGTCGTAGCCAACGCGCTCAGGGATATCGCGCAGAGGCGGCTTTCCACCGAGCATGAAGTCGATGGTTTCGACAATGAAAGATTTTCCAGTGTTCGATGCGCCGTAAATGACATTGAGGCCAGCACCGAAGGTCACTGTTGCGGATGGCTTTTGTGGCCCAAAAAAACCGAGAAAGCGCAAGCGTAAGCCGGGAGTTACTGCCGTCATACCTCACCTCCCAAGCTTTGCTCAATGCTCTGAAACTGTTCGACCCATTTATCGAAGAAACGACGCATCATGCCTTTGAACTGTTCATCCGTCAGATCACCAATGGTTTCGACAAGCCATACAGCGCGATCCTTCAGGGACAGCAAATAGTTGGAAGATACTGATGACAGGAACGTTGCAGCATTTTCGCCCGCGCCGTACTTGATTCCCTCGGATGTGACTTCGCGCTCCACGAGGTCACGGGTCATCATCAGAAGCAGTGATTGCTCAACCAACTTGCGGCGCACGAGCAATTCAGCAGACCGCATAGGCGTCGGTGGGTGCAAATTGTCTGGTCCATCAATATCGCCTGTATGAACAAGAAGGTAGTCAAGGGCCACAAGCCGCTGGAGGTCGTAGGTTTGCGGATAGGCAGCACCCAGTATCGAGACCGCACGGATACCAGCCTCAAGTGGGCTATTGAAGGTAATTGGCTTATGTTCTTGGCTCATGATCGTGTCCACCGAAGGCGCTCCTCATTCACAAGTTGGTGGCAGATTCCGTCTCTATCCTTGGGGTTCGTACAAATGATGAGGGCGTTTGCCGTAATCTGCATGTCGCGGGCAGCCTTGGTGACAGCGCAGACCTTTTCGTAGCCGTCAGCATGGTTCCCGTCTTGTGTATCAATAACGCCATCATGAATGTCATCCAGCAAAGCTTCGAACGTGCCTGGTGGGACACTATCACGTGCGAAGACGCGCAGTGACTCAGCCTCATAGAACGCCTCGCGCTGGCGGCGGAAATGATCCTTGAGTTTCGTCACGGACAAGGCCGAAGGGTCAGTCACTATTGTTCCTGTGTGCTCGCTGTATGCGCCGAACAACTGCGTCACATAGCGACTCTCGGTGGCGGCAACTTCTTGGGGCGGCTTTTCAGATGCAGGCCGCGTTGGTAGTCCACCACCAAAGCGCGCTGTGTGAACCGGCGTGGCTCTGTGATCGTCAACAAGCTGAAGCGCAGTCTTGGCATCGAAGATGGTAAAATCGAATGAGTCTACATAGGCACGGAGCTTTGCATCGAGCAACACTTCTTGTGTGCTAGTGATCGCATCTTTCACATGCTTATCCCAGTTAGCTAACAATTCCTCACGCAACTTCGTGCCATTTGAAAATAGGCGGCTAAGCGACGTACCAGCACCTCGAGGCGAAACAAAATAGTAGCGACGAGGGACCGTGTATTCACCTTTGTACGAGTACCAGATGATCTTGCCGAACTCAACCCAAACATCACTAGGCCTGATGGCATTGCCGTAGTGCTTGCATTGGAAGTTGTCCCATACACCCTGAAGGCGTTCATCGCCAACGAACCCGGCGACATCAATACCCATATCGCCAGCACCAGAGAAACGCAGGACGTGTTCATACTTCGTCGCGAGGCAGTAATAAGCCCATTCCTCGACGAATCCCTCCCACTCGTCTGGCGAGTAGGTCAGTAGCCTTTGCTGCGGCGGCATAATGGGGCCGTTCGCCACCTGAGCTGCCGTAACAGCGCTTGCTGGGCTCGGCGGCTTATTGATGTCCATCCAACTCGCCGTCATAAAGCACCTTGTCCTTGGTTATCGAGTGGGCAGAAGTACGGGTTTTTGTGTATCTGCGCAGCCTGGACTTTCTTTGTGAAGAACTCCGAAAGGTCGTCTTGCTGCTCAAGCAGACGGACGATCTCATGAAGCGTCGAGAGGACTAAAACTTTGTGTTGCAGAAATTCACGTACCGTATGAATGGCAGGTTCTGTGTAGTCACTGGCAGAAATGAAGATGCCTCGAACCTCGGCACGCGACATGAGGCGAACAAGATGCTCTGAAATCTCAGGCTTACCCACAGGATTGCGATACCACTTCATTTCAACGAAATACAGAACACCACCGAGTTCAATGATCCCATCAATCTGCTCGACGATCCCTCCACCAGCCTCACCAACCAAATGAAAGGATTTACGAATGAGAACACCATAGGCTTGAAAAAGATTGTTGAGAGCCGTCTCCAGCAATTTTCCGCGTTCCTGTGCAGTCGCAGTAGTGCTAAACAATGTATATAAACCCTGCTTGGCATTCTCGATTCTGTTACAGAGATCACGTTTTTCTGCTGCGATCCGCTGTGACTCAGCGAGGCGGGTTTGCCGTTCTTCTTCGCGGGCATTGTTCATGCGCATGAAAGCGTCTTTTTGGTTGACGACTTCGCGGATACTGGCGACAAGACCCTTGGCTTTAAGTTGGTCAGCGGGCCAGCACGAATCAAAGTTCGCAAAGTCCACCACGCGCCGCAGCACCTCGCGCCGTTCACGGAGAGCGTGTTCCCCCTTCGTGTTGAGGCGTTCAAGCACCGTGCGAACCATCTGGTACTTGTTGACATCCTTTGGTGCAGCCCTCAAGTGAACTGCAATGTCAGAAGTTATTTTGTCAGGTACTCCTGCGCCCCGGAAGAAAACCAGCACATCCTGCTTAGAGCGATTGAGCAACGGCAAAACATCCACCAGGAGGTTGAACAGCTCCGGTGGATAGTGGAATATGATGTCTGAGGGTGCATTAGTCATGCGCTACTTCCCCTCCAAATACACTCATCAATGTAAGCAAAGGATTTGTTCCCTTCCGTCATAAAGCTTCCCTATTCAGGCTTTATATGCTTGTTAATCTTATAACAGTAAACAGTTGGGCCAGTAGGGAGCGATCTGATAACCATTCGTGATTCAGCTTCGACAAGGTCCAAATCGTACAGTGCCTACAAGTGCATCCAGAACTGCGAGTAATCGCTGAACCAATGAGCAAGCTGTAGTGCTGAGTCGCTGGTAATACTACGTTTGTCGTTGATGATCTGGGTGATCCATTGGCTGGGACGCCAAGCTGGCGCGCTAGCTCAGTCGGTAACACACCACCAGCCTCATGCCATTGGGTGAGAACTTCACCTGGGTGACGGGCTGCTGCGATCATATTACGCCACAAAATGGACAGGCTATTACCCCAACGGTAAGCGTTTTGAGGATGTACGTCAATCGTACATAAATTGAGTTTAATCATATACAAAAAGTGAGCAGCGCGCGCATACAGTAGGTACTCCAAAGCGTAAGGAACATGCTGCCACGGAGAACTCGACATAGATCACAGAAAAAAGGGGGCCGAAGCTCCCTGCGATCAAAACAACTCCCGTTCGACGAAGGACACCGTGGGCTCACCGCCGAAGTAAAGTGATCCAATGCACGCACGTCAACCATTGCCAATCCTTTTTTAATCCGCACCCTAATCGCCTTGTCAACATGACTTGGCTCAGGGATACCACTCGGATGGTTATGTGCAAATATCACCGCTGCAGCGTTAAACCCCACTCCCAAACCCCCAAACCATTTCACCGCTGCGAACCAAGGGGCGCTAAACCCGGCTATGCGTGGGCTAGTTATTTCTCCAGTGCGTTTTTCGTTCTTCATATCTGCTTCCGTTTAATCGTTTCCCAGTACAACCCATCCCGCAAGGGTAAATAGCACGCATTCTGCGCCCTTGCAGGCTGGAACGATGCCGGGAAAGCGAACCGTCAGGCGATACGAAGACGAAAATCACACCACTGACGGAGAAAAAACCATGACGATATCCCTGCATACCCAGACTGGCGCCCCTAACACCTCAGCGGCGACCAGCGTATCCCCGCTGGAGCAGTCAGGCTCCTCAAAAACGAAATTTTCTAAAAATAGTACCGATATTTATCAGGCAGTTACTGACAGTATCATTACGGCACTGGAAGCCGGTGTTAAGCCGTGGTCATGCCCCTGGCAGCGCGTACCGGGCATGTCAGGATTACCTTCAAATTATGCGACTAGCGCTGCATACAGCGGGATGAATATCATGTTGTTGTGGAGCAGTGCGTCAGAACAGGGGTTCAATGATTCACGCTGGATGACCTACAAACAGGCAAAAGCGGAGGGCGGGCAGGTACGCAAGGGAGAACACGGCACTACCGCCATTTTCTATACCACGCTGGAAAAGGAAAATGACGACGGAGAAACTGACTATATACCGATGCTGAAGACGTTCACCGTATTTAATGTTGAGCAAATTGATGGTTTGCCTATGAGGGACGAAGCCGTTTTCCCAGCAGGGACTTTTGAGCCGTTGCCGCCTGCGGAGGCGCTTTTCCTTTACAGTGGTGCAACCATCATTGAGAAGGGACAGAATGCCTTTTTTGCACCATCAACCGACGAAATCCATTTACCGGAACGTCGTCTTTTTAGCGATGCTGCCAATTTCTACGCAACGGGCCTGCATGAGTTAATTCACTGGTGTGGGGCAAAAAGCCGGCTGAACCGTGAAATGAAAGGGAAGTTTGGCAGTGAGAGTTATGCTTTTGAGGAGCTGATCGCCGAGTTGGGAAGCGCGTTCCTGATGGCGGATTTGGGGGTTGTCGGAGAGGTTCAGCATGAAAGCTATATCGCTTCCTGGCTGAAAGCACTGAAAAACGACAAACGCTATATTTTTAAAGCTGCCAGTGCGGCATCCAAAGCGCATCGTTATTTGATGGATAAAGCCTGAGGGCAGGGGAGAAGAAGCTACAAAAGAATGTGACTTTAACCTTTAACGTGTGTGGGCAGAGTAAAGCTTGTTCCAACGGCGAATTCCCCCCTGCAAATTTTCCTGGTACTTGGTGCCAAGAAAATTTGCAGGCTGCGGGGCGGGCGGCAAAGAGCCCGCTCACCCCTATAGATGTATTGGCTTAAACTTGATCTGGCAGTGTTCGCTGCTAGAACATGATTCAACCTGAAAATCGGCAATGAGCGAAATATAGTCATTAGCACCCTGAGAATTACACTTTTAAGTGATTCAGGGTATGCGCTTACTGGTTACGAATATTGAGCGGGAATCATGCGATGATCTCCGCTTTTCTTTCGACCTAGTAGGTGCTCCACGTTCGCTAACGAATACTCAGGGCATGCAGATAAACTGCTGGCTATATTTCTTTCAAAGAGCGTGGAATGCATACCAATCCCCGATGAAAAGGAGTTGGTGATGACTGCGACTAATCAATTTGCTGCGCACGTTGGTCTGGACTGGGCAGATAAAAAACACGATGTCTGTGTTCAGTTTAAAAACGGTGAACGCGTATTCCATGTGATTGAACATACAGCAGAAGCGCTTGATGTCTGGCGTACCGAGTTACACCAGAAGCTAAAAGGCAGGATCGCTATCGCCGTTGAGTTGAAGAAAGGCCCCGTGGTGTATGCTCTTCAGAAATATCCGTTTATCACCGTTTTCCCCATCCACGCTTTGTCCCTGGCTCGTTACCGGCAAAGCCATCTCGCCCAGCGGCGCTAAAGATTACCCACAGGATGCCGAGCTGGCATTAGAGTTAATGCTGCGTTATCCCCAAAAGATAAAAGCCATTGAGCCCGATAATGCGGAAATCGCATCAATCAGCCATCCGGGCTCTGGCGTTTAAATGGATAAGGATCATTTACCACTGCTGGAAGTCCAGAACCAGCTACTACGAAGTAAAATATTTGCTGGCACTCGAAGCGCGACTCTCGCCCTTACTTAGGCTATAAAAAGCTTGTCAAATGCCTCAGCGCATGAAGCGGACATTGCTAACACCGCAGCGTATTTATCACCGGAAATCAGGTCACACATTGCACGAACACAGTACTTGTTGCACTGTTACGTTAACTTCAATTGCTCCAGCGATCCCACTTTTTGCACGGCATCGAAATTCTTCCAGTTTCTCTACTTAGCGTTAATTCCCCATTTTCAACCTCTTTCCTGCATGGAAAGCCACTAGACCTTGCAAAGAAAGATGTCGTTAACTTTTTGTCAATTTTTCTTACCATTTCATTGCGAGTTGCTTCCAAATGACTCATTCAGGGGTTAGGATTTATCCTATTCAGCAAGGTTTGACAGGAATATTTATGAAGAAAGTAATGGCTGCGCTTGCAATAGTCCTTTCCTTGAGTAGTTGTGACAAGCCCAAGATTGATACTTCCAGTGACGAAAACATGAAGATATCAATTCAGAAGGTAAGGGAGTCACTTCCAGAGAATCAACGCACTACATACGATAGTGCGCTTAAGGTAGTAGCCCTTAACCATTTGAATCTTGCTGATCTAATGCAAGCAGGGATGACAAAAAATACCTCGGGTATCGAGGCACAAATGAAAAGCGAACTTTCAGGTAAAACCGGAGAAGAGATCATCTCTTATGCCGAAACGATTAGAAAGGAGAGAGCTGAACGCGAACAAACTCAGGCACTTCAGGAAATCTCGGAACTTCTACAAAAGCAAAAAACCGCAGAAAGTAGCCTGAAGGAACTTGAAGCCTTCAAGGTATCCCGCTCCCGGTTTTACTTTGAGAAAAAAAATTATGGAAGAGATCAGCCCATCATTGAGTTGAGCGTTGAGAACGGCACAAATAAAGCCATCGCGCGCGCTTATTTCAAAGGCGTCATCGCAAGCCCGGGAAGGGAAGTTCCGTGGTTCACCGACACCTTCAATTACCAGATTTCTGGTGGTCTTGAGCCTGGAGAAAAGGCTGAATGGAACCTGGCGCCGAATATGTTTTCCGATTGGGGAAAAGTGAATGCTCCCTCTGACGCTGTATTTACCGTAACCGTTATAAGAGTCGATGATGCGCAGGGCAATCCTGTGTTTGGCGATGCCGAATTTTCTGAGCGTGACGCAAAAAGACTGGCTGAACTCCAGGCTAAATACCCCAATTCCCCCCCCTGAATATTCATTGGCAAAGCTGAGGTCTGGCGCTTAGTTATGCCAGGCCATAGCTGACTGGCTGAAGCGCGACGCATCTTTCTAAATCACCCATCGGTTCAAAGACCGAAAAATGTTGAGCTCAACGATTACGAACATATGTCACGGGGAGACACTTAAATGTTCTTAAATGACCAGGAAACGGCTACAGATCTTTTGTACTACTCGGCGATTGCCGAGACGGTGGTGAAGCTCATTGAAGAGACACCCGAGGCTCCGATTACAATTGGTGTTCACGGCGACTGGGGAGCGGGTAAATCTAGTGTTCTCAAGATGTTGCAGACCTCGTGTGAAAATAAAGATAAGACTCTCTGCATCTGGTTTAATGGCTGGACTTTTGAAGGTTTTGAAGATGCTAAGACGGTTATTATCGAAACTCTTGTGGAAGAACTTGTACGAGCCCGCCCGGGTTGCACTAAGGTCGCAGCCGCAGCTAAGAAGGTACTCAGAAGGGTTGACTGGCTTAAACTCGCCCGCAAAACGGGAGGCCTGGCGCTTACCGCTTTCACTGGCATACCTACGATGGATCAACTCAAAGGCGTGCTGGATATCGCCGCCGGGCTGATCAGTAATCCTCAGGAAACGTTGTCAGCTGAGGGAATCAAAGCATTTGTCGGGAAGGCGGGAGATTTTATTAAAGAGGCTGATGCTGAGCAGGAAACGCTGCCGAAGCATATACATGCCTTCAGAAATGAATTCAGTGAACTTCTCAAAGAAGCCCAAATTGACAAGCTTGTAGTAATTGTTGACGATCTCGATCGATGCCTGCCAGAAACGGCGATAGACACACTGGAGGCGATCCGCCTGTTCCTGTTTGTCGAGAAAACGGCTTTTGTGATTGGTGCTGACGAGGCGATGATCGAATATGCCGTCCGAAATCACTTTCCCGATCTGCCTCAGAGCCAGGGCCCGTTATCTTATGCGCGTAATTATCTTGAGAAGCTGATACAGGTACCTTTCCGCATACCCGCATTAGGTAGCTTAGAGACACGGGTATATACCACGCTTCTGTTGGCAGAAAACGCACTGGGTCCAACGCATAAACAGTTTACGGACCTGTTGGAGAAGGCTCGTGAAGAGATGCAGCGCCCCTGGCTGAGTAGCGGCCTGGACAGAAAAGTGGTCAGTGAGGTTCTTAAAGATGACATCCCTGAGCCGGTCGATCAGGCGCTTCTCATTAGCGCTCATGTCACCCCTCTCCTGAGCGCAGGTACTCGAGGGAATCCGCGACAGATTAAGCGGTTCCTGAATTCGATGATGTTAAGACAGGCAATTGCTGAAGCACGGGGATTCGGGGATGAGATAAAGCGCCCTGTGCTGGCAAAGATAATGCTGGCTGAGCGCTTCTATCCCACCTTTTACGAACAAATTGTCAGGGAAGTAAGCAGCCACAACAAAGGAAAACCAGAGGTACTTGCACAATTCGAAGAACAGGCAAGGGGGGCGACTGGTTCGGAAAAAGAGGAAGAAGCACCACACACTCAGCTTTTATCTTCAGACCAATTTGACGTTGCCGTGTGGATGAAAAACGGCTGGGCAGTTGACTGGGCGCGGACAGAACCGCGGCTTGCCGATGAAGACTTAAGACCTTATGTGTTTGTGACGAGAGATAAACAAAGCCTTTTCGAGGGGGCACTGACCTCTAGCCATCTTGAACCGTTGATTGAGAAACTCATGGGGCCGCGGATGGCTGTAGCAGGCCTCAAGGTCCCCCTTGAGAAACTCTCTGCACCGGAAGCCGATGAAGTGTTTGAAGCTCTCTGTGTACGCATTCTCCAGGAAGACAGCTTTGTCAAAGCGCCAGCAGGGATTGATGGTTTGCTGTTCCTCGTGAAGTGCCTGCCCAGGACACAAAATAAGCTAATTGATTTTATTCGCCGCATCCAGATTCCAAAAAAAGGGGGTAGTTGGATGACCGGGTTTTCACAATCTTTCGTTGACGCCAGTTATGAAATGGAGTTCCGCTCTATTCTTCAAGAGTGGGTAGATCAGCCTCACAACGCAGCGTTAAGCCGTTCTGCAAAAGCGATCCTCGAACTGGAAGGGAAACAAAAGTAAATGGGAACATCAAAATCTTACGGTGGACCGATCAACGGTTTAGTTCCCGACTTCGTGGATAACCCGCCGGCACCAACGCTAACGCCTCCAAATGACATACCCACGGATAGCCAGACTCAGAACGGAAACACCGCTCCAGGCAATTTACCTTCTGATTCCAGTGGCGCGGGGCCGCTGAGCACACCTAAGGGAAATTTCACTCGTTATGCACGCTCTCGTAGCCCGAGCGCGCTAGGCAGAGCAGTCGCTGGATATGTCAGAAACGGTACGGGTGGTCCCAGCAGGGCCAGCCGTCGCATGGGATCGTCACGAGTTGTTGCTGGTGGTTTACTGAACATTATCGGCAATTTCGAACAAGGGGGCGCAACTCAGGCTCTTCAGCGTTTCGATCTTGGTTCGCTTGCCGGAGAGCCAGCCTCATCGGTATTCCTTTCACTGGTGGAATTCTTGTGTCCTCCCGGTGGGTCTGTTGATGAAGGGATTGCCAGGCAGGCAATGCTCGATACCATTAGGGACCTGGCAGAAACAGGTGAGGGGAGTTTCGATGCCTTGACGCCTGAACAGCTCCAGGAAGTATTTCTTGGTTTTGTCGTGCACTCCATTGAAGGCAAGATAATGTCAGATATCGGTAAAAATGCGATCAAACTACCCGATGATGTTGAAGCAATCGCGGACATACAAGAAACACTGCATAGTTTCATCGATAGCGCGACACGTTCCCAGCTCAGAAACGATTTATCTGATGTTTCAGGTCTTTCAGGAAATGAAATTGACAGAAAAGTTCATGAGATTTACGAGAAGGCATTTGAGCTGATTGCCAGCGAAGGGGAGAGCATGGAATGAGCCATCAAACAATCGTAGCCAGACTGGGTAGTGGTGACACCGCTGCGCCAACACTCGATCGGTTGCACACGTTGTTAACGGAAATTAACTTTCTGAAAGACAACGGGAAACTTGAGTTTGGCCTCGATAAGGCTATCGAAGGCTTAGGTGAGTATGGGCTTACTCCTACAGATACGTCTGTAGATCTCGCATTGCTTGCCGCAACCGTTACTGCGGCCGATACACGTATATCCCGACGCCTTAATGCCCAGGATTTTTGGACTCGCGAGATTGCGCTTCATATTCCGGTTGCTGACCCTGCATTGTGGGGAAATCAGGCTGAACTGCTCAGTAAACTACTTAATTTCCTAACAGGGGATCGCTGGTCTTTACACTTTCGCGAAAGGCCAGAGGTGGAAGGCGGCCTGATAAAAGCGTCAACTAAACCACGTTCCCTGAACCCAACATCGGTTTGCCTGTTTTCGGGAGGGCTCGACAGCTTTATTGGCGCGATAGATCTGTTGTCACAGGGGCTTACCCCACTTTTTGTCAGCCACCACTGGGATAGTGTAACGGCAAAGTATCAGAGAAATTGTTCGGCCCTGTTGAAGGCCCGATACAGTCAGGCTTTTGGACACGTGCGCGCACATGTAGGCTTTAAAAGAACAACGTTTTTACAGGAGACAGGGGAAGACACCCTGCGGGGACGCTCTTTCCTCTTCTTCTCGCTTGCCGCCCTGGCTGCAGACTCTGTTGGCGAGAGGATGGTCATCAATGTACCGGAAAACGGCCTCATTTCTCTCAATGTTCCACTTGACCCATTACGAGTGGGGGCATTAAGTACACGCACGACGCATCCATTTTACATGGCTCGGTTTAATGAATTACTGACCAATCTTGGAATCAATGCTGTCTTGCATAACCCCTATGCATTTAAGACGAAAGGTGAGATGGCACTAGAGTGCAGGGACCAACAGTTTATCCGGCAACATGCATCAAATACCATGTCTTGCTCCTCTCCACAGAGCCGACGTTATGATCCTGATCCGGCCGAGCGTGCTCCCAAGCATTGTGGCAGGTGCGTGCCCTGCCTTATCAGGCGTGCGTCTCTTCATGCCGCATTCCGCCTTGATGAAACCCCCTACCGCATACCAGATCTCAATGCGCAAACTCTCGACAGTCGCAAAGCGGAAGGGGAGCATGTCAGGGCATTCCAGCTTTCTCTTGCAAAACTTGCGACCAACCCCGGACGTGCAAAATTCGATGTCCACAAGCCAGGTCCACTTTCTGACCATCCAGGCAGTATTGCCGATTATGTCGGTGTGTATACGCGTGGAATGGAGGAAATCGGCAGCCTGCTTAATGGTGTTGTATCAAGGCCGAAATCATGACTGCCATGCAGAAAAAAGCGTCTCCGTTATGGGTTGATTTTCACTGTCATCTCGACCTTTATTCTGATCACGTCGGCATCATTGCTGACTGTGATCAGGAGCGGGTCGCCACCCTGGCGGTTACGACCACGCCTAAGGCATGGCCCAGAAACTGCGAACTGACAGCCGAGTCACATTATGTGAGGGTGGGCTTGGGTATGCATCCCCAGTTAATTCAGGAACGGGAACAGGAGATTGCTTTATTTGAGCGCTATCTTCCCTCCGCTCGCTACGTGGGGGAGGTTGGTCTTGATGCTGGCCCTCGTTTCTATAAAAGCTTTGAAGCCCAGGAACGTGTTTTTTCCCGTATTCTTCGCGCCAGCGCTGAGCAGGGGAATAAAATTTTGAGTATCCATAGTGTGCGAACGGTCTCAAAAGTACTGAAGCACCTTGAGGAGAGCAGGCTGTTTGATAATAGTCAGGCGATCCTTCACTGGTTTACCGGAACCGTTTCTGAAGCCCGGCGGGCAGTTGAGCTCGGTTGTTATTTTTCAATTAATGAAGAGATGCTCAGGTCAGAAAAACACCGCAAACTCATCAGCATTTTGCCTCTTGACCGATTGCTGACCGAGACAGATGGCCCATTTATTCTGCACGAAGGCACCCCTCTTCGGCCGCGTGATGTCCATCGTACAGTGCATGAGATTGCCCTGATCCATAATTTGGCTCCGCTGGATGCAGGCAAACTAATTCTAAATAATCTCAGACAGTTGGTCTCTCGAGTCTGAGAAATGCAGCTTTGCAAAGGTCAATGATGAGAGCGCTCATTATCGTAATCAGAATAACGTAAGCCCTCATTTTAGCTTTGAGGGTTTGAACTGCCCCTTAAATATTGTTACATCTCGGGCTAAACAACGTCTGCTCTTTGCACACAGCAGGCAAACACGTGACGCTGAAGGTCTGCTGAGAGCGAAAAGCGGAAGTTTTCATTTGCTCTAAATGCTGAACTAATCCTTCGAATTGCAAGTTCATATAGAAAAGAACAGTGAAGTTTCCAGCACTCCGGACGATAATCATTAAAAATCTTGCATTTATTGTTTAATAATGGCATTTAAAACGATTTACAGGCATTTTCACAAAGCTTGGAAGGATACACCTTATGAAACTCTGAGTGATGCTCAACTTGCCGGTATCGTTATAAAAAGCCGTCAGGTACCGCCCAGTGGTCTTTACTGGAGCCTAGGCGGTGAAAGCACCGGCGTTAGCCGGTTGCAGAGGTGAACTTTAGCCATCAGACTCTAGCCGGCAGGCCTGAAGCCGCTCGGCGTTTAACGGAGTGAGGCTCGAAGACTGCCCGACAGGGCAGGAGCCGAAGGTGGCCAGTTAGGGTTGAAGTGAATAAAAAAGATGTAAGAAGAGATTCAATTAAGACGCTATTAACTGCTGCAATTTAAACCAGCGTTTAACAAAAAAGATAAAGCAGGAATACCCCTTGGAATACAATTAACCCGCCACATTAAAAAAGGAAATTACGTGTTCAGAAATAGTTTTGGCATAGAAGAAAAGATAGAGATGATTGAATCAAGCTCTACAAAAAATTACTTCAAAGAAGTTTACAGTAGTTACTTGAATGGTAATTATAGAGCTGCAGTAGTTACATTGTGGTCAGTGTTAGTTTGTGACGCAGTTTATAAAACCCGCAGATTAATTGACTTAACGGATGATAAATGGGCAAAAAAGGAAATTAGTAAAATTGAAGAATTACAACGTACAAATAGCACTTCTTCTGAATGGGAGTTGGCTATATTTGAAGGGTTTTATGAACAAAAAAAATTCATAGGTGCCGGTGAAATATCAAACATCAGAGACATACAGAAAAAGAGACACCTATGTGCTCATCCTATACTTTCCGAGGACGACGCCCTATACACACCAAATAAAGAATTAGTTAAAAGCATGATAATTAATGCGCTCGATGATTTCATAACCAGAAAAAATTACTACGGAAAAGATCTATTTCAGGTCATCCTTGAAACATTGGTTAATAATAGCGAATTTTATGCCTCTTCAGGTAATATAAAGCCACTCATTGAAAAATATCTTTCACGAGTAACGCCAGGTTCAGCTTATAAAATATTTAAAGATTTTTGGAAGTTTAGTTTCAGACTGGACGACGCGGAGGCAATCAAGCATAGATTGATTCTACGTAATGCATGTTACCATGTTTATACCGAGGTCAAAAAAGATCCAAGTACGGCAAATAAGATTAAAGATGATTTAGATTATTTCGAAAATATAACTTTTAAATGGTCAAACTTAAGCCATTTCTTTACATTTTTATGCAGACACCCCGATTTGTATAAAAAATTCTCACCCGAACTCCAAGGGCGTCTTCGAGAATATATCAACCGAAAAGATGAAGATGATATTGATTCACATGTTTACTTAGTTGCTACAACCTTTCTATTCAGCTCATCTAGCGATTACTTTAAACACATTCAAAGCAAGATTGAAAGTTATGAACTAAATAACCTTACAATCTCACATATAAAATTAATGCTTGATATCTATGACGAATATAACTGCGAGAAAGAGGTTTATGATATAGTCATATTATATGCATCAAAGGCAATTGATTTCGATGATGCAGATAATAGATTTAATCTCATATTCAAAGATGAAATATTTGATAACTTATCTAAAGATCATATTACAAAGTTAATTGATTCTTTTGATGAGAACGGCCAAATTGGTAGTAGAAGAAGAAAGAGCATTGACTTGGCTAAGTTAATAAAAAAACTCGATGAGTTTGAAAGTTAGATCATCGCTCTCGCCGCCGCAAGGGCGGGTGTTCTCGCCCTGCAAAAGGCGTCTCCGGGCATAACCCTGTTACGCCGTTCATCCCTGTGTCTGGATGTTCCGTTCGCTAAATGGCTAAGACGAGTGATTTTATCTTTTCTGCTTTTTCGAAATGGTCAAGTTTCATCTCCAGGATCCACCAGTTTGCAACCTCCATAAGCAGCTCTAGGTCATCATTTTTGTTAGCAAAGAAAGCATAAAATGACAGTCCAACGTTACTACCCTTTGCCATGATCTTTGCTTCACATACCCTGATAATCTTTGCTCTGATTTCTGTTCACACACTGTCTTCTTTTTAATGTGGCTTTAAGCAACGACATTAAATATAACATCTCAGCTGCGGACCTAAGCAGCGCCTGCAGCTGGCGTTGCTTGGTGAAAAAACAGAGCCTACTATCCGAATGCAGCCAGTAGGATGAACGCAATGCCGGACGACTGCAGTCAGCATAAGATGTTCGGTAGTGAAGCATGGCGCAGCCTCCCTCCATTTCGGTGAGTCGAAAATCGCTGCTTATAATAGGCAATGCGGTTTTCTCGTTTAATAGCGACGTAATCGTCTCTTAACGATCAACCATCACACCTGATCGTGTGATTTCCAGGAATTCAGGGTGGAGAAGCCGCTCAAGCCACTCTCGATTATTTTGCCTGTCATCGTGAAGGCTGAATTCTAGCAACCTGATCTTTTTCAGAAGCATTCTGCTTATCTTCAAGTGATCCTACCGGATACTCTCTTCTAACATAAAAGTGCTTCACTGAACCGCTGCAGGCTCTCAGCGGGGTTTGAACTTAGAGGTAGTTTTGAGCGAGAACTGGAATTTTACTCGCATTACTGTGAGATAATGTACATATCAGCTGCTTCAAGACCATCTCTCATAAAAAGTATAGGGGTATCTTCTTGAGGAATTCCCTCAAGCATCAGCGCTGCTTTTGCCTGATTAAAAGATTTTTCAACTGAAAGCCCAAACGTCAGGGAGGAATAAAATTGAGCTGAGAATACTCTTGCTGCATCATCTCTAATTGATGTACTCATTCCAATAGCGCATTCGACATGTTCGATTACTTTACTAGCTTGATTCTGTGAGTGACATGTATTGAAAAAGACTAGTCTCAGATTGTCATTTGCCACACTCATGGCCTGCACGATGGATTGCATAGAAACCAGTTTAGTATTGGAGTTATTATCCATAAGAACCAATTCATCATCAGAACTTCCATGCCCACTAAAATGCACAATTGTTGGTGAGAACTCGTTTATGTTTTGCAAAATATCACCAGGCCTGACTGCCCAACATGACTCCAGTTTTACGGCATCACGATGTCGTGAACTTCTAATCATCTCTTTGATGGATCTCACCTCTTCATCTAACCTCAGTTGTCCTTGATCTTGGGGGTTAGAAGCAAAAAAAAGTACCGTGATTTTTTCAGGTAGCTTACTCAAAGTGTTTATCATGTCGGAGTGTTCCAAGAGCGTTTTGTTAACATTACTTAATGCGCTAGTTTGCTGACGCTGTAATTTTTCCTGAATTTGTTGGCGATTCTTATGTTCTTTCAGTTCTTGAGCATCCAGTTTTCGCTGTTCGTTATGCAGTTCTCTATTCTTCATAGATATTTTTGCCTCAAAATCGGCAACTTTTTTTTCTATTTTTGATATAATCATCTGAATTTTGAAAATATCTTCTTGCCGATTGTTAATCGTTGTTGCGGACTTAGACGAGTTCATTTGCCGGATCGCTGTTTGAATTTTATTGTTCAAACCTGAAATCTTGGCTAGTTCTTTCGATTTTTGCTCGCTCAATCGGGTTAAGTCACTACGCTTACGCTCAACATTTTTTCTATAAATATCAATTATTCCCAATTTGTTTCTCACATTTAAAGATGTTGGGTTTTTAATATTTAAGATTTTAACCCACGGTTGTTTAAAAACAAGATTTGTAGCATTTGAACCTTCATGGTGCAGTATACCGTGATAGAAAACACTTACCTCTAGCACCGTGATCTGCAACCCAGAAATCAATGTGGTGCAGAGTTAGCAACTTCCGCTTCTGGCACTCAGCAGACAAACACGTGACGCTGAAGGTCTGCTAAGAGCGTGAAGCAGACGCTACCGGGGTGGGGTTAGTCCAATTTGCTAAAAACAGAGTATGGAAGCCAGTTCAAATCATGGATGCGCAATCGGCGTATTGGTAGTATTCCGGTACTACGGAAAATGCCATTCAAAGGTTGAACTATGGGTACTGTGATTTCTCTTGAAGTGTCAGGAATGGAGCTAGATTCGACTAAGAACTCGCTGGGTATAGATCATGGAGGGCTGTTTCAAAGTGCCGATCATCACGTCAAGCCACTAAATGAAGATCAAATAGAGGAAGGAGAAGACTACGACACTCCTGATGGCATACTCTGTCGTACTATGTTGCGTAAACCTTTGGGGCAAGTAGCTTACCGATTGGAGTTGTTGGGTTTCACCCTTGAAAATATACGCTATGAGTATGAACTCATGGCTAAAGATTCAATTGAATACCAAGAGGAATTTAACGAATCCTGTCCGGAATATGCAAAGCCAATTAGTAACATGATGGTATTTGATGAATTCGTTAACTTCATCAAGAGCGTAAACATTAGCGAACTAAACGATAATTATATTAGCGTAAAAGACAGGAAAAAAGAACGCGAGCTTATCATGGGCAGATTTGATAATGATGAGTTATTAAACAGAATACCTCAATACGACAATACCTTTAATAATGCATGGTCTGAAAAATCTGCTTTTGGGACTTTAGTTAGCATACTGCATCCATATTCTGTAATGCGACTTTTGGCCGAAAATCCAGATAATTATAATGAATTCGTTACTTGGGATTACGGAGATCTAGTTTCTGCTGGTTATGCGAATATAAAAGATATTCAGGTAAATGCTCGCAGACGTGACAAGTTCCTGATTGCCACCGAGGGAAGCACCGACTCCAACGTAATCAAATATGCATTGCATCTCTTACGGCCTGATATAGAAGATTTTTTCCACTTTATCGACATGAGTGAAGGGTACCCGTTCACTGGTTCAGGAAATCTGGTTAAGTTCGCAGCTGGACTCGTAAAAATCGACATTCAAAACTTGATTGTTTTCGTTTTAGATAATGATTGCGAAGGGATTGAAGCATATGAAAAAATCCGAAAACTCGCATTGCCTCACAATATTAACTGTATTCATCTGCCTGATCTTCCTGATTTTAATCAATTTCCAGCTATTGGTCCTCACGGCGTTACCTATGAAAACATCAATGGCCGGGCTGTAGCGATTGAATGCTATCTGGATCTAAGATTTTCTGATTATGATGAAGCTCAAATTCGATGGTCAAATTACAAAAAGGAAAGCGATGCTTATCAAGGCGCGCTGGAAAATAAAGACTATTACACGAAAAAATTCATGAAACTAAAACCAGGGAGTAAGGATTTTAGCAAATATGATTTTGCCAAACTCGCTATTGTCTTGGATGAATTAATAAAAGCGTGTTCAAAAATCTCATCAGAAATTCGAAAAAATGAAGTAGATGTTCAATATCCAGATTAAAAAGGCCGCATGTGCGGCCTGTATGAGTTAGCCGATATTGCGATGGCCAATTAGGTACATCACTCGTTGGTAATGTTCCTGCCGGTTGCGGTGAAGTTGTAACCCCTGCTCCCAGGCAATATCTGCCACCCTCTCCGCATCGGATCCGGTGCGCTCGCTTTCGCCCCTGGATTGCCAGAGTTTCAAAATCTCAGTATTCACGTTCATTTTCTGTTTCCTGTGTGTTTGGGAACACTCAGCGTCGTGTCACGACAGTGGGAATGCCAACATAATTTGATGCGGGCAACGAAATATTCGCCCCCGCTGTTAACATGGACTGAAGGTTTGACCTGTTCCCGGTTGATTAACAGATTTTGATGTCAGCAATGACCGCTCCTAGCACAGAGCTGCCTGTCAGATTAGGTTTGGCCCTGTGTCGTAGTTGTGCCAGGCCAAGTCTGAGCTAATACAATTTATCAGTATCTTTCTGGAGCGTCTGCAGCCGCTGTTCCAGGCTATCCAGTCTTTCTTCGAGGTCATGGCTCTGCTGCTCAATATCTTCCAGCGTTTCTGACAGAACGTCACGTAGCAGCACAAAATTTGCGTGCAGGGCGTACACAAAATCGTGGCCGCGAACCAGTAATGCTTCGCGCGGTATGTCCTGCAATGCGGAATGCGTCATCCATGTCACCAGCGCTTTTGCGCTCATTTCAGTCAGTACGTCCGAAAGTTGGTCAGTTTCTCTGTTCATTCTGGTGTCCTGTCTGTTCTTATTTTGGGTGAGTATTTAGAGGGGCATTATTTCAGCTCGTTGCGCTGCTGCGTGGGTTGGGACTGTAAGTGATACAGAAGAACTATATGCCGTGGTCTAAATCGAGCCGTTGCATCTCGTCGAGCGTGTAGATGCGGAAGACATTCCGGTGGCGGGTTTCCAGCGGGATGTGCTGATGGTTAACGATAACGTGCCTGATGCTGTCAAACAGCCTTTCAAGACCGCGCTTTTTCTGCGTGTCTGGCACGATATAAAAAACGTAAATCCAGTCTTTACGGGTGCGTGCCAGCAAATGGCTGGCGATGATCGACTGATAACGGGCTCTGGTTTTCAGACGACGCTCGGTCTCAATGGCGATCACGGTGCCGCCGGGGAGGGTAATCAGACCGTCCGGTCGGTGACTGACCTGGTAACGACTGAGGAAGGTTGTGCGATCGCCATTTATCCATCCGGATGCGCCTTTTTGCTCAAGGATGATACGGGCGGTCTGATTATCAAGGTGATGTTCCAGCGTCCAGCCAGTGATTTTTGAAGGCTCAAACCGTGCTGGGAAAAGCACATCGTCGGCGGCTAACACGATGGCTAGCCCGTCACTGGTTATGCCCCATAATGAAATTTTCATCGTCCGCGATACCAGGACGTGCTTTTGTATTAAGCCCAATCCCTCGACTTTTGAAAGCAGGGAATACAGCGATTTATGATCCCTGAAGCCAAACAGCAGCATCAGCGTTTTAAAATCACTGTACGTTTCTTCTTTCAGAAAATTCAGCAGTCGTTGTATTTTTTCGCGGTGTCGCGTCTGGCGTTCGCTATATGCGGTGATCAGCATCATTCCCCCTTTAAAAATCCAGCAATGATGGGTTTTCCTCTTTATCGGCGTTCGGTGTTGTTGTGTCTTCTTCGTCCGTATTATCAAAAAAAAGATCGGGTCGCGTTGTGGTGATATCCGTCTTTGATGCGGGTCCGGGGGAAGTTTCCTCCTCGTTAAAATTCAGGGTGATATTTACCGTTGCGGCGGTGGCGGCAATCGCGGGCGACACGGCGCAGATCTCCAGTTCGCGTTTTTTCACCCTGATGGGCGAAATCAGCGAAGCAGCCGGGAGTGTTTTTGTCGTGAAGATGAAGCTGACAAAATCGGGTAGGTTCAGGATCATATTGCTGTCGGTAAAGAAACGCTCTGCCTGCCTGATGGTGCGTTCACTGTCGATAGTCTCTGTCAGCACGGCATCGGTTTTGGCTTTGCGGACCTCATCGTCGACTAATATAGTGCCTGACATCCTTGCCACCCATTCAGCAGTGTCCGGATCCATGACACGATAAACCAGTTTGAATTTGGCGTTCTCAACGACCGCGCCGACAACGGCGTCACCTTTCAAATCTGCCGGGCAGTCTTTTAAATCGGCAATCGACTGATGGTCCATAATAATATGCACGCCTTTATCCCGCGCCGCGCCTAAGCCTTCCAGCGCTGGCCTGGATAAATGGTATTTCAGTTCGGAAAGATAAATAGCAATGGGGCGCGGCACGTCTTTCACTCTCTCGCGCCTTTCTGCCAGCTGGTACAGGCGAACCAGCAGCATGCGCTGCGCGGTAATGATTTTGCTGTTGCGCATTGAGCCAATCACATAACAGCAACCGCCTTCCTTAAATATCGTATTAAGCGAAAATCCGGTGGGCGCATTGATGGCATGGAGTAAGGCCAGCTCCTCAATTTTCCCGAAGAAGGCTTTTATCTTATCGGCAATACCCTGAACGTAGTCGCCGTTATACACATCCCGAATGGTTGAGGCAGTATTTCGGATGACAAACTGTGCGGCTATCCGGGCCGCTTTCCGGTCGTCAATGCGATAAAAGTCTGACTCCTGACCTTTTTCCGCCAGGCTGAACCCGGCAACAAAAAGCTCTTCCAGTTCATCGGCGGTAATACCTTCAATCAGGTTTAACTGGTATTGGGGTTTTCGCAGGTCAATTAAGGCAAAAGGTTTGCCTGCATCCTCACAGGCCTTGCGGTAAAGGTGGGGTGCCCATTCATCATCCTTGGGGTCCATCACAAATACGCCTTCACCGGCCAGAATACTTTGATAAAGTAATATCCCGGTGGCAACGCCCTTACCAGCTCCGGTGGTGCCGATAATATCCGCGTGTTGTTTTTGCCAGTCTTTTAACGGCAAATACATCGGCTGAACATCGCGGTCCATGCCGATAAATAACCCTTTGTTCAGGTCGATATAATCCAGCGGGTCATAATGCAGCGTTTCCGGCAGCAGTGATTTTACCGTGCGGACATCGGTGCGCAATTCCCGTTCAAGCGTTGTCTTTCTGACGAGGTGTTTCTTTATTTTGTCTAATTCAGGGGTTAATACCCTGCGCAGCAGAATATGCAAAATAAAACCCGTTACGGTAAAGGTAATCAGCACCGGCCATGCCAGAACAGGAATGCTGGCGACTACCCGCCCTTGATAAAGCCACTGGAAAATCCAGATAAGTAGCGGCCCCATCGTACCGGAAAGAAAACACAGCATGGAGAAAGCCATAATCAGCTTTTGCCACAACGGGGCTTTTTGCCGTTCATCGCTTTTCATCGACGCGAAAAACGGCATCGTCAGCCCCGATAATAGCGCCAGCATCAGCTGATGCTGTTGCATAAAAGCCATGAAGCTCAGCGCGCCATTCACTATCGGCGACAGTGAAACGGCCAGCTTATTTAAAATCACGATGCCTCCTTCGTCAGCAGTTCGCCCCATGACATCGCCCCATCAATTCGCCCCACGGTGTTGGGCGAAAAGGCGGGGCGAACGTCAGGGACGAAGAAGATGGCCGCTGTGCGACCATGTGCAGGAAAGCATGCTCCCCTGCACCAAACGGCGTGCGCCAGTTCATGCGGGCTGGACGCCCTTATGATATGTCGCATGGGGGTAATGTCGTGGCTGGACGCCGCGCCAAAACCCCCAACGTCAACGGCGGCACACCGTCGCCCGCTACGCGCGACCACCCCCTTTAAGACGGTCGCTTTCGCCTTTTTCTTCCCTTTGCTCGTGCCTCGCAGCGGGAATAAAAGGGAAGCTGACCTTTAAAGAGGGTGGTCGCGCCACGCTACCGGCTTTTGGCCGGAGACTTAGCTGCGACGGTGTGCGGGGCTGTGCCCCCCAAATAAACCGCTGTCGTGGGCGACAGCTTTTCGCTCGCTGGGGCGGCGAAATTTATTCGGCTCCCCCCGGCCGGCAAAATCCGCGTGGGCGCGGCTGTTTGCCGGTGAGGCGCGGCGCCTGAACTATTTTCGCTCCTTAACCCGCGAAAATAATTCTGTCCGCTGCCTCATTTTTACGGCCCGCATTTCTTCACTCCTTAATCCGTGAAAAATGTGCTATGCCGTAAAAACCTGAAAACCGCCACGCCTCAAGCCGAGCTCGGCTGAAATATTTTGGCGCTATAGGAGACCTGCGAATAAAATTAAGGCAGGGGTTAATATTGGCTCTCGCGGATTTCCCTCATGATGTTGGAATAACACTGACGACTTTCTTTAATGCTGGTTTCATTCAGCGTAAATCCACGTAGGTTAGCTTCTTCTGTCAGCGTTATTCTGTCGGTGGCGTTCAGCGTTTGCAGCAACTGCAATAACCGGCAGACAACGCGATAGTGATAAATTTCATAATAAAGGCCGCATCCGTGCATTGCCTCATTTTCAATGTGCTCAATAACACGGGCTGCGCGCATGGAATCCCCGCGCTGACGTGTCCAGGGATGCTGAATAAAACCCGGTTTGGTCATAAAGATAACCTCCGCTAATTAACCACGCATGCGGCCAAATTTACTGATAATCTGGCTGATAATTGCCGGGTCTGCCGAATCACACTCAAGTAAGAACGATTTTCTGGCATCGGCAGTATGGTCCTGCAGAAAACCGTGCTTGTTCTTTTTCACGATATTAAAGAATGCACGTTCGGCCGAATGGCATTCATTGCCGCCGCCGTTCCCGGTGGCTTTACCGTACATGCATAACACCACTTCACAGGCGTCAGCGGCCACGACGGAGGTTGAATATGACGCCATAGCGCTGAGTAATAATGCGGAGAATATTGATTTTTTCATTTCGGTCACCTTCATATTTAAACGAGGGTTGCGTAATTCGATAAGTAATTTACTTGAGCCCTTTGCTGAATACACCTCTCATGCCATTGAGATGAAGGGGTTTAAAATAAACATCACTCATACGGAGTATGTCACCGTGAATATCAATGCTGACTATCACATCAACGCTCTTAAGCACCTTGCGTAACAGCACGTCGAAAGGCATGTTCCGGCAGTCGGGGTTTTCATAGCAGCGGTCAATTAACCCTTCAATACATTCTTCCGGGCTGCCCGCATGCAGGGAGGTCATCAATCCCTCATGCCCGGAACCGACGATTTTCAGCGCATCCCAGGCTTCCCGCCCGCGAATTTCAGCCAGTAATATCCGGTCAGGGTTCATACGATAATTGGCGCGTATCAGTCTGCCGGGCGTGACAATGGCATTATCCCCGGCATCCGCCGGATAAAAGAGATGGACATAATTGGTGTGGTGATAAAAACGGATTTCGGGATTATCCTCAATGGTGGTCAGCCTGAGGTGCCGGGGAATATGGTGCAGCAGCGTTTTCATATAGGTGGTTTTACCGGATCCGGTTTCACCGACGATAAAAATCGTCTTGCCGTATTCCACCGCTTTTTCCATAAAGCGGGGCATATCCTCACTCTGATAATAGCGGGTCAGTTCAACATCTTTGACTTCCGTTCGCTCCTTACCGGTCACCCGGTTATAAAATCCCGCATCAATCCATGACTGATGCGTTTTCTGCCCGAATGAGGGTTTGCGCAGCGTAATAGACACGGTATTACGCTCACAGGCCGGGGGAATAATGGCCTGAATGCGCTCGCCTGACTCAAGCGTGGCGGAAAGGATCGGCGAGGTGTCGTCGATATTATCGTCCTGCCAGGACGCCAGCGCTCTGGCAAAGGCGTAACACTGACGCAGCGTAATCGGGGCTTCATGTCTTCGCCATTTCCCCCGGATTTTGGTATGCAGTTCACCCGGCCGGTTAACGGCAATTTCCGTCAGGCCGTCCTGCGCAATAAACTCACCAAACAGCTGGTTTTTCATAAAATCCAGCGACAGGTTTTCAGCGTTCATACCACCTCTTTTTCAGTCGCAGCTGCCAGACGGATGAGAAATCAATATCGGTGCCGGTCATGATGCCGATGACATCACCCTGATTCAGGTAGAGGGTGGGCGGGATATTGATGCTGTTATCCAGCGTCGTTTTCGCCATTTCCGCCGTGGCGGCGCGGGTGTTTTCGGTGTAGTCGGTATTGCGGTCTTTCCCCGGGGCAGCATCTGACGCCGCCGCTGCCACGTCCTGCACCGTACTAAGCATCAGGGCATTGCCGAAGCGCTCCCAGAAGTGATTGTCGATCCAGCCTGAGATCCCCGCCTCGCCGAGCGGGCCGCTGGCCTGCGTGTTGCTGAGCGGGATTTGCAGGCTGCCGGGCTCAGGCGTGCGCAGCTCCGTCCACAGCACAAACATCCGGCTGCGTCCGTGTTGCAGCGCCCCGGTGCGGTAGATGCCACGGGCGATCGTTCCCGCCGGGATCAGCGTTACATGGTTGCTGGCGCTGTAAACATCTTCACTGATCAGGCAGGAAATATGCCCCCCAACATCGGACACGAAGCGCCACATCATCGAACACGGGATATAGCGGTCCACCGGGATATAGAGATCAGGATCGAGGCCCAACCGTCTGACGTCGGTGACTCGGGCGACGCCTGGATGGTCGTTGTTACCCGATTCCGGCGCGGCAGTCTCCGGGCAGCGCAGGCTGCCATCCTTTCCCCTGGTCAGTACTGACGGACAGGAAGTGTACATCGTGGATGATGACCGACTTTCGGACGTTTCTGCGTTGCTGCGCGTTTCACCCGGGGACGTGCGTGCATTATCACCCGGCATTGTTCGGGCGTTGTTCAGCCCGTCAGCCAGTGCGGCTGCCTTGTTCAGGGCGGGTGGGGCTGGTGGCAGGGTGGGTGCGGGAGTGACGGCCTGGCGGGCAGGGTCTGTTCCGTCCTGTGTGTGCGGCCCGAACAGGCCAAACGGATTACTGTCCATGCCCAGATTTTGACGCTCATGAAGCGTCTTCCCGGCCGAGGTCGGCGGCGCGGTGTCGGCTTCTTTCTCATTACCCCCTTTCAATGCACTGAAAATCCGATCGCCGCCGGATGCCAGAGCGATCACCAGCGCCAGACTCAGCAGGCTGACGATCAGCGTGCGGCGACCGGATACCTTACGGAAACGGGTCACTTCAGGCTGGCCGAGCGGCGTTTTCTGCTCCGACTCCTGATACGCCATTGCCGCCCGGGCGCGTTCGCGGGCTTCCGCTTCCCGCTCTGCGGTGGTTTTTTCCGGTTCATCCGGGACAGGTTTATCGGTCATTTCGCCTCCAGCGTAACGGACGGTGAAACAGTGTCGCTGCGGGTTATCGGGATGCGCCCGAATCCGTTGTTTTCGATCCCCACCACCGAGGTGCCGTAACGCAACACCAGTTGTGGCGCTGCCGGAACCACCATCACGGTGTAATTACCCTGCTTAACTGTCCGGGGCGTGAGCGCCTGCTCCCGTCCGTTAACCACCCGGAAAACGGAAGGCAGGGTTCTGATGGGGGAAAAACCGATATAAGCAAAACGACCATCATCCCAGGCAAAATCCGGTGCGATGGAGGCCGAACCGGCGGCGACCCGTTTGGTGTAGCGCCAGTTGCGTGGCATGCTGGCCTCTCCGAATGCCGCCGCTATCTGCTGCTTCTCCTGTCTTTCCCGCTGCTTCTCCTGTCTTTCCCGCTGCTGCGCCTGGCGCGCGGCGCTGGCGGCGGCGGATTGCTGGCGAACCTCGGCCGGATAGTGGTAACGGATAACGAATGCCTGCGCGGGGGAATCGTGGTCCAGCACGTTCAGCTCCAGGCTGTAATCACGCTTTGAGGTCACCACGAAAAGGTTAGTCTTCCAGTCCTTCGCCGTGGGCAAAAATACCTGGCTGACGTTGTTGCCGCTGGCGTCAGTCACCGGCTGGGTGATTGGGTTCGGGCTGACGCCCACCCGATTATCACTTTTCGTCACCGTCCAGCCTTTTGGAAAGCCCGCTTGCGCGTCAGTCACGGTCTCATCGTCGTCAAACAGCAGCGTGGTGACGTAGCCGGGGCGGGTGTTCACCACGGTGGCGTTCTGGCTGTTATACGATACGTTCTGCATCCGGCTGTCATAGCCGCTGCCGCGCGGGGTGGCGGCACTCCATGCCGCGTATGATGCCAGTAAGCCCGTCAGGAGCAGGATGTTTTTCAGCATCATTCGCTCCTCAATTCTTTATCGCGCTGGTAGCTGGTGACGATAAAGCCCAGCGGGTTCACTTCACGCTGACTGTCCGTCAGTTGCTGATGTGGGACATAACGGTAAGTGAGGCGGATATTCCAGAAGTCCGTTTTCACTGAATTATCAGAGATACGGCGGAGGGTGCGCTTAATACGCAGTGTGGCCAGATTATCCGGCCCGGTGGCAGGCGCATGCACATTGGAAATAACGTCGATATAGACGACATATTCGGCTTTGTTAAAAATAACGTCCGGAGCCTGGTCGCCATTAAACCCGTCCAGATAATCCCGGTTCACGCTGTTGCTGTTAAATAACTGCACGTCGTCGTAATCACGCTGGAGGGAGAAATAATTATATCCCTCACGGAGTCTGACATAGTGTGCCGCCAGTGAATGGGCCAGCGCTTTTTCAGACGCAATATCCCGCTCTTTAATGCGGGTCATATACTCATAACGGCCGGTCTGTTTATCCACCGACCACAATTCAATGTCAGTGGTTTTCAGCGGCAGCAGAATAATAATGGACGTAATTGCCAGTGCAGCCAGAATCAGCCCGGCAGCGGCCACCCGCCAGGCGGTTTTGCGGGAACGCTCTTCCTTTTCCAGCAGGATGGATTCAAAAGAGCGGGAGACATTAATGATGCGCTGAATATCAGACATGGTGAGTCAGCTCCTGAATGATGGCGGGGGAATTAACCGGCTGGGGATCGCCGGACACCGGCGGGAGGTCGCCCTGATGCTGCGCGCAGCCCGTAAGCGCGCACAGCACCAGAAGCAAGATGCTGAATTTCATGGAAGCCTCTTATCGGATAAATGCAGGAAGGCCGCACCGCTGGCAGAGGCCATGGCGTGACGGGGGAATGAGATTAGCGGTCGGGAGGATTAACGGTGACGCTGCTGATTCTGGCGTCTCATGCTTTCGATGGCGGTGGCACGTTTCTGCCAGGCGTTCACGGCTTTGCCCGCACCTGCGGCAATGAACCTGCCGGTTGTCGCGGCTGCTGCCATGCCACCTTTGGCGGTCAGTCGGCCCCCGGCCTTTATGCCGGGTCTGGCGACGTCGGCAGATTTGCTCACCAGCCCGCGCAGTCCGCTCATGGCTGCACCCTGTAACACGGCCTGTACGGCGGCACCGCTCAGCGCAGTGGCTATTTTCGCTGAAAAATACACCACGACGCCTGCGGCAATCCCGGCCAGCAAACATTGCGCCGCCAGGGTCACCATATTGCTTTCAGCAGACGTTGCTGTGGCGGCATCCAGTATTTTATTCAGGTAGTTGATGGCGATCCGGACAGACAGGGCAGAGAACATGATCGTTAAGATTGCGGTAAATATTGTTTTCAGCCAGTTATCAAACATGGGTTTAAGAAAACCGTACAGCAGGCAGAAAATAAAGAGTGGGGCGGTGGTGGTCATTAACAGAATGGTGATTTCGGCGAGCAGATTGACAAAGGTTGCAGCGAGTAACAGAACGATTGCACCGGCCCAGACCAACACCTCGGCAAAGCCGCCATTCACTTTAACGTAGGTGGAGGTATCGAGATTAAACAGCGTTTGCCCCAGCGCTTGTGCCTTTTCCCACACCGTATCGAGCAGCGCCCAGACATTATCATCGCCACTGATGCCGTCCTTAAGCCCTTCAATGGCCGCAATGATGGCATCCAGCCAGCCATCGCGGTTTAAAACAAAGGTGGTGATCAGCAACATGCGCCCCACATCCCAGACAACATCTTCAACCGGTGTCTGGAGTTTGCCGACAAGCGTCTGATACCCGCGATACGTAATAAATAGGGTGAAGGAACTGACGATAATCGCACTGATCAGGGTGCCGTAGGTAGAAGACTGACCTTCTAACACGGCGTTAAGTCCATCCATGATGTTTTTGTCCATACCAACAAAAATACCACCGGACATGGTGCCTCTCATTAGTCAGGAACAGACAGGGGATAAAACAGGGAGGGATCCCTGTTTTTGTTGGCGGGGATCTTACTGAGTGACGGATTTTCTTTTTTGGGCTTCCTGCTGAAACAGTGCCTCGAATTTTTCCCTGATGCCGGGTTTGCCTGTCTGGGCAAACATGAGTGCTGCCCGGTGCGCAAACTCGCAGTTGTCGCTTGCCTCGCCATCCTTGAGGCATTGCGTATAGACCTTATAGGTTTCATCGGGATGTTCTTTATACCAGGCTTCTGATTTCGTCTCTTTACAACCGGATAAGACGAGAATGCCTGACATGACGCATAAGGTTAATACGGGTTTTAACATGTTAACCTCCCTATAGAGAGTTCAGATCAGCAACGGGCGCAGTTAATTGCTGTTGCTCAAAGGCTTTCTGTTTTTGTTGCTCCAGCAGCGTTGTTCGCTGTTCAGTCTGTTTGACTGACATTTCCCACTGGCTGGTCAGCACATTCAATTGTACGCTTTTGGCCGCGATGGCGTTAGCCAGGTCCTGTGACTCTTTCGAATCCTGCGCATTAGCAATACGGTCTGATAAATCTGATATATCACCGAGCGTGCCTGTGATCTTATTTTCAACCTCAGACGTATTTTCTATCGCTACAGCCTGATTCAGGATCATCTGTTTGCAGCTGTCCAGATAGCGTTGTGAAGCGCTGGAGGGGTTACAGGTATTGAATGATTTATATTTGTTATACAAGCTATTCAGTTCAGACGAATATGACCCGTTTTGGTTGCTCAGCAGGTCATCGAGTGAAATACCGTTTTGACGAAGATTATCAATATCGGTTTTCAGGCTTTTTGCCTCACGGAGAAATGCCTGAACGTCACGCACGCCCGTTGCCGTGGCTAATTGCTGCTTGTAGGCATCAAGTTCACTTCTATAGTGGGTGACGGTTTCCTGCCACTGCTGGAGTTTCTGGATCCACTGATTAATGGATTCGGTATTCTGTACGGCGTCGAATACCGGTATTCCGGCGCTCATCGCCTGGGTGGAAATAAACAACGATAATGCCAGTATGCTATCTCTGAACCGCATTTTCATTACCTCCGTCATGATTATTACAGGGCTTGTTCAAGGAAGGCGGCTTTCCAGTCATCAGGCTGCATTCCTTCCTGATACAGGGTGTCGAACAGTTTCAGGTTGTCTTCACTCCCGCTCAGCATTTTGGTAAGTTTCCCGAGGCCCGCTAAATCCATTTTCGCCATCGCCACAAAAGGCCGGGTTTCACCTGCGCGTAACGGCGTTTTCAGGACCACCATAGAGCGCTCACCCGGATCGAGGTTTCTGACGATGTCGTACATGCTTTCCGGCACTTTCATCTTTTCCACGTAATCCGCCCGGCTGGCCTTCGGGTTGGCGAGAAAAATCTGCGTGCTGCACTGCTCGATAATCGCCGGGGCAATCGGGTGCTTGACGATTTCGTCAGGCGACTGCGTGGCGGGGACGAAGATGCCGTTCAGCTTGCGGATCACCTTCAGCATATTGAGCGAGAAGCGGGAAAATTCGACATCGGCCAGCCATTTCCAGAACTCGTCCATGAACATCACCAGCCGGCGACCGTCCAGCAGGCCGGTGACGCGGTAAAGCAGATAAAATGTGATGGGGCCGCGAATATCGTCATCATCGAGAAATTCCGTACCGTCGATACCCACGTTATCAATGTTGCTGATGTTGAAGGTGTCCTCCTCATTGTCGAATACCCAGCCGAACTCGCCGCCCTGCGCCCACTGTTTAAGGCGAATACGTAGCCCGTTGATGCGGGCGTCGGTGGTTGGCGGCTCCGGCAGGACTTCCAGCAGCCGGGTGATACCGAACTTGCGGTATTCCGGCGGGTAGTCGAGCATAATGGTATCTATGGCGGCACTGATCCGCTCCTCATCGCGCGGATCGAGCGGCTTGCCGTTGCGGCCGCACAGCATGCGTACCAGTCGTTTGATAAAGCTGATATTCCGCCGGGTTGGGGCCAGCGCAAAAGGATTGAACCCGGTAGGCACTCCGGTACGGATACGGAAGTAGCGTCCGCCCATCTGGCGTATTGCCATCTCCGCCGCCCGGTCCTTATCAAAATACACCGTGGTGAACCGCTGGATTGTGGCTGAGGCGGAGAAGGTCGCCGGATTGCGGTACTTCTGCATCAGTTGCTGCATCATGGTCATCAGCATCGTTTTCCCGGAGCCTGTTTTACCGATAATCGCCGTGTTACCCGGCGTTTTTTCGTTGAAGTCATCCCGTCCGCTCTGGCTGTCGTGCAGGTTCAGGTAATACCCGCCACCGCCAGGGGATTTGAGGATGGCGATGGCATCGCCCCAGGGATTGCCGTTTCGTTTATGAGGATGAAAATTGTGCAGGCTCGCCAGGTCGGCAAAGTTCTGGCTGCTGACGGCCACCAGACGGGGGCGCAGCGTATAGATACCCGGCAGTTGCGCCAGGTACGCGGCGGGCAGCGACAGCGTAGACAGCGTCGTCATGATGCCGAGGTCGGCGAAAGGCTGCGCCAGCGCGTTGGCATCCTTGACCACCTGGTCGGCGCTGTCTGAGGATACGAGCAGGGAAAAGTGGTATTTTCCGCAGGAGACATGCCCGGACTGGAGCAGGTCACGCAACACAATCAGCTCTTCGCGCTGCGAAATGGCGTCGTCATCCGCCGAATTCAGGCGCTTTTCCGCCAGACGGATATGCTTCTGCGCCTCATCGCGGGCCATGCAGGTGAAGGACTGCGTCAGCACATACTCGCTTTCGGCATACAGCAGCGCGTCCAGCAGGCCGGTCGCGGTCTCCGGCGAATAATCTTTGATTTCCAGACTGCGGAAAAAACGGGAGCCGCCGACGGTCTGGCACTCGGCGGTGTCGGTGGTAAAAAAGACATCCGGCGTGCTTAATGTTTCATAAAACGCCGCACGCGTGACCGCCACCTTTTGCCACTGGCCGGTGAGCAGACGGTGATAAAAGGACAACTGGGCGGAATACACCCGCCCGTTGTCTTCATACATCCCCAGCGGCGTCGCCGTATAGCGGGACAGCGCGGAAGCCAGTGCCTCCCGGTATTCCAGCATCACTTTCAGAGCATCATCCAGCGCCGCTTTGCGTTTACCGGACGGCTGCGCCTTCATGGCCTTTTTCTCCAGCGGAGAGAAGGGCGCGTAGCAGAGGGTGAAAAACAGCCGGTGCCGCCAGAACGGTTTTTCGTTGATCGGCTGGTAATACAGCCGGGTCACTTCATCAGAAAAGGGAATGCCTGAATTCGCGTCAAAGACATCGTGGTACTTTTCCCGGATACGGTGAAGATAGAAGGTAACCGGCAGACCTTCATACCCCCGAATAACGTTATTGAGATGCGTCGCCATTAAAGTCAGATGATGTTCGTCCTCGCATTCAAAAATGGTGCCCTCCAGCTCCCAGCTGGCTACCAAATCACCCTGGCGGTTTCTGATGACGTGCGGGTGAAGATGGGAGGAATACGGAATGTATTTATCCAGCGTAACGTGCTCGTTTAACTTCATTTTTTCAATAAACTCCGAGACGTCGACGGCGTCATAGCGGTTTGCCAGCAGGGCATTGGCACCAAAATGTTTATTGGTGCCAAACCGGCCACGGGTTTTAAAGGCCAGCCAGAGCAGCCCGAAATAGTGAATATCGGTTCTGGCCTTTGCCTTCATCTCCAGCCAGGCGGGAATAAGCAGTAATACCAGGTAATAGCTGACATAGACCGCCAGCAGGACGATGGCCCCGCTGACTATTACGAACGGCACGAGGGGAATGCCGGCTATGGCGGCAGGTCGCGTCAGCGCTTTGTTCAGCGTAGCCATCGTTACCTCCCTTATGACGCCCAGTAGGCACCGAAACCTGATGCACCGACGATAAGGATGGCGCCAATGATGACGTTGCGCATGTCATGCAGGCTCTTGCCGTCAAATAAGACTTTGTATCCTACCCACATGGTGGCCAGCGTGATGGTGACGGCGGCCAGTCCGAGCAGGCCGGTGGAGGTGTTACTCAGCGTCTCATTGGCTTTATTAAATCCGCTGTCTGCTGCCAGCACCGGGCTTGCCATTAACAAGGAAGAGAGGACGGTCCAGTCATACTCTTTTCTTTTCATCATTGTTCCTCCTGGGGGCCGGGAAAGGGTATCGCGCCGCGTATCACGGCGTTGGGGTAGCGCAGGAATGTCAGTACGGGCGTGGCGTTATCGGTAAGCTCGCCACGTAAGACTGCGGCGGGGTAATGGATTTCCGGCACGAGCTTTTCGGCGGTAGGCCGCTGCCGGTCTTCCCGCGTTGACGGTACGGCGTAGCCGATGCGCTGGATGTAGCTGGTCTGGTTAAACGCGGATTCCGCTTGCTGACCGGTCGTGAAATTTCCCGAGTAGTAGCAACTGAGCGCACGCTTGAGGGAACCGCCGCGGCGGTAGCAGTCGGTGAGGATGTGCTCAAAGACGGACAGGTTGGTACAGGGGTCAAGAAGGTCGCGGGCGCTCACGCCGTAATGACGGAAATTGGTGCTGGTGATTTGCATCAGCCCGACCGAATAACGTCGGCCCTGTGCCGCCAGCCGTCCGGTGAGACTGAGGGCCTCATCCTTGCTTGTGGGGAAATGTGAAGTCACGCCTTTGCCACCGGGCAGGATTTCAGCGATGGCATACGGATTCAAACCGGATTCGACCCGTGCCACATCGAGTGCCGTAGACGGGTGAACGCTGGCGGCGCACTGCATGGACGCCGCCAGAAACACGGAGGTGGAAAGCATGGTGGCCTCGGAACGGTAAACCGGGCAACGCGTACCGCCATCTGACGGGACAGGGCCGGGAAAAGGGGGAAGGGCGGTTAAACGGGAGTATCCTGTGTCGCCTCGCCGTCATCCCTGGGCTCAAGGAGCACCAGCTTTCCGGAAACGGCAATGCCGGGTGTCAGTACCACGTTCAGGCCGGGTTTACCGTGATGGGCAAAAGCCACGCCGACTTTCGTCCACCAGGTGTTTTTTTCACCCTGTGGGTCGGGCTGACTTTCCTGGGTGACAAATACGTGATAAATGGGTTTTCGCATGTGGCCTCCTCTAATAAAAAAACGATGAGTTAAATAAATGTCACATCCCAATTCTGCATTCCGGTTTTAACGGGTCAGCGAGAACATTCAGCGGCACCCTGAATTGTGGTTATGTGACAGCCCGAATCTTATTTTTAAAGAACAATACCCGTTCCAAGAGAATTAACGTCAATACGGGTAACTATTATGTAATGACGTTTTCATGATCAGATATCCGGGGCGGTATATAAACGATAAATTCAAAGTTAAAATGAGAGAGATAAATTAGCGGTAGAAGGGGTGAATTCTGCGAGATAAAAGGAAGTGAAATGTATAATAAAGACGACTGTGTATTGATAGTTAATAATAGAGACATGCAGGGGAAATATTCCTGCATGTCTCTGTGACCATTATTAACGTCTTCGACGTTCAAGTTTTTCCTGACATTCCGTGCAGGTTGTTATGCCCGGCAGTGCCTGCCGTCGTTTTTCAGGAATGGGCTTTCCGCATACACGGCAATGGAATAATGATGGCGTAGACCCTGGCTTAAAACGACTCTGTTCAATCATCTCTTCCAGTCGTTGCTCATTAAATTCCTGATCGCGGTCGATCTCATCCGGCATGTGTGGCCCTCCGGTCTAACGCCTCCCGTTCGCAAAGTGCGATACGCTTCCAGACGATGGCCAGTGACAACCCTTCGACTTTCGGCAGCAGGGTTTGCGTTACCTGCATCATGGCGGCCAGCGCATCGGTCGATTCCAGGTTGGCCACCCGGCATTGTTGCCATTGCCGCCAGATGGCCGCATCCGTCTCTTCGTCCGGCTCTGGCGTCCGGCCATAAGGCACACGGACGCCCAGTAACCGGCGGCGAAGGCAAACTTCGTTGGAGGTGAGGCCAAAATACTTGTTGAGTAGCGCAATTGACCCGCCGAGCCGGATGGCATGATTGATACGTTGCTGCTGCAGAGCCTCCTCACGGGATTTAGCCAGAAGCAGGTGTAATGCGTCGTGATGAACCGTAACAGCCAAAAACTGCGCAGACTCCCGACTGAGGATAAACAGCTCGTCCAGTGATAATTGGTTGAGGGCATTCATTTCGTCGAAAGTGAATCCCAGTGATTCACAATAACGAATGTTGCCCTCCTTCAATGCATGCAGGGCATCGGTTAACACGGCGTAATTCAGTGATGGGATAATCATGGTATTTTCTCCCTTCAGCCTATTAAACGGCGGACTAATTTAATATTGATCCATTCGTCAATTTCCGATTCGAGCCAGGCGACACTGGCCGGACCAATCTTGATTGAGCGGGGGAAGGTGCCGTCTTTCATATACAGATAGATTTGAGACCGCTTCAGGCCCGTTTTTTCCTCAACCTGTTTCAGACGTAATAACTGATGAGATGTCACGGTATTCTCCTGTGGCAGATATAGCGCTAGCCGGGAGATAACACGACAACACAAAGTCGTGGTGTGTAGAAAGTTGATTAGCCCGTATTACGGGAAATACAATCCTTAATACGGGTTTTCATAGCGAAGGGCATCATCTTACTTTTGTGTTGGCAGGGAAGGGGGCGAGCCGCGCTCAAGCGCAGTCTTGAGCGTGTCGCCACTGAATCGATCGGTAATGCCTTCCTCAGATGCCCATTGTTCAAAAATGGACAGTAGTTTATACGGTTGCATGATTAACGGACTGATAGTTTGATTATTTTTGCAGGCAAGCCAGAAGAGGCGTGATAGAGGGGTGGATATCCGAGTTGGAGACGGTTGAAGTATTTCTTTTTCGATCGGTTTGTTGATCAACTTATCAAGTTCACTTTTTCTGAGGACAAAGCAGGCATCACTCGGTAATTCATGCATAGGAAAATAATATTTATGCGAATCTTTCTTTGTAGCGTTTAGTATTATATCTTCGTAATCATCTGATGAAATATCTTTAGGTAGCCTTTTTACGTGTCGTTCGATTCTTTCATGCCATGTCATCTTTTCGAAAAGTTGAAACGATTCCCCCAATAAACAGACGGTAATACCATAATTATTCGACTTTGCTCCTGTTACAGGTGATGGTATCTTTAATGAATGTGCAAGTAAACGCTGTATAAGGACATATTCATAGCCGAGTAATGTTGTGTCAATGACTCTTTGTACAGGGTGGATATATCTTCCTTCAGTACTGAAAGTTAAATTGTTCTCGTTGACAAAGGAACTTTCGGCAGGCATGAATGATTTCATCGTTGACGAATTTTTTATTGGTCTTAGCTTTAATTTATGATTTCGTGATTTAATTTTCCTCAATATTACTGGGGATTGAAAATATATTGAAAACCGAATTTTACCTTGCAGAGCAAATCGATAAAAATCACTTTTTCTTATTTTACACCCATTCAATGCATTGAGAAGTCTTACCGCCTCCCTTATAGTTATCCAGTCTGGAATTCCATCTCTAATGTTTAGGCAAGTTGGATTGTCTGACATAATACATCTCCTTTCACACAATGATATTGCTGATGAATTTCGCTGTGTTTTTGAAAGATGTTTAAAATTCTGATTGATATGAAATAGATCAGAATGACATGGGCGGATTTTATAAAATAAAAAATAACCTATGTTTGGTTGTGACATTTTTCAAAGAGGTAAAATAAAATGGCTCAGTGATTTGGTGTTCACTGAGCCATTTTAAATGCTACGTGTACTATCAGGAGTAATCGGAGGTGGTGCGTCTTTTATTAGAATTTATTTGTAATAACATCCATAAAATACCAACGATTACTACTCCGCCTCCAACCCAAGTAGGGCTTGTAAGACCAGTAACATCCAGTGCTACCCCCCCCAATAGCGACCCTAATGCAATTCCTCCGTTAAAACCGGCAATATTCAGTCCTGCTGCCACAGCTGGAGCTTCAGGTGCATGTATGTGAGATAGCCCTATCACTCTTGCTTGCATTGAGGGGACCGCTGCGTATGTCAATGCTCCAAGCAACCCAATAAACAGTGCCATTAACATTAAGGATGAGACAGAGAACCACATAGCAAAGAGGACGATCGCCAGACCAATAAGAATTGTCATCACGGCACGATCTGCACCTTGCTTGTCAGTCAGGCGACCACCCCAGACATTCCCGATAGCGGCCATCACGCCGTAGACCAACATAAGCAAACTACTCGTACGCTCGTCTACATGCGTTACCTGAAGTAGAATCGGGGAAATATACGTATACAGGGCAAAAGATCCTGCATAGGCCAAAACTGTAATTCCTGCTCCCGCAAGCAGTAGTGGGTTGAACATGGCTTTTAAACCGTCCATGGCATTTGCTTGCAAGGAGGGATCATTTTGATCCGTGGGCATCAGCATTGCCAATCCAATGAAACCGATCGCTCCACTTGCCGTTACTGCCATGAATATAGACTGCCAACTCAACAGACTACCGATGTAGGTACCAAGTGGTACGCCTAATGCCAACGCAATTGTAAGACCGCCAAAAACGACCGAAACAGCGGCGCCAGCACGATGTCGCCCAGCCAGTTGGGTTGCCACACTTGAAGCAACAGCAAGAAACACTCCGTGCCCTAAACCGGAAGCAAATCGTGCAATCAACATAGGCGTTAGGGACTCAGACGCACCGACGATACCATTGCCAACTGTAAACAGGCCCATAGCAACAAGTAATAATCTTTTACGAGGCCATCGTGTTGCCAACGCAGTTAATCCCGGAGCACCAATTACGGCACCGAGGGCGTAGGCTGTCACCGCTGTACCTACATGACTGACACTGACGTTTAGATCAGCTGATATCCTGGAAACTAAGCCGATCGTGACAAATTCAGTGAATCCCAAAGCAAAAGCGCAGAGTGCAAAGACATATATAACAAAAGGCATGCGTTCTTTCATAACTCAGGCTCTTCTATTTTCAATAGAAGCCAACAAAGGCAGCATTGCCTCAGCGACTCCTTTTGCGGAAGCGGGATTCTGTCCGGTCACTAATCTCTCGCTGACAATCACCTGTGGCTGAAAATTTGCGGCTGCAAGATGCTCAGCACCTCTTTGCTTCAGCGTGTCTTCAAGTAAGAATGGAACAATGTCGTACAACCCTACAGCACGTTCTTCATCGTTGGTAAAAGCTGACACCTTTTTGCCCGCAACCAGATATTCATTATCGGAAAGCCGAATATTCACCAATCCGGCGGGGCCATGACAAACCGCAGCGACAACGCCACCCTTTTCATAAATTCGTGATGAAACACCCGCCAACTCTATATTGTCAGGGAGATCCCACATCGTCGCATGCCCTCCTGCATAGTAGACGGCGTCATAGACGTCAGGATCAATCTGCGAGGGTTTTAATGTGGTTTTAGTTGCCTCGCGTAAGGAATCATTATTCCAAAAGGAGGCGTTAACCGGATCGCTGAGGTCTAAACCGTCAACATGTGTCTTGCCTCCCTTGGGACTCACGAAATCAATTTCATATCCTTCTTTTGTGAGTACATCGTAGGGGTGAGACACCTCAGAAAGATAGAAACCACTGGGTGCGGCATCTTTACTCTCGGCTTGACCTTTACGGTCATGGCTGGTCAATACAAACAGGATACGTTTGGGCATTTTAACTTCCTCTATATGGGGGGACTTAAAGCAAAATTCTTCTGACTGCATGCGACATAACAGACTTGTCATATTGAGTCTTATTGTGGAACAATCTATTTATCCTTTAAATAGACCTAAACGGACAAACACTTACCCCAAAATGAACAAAATAAACTTGAGAAATGACGACCTTGAAGTGTTTTTACACGTCGTCGACAGAAACAATTTCTCTGCCGCAGCACGAGATCTACAGATACTCCCCAAGATGGTGAGCAAGCAGATAGCCAGGCTGGAAACTGCACTTGGCACTACACTTTTTGAAAGAAACACCCGTAATCTACGTATTACAGACGAGGGCAGAGCTATAGCTGAGAGGGCTCGCGTAGCGTTGGCCGTTCTGGATGAGATGAAGGAACTTTCCCGAGGGGATAGTGAGGAGTTAAGCGGAAATATTCGTTTGACTGCGCCCGCACCGTTTGGCCGAAAATATGTTGCTCCTGCGATCGCTGCATTCTGCCAAGTACATCCGAGGGTGGGCTTTGATTTAAGGTTATCTGACCAAATCCAGGATCTTTACAGTGGTGATTTCGATCTGGCTATTCGTATGGGGGATCTGGCTGATTCTCGCCTTCTGGCCAGAAAAATAGCAAATAATAGACGTATTCTCATCGCATCGTCCGAATATCTGAAGAATCATCCACCCATTGAGCGACCAGAAGATCTTTTAAATCACAACTGCTTAGTATTCGCTTACCCGGGTTTTTTACACAATTCATGGACGTTACGTAAAGCCGGTCATGAAAGAAGCATCAGCGTTACTGGCAACCTTATCAGTGACAACGGAGACGTATTGCATGCCTGGAGTTTGGCGGGGCTTGGCATATCTCTTCGAGAAACTTGGGATATTCATGATGAATTGAGAGCTGGGAAACTTTGCCGAGTTCTGCCTGATTGGGAAGCAAACACATCTCAGATCAGTGTTGTCCGGGCGCGGCGAGAACCAATACCCCGTAGGCTAAGTGTATTTATTGATTTCATGACTGAAAAATGGAAACGGGCACCATGGGATGATGATTAATGTTCCGAGAGGTAGTCCGAACCGGTCTAAAAGAAGCTAACCGCTTCGCTGACCAACGGAATTTGTGATAACTCGATTTGAGTTGAGGTCGTCAACGTTAATAGATAAAAATACAATGATTGTTTAGTCAATTTAAAGGTTTAGCGACTATCACTCCCCAGAGTATGTAATAGAAGACAACACGCCAATCCGAATCTCATGGCATGCTTGAAACCTTAATGCCAACCAGTATAACTCACGTAAAATATAGGTATATCAATGGGTTATCTTGATATGTTCTATCCTTGCCCTATAAAATCCTTTAATTGTTAAAATAAGTTAATATGTATAGAAGCATTAACGGAACATGTTTATAACATAATACTGTGCAGGCTTTCGATTTTATGTCGTAATCGGAGAGCTTCAGGCTCTTAAGGATGCGCAGTATGAGCTATCTGGTTCAGTTACGAAGTTTTGTTGAAGTATACAAAGCTGGTTCGATTTCAAAAGCGGCAATGCGGTTGGGCATAAGCCAGCCTGCAATGTCTGCCCACATTCATTCACTTGAGGCTTTTACCGGGTGTGTTCTCTTTACTCGTCGTTCACATGGTGTGGTGGCTACAGTGGATGGGGAGGAATTGGCGAGATTGGTGGCTTCAGATTTAGAAACGATTGAACTGAAGTTGTCGATGCTTAGATCACGTACAAGAAAGTCCTCGGGGACAGTATCTTTCATCGGGCCAGCAGAATTAATGTGGTCAAAATTACCGTACTTGGTGAAAATATTATTCAATGAAGGTATTAAATTTAAAGTTTTGACAGGAAATAGGAAGCGCATATACAGCTGTCTTCTGGACGGAAGTTGTCAACTAGGTTTCACAACTTCTATGCCGGATAAACAAAAATTTGGATATGCTGAAATTGGAATGGAAAAGTTAATAGTTGTGGTAGCGTCACTCATAGCAGACAACTTCAAAGAAAATGAGGACGTGATTGATACGCTGTCGAAGCTTCCTCTAATAGCTTACGATGAACAGTTACCCTTGATAAGGGAAGTTTTCCAGGATTCTTCGCGATTTTTTGCACTGCTTCGTCCGTCTATTACTGTACCGGATTTGCGGATTTTAGAAAGAATGATCCGAGAAAATATTGGTTGGACTGTGATGCCTGAGTATTTATGCGCCCAAAGCATAGCAGGAGGTCAGATCGTTGAAGTGAATGTCCATGAGAGACTCCCTATAAATTCAATCTATTTGGTATGGATTGATAGCTCATTACGTAACCCACTCGTTTCAGGAATAAGAGACAGAATTCTCGAACTATCAAAAAATAGCGGATTTATGGTTTGAGATACATAAAACAGGCAGCCTTATCGGCTGCCGTATCATTATTTTATCCGTGGAGATCGCTTGGCAAAGTCATCTGCAATGTCATTCAATTTTAGGAATTTCACCCCTGGATGACCAAGCATATGAGTTAAGAGGCGTTCGAGCATCATTAACACGTGCGGGCGTCCAGATACGTCCGGGTGAATCGTAAAAGTAAAGATCGCATATTCATGCTCACGGTAGACCCAATCGAATTGATCTCTCCACAACTGTTCGATGTCCCTGGGATTCATGAAACCTTGGCTGTTGGGTTTTGTTTTCATGAACATGAAAGGAGGAATATCGTCGATTGTCCAACTGGCGGGTAATTCAATAAGGTCCGTCTCTTCTCCGCGTACCAGCGGTTTCATCCATTCGGTCGGTGTCTTGGAATAATCTATCTTGGTCCAGGAATCACCTTTCCTGACATAATAAGGCTGATGATCATGATGCATTAGTGAATGGTCATATTTGATGCCATTTTCTAATAGAAGATCTGTGGTTACAGGAGAAAATTCCCACCATGGAGCGACATACCCAGTAGGTCTCTTCCCTGTTAATTTTGTGACCATGTCAATGCCTTTTAGAAGGACTTCTCTTTCTTGGTCAGGCGACATAGATATTGGGTTTTCATGACTGTAATTATGAACCCCTACCTCATGTCCAGCATTGACAACTGCTTCCATTTGCCGAGGAAAGGTTTCGATGGAATGACCAGGCATAAACCAGGTGGTGGGGATATTAAACTGGTCAAATAGATTCAGAAGACGTGGAGTACCTACTTCGCCAGCGAACATACCGCGAGATATATCGCTTGGAGAATCTTCTCCCCCATAAGAAGATAGCCAGCCTGCAACGGCATCTACACCCACTCCAAAACCACATAGTATTTCTTTCGCCATGAGTTATTACTCCTCATACAGAAAAAATTGAAATAATATTGCGTTAAGAGGGTTTCTTGACTAATTTCAAGAGATCCTCGGTATCTAATTCATTAATTCCTTTTTGAAGTGCCATTAATTTATGCTCAGGGATGTTGTATCCCCAATTAGCCCAAAATGATTGAATGCCATGATCTAATGCATCAATAACATTTTGGATATTGTCATCAATAAATAGAATATCCTCGTTTTTATCGAAGGCTATTGATTTTAGCAAGGTAAGAGTCTTGTTTTTTTCAGTCATCCTCCCATATATTTTATTCGCGGGTATGTTTAAACCATATTTACTTAGAATGTATAATATAGACTCTTCATCCTTTCCTGATACAATATAGATATCATTAGCTGTTTCAAATAAATTTGAAACATCCAATAGCGGACGGTGTAGTTCAGCCCAAAAATCAGGGTAGAGACTTCTTGCCAGCTTCCTATAATGGATGAACTTATCCCTGAATATTTTCTTATCTTCAGTTGGAATTGATTCATATATAGCAGTGAATCTGTCATTATCTATAGCTTCATTACCAAATTCAGTGAATGAGGCAATAAAGTGACCGTCATGGCGTACAAAATTCCTTAATTTCCTGAATCGTTTAGCCATCAGGCGTGGGATGTTTTGAAGTACATCTTGGTTAAAATCACTGAGAGGTCTGTCATGTAATACATTCCATGTAATTAGCATGCATTCGTCTACTCCATCAACCACGACCCCGTCGAAATCCATTGCTATTAACATCGAATTATACCACCAGCGGTTCTTTAAGAGTTTCGCCGCGCTTCCATCTATCTATTGCATCGAATGTCTGACGCATAAATTTTCCACATTCAGCATAATAGGAGCAAGTTATGATATTCCCGTCGACAACTACATCTGCTTCAATTACATTGGCGCCGGAATTAACCATATCGTCTTTCAGACCAACATAAGCGCAGGTGAGTTTGTCTCTTAGAATACCGGCAGAAATCATAATCCAGGGACCATGGCAGAGCCCAGCCACAACTTTCCCCTGTATTACCATCTGCATTAGAAAATCTTTAACTCTCTGATCTTGGCGAACTCTATCAGGCGCTTCATGACCGCCAGTGAGAATAACAGCATCAAAATCAGTGGCGTTGAGTTGATCAAAATTAATATTGTCTTTGGATCTTTTATCCATAGGAACAGTGATGCCATATTTCCCTGTCACTGCACTTCCATCCTTTGTTGCAATAGATATATCGTATCCTTCCTCTTTAGAACGATAGTAAGTATAAACTACATCGTGATCCTGAAAACCTGGACCAGTGATTATCACTACTCGTGTCGGATTAGACATGTTATTTTCCTTCTTATTGCGTTACGGGACGTTAATTAAAAATACATTCTGACCACAGTACATTTCTGAGATGGCATCTTTAGCTCGTAGGATATGGATCTTTCCCATTAGATGGCTTTTTACATCTAATGAAATAAAAATAAAATCATCCTCGTCATTCAACATTTTTCTATCAAGATTTTTGACGGAAAAGTATGCTAATTTGTGTAGGTCATGTTCTCTGATCAATGTGCCTGCAGCTATCTGTTGCAAAGGAGGTAAAAGATCATGTTCCTGTGATTTCTTTTCATATGCCATATTTTGCCGGCCATAATTATCTTTAAGTCTGAGTAAGTCGAATTTGTTTCTTGGATTTTCAACTTCGATTAATTCGATGCCTGATTTTCCCGAAATAGTCTGATGGAATACACCTTTTGCAATATATATGCTGTCCCCAGATTTTAACGCCTGATGTGTACCATCAAGAAATCTGGTCTCGCCATCACCATGTAGGCATATAAGGACGGTGTCTTTGAGTATATGACAATGCATTGACGTGGATTGATTCTTTGATATATGAAGGCGCCATACATCAAAAATAGAATCACAATAAACTCTATACTCATATCCCCATGGTTTTTCTATGAATCCATTGAGATGTAAGTCTTTCTCAAATGACTCACCATTATTTGAAGTTGAAAGTAGAATTTTGTTTATTTCAAGCAAGTCATATACATTTGGAGTCCGGTTGTGGATTTCCATATGGTCGCTCCCCCGCTAATTGAATTGCTGAATGTTGATTTCACTTCGGTCAATCGTTCTGTGATTTCAGTCTATAACGGTTATTTAGTACGAGAGAAATAACTTTTATGATGATTGCCTATATTGTTTCTTTTGATCAGTCCTTCATACTCAATAATTACTGAAAACTATGCTTCTATACTTGGGTACTGTTAAAGATGCATAGATTCTATGCCGTCAGGAGGTCATAGCTCACAAGCGATTAAGATGCTTAGCAAGATGCCGAACTCGGACGTCAGCACGATACATCGCATAATGTAGATATCGCAGCGTTTACGTCCCTGTTTGTAGCTCTATCTTAAGAAGTTGCCCCCATAGTGGTAGACAACACCTCAATCTTAAAGTAATCTACCATCTAGTAGGTTGATTGCGTTTGGCACCAACCTTATCTTTGAGATCACTCGACACTTCAGGAGTTGTCATGACTAATTCAAAAAAACCTTTTGCTGACGCTAATGTTATTCGCGGTACACGAGAAGCTATTCGCCAGCAGCCAGAGCTGGGCAATCTCACCTTTAACATGAAGAGTAAATCCAACGGTGGGGTATCCGTCCGTGTGGAAACTCATGCGACTATCCAGAACGGCCAGGTTGATACCAGTCGCTCCGGAAAATTTGCTAATGTTGGCGATGAACCTGCTGATTTATCGGGTACTGATAGCGGTATGGGCCCAGCTGAGTACATTTTGCAGGCACTTGCCGGCTGTTATACCGCGACTCTGACTGTGATGGCGGCAGAAAAGGGCATTGAGCTTGATGGTATTGAACTTGACCTGAACTTCGACATTAATCTGAACGGTTTCCTGGGTCTTGACGAAAAAGTTCGCAACGGGGCGAAAGCGATCCGTGTTGGCGTTAAGCTCTCCAGTCCGACCGCCAGCCGTGAACAGCTTGAAGAAATGGTTCGTGCACTGCCAGAAAGCTCGCCGATCCACGATACGTTGGCGAACCCGGTCAGTATTGATACTCGGTTGGTGTAGGTAAACCTCAGAGAGGGAAATGCCTGAACACTGTCATTTCCCTACTGCCTGATGGCTATTAACCCCGACCAAAACGCGTTATCAGAGAAGGTTAAATCGCTGTTGTGAACTGATGTCCCCTTGCAGGGAACAACAGGCGCAGATAATATCTACCAACTAGTAGATTATAATTGTGAGGATTATATGTCAGTCATGACACGAGAAAGGCTTCTGAATGAAGCGGACCATCTGATGCGCGAACGGGGTTACTCTGCATTCAGCTATGCTGATTTGTCAAAGAGCATTGGTATCACCAAGGCCAGTATTCATCACCACTTCCCAACAAAAGACGTTTTGGGCGAACAAGTGGTGATTCAGGCCCATACCGATACCAAAAACCGATTTGAACAGATTGAAGCGACGGAGAATACGGTTGCGCAGATGCTTACCGCCTATGTAGAGCTTTTCATCGAAAGCTATCGCACGTCGCGTATGCCGCTGTGCTGTGCTTTGTCTTCGGAAATGGCCAATCTGCCACCGAATATCAGAGTACAGGCGACCGAATATTTCGATATGCAGATTGCCTGGTTGACCAAGATTGTCAGCCGTGGTGTTGATGCAGGGGAGCTGACTGCTGACCTGCTGCCATCAAAAATGGCTCTGCTTATTTTGAATTTATGCGAGGGCGCTAGCGTTGTTTCCCGGGCGATTAATAAGCCTGAGCTTTTCAACGATACGCTTGAACAGATCCTAATGATTGTTAAAAGAAAATAATTCTGGAGATGACCCCATGTTAGATTGGAATGAATACCGCTCAGAAGTGATGCAACGTGTTGGTGATCTGGGTAAGTTGACCCCGGAAACACTAAAAGGCGTCATGGCTTTGGGCAACGCCGGCAATAAGACCAACCTCCTGGGCGCGAAAGTGCGTGAACTGATTGCACTGGCTTGTGCGGTGACGACTCGCTGTGATGGTTGCATCGCCGTCCATGCCGAAGCTGCCGTTAAAGCTGGCGCCACAGAAGAAGAAATTGCTGAAGCCCTGGGTGTGGCAATCAACCTGAATGCAGGCGCTGCCGTTGTCTATTCCGCACGTACGCTGGATGCGATTAAGCAACTGAAAGCGCAATAGTTATCGCGTTGAAAATATAAAAGGGCATTACTGCCCTTTTTTCAGCTCTGACATACATTTTCATCATGCTCTCTGGCATTAGGTCTGATATGGCTTACATTGCCCTTTATCAGAACGAAAACAGACTTTATTCCTCGTTAAACACATTTCTTACCCATTCGGCCAAAGCCTGAACGCCCGGTCGGTTAAGGTTTTCTCGTGGCATAATGAGGTCATATCCTCGCCCGGCGGGTATTTCTATTTCAAAAGGGGCAATCAGTCGGCCCTCATCGAGGTAATGTCGAATGAGTCGTTTTCTGCCCATGATGATACCGCCGCCATTGAGTGCCGCTTCAATAGACATCTGACAATTGTTGAAGCTCAAAAAATTATCTTCAACAGGCAGGTTTTTGCCAGACTCCCTGCACCATTCTCGCCATTCGGAAAAAACATTCTGGGAGTCAACGGATTCAGACGTATGAATGAATGGGACTTCAGCTAACCAATGGTTTGCTTGCCTGATTTTTTTTGCAAGAGATGGAATACAGACGGGAACCAGCGTCTCTTCAGATAACCGTTCGCAGTAGAGATCGGGGTATTTCAGATTACTGTAGTAGATAGCGACATCTACCCGTTCAAGATTAAAATCTACCAGACCGGCTCTCACTCTGAAATTGATATTCAGCCCCGGCCACCGTTCGGTAAATACCGGTAAGCGCGGCATCAGCCAGAGAAAAGCGAAGGTAGGTGGAAGGCCGACAGACAAGGTTCCTCTCAGCCCCTGCACGCGAATATCTTCTATTTCATCACTGATGCGTTTAAGTGAAAACGCGAGTACGCCAAGTAAACGCTCCCCTTCATCGGTCAACTGAAGCTTTCTGGTCATTCTGATAAATAGTCTGAATCCGAGCATGGATTCAAGAGAACGAATGCGTTGGCTAACGGCCCCTTGCGTCAGATTGAGGGTAGTCGCCGCCTTAGTAAAGCTCATATGCAGTGCTGCCGTTTCAAACGTATGCAATAGTGCCAGTATGTTCTGTTGAGCGAGCATTCATCATTTTCCTTCTTAATTTTTCTTATGCATTATTTACAGTAATGCATACCCCGGAATTGATCGTTTGTCCACTAAGCCCCTTGTCCTCTTTAATTGGCCCAACAGACGTCCTGACAACAACGATGAGGGGAATATCTAATGAAGGGTCTTAAGTTAGTGGTTATTGGAGCGGGTTCAAGCTACACACCTGAACTGATGGAAGGCATTATCAAGCGTCAAAATGAATTTCCGATCCGCGAGTTATGGCTGGTTGATATTGAGGATGGCCGTGAAAAAATGGCGATCATTGCTGGCCTCACCCGACGGATGCTGGAAAAAAATGGGCTGGATATACCGGTTTATGAAACCCTTGACCGCACAGAAGCACTGCTCGGTGCCGATTTTGTTTGTTCTCAGTTCAGGGCCGGCTGCCTGGAAGCACGGATCAGCGACGAAAGGATATCGCTGAAATACGACATGATCGGTCAGGAAACCAATGGGCTGGGTGGGTTTGCCAATGCATGCCGCACTATCCCGATTGCATTGGCTATAGCGAAAGAAATGGAACAACTGTGCCCGGATGCCTGGTTGCTGAACTTTACCAACCCGTCGGGAATGGTCACTGAAGCGATACTGAAATACAGCAAAGTCAAAACCGTAGGGCTGTGCAATGTGCCTGTTATCATGCAAAAAGGTATTGCCAGTGCTTTAGGTGTCAGTGACATCAATGAATTTATCATGCAGGTCGCGGGACTTAATCACTTCATTTTTGCGCGCCATATTTTTCATGAAGGTAAGGATAAGCTGCCTCAGGTTATTGAGCTGATTTCAGAGGGGAATGATCCTTTGGTGCCTAAAAATATTCCTCCTTTCAAATGGCCGGATCGGTTGTTGGCGAATATGGGAATGATACCTTGCCCCTACCTGCGTTATTACTACATGAGCGACGACATGTACCGTCAGGAGCTTGGCGAAGCACAAGGGGAAGGGACTCGTGGTGAGATCGTAAAGGAGCTCGAAAGAGAACTATTCGAAATTTATCGAAACCCGGAACTCGCCGAGAAACCGAAAGCGCTGGAAGGTCGGGGAGGGCAGTACTATTCGGATGCGGCATGTGAATTGATGAGCGCAATATATAACGACAAACGCATCATCATGCATGTCAATACGCGAAACGATGGTGCGATTGCGGGCCTGCCGGATGACTGTGCGGTTGAGGTCAGTTCAATGATCACCCGTTCAGGACCTATACCACTGAATGTCGAACCTTTCCCGGAAGATGTACTTCGTCTGATTCAACTGATGAAAAGCTTTGAGCAATTGACCATTGAGGCAGCCATCAGTGGTAATCGGTATACGGCATGGCGTGCCTTGGTTATTAATCCCCTGGTCAAAAGCGGTCAACTGCTTGAAAATGCATTGGATGAAGTGATCGAACATAACAAAGCGTTGATGCCGGCCTTCCAACGCAATAAATAACGCTAAGCAGACTGGTCGGTTATTTTATAACAAAGCGGTTATCACTCTGAACGAGGGGTAACCGCTTGCCGATGAGGCATCAGACCGCTAAGAGACTTTTTTAAACATAGATAAAAGGGCATTACTGCCCTTTTTTCAGCTCTGACAATGCTTGCTGATAAAACCCTGCCGATTTAACACCCGGTATACGCTGGACCAACTGCCCATCCTTGAACATCAGTACGGACGGCAGGCCCCAAATTTCATATTTGGTGGTCAGCACCGGTGCCAGATCCACATTCACTTTGCCGACTTTGACGTCGCTTTCAATCTGCTCGGCAAAATGGTTAAAAATGTCTTCACTCATCTGGCAAGGTGGGCACCAGGGGGCAGAGAAGCGCACCACAGCAACTCCTTCATGCCTCTCGATTTCTCTAAAATTATCTTCATTGTAAAGGGTTAATTCACGCATCATTCACTCCTGCAGGATGTAACTTTGCAGTAATACTACCTACCAGTTGGTAGGTTTAATTAACATAAAAAGCTATCATCGATATAAAGGTGCTTAAGCGAAGACAATGCCATGTTTTATCATTGGCTAAGCGTCATCTTATGTGGACGGCGTGCTGAGGATTATGATATTTCACTCCATCTGAATAAGAACACTGACGTATTGTAAAATCGGGATTACTTTATAAAAAAGCAAGCCCATCCATAAAGTGTCGGCCTACAGGGCAGGCCTATTCCTTTTCGTAAGGCGATGATGGAAAGAACATTATCCAGTCGTATTAATGTGGGGAGTACAGCGCATGTACTGCATACGCAGCCCCTGATGATGCGCCATATCACTATAGATGAACCCACAATCATCCTGGTCCGCCATGGCAGGAAAATAATCCGCTGGGCGCAAGAGGAGATAACGCTGGAAGCGGGGGACGCGGTGGTCATCGGGGAGGGGCACTCTTTTGATATCATCAATACACCATCACCTTTAACGGGTACGTACGAAGCATCATGGCTGAGTTTTTGTGCCGATTTCGTCCAAAACTACTGCTTCATGCATGCCCCACGTATGAGCATGCACGAAGCAAATAAAATGGCGGAGCCAGGCAACAGTTTTCGCCGGGCCTTTTATCACACCGCGGAGGCCATTACAGATACTGAAAACATACCTGAAAGTATCGTGGCCAGGCGTATGGAAGAGATGCTGAGTTGGCTGGATGAATACCGCATTTTCTTCGCGCTGAAACAACATACCGGACTGGCGATAAAAATCCGCAAACTCGTTGCAGCAGACATATCACAAGACTGGAATACTGCGCAGGTAGCGGCTGAATTGGGTATGTCGGCCACCACCCTGAGACGCCATCTGCATGCCGAAAATACGTCATTTACCCATCTGGTGACTGACATTCGCATGTGCCGCGCCCTGACACTTTTGCAGGTGACCGATCTTTCAGTCACCCGCATATCCCTGGAAGTCGGCTATGAAAATCCGTCTAAGTTCGCCGCCAGATTTCGAACTCGCTTCGGATTCAGCCCCAGCCTGGTCCGGGTTTCCGGCCAGGCTATCGGCAACCTGGCTGCGGTTAGCGGCCCTGCGTAATCTGAAGATGCGCTTCGCCCAGTGAGTTCGCTTTTGCCATAAAGCCGACCAGGGCGGGCGTCGAGTCCGCCGTTATTCCCGGAAGTTTGTCGACACGAAGTGCCGTCAGCGTGATCTCATAACGGTGCGTTTCACCCTTCGGCGGGCAAGGGCCGCCATAACCCGGGATACCGAAATCAGTCCGGGTCTGAAGAGCCCCTTGCGGGAGATTTTTGTTATCCGCCGTTATCCCAGCCGGTAACGAGTGAAGAGATGAGGGAATATTCACCACCTGCCAGTGGATCCAACCGAGGCCTGTCGGCGCATCCCTATCATAAATTTTGAGAGCGAAGCTTTGAGTTCCTGCCGGCGCGCCACTCCAGTTAAAAGAGGGGGCAAGGTTTCCACCGCTGCACCCAAATCCATAAGGTGAACTCAGGGTCTGAGCTGCGGGGAAACGGTTTTTTTCAAGCTCATGACTTGTCAGCGTAAAACTGGCTGAAAAAGCGACCTGGCTCGACAACGCCAAGCATAATGTACTGATAACAGTAAGGTGAAGTTTGGACATTTACTCTTCTCCATCGGGGTGATTAATATCCCAATGATAAGGGGAGAGAAAGACTCCTCGCCGCCCTGAACCGGCCAGTCTTAGCTCCATAACGCCCAATAATGATATTTGTAATTCCCTGATTTCACAGGATGACGACCATCTCACCGACGGGAGCTCACCTTACACAGCATTCCCTGTGCCTGTATCCGGTGACAAAAGGACAACATGATTTGTTCTTTTACCTATTGACCAATCAACTAGTAGGTAGGTATAGTGCAGCCATACGCTTAACCGGCATCAGGAAGCGATCGTCAGCTCCCCGGCCCGCTAAGTATTAACTCCGGCCCCAGCGGGGCTTTTCTCTCTTTCGCCTTGCGAGGTATACGATGAGTAAGTTGTTCACCCCCTACAATCTGTCAGGCATGCAGTTAAAAAACCGCGTGGTCATGGCCCCGATGACCCGCACCCGCACAATGAACGACGTGCCGGATGACGTCGTTGCACTTTACTACGCCCAGCGCGCCTCTGCGGGGCTGCTTATCACCGAAGGCATGCCTGTTTCTGAAGAAGGGCGCGGCTATCTGTATACCCCGGGGATCTACAACGCTGCACACGTTCAGGGCTGGCGCAAAGTGACCGATGCGGTACATGCGAAGGGCGGTCGTATTTTTGCTCAGTTGTGGCATGTGGGGCGGATGTCTCATACCTCTATTCAGCCGGGCAACATCGCGCCAGTTTCCGCCGGTACCGTACAAGCGGTTAACACCACCGTCTTTGCACTGACCGATTCTGGCGAACCGGGGCCTGTCGTTCCAAGCCAGCCGCGTGCGCTGGAAACCGCAGAAGTTCGACGCGTTACCGCTGACTTTGTCCATTCAGCGCGTCTGGCAATGGAGGCCGGGTTTGACGGCGTGGAAATCATGGCGGCGAACGGCTTCATTTTCGACCAGTTCCTCAGCAGTGAACTGAACCCTCGCACAGATGAATACGGTGGCTCTGTGGAAAACCGTCAGCGGTTCCTGCTGGAAACGGTTGATGCCATCTCTGCGGCTATTGGTAGCAATAAGGTGGGCTTGCGCATTTCACCGTTCGGGCGGATTTACGACCTGGCGCCTTATGAAGGTGAAGAAGAGATTTGGGCCAGTATCGCTGCGGCCCTCGGCCAACGTGAGCTGGCTTATGTGCACCTCTATTATCAACCTGTTTATACCCAGGCACCGGTACCTGCCGGTTTCAAAGCCGCGTTCCGTAAAACTCTGGGGGGCACCGTTATTGCCGCCGGCGGCTTCACCCGCGAGATTGCCGAAACCGCACTTGAGGCAGACGAACTGGATCTTGTTGCGTTTGGCGTGCCGTACATCGCCAACCCTGATTTGGTCGAAAGAATGCAGAACGGCTGGCCGCTGGCTGAAAGCGATCGCACGACGTATTACGGCGTGACGGGGTCGCCGGAAAAAGGCTACACCGATTATCCCGCCTGGGAAGCCAACTAACGCCACGAAGCCGGTGGTATTTGCGGTGCCCACATAAAGAGGCACCGCCAGACGACATGAATGGGGTATTCAGGAGCCAATATGCAAACCCTTAAGCCGATTATTACGATAGATATCTGGTCAGATCTGGTCTGCCCCTGGTGTTGGATTGCCAAAAAGCGTTTCGAACAGGGCCTTGCCGCCTTTGAACACAAGGAACAGGTCGTGGTCCGCCACCACAGTTTCCGTATTTCCGGCGACCGGCCTGCCGTGCCGTTCCGCAAAGCCCTTTACAAGAAGTTTGGCGGGGAACATGGGGCGGAACTGATGATGAATCAGGTGGGCACGGCCGGGAAGGCAGAAGGGCTCCAGTATAACTTTGACACCATGCTCTTTGGCGATACCGAAGATGCCCATACGCTGCTCGCGGCTGCACGTCACGCCAATATGGGCGACGCCATGGCAGAACGGTTTTATCGGGCCAGTGTGACTGAGGGGCGTTCCATTTTCGATCCGCAGGAGCTCATTGCGTTAGCTACAGAAGTGGGCATGTCCAGAGCCGACGCTGAAAGTGCCCTTGCCAATGAGGCCTTCCGTGCATCGGTGGCTGAAGATGAAGCCCATGCCAGGTCGATCGGGGTCAGCGGTGTCCCGCTGTTCCTGCTCAATGAAAAATATGCCATCAGCGGCGCGCAATCTGCGGACAACTTCCTGAACGCGTTGAAGCAAGTCTGGGAAGAAAAAGCGGCTGAATTGGCAAAAACCGACGGCCAGACCTGCGGTGCTGACGGTTGCAGCATCTGAAACCTGAACGAGCCGGCTGCATGACTGCCGGCAAATCTACCCTGCAAATAACGGAGTTCAAAATGAGCGATTACTTTAAAGGCAAAAAAATGCTTGTCGTGGGTGGCACCAGCGGCATGGGTCTGGAAACGGCGCGTATGGTGCTGAAAGCCGGTGGCAGCGTGGTACTGACGGGCAATAAAAAAGACAAGGCAGAAGCGGTTCAGAAAGAGCTGAGCCCACTGGGTTCCGTGTCCGTGATTGCGGCAAACCTGATGACCGAAGAGGGCATGAACGCCATTCGTCAGGAGATTAATGCTAATCATCGCGATATTAGCCTGATGGTCAATGCGGCCGGGATCTTCATGCCGAAAGGCTTTACCGAGCATTTGGAAGCCGATTACGACATGTACCTGATGTTGAACCGGGCAACCTTCTTCATCACGCAGGACGTGGTGAAGAACATGCTGGCCGACGGCCGTGAAGGGGCGATTGTGAACGTGGGCTCCATTGGCGCGCAAGCCGCACTCGGCGACTCACCGGCTTCCGCGTACTCCATGGCCAAAGCCGGTCTCCACGCCTTGACACGCAACCTGGCCATTGAGCTGGCCAGTGCGGGTATCCGCGTGAACGCGGTCTCGCCAGGGATCGTGCATACCCCGATTTATGAAGGCTTCATGGCGAAAGAAGACATTGCCGGCGCAATGCAATCGCTGAACGCTTTCCATCCGCTGGGGCGTGTCGGCACGCCGGAAGATGTGGCCAATACCATCTTCTTCCTGTTGTCCGACAAAGCCTCTTGGGTGACTGGCGCCATCTGGGATGTCGATGCCGGTATCATGGCCGTTCGCAGATAAGCTCGTCGTAACCTATCAGCCGCCCCATGATGGGGCGGCTGATAGGTATCTTGCTTGTAATTCAACCATTCTGAAAGTTAACATAATGAAAAAATTGAAATTTACCTTCAAAAATGCAGAAGGTGAGGAACTTGCCGGGTTGCTTGAATTGCCAGAAAATCCAAAAGCCTTTGCCCTGTTGGCGCACTGCTTTACCTGCGGGAAGGATCTGAAAGGTGCTGCACGCATTGCCAGGAAACTGACAGAAAATTCAATTGCGGTGCTTCGCTTTGATTTCACCGGGTTAGGCAACAGCGAAGGCGATTTTTCCAATACCAATTTTTCCTCGAATATTTCTGACCTGCTGTGCGCGGTCGATTATCTTCGTCGGGAATACGAGGCTCCTTCGCTGCTGATTGGTCACAGCCTTGGCGGTTCGGCAATCCTCTCTATTGCAGCCAAAGTGCCTGAAGCCAGAGCGGTCGTAACCATCGGTTCGCCAGGCGAATTGACGCATGTACAGCGGTTGTTCAAAGACAATATCGAAGATATCAGGAACCATGGCGCTTTCCCGGTAGAGCTTGCAGGCCGGGTATTCACGCTCAAAAAGCAAATGCTGGATAACATTCAGGAGCATAAAATAGCGGAGAAGGTATTTACCATGAATAAGCCGCTGCTGATTTTTCATGCTCCCAATGATGATACCGTGCTGATTGAACAGGCAGAGAAAATTTTTAAAGCCGCCAGACACCCCAAAAGCTTTATCTCACTGGGTGAAGCAGATCATCTTCTGACGCATCCTCAGGATGCGGAATATGTTGCCGGGATTATCGTTGCCTGGAGTTCTGCTTACATTTAAAGGGAGTGTAAAGCTTCGTGAAGCTGCAGGTGCTATCGTTGGCCACTGAATAAACGGGCGTAGCATTTTGGTTGCACATACAAGACTGCGTAGCATGCTTTCTTTACGCGAAAAAAGCCCTGCTTAGATGCAGGGCTAAGGGCATTGTTGCTATGGTTTATTTTTATTATTTCCCTGGCATTGCTCAACTTCCAGGTTTATTACCTTCAAGTTGAGATTCAATTAATTTAACTTTAACGCTCTCTTATTTTCTTGGAAAAATTGAAGTCACTTCGCGGGCGGTATCGACAAGAAGCTCACCGTTTTTGTACCTCTCGCTCACTTCTCCATTCTTGCCGGTAGCATTTTCAGGTCGTTCAATAAACTGCCCCAGCGGAGTCGCGTTCTCATCCAGTACCACGGCAAACGGAATTTTGACTTTATCGACACCAAAGTGTGCCTTAAAGACGGCTTCAGCCTTGTCGCGGGTGATAATACCCAGACGTATTGCTGGCGCTGACGCGGCAATGGCATGGATTACAGGCAAGTTTTTATGGCAGTCGGGGCACCACATTTCAGCAGCTACCAGAATGCTGTACGAACCCGGAAGTTGCGAGAGCTTACTAATGACATCGTCAGGTAATGCCTCGTTGGCAAGCCCCTCAAAATGCCGCAATGCGTTGCGGTCTTCTTCTGCTCCGCTGCCAACAAATTCGTTATAATCTGATGCTGCTTCGAGCAGTACGTTGAAATCTTGCATATGTTCTCCTTTGTTAGTAGCGGGTCTACGGCTTCACATAAATCTGGCAATGATAAAGGTCAATGCTCCAGGCATGACCTGAAAAGGGGTTCCATTTTAGTGTCTGGCTACCATAAGTAGATATTGCCATCCTACCTACTAATTGATAGATTATCACGTAATTTATTAATTTTGAGGCGTCACGCTGATGGGGCGGTCTGTTGGATTCAAGATAGTGATAGCAATGATGGCATTCGCAGCCAATTCTGTGCTCTGTCGGATTGCGTTGAAAGGCGAACATATTGACCCGGTGACGTTCAGTGACCTTCGCCTGATGAGCGGGGCGGTGGTCTTGTTACCACTGTTGTTGAGACGTGAGGGGAAAAAGCAGGGCGTCTGGAGCTTGAAAAGCGGGTTCTTTCTTATGGCCTACGCCCTGTGTTTCTCCCTTGCCTATATCCATTTGGATACAGGAACAGGTGCTTTGCTCTTGTTTGGCGTTGTGCAACTGGCGATGGTGGCTCATGGCCTTTTCCATGGGGAAAGGCTGTCTTTTTACAGAGCAACGGGGCTTGGGCTGGCTGTAGCCGGCATGGCTGCTCTTCTCTTACCTGGTGCCAAAGCGCCCCCCTTGGGCAGCGCTGTTCTGATGGCGCTTTCAGGCCTTGCCTGGGCGGCTTATACCCTTTGCGGAAAGCGCTCTCCCAGCGCAGCGCAGGCCACTGCGGCAAATTTCATCCTTGCTGTACCTTTTGCCCTGGTGTTGTCGCCGTTCATTAGCCAGGGAGCGCACTTCGACGGTATCGGAATTGTCCTGGCAATACTCTCTGGTGCCGGTGCTTCTGCCGGAGCCTATGTACTCTGGTATTCACTTTTACCTCGTCTTGAGTCTGTTGCAGCCAGTACGGTTCAGTTGAGTGTGCCCTGTCTGGCGATGCTGGGAGGCGTAACATTTTTGGGCGAGTCACTGAGCCTCAGAATGGCATTTTCAACGCTGGCAGTCCTTGCGGGCATTCTGTTGGTGATCAAGGCACCGGGTCAGAAAATACGACACTGATATCAACGTGCCAGTGATGACTTGATCACTCTGCAAATGGTTTTTTAGGTTTTAAAGCAAAGGAATATCTAATCGTTAGCAAAATCAGTGACGCTGTGACCTCTTTGGATAAACTAATCGGGTAACCTCTATGAAATACGATTTTGATGAAGCAGTGGACAGAGCAGGGACAGACAGCTTAACCGTCGACGGCTGGCGTGAATATATGTTTGGTGCCCATGAAGGCCCCGCGCCGGAAGTACCGGCGAATGGTTTTATAAACCTCTGGGTAGCAGATATGGCTTTTTCCACACCCGAGCCGGTGCTTGAAGCCATACGTTCCCGGTTAGATAAAAAAATTCTTGGCTACACCCGCGTTTATGACAGGGACTACTATGAGATTTTTGGGGCCTGGTGTGAAAGGCATTACGGATACCGGTTTCAGGAAGAAAGCATTGTTTTCTCCCCCGGTATTATCCCTGCGCTTAACCGATTGGTGCCGTTACTCACCCACGAAGAAGATAGCATCCTCATCCTGACCCCTTCTTACGCACCGTTTAAAAAAGCCGGGGACTATAGCGGTCGTCGCGTCGTCGATTGCCCGCTTAGAAATAACGAAGGCCACTGGGCGGTAGATTTTGAGGCAATGGAACAAGCCCTGAGCGATGACCAGCAGCGAATTAAAGCCTTCTTTCTCTGTAACCCGCATAATCCCACCGGGAGAGTTTGGCGACGTGATGAGTTGCAGAAAATGATAGCGTTATGCCTTAAACATGATGTGTGGGTTATTTCTGATGAAATCCACTGTGATTTATCCCGCTCGGGCGTCACGCATATCCCCGCCGCGTCAATTTTTCCTGAAAATCATAAAATTATCACCTGCATGTCGACCAGCAAAACGTTCAACCTGGCGGGTAACCTGCTTGCAAACATCATGATCCCTGATGCCTCAGTGAGAGCCGAATGGCTTCGCCTGCATGATGATTTTATCTCTCCGCTGAGCCTGGTGGCTAACAAGGCCGCCTGGTCCGAGTGCGATGAGTGGTTGACTCAGGTCAGGCACTACATTGACGAGAACTTCCGTTTTCTGCAGGACTACCTGGGGACATATCATCCGCTGGCCCGTTTTATCATTCCGGAAGGGACTTATCTTGCCTGGATTGATATCTCTCGTCTGGTAGATGACAGTAATCAGGAAGAAGTAACCCTCTTTTTTGCCAGACATGCGGGTGTATTGCTTGAAGGGGGGCAAATGTTTGTCAGTAACGGCGACGGGCACATCCGCCTTAATCTGGCTTGTCCACGCGCTATGCTTGCTGAGGGGCTCAACCGTATAAGCAAGGAATTGAGTGCGAGTTCTGGCGATGCTACCTGAACGATGACCGCAGCGATGCTGCCTGGAGAACAAAATGACGAAACACTATGACTATATCGCGATTGGTGGTGGTAGCGGTGGTATCGCCTCAATCAACCGTGCGGCGATGTATGGGCAGAAATGCGCTTTGATAGAAGCGCGGGAGTTGGGCGGGACTTGCGTCAATGTGGGGTGTGTACCGAAAAAAATAATGTGGCACGCTGCGCAAATCGCAGAGGCCATTCATCTTTATGGCCCAGACTATGGCTTCGATACCACATTAAACCGCCTCGACTGGACTAACTTGCTAAAAAACCGCAGTGCCTATATCGATCGTATTCATACTTCATACGAAAATGTGTTAGGTAAAAACAAGGTAGATGTCATCAAAGGTTTTGCCCGGTTTGTGGACGGACATACGGTGGAGGTCAACGGGGAAACGATTACCGCTGACCATATATTGATAGCCACCGGTGGTCGCCCTAGCCATCCCTCTATTCCGGGGGCGGAATACGGAATTGATTCAGATGGTTTTTTTGCGCTTGAGGCGCTACCGGAGCGCACTGCAGTTGTTGGTGCAGGCTACATTGCTGTTGAACTGGCAGGTGTTCTCAATGCATTGGGGTCAAAAACCCATTTGTTCGTACGTAAGCATGCGCCTTTGCGCAGTTTTGACCCGTTGCTCACAGAAACACTGGTTGAAGTCATGAACGTCGAAGGCCCAACGTTGCACACCCAAGCGATCCCCACTGCAGTGGTCAAAAACCAGGACGGCAGCCTGACACTGAAGCTGGAAGATGGTCGTGAACAAACGGTTGACTGTTTGATCTGGGCGATTGGCCGTGAGCCAGCCAATGACAAGTTGAACGTTGAGATGGCGGGTGTTGAACTCGATGAAAAAGGGTACGTCAAAGTTGATAAATATCAGAATACCAACGTGCCGGGTGTTTACGCGGTGGGTGATAATACCGGTGCGGTTGAGTTAACACCGGCAGCTGTTGCTGCGGGCCGTCGCCTTTCAGAACGCTTGTTTAACAACAAGCCGGATGAGTATCTGGATTACAACAATATCCCCACAGTCGTCTTTAGCCACCCAACAATAGGTACCGTTGGCCTGACTGAACCCCAGGCGCGTGAGGAATATGGTGATGATCAGGTGAAAGTTTATCAGTCATCTTTTACCGCCATGTACACCGGCGTGACGCGTCATCGCCAGCCATCCCGCATGAAGCTGGTATGTGTGGGGTTGGAAGAGAAAATCGTCGGTATCCACGGTATCGGTTTAGGCATGGATGAAATACTGCAAGGCTTTGCTGTTGCGCTGAAAATGGGAGCAACGAAGAGAGACTTCGACAATACCGTGGCAATTCACCCAACTGCGGCAGAAGAATTTGTCACGATGAGATAAGGGTGAGTAGTGCCATTTAGCACGTGACGGGAGGGCCGGAGGTTTGTTAAACAACGGCCCGTAATGAGTACGTATTATATTGAGATAAGAATGAACAAATACATCCTCGCGTTATCTGCTGCACTTATCGGCTCGCAGGTTCAGGCAGCAACGCCCGCAGCGCTTCCCGCACCGGTCAAGCAGTTGGAAAAACAAGGTATAGAAATAATCAAACCCTTCACGGCTCCAGGCGGGGTCCAGGGCTGGTTGGGAAAATATCAGGGAACGGGGGTGACAATTTATCTGACCCCCGATAAAAAACATGCCATATCAGGTTATATGTACGATGAGAATGGAAGTAACCTCAGCGAACAGGTCATAAAAGAGGAGATTTACATCCCTGCTGGCCGCGAGATGTGGAAAACACTGTCCAAAGCTGCCGGTATCACGGAAGGCAGTAATAATGCAAATTGCCAGATTGTCGTGTTTGCCGATCCCTTCTGTCCTTACTGTACAAAATTCAGACAGGACGTGCAGCCCTATATTAAGGACAATAAAATCGCTTTGAAAACGCAGTTAGTGGGTGTCATGCAGCCCGACAGTGGCCGTTACGCGGCTGCGATATTGTCTTCTGAAAACCCCGCGAAGGTCTGGCAGGATTTCGAGTTGTCGGGTGGCAAAAACAAGCCTGCACTTTTGGAGAAAACGCCGCAGCCGATTTTCTCGCAGATCCAATACAACCAGAAATTGATGGAAGATGTGGGGGCAAGCGGTACGCCAGCAATTTATTATCTTAACCACGCCAACATGCTTCAACAGATCGTCGGTCTGCCGGACCAGGAACAGATGGCCAATCTTATAGCGTGTAAATAGTTTCTGAGTCACTGGCTGCGAAATGGGTAAATTCACACATGGATGTGGGGATTTTATGAGTACACCCCTTAAAATCCTATTTTTATCTTGTGCTTATGTGGCTATCAGATCTTTTCGCTATGTGTTTTGTACTGCTTTAGAATGGCGCAGCGCAAAGTGAACGGATTGAAATGTAAATCAGCTACCCTAACTAACGAAACCCGATGCAACCTGGAGAAAAGACATGAACAGAGCTCAATTGTTTTCTTATCTTTTTTTAACGGGATTTTCCGTTATAGCGTTTGCCTGTCAGGGAGGTGAAGGCGGGAAAGGCGGAACTGGAGGAAAAGGGGGATCCGTGGTAATCGTTAATCAAAACGGTGGGGCTGGTCTTAATGGAAAAAACGGAAAATCTGGGATGAATGGTTGTCCCGGTGGAACTCAGGCCGCACCCGATGGGCATTTTTATCTGCGAGGAACACATGAGCAATGTAACCCGTTTCACGCCAAAAAACAGAAATCACAGGCCACAGCGTCACTGATTGAGAGCACATAATGTAAAGCCTTGCCACCGTCTAAAAAACTCTGGTCTCTTCACCCATTATCATCAGATGTGTCAGCTATCACACCGCCAAAAGATAAGACTCATTTGCTCATGTCAAAAGAGCAGGTAAAAGTGTACTCTTATGAGTAAATTGCAGGGGTAACAGTTTAACTCAGCTGATATTGTCTTTGGATGAAGATGGAATGCTCTATGCCTAAACGTATAAAAAACAGCCGCTGGTCAGGTTACGATCCCCGCTATATCTATTCTCTCGTCGTCCGACGTTACTTTGTTGAGATGAAGACCAAAACTGAGATTGCTGAAGAACTCGAGATTTCGAGATTTAAAGCGGCGCGTCTTATCGATGAGGCAATAAAGGAAGAGTATGTGAAGTTTCTCTTTCCAAAGCAGCAACTGCTTGACGAAGAGATCGCACTTAATCTCTGCGGAAAGTATGGTCTGCAGAAGGCAATCGTGCTTTCCGTGTCAGAATCCTGGTCCAATCAGGAAGAACTGAATGAGAAGCTGGGGGGTATCACTGCAAGTTATCTCAACAATAATCTCGCTGAGGGAATGAAGGTTGGTATTGCCTGGGGACGCGTTTTATCCAGCACAGTGAGTCAACTCACCAGCTTGCCGGCATTAGATGTTGTTCAGCTATCTGGCGTTCATCCGGGCATTGAATTTAGCCAGGGCCCGATCGACCTTATCCACAGACTGTCGACTATCTCTCAGGGCAAGGCACATCCTATGTATGTGCCGATGTGGGTGGATGATGAAAGCCTGGCCCAAAAACTGGCCAGTGATCCGGCTGTGGTGGATACCCAACAATATTATTCTCAGCTGGATGTTGTCATCACCGGTATTGGCGCCTGGAAAACGGGCTCATCCAGTTTGTGTGATATTTTTCCCGAGTCGTGGCAAAAAAATCTGTTTGAGAAAGATATCGCTGCGGATGTCTGCATTACTCTCGTTAACAGTAAAGGCGAGATCCTTGATAGCCCGATGAGCCGTCTTGGGTTTGGTATTTCAACCGAACAATTGCGTAACACGAAAACCGTGATTGGTGTGGCGGGGGGAGAACAGAAGTATGAAGGCATCGTCGCTTCACTGAAGTCAGGCCTTTTAGATGTGTTAATCACTGACTTCGATACTGCGGTGAAGCTTGTCAATTCCTGATTGAAATAGATCCCGGAACATCAGCAACAGGGGCGTAGCCCGCGCCCTTGATCACCTTCCTCTCAGGCATGCATTAGGCACTGCTATCAGTCATTCTGTAAACCCTCATGACTTAGATCAGAGCATGGCCAAATCCTCTGACATAGGTCAGTCCGCATATATAAACCTTCAAAAAATCCATCATCCCTTTGATTTATAATAAAAATTTACTTCCCCTCTCCGGTTGACTTGATTGATCTAAACGATGAATTACTCGATATTGCTCATATGAGCAATTATTTGCGTGCACTTATGCATTTATTTTGTGATCAGCTTATAACTTTTGCATGTTTTCTGTTTGCGCGGAAAATTGGCATGCTATAACTGCTCATGTGATCGATTATATTTGCTCTAATGAGCAAAAAGGCGAGGTGAAAAGGTGAGTACAGTCACTATTAATGTTGCAGATGGTGCAGCATTCAAAAATTACGATGAGGTGCTGCAGCACATCCATGAAAAGCTGTATTCAGAAGGGATAGTGAAAAAGACCTATCTGGCAGCACTGCGCGAACGCGAAGCCATGTATCCAACAGGTATTTTGCTTGATGGTTATTCTGTGGCGATCCCACATTGCGACAGCAACCAGGCCAACAGCCCGTCGATTTATATTATTCGCTTACCTGAACCGGTTCAGGTTGATCAGGCTGATGGCGACGATAAATTGTGGGTCAAACTCATTATCAATTTGGTCGTTACCGATCCGGCTAATCAGCTGCAACTGCTGAAGGCCCTTTTTAGTAATCTTCAAATGGAAGACTTTTATCAAAATTTACTTGAGCTTCCTTCCGAGAAAGCGCAGGCACTTTTTATTTCCACCGTCATGCAATAAGAGTTTAGGAGCATAATGATGATTAATATCCTCGTAGCCTGCGGGAGCGGTGTCGCAACGTCAACTATCGCTGCTGATGAAGTGAAATCCGTGTGTACAGAATATGGCATTACTCAGTTCAAAATAAATAAATGCAGCATGTCAGAACTTCCTTCTGAATTACAGAGTGCTGATGTGATTTTAACCACGAATAACTACAAAGGTGATATCGGAAAACCGCATATGAGTGTGGCCGGGTTTATCACCGGGATTAATGAAGCTGTGTTACGAAAAAAACTAGGGGATTTATTAACAGAGCTGGCTAAAAACTAATAAGAAAACACAGGGGATGACAAGATGGACATGTTAAAAAACATAATGCTAACGATAACAAGCATGGGGGCAACGGCAATCCTACCACTTGTCATCTTCATTTTGGGTTTGGTTTTCCGCATGAAAGTCGGTGCTGCCATTAAGTCTGGTATCACCGTGGGTATCGGTTTTATTGGTTTAGGTTTGGTTGTTAATCTGTTGAGTACATCCCTGCAGCCGGCAATTGCCTACTATTCAAAACTGGGAAGCGGATTCACTGTGGCTGATATCGGATGGCCTGCGGTGGGCGCGGCTGCATGGGTGGCACCCTTTGCCGCTTTAGTTGTTCCAGTGGGTATTATTCTTAATTTGCTACTTGTTCGTCTTAAATTAACCAAAACGCTGAACGTTGATATCTGGAATTATATGCACTTCCTGGTTCCCGGCGCGCTGGCCTATTTCGTGTTTGACAGCTTCTTTATCGGTTTTGGCGTGGCAGTCGCACTTAGCGTTATCGCTCTGTTTATTGGCGATTTAATTGCTCCCCGTTGGCAGAAATATTATGGCCTGGAAGGGACGACCTGTACCACCATGATCCATATAGGCTGGACATTACCTTTTGCACTGCTGGTCAATAAAATTATCGACCTGATCCCCGGCCTGAACAAGCTCGACGTTGATTTGGAGAGCGTACAGAAACGTCTGGGTGTGTTTGGTGAACCCGCTATCATCGGTGTCATTGTAGGTTGTCTGCTTGGACTGCTGACGAAACAGCCTGTGACCACTATTGTCCCGATGGCAATGGGGGTGGCTGCGGTAATGGTGCTCCTGCCTAAAGTGGTGGGTGTCCTGATGGAAGGACTGTCTCCAATTGGGAAAAGTGCCAAAGAGATTATGCAAAAGCAGATGGGTAAAGACGCCGAACTGAACATCGGTATGGACTGTGCCCTGGCACTGGGCGACCCAGCGACCGTCACCGTCACCGTTATCACCATTCCGTTGACCATGCTTTGCGCACTGATTTTACCGGGGATCATGATTTTCCCCATCGGCGTTCTGATGTCAATCATCTATATGACAACCATGACCGTAATGGCCAGCAACGGAAACGTCATCCGCTCAATTATTTCAACCTTACTGTTCAGTATTGTCGTGATGTATTTAGGAGGGTATGTGGCTCCGGGTGCAACCCAATTCCTGCATGGCGCAGGTGTCGGCTTGCAGGGGCAGGGTACTGACTTTGTACTGACTGGCCCGTGGGAAGTATTGACGTATTGGTTGAGCACTGTATTCCATTGATTTTAAAAATGAGGTTTGCTTACCATGGCACAGATTTTACCATCAATTTTTGGCGCGAATATCTTAAGTCTGCAAGATGAACTCAGTTTTTTAGAAGAAGAGAACACTGAAATATTGCATGTTGATTTAATGGATGGAACCTTCGTAAATAATATTGCCTTTGGGCCGAATCAAATTTCTGCAATGAAAAAAGCCAGCAAAATGACTTTCGACGTACACATGATGCTGGCTAATCCTGAAAGACATATTGATGATGTTATTAATACCGGCGCAGAAATGATCTCAGTGCATTATGAATCAACGCCGCATGTGCATTTTATTTTACAGAAAATAAAAAAGGCCGGGCGAAAAGCCGGTGTGGTCATCAATCCGGGTACGCCTGAAAGTGTTCTGGAATATTTGTTGGACGATATTGATTACATCCTGATTATGACCATTAACCCGGGGCAACCCGGGCAGACTTTCATCGAGAAAAGCCTCGAGAAAATTAAGAAAACCAGAGAAATGATTGCTGGCCGGCACATTCAAATTGAAGTCGACGGTGGCGTTAATCTGGAAATAGCGAAAAAAGTACAGGAGGCGGGTGCTGATTTAATTGTTGTCGGTGGCGCATTATTTAATGACAACCCTAAAGCAAGCTATCAGGCATTAAAGTCTGTCATGCATTAAGTATCCAACATACATTCACGCGCTCTTAATTGAGCGCGTAATCATTATGTAGACCGCAGACGTGGGGGATTCCTCTCACGTTAAGTACAAAGATTCAGGAGAACAACCGATGAGTCATTTTGAAGGTAAAGTTGCGCTAATTACCGGTGGTGCGCATGGGATTGGTAAAGGAATTGCAAAACAATTCGCCGAACGCGGTGCGCATACCGTCATTGTCGATTATAACGAGGCTAATGGCATCAAAACTGCGGAAGAACTGACCTTTGGCAATGTTAAATCGCTCTTTGTCAAAACGGACGTCTCTGATCCGCAGGCACTGGCTGAAGTGCGCAGAAAAGTTATCGAAACTTATGGCCGTATCGACATTCTGGTTTTGAACGCAGGTGTCGCTTTTGCCAATAAAGTCAAAGACATTACTTTCGAAGAGTGGAACAAAACACTCTCAATCAACCTGACGGGTTTATTCAATACGGTCAAAGCATTTTACGATGACTTCTTAACTAACCAGGGTTCAATCGTTTACATCTCCTCCGGTTCTGCGCTGTCAGGTACCGGCGGGGGGGTGAGCTATCCAGCCAGTAAAGCGGGGGGGGAAGGCCTTATTCGTGGTCTGGCAAAGGAGTTGGGTCCAAAAGGTGTTAACGTCAACGCTATCGCGCCGCGTCTTATCGACACCGGCGAAATGATGCGTGTTAATTACCCGACGCAGGCAGATTTAGACGCAGTACTGGAGAAAATTCCGGTCCGTCGTCTGGGCACAATCGATGATGTCGCAAACCTGGCCATCTTCCTTGCTGATAAGTCAAATTCTTACATCCAGGGACAGACGATCCTCATGGATGGTGGCCGTACAATTGCCTGACCGGAGGAAAAGAAAATGGGTGTTCAAGAAAATACTGTCAGTATTCTCAGGGAACTAGAACAAAACGCGCTCAATATCGACAATGATCAGGCACAGCATTTTATCGGGAAGATCCGTAATGCGAAGCATATTTTCCTGCAAGGTGCAGGGCGCAGCGGTATTGCCATCCGCGCGTTCGCTAACCGTTTATTGCATTTAGGCTTTTCGGTCAGCGTAGTCGGGGAAATTTCATCACCTCATACGAAAGCGGGTGATTTGTTAATTATTGGTTCAGGCAGTGGCGAAACAGGCAGTCTCAAGAGCCTTGCGCAGAAAGCCGTTGAGTGTGGTGTCGACGTGGCGCTGGTCACCATGAAGAAAGACTCTGCGATTGGCCAGTTGGCCAACTGCGTGCTGGTATTACCGGGAACGGTCAAAACTGAAAACGATCGCACTCCGGGCCAGTTTTCGCAGCCAATGGGTTCCTCTTTCGAGCAACTCTGCTTTATCACCTACGATGCCATCGTGCTGGAACTCATGGACCAACTGCGTGAAACCAGTGAAACCATGTTTAAACGACACGCTGATTTTGAGTAATGACAATGAGCGCTTCGCTGGAAGCGCTCATTCGCTTATAACATCGCATCATTAAAAAGTGAGCAAATTACCCAAGTTATCGCGTTTGGTATCATTAGGATCAGTCGTGAGATAAATCCCATCAATAACATGAACCATTGCCCCATAAACCCACTTGTCATTCACGTAGGTAATTGTTTGAAAGCTTGTCTTACCGGCATTTATCAACTCAGCGACAAACTGACGCGAGTTAATTGATACGTCCTTCTCCCCATTACCGGCTTTGATGATTTTAACGTACTGAATGTGTTGCCCTGCATTGTCTCTGCGTATACTCGAGATGTAAAAGTCTGCCATTTCTCTTGCCCCTTCTGCGCTATGCCGTATAGCCACTTTGCACAACTTAATATCTGCCCTGTTGCAAATATGCCAATGACAGATTGCACAATTTTTCCACTCATTTTGCGCCAGCGCTCAGAGCCTGTATGCGGGGTAACTCACTTGATGCAATTTGTTTGGGTCTTCTGCAGGAGGGCAACTATAACGTTAATCAAATGCTGAAACAAAAACGGCCAGCTTAGCTGGCCGTTGGATGCGTTCTGTTCGGAATGAGTGCCCTAAGCCTGGGCTTCAGCATGCTCCCATGCGGCTTTGCGAAGATCTGCGGGTTTAAGGTCGCGTGCAGGAATGATCACACCATCGCATTTACCCTGTCGGAACACCGTAATGGTATCTGCCACGTCCAGCAATTCCTCTTCCTCACTCGATACCACGATGACGCAGCAGCCTTTATCTGCCAACTGATGGATGATGCGATAAATATCCGCTTTTGCCCCAATGTCGACGCCTTTGGTCGGCTCATCCAGCAATACCAGATTGGCGTTTTGCGCAATGACCCTGGCGAGCAGAACTTTTTGCTGATTGCCTCCGGAAAGCGATTTAATCGGTCCGCTCAGCGTTCCCAGCGTATTCATCTTGCTCAGCAACTCAGCGGCGGCCTGCCGCGCAGCGCTGTGACTGACAAATCCGCCAGAACGGAATTTTTTCAGAACCGGCAGCATGGCGTTGGCATAGCTCGACATCTGAGGAATGAAGCCATCTTTTTTACGTTCTTCTGTCAGGTAAGCAATCCCCTTATCAATGGCTTTTGCCGGTGAAGAAGGATGGTATTCTTTGTGACCCAGCCGGATGTCACCACCGGTAACGGTTTCCAACCCAAACAGCGTCTGGCACAAGCGCGTTCGGCCTGCACCAGCCAGCCCGTATATACCCAAAATTTCCCCGCGATATGCCTCAAGGTTGATGCCTTTCAGGCGATCAGTCTGCAGGTTTGTGACCGAGAGCCAGGGTTTGCCCATCGCGCCGCGGATCAGACTACGGCTGTTAGACGGCGCCTGATAAGCATTTGCATCGCCCACAATAGCGTCAATGATGGCGCTTTTGCTCAGCGTCTTTTTGCCTTCGTTATAAATCACTCGGCCGCCGCACATTACGGTTGCTTCATCACAAACACCCAACACTTCGTCTAATTTATGAGAGACCAGTACTACGCCAATCTGCTTTTCGCGTGCGATACGTTGTACTGCCTGTAGCAGTTCTTCTGCCTGCGCACCTTCCAGCGCGGTCGTCGGTTCATCGAGGAAAAGAAAACGGGCGTCGCGATCAAGGTTAGAAACCACTTCCAGCATCTGCTTTTCAGGATGTGACAGATTTTTGATCAGCGCGGTAGCGCTGAAACTCAGATGGTAATCATTTAGTACTTTCTCGGTATGCGCGATCATACTTGCATCATCTATAAAGCCACTGCCTTTACGACATTCACGTCCGAGAAAAAGGTTTTGCCAGACGCTCATGCCGGGAATGAGACGGAGTTCCTGATACACACAAGCAATACCTTTGTTGAGTGCATCCCGTGGCGAAGCAAGGTGCACCGGCGTTTCGCCGATCATCAGCTCTCCACTATCCTGCGTGTTAACGCCCGCCAGGATTTTCAGTAGCGTTGATTTACCCGCTCCATTATGGCCAAAGAGGCCGTGGATCTCGCCAGGCTTTACGCTGAAATCCACACCGTGGAGAACCTGCACACCCGAAAAACCGATTTTGACCTGCTTCGCCACATAATTCATCATTCTTCGCCTTTCACTTAAGTCAGTATGCTGAACCCATTACCGATGCTGCGTTGTCTTTGGTGACCAGCAGCGGTGGGTTGTTGATCATGGCTGGAACCTGTTCACCGTTCAGACTCTTCCTGGCATTTTCAACCAGCAACTGAGCCAGTTTAACCGGCTCCTGAATCGCACCGGCTTTCAATATGCTGTTGTTCTGAACGGCTTTGACGCCTTCTTTATCCACAAACGCATACAGCTTCACTTTGTCACTGACCCCCAGTTGCTGGATTGCCGCCAGTGACCCGAGCGCGGAAGGTTCGGTGTCTGAGTACACGACGTTAATTTCTGGCCTGCCCTGCAGCATTTCAGTGGTGACTTTCAGGGAGGTTGTTTCTTCTACTTTGCCATTGACCAGCGCGACGAACTTAATGTTTTTGTTGGATGCCACGGCTTCCTTGAAGCCTTCATCACGTGCATTTGCGGCAATGGATGTTGGTTCTCCCACGATACCCACTGTTGCAGTGCCATTTTCACCAATGTCTTTCAACAGCTGCTGGCCAATGAGCTTGCCGCCTTCACGCTGATCGGTCTGAACACCTTGAACCAGCGTGACGTTTTGCTGCTTCATCCCCTCGGTATCCGGAAGGATGTTGATGGCAAACGCCGGAATTTTTGCCTGATTAAGCTGGTTTATGATCGACACGCACGGGCCTGAGGAGACGCAGTTCACTGCGACCGCATCCACCTTCTGTTCAATGAAGTTCTGCACCTGCGAAAGTTGCTTGGCGTCGTCATTATCAGCAATCGAAATTTTTACGTTCAAGCCCTGTGCCGCTGCATTGTCTTCAAAGCTTTTTTTCATGGCAACGTAATAAGGGTTGGTGAGGTTCGGCAGCGTAACGCCCAATGTTTTTTTGCCGGCACCCACGGTGCTTTCAGTATCCTCACGGTTACAGCCGGCGAGCATGCAGGACAGTGCGACTATCGCTGCACCTGCGGTGATTGTGGTACGGAGTTTCATGTTTATCTCCTGGATATATGTAGGTCAGGGTTTAAGAAGCGTTATTGTTGTGTTTTGCGTGACTTCCTGACTTTGAGCCAGGGGATCACGATTTTTTTCGAGGTACGTAAGGTATCGAAAGTGACGCCGAACAGGATGATCAGGCCGATGACCAGCGGCTGCCAGTAGGCACTGACGTTCAGCACGTTCATCAGATTCGATATTGAGGCAATAAGCATGGCGCCAATCATCGCGCCGATAAGGCTGCCAGTGCCGCCAAACAGACTGACGCCACCTACCACCGCACCCGCTATTGAGAAGAACAGTTCGTCACCACGGCCCGCCGTCGGATAGCCTGTCATCAGACGCGATCCATAAATCAGGCCGCCGCATGCCGCACAAAGCCCGGAAATTGCATACACCAACAGGGTGATGCGTGGAATGCTGATCCCCGATAAGCGTGCAGCATCTGCGTTACCGCCTACCGCATAGATGTGAGTCCCGGTGATGGTGCGGCGCAGGAAGATGACACCAATAACAATGGCCAGCAGCAGCGCTATGACAGGGAACGGAATACCCAGCGGTTTTGACTGACCGATGAGGCTGTAACCAATTTGCGTCACGCGTATCGATTCGGCGCCGGTGATAATTTGTGGTATGGATGCCGCAACGCCCATCATCGCAAAAGTGACAATGAATGGCGGCACGCCGGTGCGTTCGATTATCAGACCATTTACCAGCCCACTCAGCGCACCCACCGCCAACACGATGGGTACGGCAAGCTGCCACGGAATGCCAAATTTCTCCATCAGCAACGCCGCAACCACGCAGGTCATCGCCACGATGGAGCCGCAGGAAAGGTCGATACCCCCGGTCAGCAGGACAAAGGATTGTCCCAGGCAAAGGAAGCCGATGACCGCGCCGTTCAGAAGCAACACCATCATGTTCGAAACAGTCAGGAAGTTAGGCGTGGCGATAAACCCGCCCAGCATGACCAGTAAGAAAACCACGGCGATACCCGCTTCTGCAGGGACTTTGAGCGGCTGCTTAGGCGGTTTGATTTTTGCAGGGGTAGTTATTGAACTCATTGCAGCTCTCCTGATAATGCATTGGCATAGGTAACGTAAGCGTCCAGGACATGGCGCGCATCTTGTTGTGGCCCGGCCACTTTCTCGAGCGGCACACTCCAGCGATCGGCCATTTCAATATTTGTGCATCCCAGCACGGCAGCAGCAGCCTGAATGGCTGCACCCGCGGCTGCCGTTTCACCCACCGGAGAAATCCAAACGGGCTTGCCCGTCAGGTCAGCCAGAATCTGACGATAGGCTCGTGACTTTGCGCCGCCGCCGGTGACAACAATGCGACCGTCGTCAGTGAAGCCATGTTGTTTCAGTACCAGACCGCCCGCCAGAAGGCCGCACAGTACGCCTTCCACGGTGGCGCGAGCCATATCCTGCATCGTTGTGGTGGTACGTAATCCGCGCATGTGTCCCGTGGCGTCAGGAAGGTTGGGGGTGCGCTCGCCGTCCAGCCACGGAACAAGCTGAAGACCGTTGGCGCCGGGTGGCGAACTCAGCGCGAGCTCGTCGAATTCGTCAGGGGTAACGCGCAGCATTTTGCGAAATGTATCGGTGACTTTGGCGGAGTTCAGTGTAGTAATCATGGGGATAAAGCGATCGGCCGCATCGGCATAACCGTTGATGGTGCCGGTGCTGTCGGTAATCCCTTTCCTGGTGATGCCATATAACGTACCGCTGGTCCCGATAGAGATACCGGTATCACCGGTTTTCAGGTTCATACCCAGTGCGGCAGACATGTTATCGCCGGTCCCGACACCCACGATTGCACCCGCCAGTTCCTCCAGCTCAGGCATCAACTTCACCACGCCTGCAGGTTGATGCGACGGGATGATAGTGGGCCAGCGGGAAATCCAGTCAATTTGACTGTTAACCACCGCTGCCAGCTGTGGTTCCCAGCTATTGGTGAAGGGGTTGAAGTAACCCGTACCGGATGCCCCGCCGCGCTCGCACACAAAGCTACCGCTCAGACGGTAAACCAGATAATCAAACGGCAGCATGATGCGGTGGGCTTTTTCCAGCAGCCCCGGATAATTTTGTTCTGTCCAGGCCAGTTTAGAAATGGTCATTGCTGGCCCCGGAACGGAGCCCGTCAGGCGTGCCCATTCTTCCGGAGCAATCTTCTCGCACAATTCACGCGCTTGCGGTGCAGACTCCGTGTCATTCCACAGCTTCGCAGGACGCAGCGGGCGATCGTGATTATCAAGCATGACGAGGCCGTGCCCCTGGCCACCGACAGCCAGACCTGCAATACGTGGCCACCATTGTTTTAATTCAGTGAGCGCGGAGACTAATGCATCCCACCAGGCTTGCGGATCCTGCTCGCTACACGGCGGTGTGGTCGGTGGATGCAACTTACGAGCCTGTGCGATCACCTTGCCATTTTCAAGACTACGCAGCATGACGGTACAAGACTGGGTGGAGGAATCTATACCCGCAACAAGGTCCTGTTTCATTGAACTACCTCTGAACTATCGTTAAGAAATGACAGAGCTGAAAGCGATAACTGAATGACAAGCAAACTGGGTTATGGTTTTAGATACTCAGTTTTTTGCTCATATGATCAGTTTTGTTTGCTCGTTTGTAAGATATAAACAATACCCACCGTAATAAATTCGTCAATTGTCGTGTTAAGGGAACGTTACGTAGCTCTCACTTTTAGTTTCACCTGGCAGCTCTGATGGTATGTTCGTTTGAACAGTGAAATAACCTTGATTTTTTGCGGTCTGGTAGAAATTAGCTCTGAGCTTGATCTTCTGTATGGAGTTTAAGATTGTTTATTTTGGCAAGGGCAGTTATTTGAAGGGGTTTTATTTGCAAATAATCAAGTGAGATGAACGTGCTGGGGATGTGATACAGAAAGCTCATAATAAATGGTCTCAATGTTTAAGAGACGGTTAATAAAAGCAATTTCCCGCATACATTGGCAGTATGCCATGGTTTATCCGAAATCAAACGGCACTATGATAATAACCTCAGGGGGATTGTTGAGTTAAATGAACTTTTCGCCTCAACCAGATCTTGTTTCCACATTTCTGATGTTACCGAGATATCCTGCGGCAAAAAATGCGTGGTGAGAATGCCTATCTGGCTATGAGAAATGACTGTGGACCGATCATTTCTATGGCTGTTTATGCAAATTAAAACAGGGTCCATTAGCTGAACCCTTTTTCAAAATTACCAATTAGTCACATCCTAAGGTTCATACCATCTGCTACTGGCGGCCCCTGACATAGGGTGGCACGAATTCCTCTCTGCATCTGTCCAAATAATCTGACCACCATTGCATCATCGCTTTACGGGCATCGAGATATTCTGCTTTATGGATGTAAGCCGCTCGAACGCTGTTACGCTCCTGGTGACTCATCTGCCGTTCAACCGCATCCTGCGCCCATAGGCCAGACTCCATCAGGGCACTACATGCCATTGCCCGAAATCCGTGGCCGCAGATTTCATCTTTTGTGTCATAGCCCATCAGGCGTAGCGCCTTATTGACCGTGTTTTCGCACATCGGTTTATACGGATTATGATCGCCGGGGAATATAAGTTCCTGATGTCCGGATATTTCCCGTATCTGTTTCAGAATAGCAATAGACTGACAGGAGAGTGGAACGATATGTGGAGTACGCATTTTTGCACCACGGCCAGAGTAGCGGACGCCGGGGATGGACTCGCGAGTGGCAGGAATGGTCCAGATTCTATTTTTGAAATCGATCTCAAACCAACGGGCGAAACGCAGTTCGCTGGAACGGATGAATAGGTGAAGGGTGAGTGAGACAGCCAGGCGGGTTAACTCTCGTCCTTGCTTGTAGTCCTCAATGCGAGTCAACAGTTCCGGTAGTCGCTCCAACTGAAGGGCGGGGTAATGACGTTTAACTGGCGGGGCGATGATACCCTCCAGATTTGCCGCGGGATTGTGCTCTATCAACTCCTGATGCACAGCATGACGCATGATGTTGCACATATGCTGCCGGGTACGTGCTGCGACTTCCAGCAGACCTTTTTTCTCAATGCTTTTCAGCAGGTCGATAAAGTGACGAGGTTTCAGTTCAGCTACCGGCAAGTGTCCA
>OKHN01000013.1_pt1 | contig 160453 bp, 166 predicted proteins | sample 1612511 | NCBI WGS metagenome assembly OKHN01 (sample SAMN04436800, study PRJEB24849) | human gut metagenome | biome: human gut; feature: NICU; material: stool | host: Homo sapiens | place: USA: Saint Louis, MO | collected 2011-04-20
CCTTAATCATCGTCTCGGTAATACCGATATCATTCAGGTCAATCTCAAGGCGGAATGTCCCGGCGGGGTCGGCCACGTCCCACCACTCCTGAAGCGTCATGCTGTAGCCGAGGTTTTCAATGACCCGGCGAACCGCCGCCACCGTCCCTTTGCGTTGGTGGATCCAGAATGCATCGCTGACCGCCTGGCGCTTTTCCCTTTCAGACCAGGTTTCCTCCCAACGGTCGACGGAAAACGCCCACGCCAGATACGGCAGGAATTTCACCGGGCATTTCCATGGGTTCCAGAGATCACGCAACGGCACGCTTAAATCACTGATACCTGAACAGGCCTGCGCCAGCCTACGCTCCAGCGAGGACGATCCCGGCGGTAACAGGCTATTCATCAGAGCCACCAATTTCTGCTTTAAAATCGGTGCAATAGGACGCCTGCGTTTTATCTATCACCATGTCAGCCAGGGGCTGCATCAGCTCAACGCGCTGCACGCCCTGAACATGCAGAGCGGCATAAATCGCAGACAGCCGCACATCACGCCCCAGGCGACGCTGCTCATTGATGTATGCTGTGCCCTGCTCTTTCGCGGCAGCGAGGATGGGTTCCTTTGCCGGGCCGGGATAGACATACAGAACCGCGTCGATTTCATAGCGGACAATCTCAGCAGAGCGGACGCTCACCCGGTCCGCTACAGGCCGCACGGCCTCATCATTCAGTGCAACACCAACTACCTGCAGCAAGTCATCCGGCGCAGTGCCATCACCGTCGCGGGCCAGAATCGTCACCACGACTTCCGCCGGTGCCGGGCTGAATGCTGATGCATCTGCCACACGGCCATCGGCGCTCAGCGCGTGATATTCATACGCACCGACGGGACCGGCAACGCTCATCCCCTCAAAGGCCGCCGGGATGCGCTGGCGATAATCCGCGTCCGATTCCATTTCCGCCTCAGTCGGTGGCGTGGTGGTATCGTCTGCGGTGGTGATCACCCGCCGCTGCACGTTATTGTTAGCACCTAAATTGTCCAGGTCATCCCCGCCGGAATAGGCCACCATCACGGCTTTCGCCGCCTCGTTAATCCGCTGTCGCAGCAGCAACTCCCGGTACACATTTTCCTGCAGCATTTTCACCACAGGCTCAGACTCAAGCGTTAAGGTACGGGCCACGGCTTCCTGTTCTTCTGCCGGAAATAATGCGACAAATTCAGCCTTGCGTTCAGACAGCAGGGTTTCAAAATCCGGCACATCCACGATTTGCGGTGGCGGCAGCTGGGAAAGGTCAATAACGGCCATTACTTGCTCCTGTCGATACAGAAAGAGATACCGGCACGCCGTCGTTACGCTGGCCCGCCAGCTCAATCACCATTGCGCCATCCATACTGCTGCTGTTAATCGTGATGGTGTCGAGCTGCAGCCGAGGCTCCCAGCGCTGTAATGCGACGTACACCGCAGACATGATCTGCAGACGCAGCGCCGGGTTTTGCGGCTGGTCAATCAGCGCGGACAGCAGGGAGCCATATTCCCGGCGGGCAAGGCGGCTACCCTGCGGCGTCAGCAAAATGTCACGCACGGACTGGCGCAGGTGATCCGTTTCCGTAATGGTCTTGCCGGTATCGCGGTTCATCCCGATATAGAGCGTCAAAATGGGTCCCCCGTGGTTCCGCCGCTGTCGCCAGGGTGTTTATGCTTATCAGCAACGACGCCGTTTGACGTCATCGCTCCGCCGCCGTGAGTCACATCGCCATTCAGGATCACATTGCTGTTAATACGGGTCGTATCAGCCTCGATCACAAACTCCCCTGTTTTGCAGGAAACCAGCTGTGACGACTCAATCAGCACGGCTTTAACGCCCCGGATAATCCAGCGCCCGGTGGCGGGGTCGTATTCGAACCAGCCGCCATCCTCGTATTCGGTCACGTCCGCGCTTTCAGAATCTGACGGCGGCGGGCAGGCGTTGGAGTAAATAGCCGGAAGCGCAAAAGCCGTCTCCAGATTTCCGCCCAGACTGAACAGCACAACCTGCTCACCCGGCGACGGACACCACCACGTGCGCGACTTCCCGGCGCGGTAGGTCAGCCAGTTAATCCAGTTGGTTTCGAGGTCGCCTGTTTTCACCCGGCACAGCCAGCCGTCCCGGTCCACTTCGGTCACAATGCCGGTGCGGATCAGATTGGTGATAAGGCGCATGATTTCGGTTAGTTGCGCGTTCATGTCAAAAAAATTGACACACAATCGTCTGAACAAAAACTGCGGGCGATTGTATCGATTCCCAAACAATTCGCTTCAGAAACAACCTAATGAGTAGTAGAGTGTTTTAAACTCATAATAAGTGTAAACATAAAATAATTAACAGGTACTTCACAATGCATGTAAAAAAAGTAGAGCTTAAAAAATTCAAAAAATACAAAGATGCATCCATATCATTAAATAATGAGTTAAGTTTATTAGTTGGCGGCAATAATTCTGGCAAGTCATCTTTACTTCAAGCAATGGCCACTTGGCAATTCTGTAAAACCCTTTTAGAAATTGAGAAAGGACGCAAAAGTTGGACCTCAGCAGCAACTAATCAAGGCTTAGGTCTTAGCATCGTTGATTTCACACCCATGTTTATCCCAACATTAAGCCATTTATGGACTAACTTAAAATCTCAAAAACAAACAGAGGTTGACGGATACACTCTTAAAATAAAATTATATTGGGATAATCAGTCTGGCATTGAGAAATTTTTAGAAATAGGCTTATCTTTAGCAAACGATCGACTTTTCATTAAAAATACATCAAGCAACCTGACACTAGATGAAATAGTTAATCAAGATGGATTCCCTGATGACACTAATATACCCCAAATTGCCTACCTCCCTCCATTTGCGGGAATTACTGACCGTGAAGTGCGAATGAGTCCAGCAATGCGAAATCGATTGATTGGACAAGGCCTTTCAGGAGGTGTAATCCGAAATTCATTATATGATATTCATTTGGAGAACCAAAGAAAACGAATATTATTAAAAGATGGCAAAACAAAAATCTCTTCAAGAGACCTGACAATTTTACGATCTAATGATGCATGGGAAATATTACAAAAAACATTATTTGACTTATTTTCTATTAAAATTGAAGTCACACCTTTTAACGAACAGTACCACAGTTATTTGAGAGTAGACTGTGTTGCCGGTAGCGTTAATGGATATCAATTCACTAAATATCCGAATTTCAATGCTCGTGACATCATGGTAGAAGGAAGTGGTTTTCTTCAGTGGTTGAGTGTTTACACTTTAGCTTTGTCTGAAGAATTTAATGTAATCCTTCTTGATGAGCCAGATGCACATCTGCACACACAACTACAGAAAAACCTTACTGAACGATTAGAAGATATTACCATACAGAAGGGTAAGCAGGTCCTTCTTGCCACTCATTCGACAGAATTGATCCGAGCTTATGAACCTTCAAAAATATTAGCACTGGCAAACGCGCGAGGAAAATACCTCAGTTCTGATGACGATAAAATTGGATTGTTAAGTGGCATCGGGACAATGTACAGCCCAAAAATACACAAATTAACTGAAGGTAAAAGATTATTGATAGTTGAAGGAGTCAGTGATGAGAGATTCCTAAAAAAAATATTTACAAAACTTGAATTAACATGGCCTTCAAATATCGTAACATGGTATTGGACCGGAAAGTCTTCTGAGCGCTATCAACTATACAGACAACTGAAAAATCATATTCAAGACTTGAAAGCAATAAGCATCAGGGATCGTGATGATGATTGCAATGCATCTGTAGATGAAAATCTTAAAGATAAAAACACATCATATGCTGATACAAATTTCCAAGCTTTAAAATGGAGAAGACGTCACATTGAAAATTATTTCCTTGATAAATCTGCAATTTCTTTAGCAGCAGGTGTCGATGAAGAAACCGTACATCGTTTTTTTTCTGAACAACACGGACTAGCATTACCTGAGTCAATTATTGCCTCTGATATCCTGCCAGTTATTAAAGATGCTCATGGTAAGGAAATTTTCACTGCCACTAATAATTCCATTAAGCACGAATATTCAGTTACCAGAGACCATGTGTTAGAACAAATGAGCATCGAAAACATATGCGATGACATAAAATATTTTTGTCAAAAATTATCAGAATTTGCGATATTAGAGTAATTGAATATATAATAAAACCTAAGATACCTATAAAAAGGGGCTTAAAAACAAACCCCTTACATTAAAATCAACAAATTTAGTTTCACTGGACCTTTTAGTAATCTAATCAAAAGTTATATTCATAAATTTATTTAGTTAGCCATTCAAAAAGCATTTCAGAAATCATTCCATTTATTTTTTTATTTACTCCTAATAATCTGCGCTTCTCATAACGCACTAGCGGTCCATTAGACCTTACCCGGTCACGCAACCCGTAATGGTGAACACACGCGATGCGCTGCACTCTGCCCTCAAATTCGACACTGGCAGAGTCCGGGCTGGCGATAGCTTTCAGGTATTTTGTGGTGCGGAGTTTTGCAAACATCTGCCGCCGGATGCGGCCCTGCTTCGTTCGGGCTGTTACCCGCCGTGGTTCGTATGCTGTCCCGTCCGGGTTACGCTGCATCCGGATATTTTTCTGCTGGCTGCGGCGCAGCTGCTGCGCCAGCTCCCGCATCATGCGCTTACGTGCTGAAGGCTCCAGCCCCGCCAGCAGCGCATCCAACCAGGCGTCAACTTCCTGCAGCTCAGCCACGGCGCACCGCCCACATTTCATCTGGTTCGTCCGGTTCCGGCACCGCTTCGACGCTGGACACGTCACCATCAGCACTGACGATCACACGCTCTGTCAATTGGAGGTTCAGGCTGATATCGCAGATATCATTGCGCAGGATATCCACCTCAAACGTAAACAGCTTTTCACGCAGTTCCGGGTTATGGATAGCATCAGGCTGATTCTCCATCAACCAGGCCAGCACGGGAGCTATCAGCAACCCCTGATCGCCGCTGAAATCCACAACCACCACATTCAGGGTGTAGCGATACTCCCAGGACAACGACGCCGCGCCGGTCGACACCACCGATCCGTTATCCACGAATAAATGCAGCTTGTCCGGGTTGTCCCGGACATACGCCACGGTTTTATTCAGGGCGAGGCGTAAGGACTGAGGTTTGTTCATTATTTCGTTCCTGGCAGGAAATTATCGTGTCCACCTTGTCGGCACAGACTGACCATGCGGCCTCTGCCTCATCCAGCGCCGCCAGCAAATCGCCGTTAGTGCTGGCTGCTGATTTTTCCAGACGGCACTGCGTCACCCTGAGACAACCATTCACGGTAAGCTGCACCTCCGGCGAGGGCCGGACGTTCGCGCATCCTGATAATGTCAGCAGGCAAAGGAGCATCAGCCCAACGCCGCAAATCCTCGTTTTCACGTTTCAGATCCTCAATCCGTCGCTGACGGCTTCGCAGCAGTGCGTTTGTGCTTTCTGCCGCCGCGTAAAGCCGTGTCTGTTCCCGGTTGTTGGTTTCGGTCAGGATGGATAGGGCGATCAGCTGACTGTTCGTTTTAGCCAGCCTTTCGCCCTTCACTTTCAGGTCACTGTCCTGCTGTTCGATGGTGTGGCTGGCCTTATTCAGTCGCCATGACTGCCAGCCCAGCGCCGCCAGTGCCAGAGCCAGAATTACTGCCAGCGTGCGCGTCATTCCGCTATGCTCCTTTTAAGCACCAGGCCAGCTCACGCCCACGGCGGTTATCCAGCCCATGGTTAAATACACCTTTGACATATACCCAGCGCGGCAGCTGATAGCAGGCATCGCGCCAGCGCTTCTGATTGATAAACTTCACCATGGTTGAGCTGCAGGCATTGCCCGTACCGACGTTGAACGCCAGCGACACCAGGGCGTCATAAACGTACTGCGGCACGTTCACCAGGACACACCGCGCCAGCGCGGTTTCTACCCGTAATACGTTGGTGATGAAGTTCCCCGCCGCCTGCCGCTCTGTGATGGTCTTCCCTGGCACCACACCGGACGTGTTACCGATGCCATCGGTCCACACGCCAGCGTCGCACTGGTACGGCTGCAGGCGGCCCCCCTCGTAATCGGCAATCAGCTTCAGCCCGTCCACTGAGGTGCGGAGCTGCTGGAAATTGGGTAGCGTGGCAGCAATAGCCAGTACTGCACCCACCAGGCAGCGCTTAACGATTGAAGGACTCATATTCCCCCTGAGTTATCTTCCCACCACGTAGCAGCTGATAGGTTTTATGTTTGTAGTACCAGTTGATTGCCAGCATCAGCAGACCAATCAGCACACCGCCCACCGTAGAGGCATCTTTAAGCGATAAATCGCCCATCCAGGCCAGCAGTACAGCGATGCAGTACGTAATAAAGGCGCTGATCCGTTCAAGCGTCATAATTCAGTCCCATAACTGGACGGTCTGCACCGTGGTAGTGGTCGCAATATCCGGCAGCTCCACCTGCAGCCCGTGAGGTAAAAAAGGGCCATGCTCAGCCAGCCCCGGATTTGCCTGCAGTACCTGCTCCGTGACGCCTCGCGTGCGCCCGTAATGACGCCAGCAAAGCGCATCCACCGTGTCACCCTGGTACGCACGCACCTTCATCAGATCAACTCCACCGTACAATGGGGCGCATCCTGCACCCGGCTGATTGCCCAGCGGGCATCACGCCACAGATCACCGCTGGCCTCCGCCAGCTCATCGCCGCGCTTGACGCCGGATGCCGTGGCGTCGTAGTCCTGGTAACGCTCATTAACCTGCGCACGTGCCCAGCAATACACGGCGTTGTGGTAGTGGTGGATGCGCTCGCTTTTGCCCTCCAGCACTTCCGCCGGTACGTCTGCCAGGGTCTGGAACCCAAGCAACTGCTGGCGTTTGCGGTATTCGTACAGCTCCGCGTTGACCTCCGACATCGCGGACCGGATAAGCTGCCCGAGACGCGGCGACGTCACCGTGCCATCCGTTCGCATCACGCTGCGAAACTCCGACAAATCCACATCGGGCCAGAATGGGGTGTTTTTGATGACCTCCGCCTGTTCCGGCGCCTGTTCTGGCGCAACAAATCTCATGCGGGTTTTCTCCTGAAAAGGTGGGCGGTGAACGGGATTTTGATAAGGCGCTGCCTGTCGCCGTCCCGTGCCGCCCGTGCGCGGGGCACGTTCCGTTAGTGGCTGTTACGCAAATGGCGCTCCAGCCGCTCTTTGTCTTTTTTCACACCGCAGCGGGGATCGAGCTGCAATGCAAACGTGTAGTGGTTCAGGGCCGCTGCCGGGCGGGACTCGCTGATCACGGCGGCGATGGCTTTATGCAGCCTGGCGCGGGACTGGTCCGGCATATCCAGCGCATCCGTCAGTGAAAGCGCCTGCAGCAGCACGTCAGCAGGGAATTCAGCTTTCATGCGCTGCGCGGCCTCCGCCTGGTCTGCCAGCTCCTCCGCGACAACGGTCTGCACGTTGCGGCGGCCCAGCGCCTGCGGCAGCACCCAGCCGTGTTTGAGCGCGTGCGCGGCAATCTGCAGGCCACCGGCAAAATCACCGGCATCAATACGCCAGAGCATCAGAAACATCAGCACGTCATCCTGCTGCGCTCCACCGGCTGCCAGTACGCCATCCGCCCAGGCGGTATATTTGGGTAACATCTCCACCTTGATTTGTGCCTTTTTCACGGTGGACTGAACCCCTTTGAGGCGGCGACGGTCTTCCGCCAGTTGCAGCAGCATCAGGTCATATCCCGACGCATGGCGAACACTGCCGCCCTGGCGGGCGGCCTGTTCAGCCTGAACGCGCAGGCGGTGCTGCCGTGCGGGACTCAGGCTCATGCGTTACTCCCCTGCACCGGCGCTGAAGTCGCCGATGGTGATGTTTTCCACAAGTGCCACGCAGCGGTAATCCTCCACCACATACGCTTCATTGACCGATTCGAAGTTTTCAATACGATCGCGTTTCGGGTTATCAATGACCGAACGGCGGCGGGTATCTTCCTGCCAGTAGATGGACAGGTTATCCAGGCGGGTGATCAGCACGGCATTAGCCGGGAATGACGGGGCGCGGACAGCCTGCAGGCCCCCCATGCGTTTCTGGCTGATAATCAGATCAGCAGCCAGCGCCTCCGTGTTTGCCTGGTCCTTATTGACCAGCGGGAAATACTTGTCGGACAACAGCTCACGGCCACAGATCACAACCAGTTCCGCATCATCCTGGAAAATCGGGTCAATCAGCTCATTGACGGCATCCATCACCAGCGCATCCAGGTTGGCATATTTACCGCCCTTGCCTACCTTCACCGGGTCTGCAGTAGTGGTGCCATCTTCAGCCGTGGTGCTGCCCATCACGCAATCTGCCGCATCTTCGCGGACCTTCTGCAGCCAGCCTTTGTTAACATCCTGCAGCAGCGGGTTATCGGTACGCTTTGAGGTTTTGGCACGCTTAACACCGTTAAACCCGATCATGATGCGGTCCAGCGCCTGGCGCTTGACGATGGCGTTACGGATGCGCACCTGGAAATCCTGGAATTTCGCCCACATGTCCAGTTTTGCGTAGGTCAGCACCGTATCAAAGTTGGTCTGCTCGCACTTGTACTCAACATCCACCATGACCGTCGGATCGGTGGGTTCGCGCTCCTGCGTGGTTGTGTCTGTCGTCCCGGCAATGGTGCTGCCGACGCCCAGACCCAGCAGCTGGCCTGACTGTTCCGCCACGCCAATCACGTTAACCATGGTCAGGAAGGCCGTTGACTGCTGGATCTGGTCTTCGAGCGTCTGCTGCACAGACGGCTCCACGGTAAACTTGCTGGACAGATCCTCAACTTCTACGCCATTCAGGCGCGCCAGCTGCTGCAGGTAGGCGTTAAAGGCAAAACGTGTTTTCTTTTTCATGGGTTCTTATGCTCCATCAGCAATTGGTCAGGGTGCCTGCCGGTGCGTTACCGCCCGGTGCGCGCTGGCGATAATCTTTGCGGCTGTCTTCCTGTTGCAGCTGCTGCTCCAGTTCCGCAAAGGCGGTCTGCTGCTCCTGAAGGGAGGTTTCCAGCGCAGCAAGGCGCTTATCCTGCGCGGACAGGGATTGATCGGTACGTTCGCTCAGGTTCTGCTGCTCGGTGGCGACCAGCTCAACAGCACGATGCACATCAGAAAAACGCGCATCGTCGGTTTGCTCTTTTTTGGTAAACATCGCGGTAACGCGGGCAAAGAGGGAGGTTTTTTCACCCTGGACCTCTTCCCACTCGATCAGCGTTTCTTCTGCGGCGGTAAAGAGGTTTTCCGGGCTTTGTTTGCGCCCTGCCAGCGGGTTGATTTTGGCGCTGGCACTAAACTGCAGCATTTCTGTACCCAGGCTTGCCGGATCGTCAGTCGCTGCCAGGCCAACCAGATACGCTTTGCCGGTATCAGCAAAACTGGTATTGACCTCCATCGAGGTGAACAGCTTTTGCAACTTGCGGGTATACGCCACCAGATCATCTGACGGGGTGATCCACGCATACAGGGCCATTTTTCCCGTCAGCGGGCCATCCGTAATTTCTTCGGCCTCCAGCTTATCCACGGTCCCGAAGCGGCGGAATGGACTATCCGGGGTGTAGCCCTTGATATGTTCCAGATTAATCAGCGCCGTATAGACCTGCGGGTTATAACTGGCCGCCATCTGCTCCAGCCAGGCGCGCTCAATGGTGCGCCCGTCGGTTGTTGCCCCTTCCACACCTATACGGAAGCGTTTTGCTTTAACTGCCATTTGAGCGACTCCATCAAATAACTCAGTGAGGCCTTATGGTTGCTGTGATGGAGGGGGCGAAACAACGCGCAGACCTTGTGCGGTAAACCACACAAAAGCCAGCCGGGGAAAGGCTTCTGTCAAGGCCGTAGTCTTGTGCCATGAACACAACATTGACTCCCGCAGACCTCGATCCCCGTCGGCAGGCACTACTGCTGTATTTTCAGGGATACCGCATAGCCCGCATTGCAGAAATGCTGGGCGAGAAAGCCGCAACCGTTCACAGCTGGAAAAAGCGCGACAAATGGGGCAGCTACGGGCCGCTTGACCAGATGCAGCTCACCACGGCCGCACGGTACTGCCAGCTGATCATGAAGGAGCAAAAAGAAGGGAAGGACTTTAAGGAGATTGACCTGCTGGCGCGCCAGTCCGAGCGCCACGCCCGTATCGGGAAATTTAACAACGGCGGCAATGAGGCCGACTTAAACCCGAACGTGGAAAACCGCAACCGCGGCCCCCGCAAACCACCTGAAAAAAACCTATTCAGCGACGAACAGATCGAAAAGCTGGAGGAGATTTTCCGCGCTGGCATGTTCGAATATCAGCGCCACTGGTGGGAAGCAGGGATTAAGCATCGTATCCGCAACGTGCTTAAATCCCGCCAAATCGGGGCAACGTATTATTTTGCGCGTGAAGCACTGATCGATGCGCTGGTGACTGGTCGAAACCAAATTTTCCTGTCAGCGAGTAAAGCCCAGGCGCATGTTTTTAAAGGCTACATTATTGATTTCGCCAAAGAGGTCGATGTAGAGCTTAAAGGCGATCCGATGGTCTTGCCGAACGGTGCCACACTGTATTTTCTGGGGACCAACGCCCGCACCGCGCAGAGCTACCACGGCAACCTGTACCTTGACGAATATTTCTGGATACCGAAATTCCAGGAGCTGCGAAAAGTCGCCTCCGGTATGGCGTTGCACAAAAAGTGGCGGCAAACCTATTTTTCTACCCCATCCAGCCTGACGCACAGCGCCTATCCCTTCTGGTCTGGCGCGCTTTATAACCGTGGCCGCTCAAAAACGGACCGTGTGGATATTGACCTGACCCACTCAGCGCTGGCGGCTGGCCTGCTTTGTGCTGACGGTCAATTCAGGCAGATCGTGACGGTGGAAGATGCCGTACGCGGCGGCTGTAACCTGTTCGACCTGGACCAGCTGCGACTGGAATACAGCCCGGACGAATACCAGAACCTGTTGATGTGCGAGTTTATTGACGATCTCGCGTCCGTGTTTCCGCTATCCGATCTGCAGGCCTGCATGGTGGACAGCTGGGAAGTCTGGGAAGATTTTCATGCACTGGCTCTGCGCCCGTTTGGCTGGGGCGAGGTGTGGATCGGATATGACCCGGCAAAAGGCACCCAGAACGGCGACAGCGCCGGGTGCGTCGTTATCGCCCCACCATCCGTTCCCGGCGGCAAGTTCCGCATACTGGAGCGCCACCAGTGGCGCGGCATGGATTTCCGCGCGCAGGCAGAAGCCATCCGCCAGCTCACTCGGCAATACAACGTGACCTATATCGGCATTGACTCTACCGGCGTCGGTCACGGCGTCTATGAGAACGTCAGAGGCTTTTTCCCTGCCGTCCGGGAGTTTGTCTATAACCCCAACGTCAAAAACGCCCTGGTGCTCAAGGCATACGACATCATCAGTCACCGCCGCATTGAGTTTGACGCCGGTCATACCGACATTGCGCAGTCATTTATGGCTATCCGCCGGGCCACCACCGCCAGCGGAAACCGCCCCACCTACGAAGCCAGCCGCAGCGAAGAAGCCAGCCATGCAGATTTGGCCTGGGCAACCATGCACGCATTGTTCAACGAACCGCTGCAGGGCGAGGCAGCAAACACCAGTAACATCGTGGAGATTTTTTAATGACTGAGAACACCGTACAGGACGTCATGCTGCCTGACGTACAAAGCATTGATTCAGCATCTACCCAGGCGTTCAGCTTTGGCGATCCCATTCCTGTACTGGACCGCCGCGAACTGCTGGATTATGTGGAATGCGTACAGATGGATCGCTGGTACGAACCGCCGGTAAGCTTTGACGGACTGTCCCGCACCTACCGCGCCGCCGTGCATCACAGCTCACCGATTGCCGTTAAGCGTGACATTCTCAGCAGTACCTACATCCCGCACCGCCTGCTTAGCCAGCAGGCTTTTACCCGTTTTGTGCAGGATTACCTGGTATTTGGTAATGCCTATCTTGAAAAGCGCACTAACCGGCTCGGTGGCTTGCTGTCACTGGAGCCAGCCCTGGCGAAATACACCCGGCGCGGAGTTGACCTCGACACATACTGGTTTGTGCAATATGGCATGACCACGCAGCCGTATGAGTTCACCGAAGGCAGCATTTTTCATCTTCTGGAGCCTGACATTAACCAGGAAATCTACGGTCTTCCCGGTTATCTTTCTGCCATCCCGTCAACCCTGCTGAATGAGTCCGCAACGCTATTCCGCCGAAAGTATTATCTCAACGGCAGCCACGCAGGATTTATCATGTACATGACCGACGCGGCACAGAACCAGGAGGACGTGAATAACATCCGCCATGCGATGAAAAGCGCCAAAGGACCGGGGAACTTCCGCAACCTGTTTATGTACTCCCCAAACGGGAAAAAAGACGGCATCCAGATCATCCCATTGTCAGAGGTTGCGGCAAAAGATGAGTTTCTGAATATCAAAAACGTGAGCCGGGATGACATGATGGCAGCGCACCGCGTTCCGCCGCAGATGATGGGGATTATGCCTAGTAATGTTGGTGGGTTTGGGGATGTGGAGAAAGCAAGTAAGGTTTTTGTGAGAAATGAGCTTATACCCTTACAAAAAAAAATAGAAGAGATAAATAAGTGGCTAGAAGAAGAGGTGATAAGATTCACACCCTATGAACTTTAATCAAGAAAAAGAAGACCTAGTGGTCTTCTTTTTTAAAAGGGTTCCAATTGTATTTTTTTTCTAATTTATTTATATACGCCACCAAACGTTTGTGGTTTCTTACGTCCACGCTTAAAATATAAGCCAACCATCCTTTAACTTGTTCAACCTCATTAGAACGCCTAACAAAAATGTGATGTATTTTAGCTCTAATTTCTTTACTTTTTCTTTTTCCCACACCGACTTTATCTTGGGATACAACTAATCCTGTAACCTTTTTTTGCCCTCTAGGGCCACTTATACATGTTTTTTCCTTGTTAATTGCCAGTCCTTCAGAAGGTATTATTGAGAAAAGAAAATCCTTAGCTTTAACAACTTTTTTCATAGACTGAGCGGATATAGTTAAATCATCTGCATACCGTGTATAAATCAAACCTCTCCTGCCCGCATAACCTTGAATGCGATAATCAAGTCTTGAACATATTAAGTTTGCTAGTTTAGGAGATGAAGGAGCCCCTTGAGGTAGCAGATTTTTATAACAGCACAACCTAGTTAAAGAAGAAGCAATAGCTCTGTTGTACCCAAGAGAATGAAATACTCCAAAAACTTTATGTGCAGTAAGACTTGGAAAAAAATCCTCAAGGTCAATATTAAGAATAAAGTTTGCACCTACATGTGGGGTCGCATTATTTAAAATAGATTGTTTTTTTTCAAACCCCATAGAGAATGGCGAAGAAGATAACTTATCAAGGATATTACGAAGAACCCATCCCTGTAAAGCTTTGAGCTCCCTGGACGGTTGATATATCGTTCTCTTTTTATTGCCCGGCCCTTTTTTGTCAAGGGTATAGATATGGTAACGATAATCAGCACGGTAGATTAACAAACGCAAAGCTTCCACTGAAACACGCGTTTCCTTAGACATATCACTAAGGTCCGACATGACAGGAAGTCCAAGGTTCCTTAACCGAAAGGTGTTCATATAATGTTCATTTTCCATTGAGGTTGCGCACCCTTACGTCAAAAAAAACGGATTTCATTGTGGCTCGGAGAGCATCCACTGATGCTCTCCGTTCCACAAGGAAAGCAGACAGAAACTGAGTTTAGTTGCAGGACGCCGAAACAACGCCCAGAGGCAATCACGAATGAAGTACCTCTCGCTAAGGGTGCGCATAGGGGACTTTATCATAGTTGAAGGTTGACTTGCTACGATTTTCGAAATTCATTATTTCTAAACGTAAGCCATCAAGACTTTTCCTGTCAAAAACGCCCCTGACATAACTCGCACCTAAGGTTGTAACGTTATATCCTTCGATAGTACGAAGTATCTTTCGCTCATTTATCAATCTTGTCAGAGTAGATCTGACGATTATCTTAGACAATACCTCATCTTGTTTAATAGCTTGAGATGTTAATTCGGTGAGTGTTCTGAAATCAATGTCCTCCAATAGATAAATGCAAGGGAGTATAAATCTATCAACATACAATAAGTTTCCTATACCCTTATTAACCTTATTCTCCCTTAAGATCCTATTAATTGATTTAGTAATGCTTTTATATAAAGGTGAACTTTTCAACTCTCCCAGCGGCTTACTACTCAGCTCATTCAGCTCTTGTGAATTAAAGCGAACTACTGAGCTTGGGTTTTTAGCTCTCAGCAACCTTATAGGACCGTAATTAATAAAACTTCTCTTAGCTTTAAATTTTATATCTTGCACACAAACTAATTTCTTTCTTAATCTATCATTATTAGTGAACGCACCTAACTCAGTAAATGAACCTGGACTCTCAGGAAATAGTATTATTACATCAACGGCCTCGGCCAATATATTTTCAAGACTAAGTAAACTATGTTGTCCCTGCCCGGCTAAAAGATCATCAAACAAATCTTCTGGATAAAATACATCCACGTTTTTAGCTTTGTCTAAAAACTGTGAGAATAGATGTCTTCCGGAAAAATGATCTTCTATATCTCCGCCACAAAGAAAGATTGTTAATTTTACATTCGCACCACGGTAAAAGCCTTTCTTCGTGAGGTGGCCAATAAGCTGTTTTTGTTGATCTTCAGTTAAGTTTTTTTTCATAGCAACCTCACTTTTTTTCTTATTTATACAATATGTTGTTAGGTATGCCAATCATCATCATTGCATTTAGCGCGCGCTCGTATCCCCGCCACGCCTACCCGCTTTGTGTAGTGGTTTTCATGCAGATGCATGACGGGCCGGAAAGCGCGCCAGTTCTGGCGGCCCCGACCCATTGCGATCCTTTTTGGATCATGCGAATCCATGCACCATAGACATGCGCTGATTTCTCAAACCGCAGGGTGCCATATGGGAGGGAGTTTCCCATGGTGCGGAATCACTAATGCGTACTCTCATCCTGCCTTACCCCATATTCATTCAGCCTAGTAACCAGATCGCTTGTCAGCTCCGACAACCACGAAATCGCAACCTCCTTGTCGTCATCGCTACAATCTGAGCTGGCAACCAGCCGGGCCATAAGTTCTATCCGCTGCAGTGCAAGTGACTCCATGAACAAATCGTTCACAACTCCCTCCCAATATTACTGTTTATATATACAGTACATCATATGATTTTAAAGCTGAAATAGTTTTTTACTCAGCTAACTCTTTGATTAATAGATATGCCATTTCTCTGAGCTGTCAGTACCATTGACGCCATTTGTCATCCTCCTGTAGGCGCTGATTCCGGTAGAACAGGCGCAGCCCGGCACCAGATGGCAGGCTGCCGCCACGCAGAAGCAGATCCACTTCCGTTTCACTGGCGTCAAAGCCTCTGGACAGCAACTCCGCATTGAGCTGTAGCCGTTGGTGTTCCGTAATTTCCTGTTTGTAGCCTTTTCGGCGCTTCGGTTTAACCAGCCGCAGCCTTGCCGTCAGCTCGCGCAGTTCCTTTTTGCTCATGTTTTCGAAGTCCGGCAGCGCTGCAGGTTCTTCGCTGCCCGGTAGTTCGCCCCCTGTCTGGTACGTTTTTTCAACAGGGGGACAGTTATTGCCACGAGTCCAAGGGGCGCCAGCGCCCTGGTCGGCTGTCGCCTCCTGAACGTCAACGGCCTTACGGACCATTTTCCACTTCATCGCGTGCGTGCAAATCCGGCCCTCAACAATCGGGGACCAGATGCCATAAATACGGATGCCGTGATCGCCATAGGTAGATGGCTCGTCGTTAAGCTCGTAGGCCGTGCGGACCAGGTGATGTTTACGCGGGACCAGCACGCCGCCCTGCTTCATGATGTAGGTGGCAAAACATCCAGCATCGGCGGCAGCCAGTACCGCATCCAGTCGCGGGTTATCCAGTACCGGCGTACCGGCTTTTTTATCTGCCTGCTGCCGCGCGGCCTGGCCTGCAAGCAGGCGCAGCTCGCGATAAGCCTGACGCCCTGGAATACCGAAGAAACGAAACTGCTGGACGCGGTGCAGGGATGCCCAGGCGCTAACGTGCTCAGCGCTGTCCCGTAGTGATTTGCCTGTTTCTTTGCTGATCTCTTTTGCCAGTCCGCGCCCGTCGATATTCTTGCTGATATATTTGGCAATGTAGCTGGTCGGCGTGCCTTTGCGCGGGTTGATAAGTTCAGACTTGAATCGCGGGCCGGTATTGTTGCCCAGCTCGGCGCGGTCTTCACGAATGGCAAATTTACGAAGCAGCGTAGTGAGGGTGCGGCGGTCTTTCTTACGCATGAAGCACAGCAGGTGCCAGTGCACGGTGCCGTCGTGATGCGGCTCGGCAACGCGCACGCCATACCAGCGCAGCCCGGCTTTATGCATTGCTTTGCGGAATGCGGCGAAGGTATCAACCAGATAATCACTACTCTGCCGGACCGTTTCGCTGGTCCACTTCTGATTAGGTCTGCCGTTGTTGAGCGTGGCGTGGAAGCGTGACGGACAGGTGATGGTATAGAACACAGCGCAATCCCCGCGCATTTCGGCGATCAGCTCCAGGCCTTTCACGCACGCCATCATTTCATTGCGACGGTGCACTGGATTGCTGCTACTGGCGTTCACCGCGTCTTCCATATCCAGCGTGTCACCATCGGCATTGACCAGCTCGTGCGACTGGAAAAACTCCAGCGATTTGCGGCGCTGCTCGCGTTTGTGGATCACGGCTTCATAGCTGACATATGGGGACGCTTTTTTGTTGACCAGGCAAACGGCGCGCAGCTGTTCCTCCCGCCACTCGCAGCGCATCTGCCACAGTTTGCGATACCACCAGTCTGCACACAGCATACGCGCCAGCGAACCCGGAATAAGGTCATAGGAAACCGGCTTACGACGGCGTTTCTTGCGGCGAAGTTGTTCGAAGGCAGGTGGGATCACATCAAGGCGCATAGCCTCAGCGGCCACCTTTTCCCATGACTGGCGGATTTGTTCTGGCTCAACGTCATCAGTCACAAACAGATCGCTGCAGGCAGCATCGAGACAGAGACTCATGTGCGCCGCAACCAGCGCGGACAGTCGCTTGACCTGTTCCTGGTTCATTTCGGACAGAATAAGCAGCCCCTCCAGCCCTTCATGGCTCGCCATAAACCGGAACGAGGCAGACACCTGGCTTTCACGCACGCACTCCAGCCGTTCAAGACAAGGCCTGATGGTTTCGCGGAGATAGCGGGAATATGCTTTCGGCCTCCCCAGCCCCTGGAAGAACTTAATCCTCTCCAGTAGAGGTTTGCTGACGTGGGCAGGTTCGGCGCTGACGTTAGCCAGAATGACTAAATCGGGATTAAATCGCTGCTGCTCACGGGCCATTTTGGCGCGACAGATGAGCTGGTCCTGTTCCATTTTACGCTGAACTGGATCACGAGATTCATTGAAGAAATAGCGTTCCCAGATCTGATCACTCAGCACCTCGCGGCGCAGCTGTTCCTGCTCGTTGTCCGCAGCGTAGAGAGTGATCAGGTTTGAAAGCGCGGACACCGGCGCAACGTCCGCCGGGTCCAGATAGGGATTAACTGCCTTTTTCGGGGCATTCCATGAGAAAACCCCGGCAGCTTCAGTTGGGCCGCCGTTGCCTTTTGTTAACTCAGGCATCACTGACAGACTCCGAAGCTCACAGCGCGCCTCGGGTGTAGTGCTTCCCTTTCAGTTCTGCGATTTCCTGACACGTCACGCAACACTGCACGCCCGGAATGGCTTGTCTGCGTGCTATTGGAATTGGCGCGTCGCAGTCGATGCAAAGAACGCGGGCTGTACCGGTCTTTCTGGCACGGGCCTTCTGAATATGACGCTGCAGATTTTCTTCGACGCGCTGCTGTACGAGATCCATGGAATCAGCCATCAGTGCCAGTCCCCGCGTGATTCAGCTTCATAACGGGCAACTTCACGGCGCAGTAGTTCTGCCGCCTCCACTCCGTTCATTCCCTCTTTCAAGATGTGGATCGCCAAGGCTTCCATGCGGATGGATACGGCAAAGGCACAGCTTTTACGTTCATCAAGCCGAGTCTCGTTAAACAGCTGGAACAAACCAGCATCATCTGGTCCTGCTTTTGTGGTGCGAGTTTCACTATTTCGCATAATCAATTCTCCTGCATTTGGGCAAAAGCATGCCCGGCGGGTTTACGCCATTAATTTCTTTTTGGGTTAATTCGGCATGGTTAGCCGTTTGGGAAATAAGCTCACCACTGCACGAAAATGATTCATTGCTTTAATCAGCTCCCGCGTTTCGTCAGTGGTCAGCTCATTAATATTGACGCTGTGACGTTCTGCCGGAATTTTTGCCATGAAGAATATGGCGGCCAGTGCCCTCTCGTTCTGTTTGTGATTAATTTCGTGTGGATCGCGCATATCATGAATAAACCTTTCCAGTTCCCGCTCAATATTCAGACCAAATACTTTCGCTCTCAGCTCCGCTATATGGTTCAGTCCATGTATGCGTTTACCGGGACTTAGTGGAACAGTCGCTGCAGGACCTTCAATAGCCATGGTTTCCTCTGTTGGATAGTGGACAGGTCGGCCAAAAGCGCATCCTGCGAGCGGCTCGGATGCCAGCGCTTACCATCCTTCCCGATAATCCAGCCGTGGCCGTAGTGCATTGCCGGACTTTTCTTAACGAGAAGCGACGCAAATGAGGGTTTATTGTTCAGCATAAACACCTCAGCTCAGACCAAACGAAGAGCCAAGACCCGTCATGGTATCGACGACACTTGCCATTGCAGGGTTAGCCTGTAAACGCGCCTGCATTGAAATAGCGGTAAGTGCCATCAGCCGAGTAACGGAGTTGACGCTTTCGACAACCTGCCGACGGGTGGTCGCGTTCAGTTGAACACCAGAAATCGCACTGGCAGCGACACGGCCGATCTCGGCGGTGGCTTTAAGGACGTACTGCGGCATTTTCTCCCGTGCGACTTCATTGGTAGGTACGCATGGCAGGCAATGAATCTGCGCCAGAAATCCATCAACCAGCGTTGAGTCTTCGGTGAGATCGGTTAAAAGCCAGATATCTGGCGCTGTGAGCTGATGCGGTTGCTCCGGGTTGAGCTTATTACGCAGGGTTTGAACATTCATACCAGCACGCTCTGCCAGCTTCGCCATGTTGTGGCGTAGGGCGAAGGCCCGACAGGCTTCATGGAAATGCGGATGTTTTGAAACTCGATAGTCAAACATAGTCAGCGGTTCCGATATATTTCAAAATAGAACTAGTTGATTGCCACATTGCAATCGGAGAGTGCATCAACTGTCATAGCAGCGATGTTGATCATCACTTTTTCGCGCTTTCTATCCTTGCGTAAGCGATGGCGAACAAGGCGACCATCGGCAAGCATGTCGTTGATAGTGTCAATAGATAAGCCTGTAAGCTCGCTATATCTTTCGATGGTGACGTGAGGCGTGGTCAGAGTAATTGAAATATTAGGTCTCATAGTGCAACATTCCTCGTTTAGTAATGATTAATCAGGATGAATACTGATTGTTTGCATTTTGTGAACACCAGAAGCGTACGATCGCTTCATGAAATCGTCAAGTAAAAAGTTCACCTGGAGTGACCATGAATCTGGAGAAAGGTGGCCGTGGAGCCATCGAACGTATGGTTGAAGCGTATGGCTTCAAGACAAGACAAGCCTTGTGCGATCATCTGGGCATTTCGAAAAGCACACTGGCTACGCGCTATATGCGTGATTCATTCCCTGCTGAGTGGGTGATTCAATGTGCTCTTGAAACTGGTGTCTCTTTAAAGTGGCTTACTGATGGGCAAGGAACCAAAAATAGTTCACATAATGAAAACTCAAGCCTATTGGAAAAGCAGGTTCTTATCGATGGTACACTTGAGATAGAAGGCTTTTACGCCTTTGACGCTGCATTGTTGCCTGATTCTATCAAAGCTCCGATGCTGGTTTCAGATGAGGGTAAAACATACATCGTTGATAAGAGTTTCGATGATGTAAGCGATGGTACCTGGCTTGTGAAAATTGAAGGAAAAATCAGCGTCCGTGAACTAATAAGGATACCTGTTGGAAAGGTAAGAGTTACAAGTTCCAATACGAATATAACTTTTGATTGTGCACTTGAGGAACTAAAGCCTGTAGCAAAATGTCATTATTATCTAATGACCGCAATATGAATTTATTTGGCCTATAATGAATGGAGTTATTATGTCAAGAAGTTTTGCTATTTGGGGATGTAGAAACTACGGTGATGGTTCAGGAGACACTTATAATGAAACTCGATCAGATTTTATAAATGAGCTTCACATCAACTTTTGGAATATTACATCTCAAAAATTTTACTATTTAGATTTTGGGATATCATTTTCTCATCCTGAAACAAATGAAATTTCTGAACATGGAGCGGTCTGTCTATTTTTACCATTTGTTAAAGATAAAAATGACTTCACAGATTTAAGTACAAATTTAGAAAGTAGCAAAGAGCTTATAACTGCTGTTTTCAATGAGCATGTTATAAAAAAGGATTCAATAAATGAAAAGCATTTATTATTGAACTTAACGAGAAAAGGTGAACTTTTAGTCAACACAAAACTTGATTTTGAAGGAGGCGCGTTAGACAAAAGAATTACGACAAAAAAAAGGAATGATGGAACATATATATTTTTCCATCTAAAACATTGCTTATCCAAGTCCAATCATTGCAATCATTACATAAGATTCAGAATAAATCTAAATACATCTGACATTGAAAAGATTGTTAAAACATTTTACCCAAAAGACCTATTCTTAAAAAGCAACATTGAACGTTCCGACATTATAGATTTCAGAATAAACGAACAAAGAAACTTACCAAATGAAGTCGCTACAACTCTGGCTAGCGCATCTTGCACCCCAAGTAAATATCATTTCTTTGTTATACGAGATATGGTTGACGACTCCTCCGCCTCAGGGTCGGCTTATCAAGGCTGCCGAATTTTAGAATCGGAAACATGGAAGAAATACTTTTCAAATGATGTCAGCTTTGGTGAAAACGATCCTATAATTTATCATTGGAAAATTAAGAAGGATGAGGGTGCACGACTAGGTGATTTCTCGGCGGTAGTTAAATTTAAAACTACCAGATCAAAAATCAGCAAAATATTTGCTTATATTTTCTATGCCGCAGCCATAACATATATAATGAAGTTTATTCCGGTAGATGGTGCACATAAAAATATTTATCTATTTTGTACACTTGCATTTATAGCAGCTTATATTGCCATTCACTTATTCACATTCAAAAATTTAGCCAAACTCATTGTATGGGTGAAAAAATGGAAAACTTAAAACACATTCAATTTAATAAAATTAATTTTAATGATGCCTTTTTTGATTCTTTAAAAAATGACTATCAGCATGGCTTCGTCGATTGGTTCAATAAAAAATGTAATTCCAACGAAGAAAAAGCATATGTATTGTATAACGACGATAATACAATTGATGGTTTTTTGTACTTAAAAATAGAGTACGGAATTATTGATGATGTAAGCCCACCTCTTGCTGATGCCAAGCACTTGAAGATTGGCACATTCAAATTCAATCCAAAGGGGACCCTACGAGGTCAAAGGTTTCTCAAAAAGATTTTTGATCACGCACTGAGAGAAAATGTTAATGATATTTACGTAACTGTGTTCGATAAGCACGATTATTTGATTAAGCTTTTCCAGCTCTATGGATTTATACGAGTAGCAAAAAAACAAACGGCAAATGGCTGCGAAAATGTTCTAGTCCGTGAGATGGATAAAGAGAACCTTACGGGTGATCTACTGTCTGATTACCCATATATAAACAATAGGAATAGTGAGAAAAAATACTTACTTTCGATCTACCCCGAATTTCATACACGCCTCTTTCCAGATTCTATATTAGTTTCTGAATCACCTGATATAGTATCCGATGTATCATACGCAAATAGTATCAGAAAAATATACATCTGTGCGATGCATGATGCTGCAAAAATGAAACGTCACGATATTGTAATTATTTATCGCACTGGTGATAAAAAGGGTCCAGCTCGCTACAGGTCTGTAGCAACTTCATTATGTGTTATTGAAAACATAAAAAATATTAATTCATTCGCTGATGAAAAAGATTTTATTAATTATTGTTCAAAGTATAGTATTTTTACTGAGACTGAACTAAAAAAATTTTACAGCACTAAACAATTACCTTTTATCATAAGCTTCACATACAACTTAGCTTTGCCAAAAAGAATAACCCGTGATAAACTTATATCTAGTGCAGGATTAAATCCTCAACAATACTGGGGTGTCTTAGAATTAAACAATAATCAGTTCGATAACATTCTTAAACTTGGTGAAGTAGATGAAAGTATTATTGTCAATTAAACCTGAATATGTTGAAAAGATCCTTGATGGAACAAAGAAATTTGAGTTCAGAAAAGGAATCTTCAAAAACCCAGAAGTTAAATCTGTGGTTATTTATTCAACTATGCCTGTAGGTATGATTGTTGCTGAGTTTGATATTGCGGATGTGATTGAAGACAAACCAAGTACCGTCTGGAAAAAAACTTGTCAGTACGCAGGTATAAGTAAACAGTTTTTTGATTCATATTTTCATAACAAAGACAAAGCCTTCGCCATAAAAATTGGTGAGTTAAAGATTTACGATCAGCCCCAGCATCTAAGTTCTCTAGGCGAAAACATTACAGCACCTCAGTCCTATCGTTATCTTTGATGTTGGTTGCTTATCACATCATACATTGACACTGTTCATACACACAGTAAAAATGCTCTCTATACGGAGGGCATTTTTTATGGCAGTACGAAAACTCACCACAGGAAAATGGATTTGTGAATGCTACCCCTCCGGGAGAAGCGGGCGGCGTGTGCGTAAACAGTTCGCCACCAAAGGCGAAGCATTGGCCTTTGAGCGTCACACGATGGATGAGGCAGAGGCTAAGCCCTGGCTGCGTGAATCGGTAGACCGTCGAACTCTGAAAGACGTAGTTGAACTCTGGTTCAAACTGCATGGCAAATCCCTGACCGCTGGCCAGCATGTTTACGATAAGCTGGTCCTGATGGTCGATGCACTCGGAAACCCAATTGCTACTGATCTCAGCTAGAAATTGTTCGCGCATTACCGGGACAAACGCCTGACGGGTGAAATCTATTTCAGTGAGAAGTGGAAGAGAGGTGCCAGCCCGGTAACAATCAACCTCGAACAAAGCTATCTGAGTGGCGTTTTTAGCGAGCTGGCCCGACTCGGAGAATGGGCAGCACCGAACCCGCTGGAGAACATGCGTAAGTTCACCATTGCCGAAAAAGAAATGGCCTGGCTAACACATGAACAGATCACAGAGCTGCTATACGACTGCCAACGCCAAAGCCCCCTGCTTGCTTTGGTCGTCAAGATCTGCTTGAGTACCGGAGCACGCTGGCGCGAAGCGGTGAACCTCACTCGCTCTCAGGTCACAAAGTACCGAATCACTTTCGTCAGGACCAAAGGCAAAAAGAACCGCAGTATCCCAATCAGTAAAGAACTGTACGAGGAAATCATTGCCCTTGAGGGTTTCAGGTTCTTTAAAGACTGCTACTTCCAGTTTTTGTCGGTGATGGACAAAACCTCAATAGTGCTTCCTCGTGGGCAGTTGACTCATGTTCTGCGCCACACATTTGCAGCACACTTCATGATGTCTGGCGGCAACATCCTTGCCCTGCAGAAAATCCTCGGCCATCACGACATAAAAATGACCATGCGCTATGCTCATCTGGCCCCTGACCACCTTGAAACGGCCCTGCGCTTTAATCCGATAGCTACATTGCCAAGTGGCGACAAAGTGGCGGCAGCGGTTGGCATTGCCCCGTAATTGCCACTCCTTACCACCAACCTAACTCGTTGATAATATTGCAAGTCATTGTTTTTACTAACCCGTTTACATAAATGGGTTTTTTGTTTTCTGCGCCCCGCTCACGCTCCCGCCAGCCGGTCTACCATCAGTCGAATCGCTTCTCTCGATAGCGGCGCTCTGTCGGTCACGAAGTGCAGCGTCATCCCCTCGATAAAGGCGTCAAGCCCGCGGGCCGTGGCCGGTTCAAACCACTGCTCAAGGGTCCGCTGGCTGCGCAGCATCCAGTTCTGCATGACCGCTTTTAAATTCGGCTGGCTGCTGCAAAAAGCATACAGCTGATACATCAGCTCCATATTGCGCGCGGTGGTCACCTGGGCGCTAAAAATCAGCTCCGCAATGGCGTCACAGGCCTCTTCGCGGCTATGCACATCGGCAAAAAACTGCTGATACTGCGCCGACATCTGGCCGGTAAACAGGCTGAACGCCTCTTCGACCAGCGCCTCAATGCCGCTGAAATAGTAGGTCAGCGAGCCCAGCGGCACGCCCGCGCAGGTGGCGATTTTCCGGTGCGTGACCGCGTGGATACCGTGTATCGCGATCGTGTCCAGCGTCGCCTGCAAAATCCGCTCCCGCCGCTGCGGGTCGTTTGGTCGACGGGCCATCCCCTTTTCCTCTTTCATTTAAACAGATGCTGAATCCCACGGCGTACGCGTCAAATATGCCTCAGGCTGAATCAAATCATAGAGGTCAATAAAAAAGCATTCCGCGGCAGCCTGCCTGGATGTACAAATGTACACAACCTTGCTACTGTTGTCTGCATCTCTTCACTCTCGGGCATTTACGGATGACAGCGCAAACCTCCCGCAGAGCCCTTCAGCTAAGGCTGTGGGCGCTCTTCATGTTCTTTTTTATTCCCGGATTACTCATGGCTTCATGGGCGACCCGCACGCCGGCGATTCGCGATCTGCTCGCGCTATCGACGGCGGAAATGGGGATTGTATTATTTGGACTATCAATAGGTTCGATGAGCGGCATCCTCTGCTCAGCGTGGCTGGTCAATCGATTCGGCACCCGTAAAGTGATTCGCGCCACCATGTCCTGCGCGGTGGTCGGCATGCTGGTGCTCAGCGCCGCGCTATGGTTTACCTCAGCGGTGCTGTTTGCTATCGGCTTAGCCATCTTCGGCGCCAGCTTTGGCTCCGCGGAAGTGGCCATTAACGTCGAAGGCGCCGCCGTTGAACGTGAGATGAATAAAACCGTCCTGCCGATGATGCATGGTTTCTACAGCTTCGGTACGCTCGTCGGCGCCGGGATTGGTATGGCGGTAACCGGCTTCGGCCTGCCCGCCGCGCCGCACATCCTGCTGGCGGCGCTGGTGGCCGTCGCCCCCATTGCTATCGCCATTCGCGCGATCCCTGAAGGCACCGGCAAAAATGCGGCGGAAGCGGCGCGCCATGAAGGCAAAGGCCTGCCGATATGGCGCGATGCCCAGCTGCTGCTGATTGGCGCGATCGTCCTGGCCATGGCCTTTGCTGAAGGCTCCGCCAACGACTGGCTGCCGCTGCTGATGGTTGACGGCCACGGCTTCAGCCCAACCTCCGGCTCGCTGATTTACGCAGGCTTCACCCTCGGCATGACCCTTGGCCGCTTTACCGGCGGCTGGTTTATTGACCGCTACAGCCGGGTGACGGTGGTTCGCGCCAGCGCGGTAATGGGCGCCCTGGGCATTGGCCTGATTATTTTCGTCGATAACCCGTGGGTCGCCGGTCTCTCCGTACTATTATGGGGTCTCGGCGCGTCGCTGGGCTTCCCGCTGACCATTTCTGCCGCCAGCGACACCGGCCCCGATGCGCCGAAGCGCGTCAGCGTGGTGGCGATTACCGGCTACCTCGCCTTCCTCGTCGGGCCGCCGCTGCTGGGCTTTCTCGGCGAACACTTCGGCCTGCGCAGCGCCATGATGGTGGTGCTGGCACTCGTGCTGGTCGCGGCCATCGTCGCTCGCGCGGTAGCGAAGCCACAATCCGAACCCGTGATGGAGAACAGTTAATGAGCATCAAAATGATTGCGGTAGACATGGACGGCACTTTTCTGAGCGATGCCAAAACCTATAACCGTCAGCGCTTCCTCGCCCAGTATCAACGGATGCGCGAGCAGGGCATCCGCTTCGTCGTCGCCAGCGGCAACCAGTATTACCAGCTTATCTCCTTCTTCCCGGAGGTAGCGCACGAGATCGCCTTTGTCGCCGAAAACGGCGGCTGGGTGGTCAGCGCCGGAGAAGATGTATTTAACTGCCGGATGCCGCAGGAACATTTCAATACCGTCATCGATCATCTCCAGACGCTGACCAACATTGAAATTATCGCCTGCGGTAAGCGCAGCGCTTATACCCTCAACCAGTATAATGATGAGCTGAAAGCGGTCGCGGCAAAGTACTATCATCGCCTCGAACTGGTCGACGACTTTAATCATATTGCTGATGATGCGATTCTGAAATTTGGCCTCAACGTCCCGGACCAGCTGATCCCTGAGATACAGCCGAAGCTGCACGCCGCGCTTGGCGATATGGTAACCGCGGTCGCTACCGGCTACGGCAGCATTGACCTGATTATTCCTGGGGTACACAAAGCTAACGGACTGCGCATCCTGCAGGAGCGCTGGGGGATCGAGAACCATGAAGTGGTGGCGTTTGGCGATAGCGGCAACGATATTGAAATGCTACAGCATGCCGGATTCGGTTACGCGATGGCCAACGCCGCCGCGCCGGTGAAGGCCGTCGCTGGCTATCGTGCGCCGCACAATAACGAAGAAGGCGTACTGCATATTATTGATAAAGTGCTTAATCGCGAAGCGCCGTTCGCCTGAGGGCGCGCCTGCTGCGGCGCGTAACGTCGCAGCAGGGCATCTGAAGATTACTGCGGTTCGAGGGAGCTGCCTACGCGTTTATCCTTCAGGAAGTAGACCGTCATCGCCAGCCAGAGCACCCCGCTCAGCAGGTTGAGCAAGCTGAAGAGTCCGCTACCGCCAGCCTCATAGGCGTGCTTGCTCACTTCGATACCCACGGTAAAGATCAGCATTTGCAGCATCCCCATCGCCGCCGACACCGTTCCCTTGCTCATCTCGCTGGCAAACAGCGTCAGGCGCACCAGCCCGGCGTTGGCGAGCCCAATGCCGAAGGCGTAAACGCTCAGCCCGGCGGTCATCCACAGATACGCGTGGGTTGACGCCACCGTCGCGATGGCGGAGATCAGCAGGCCGATCATAATTGGCCAGCCGCCGAGAATAATCAGCGAACGCACCGTCTTGCGGGAAGTCTGGCGCGCCAGCACCAGGTTACCGGCAATCAGCGCGCCAAATATCGGCACCTGCAGCAGACCATACTCGTAGCTGGTCGCCTGCTCGCCGCTAATGATGATCACCGGCGATTGGGCAATCCACGCCAGCAGCGGCAGGCTGACAAAACCGGTGGCCAGCGCGCCGGCGACAAAGCGCAGGTTTTTCAGCACTTCACGATAATCACGCCCCAGCTCTTTAACCGATAGCTTCTCGCCAATGCGGGTGGCGGTTTCCGGCATCGCCTTCTGTAGCCCAAAAAAGGCGATAGCGGCCAGCACGGCAAACAGGACAAACATCATCTCCCACGGCAGGAGATGAACCCAGGCCGCGCCCACCAGCGGCCCAAGCAGCGGCGCAATCAGCGCGACGTTGGCCATCAGCGCCGTGATCTTGATGCACACCGCCTCTTCAAAAGACTCCTGTATCGCCGCATAGCCAACCGCACCGATAAAGCACAGGCTGATGCCCTGCAAAAAGCGCAGCAGCGTGAACTGCTCAATCGTCTGCGCCAGCAGCGTCGCCAGGCAGGTCACGATAAACCATACCACCCCGGTCAGCATGACCGGACGGCGGCCGATGCGATCCGAAAGCGGCCCCAACAGCCACTGCAAAAACATACCGCCGGCCAGATAGGCGGTCATTGAGGTCGGAACCCACTCATTGCCCACGCCAAACTCTTCCACCACCGAGAGCATTCCCGGCTGGATCATGTCATTGCCGATATAGGTGGCGAATTCGTATAACACCAGGCACAGCGGAAAGAGCAGCGCCTGACGTCCGAGGCGTTTGCCTGAAAGCGAAGAATTGTGCATGAAATCTCTTATTTAAATAAAACCGCGCAAAGTTTAATGAAAGTCGTGCCGGGGAGATAGTGAATTGTGAGCGATGAAGAGAAATATCGCCACGCAGAGACCGCGTCGCCATCACCGAATGAAAATCCCACTGTATATATTTCGTTTATGTTTCAATTAGATTACAGGCTATATACTCCTTTACTCAGTCTGTTAACGAAGCCACATACGCACTTTCATTCATAACAAACTGATAATTAAGACAATACTGCTTTACCTTATCGCCACCGTTTTTTAAGGTGGGCGGCTTGTTGCTAACGGACCCAAGAGCCTGGATGTATGCTGGAAAATATTAACTACTCGCTGTTTGCATTCCTCAATGCCACCCCCGCGTCGCCGTGGTGGGCAATTGAAATCGCGACGTTTATCGCCAAAGACCTGATTATTATTGTGCCATTATTGGTGTTCGCCTTATGGCTTTGGGGGCCAAACCAGCGTCAGCTAGTATTTAAGGTGATGATGGCGCTCGCGATTAGCCTCACGCTTTCATGGATATTCGGCGTGTTTTTTCCGCATGAACGTCCGTTTGCCGCCGGTGTGGGCTATAACTTCCTGCATCATTCACCCAATAACTCCTTCCCAAGCAATCACGGTACTATTTGCTTTACCTTTGCGCTGGCCTTTATGTTCTGGCACCGCCTGTGGTCGGGCGCGCTGCTTATCGCCGTTGCCTGCGCGATTGCCTGGTCCCGGGTCTATCTCGGCGTTCACTGGCCGATGGACATGCTGGGCGGGCTGCTCACCGCGATGATCGCCTGCCTTAGCGCCCAACTGCTGTGGCAAAGCGGCGGAAAAACCCTCTATCAGCATCTGCAGCGGCTGTACCGCCTGTTCTTTTCGCTGCCGATTCGCAAAGGCTGGGTGCGCGAATAGACGTTCCTGACCAGCCGGTAAAGTTGCGGCAGCGCCCGATTCCTGCGCGTGACTAAGCCTCTTCCGGCAGGTAAAATCGCCGCTGACGCCCTGTCAATGCAGGGCGCTTTCAGCTTAGAGGGAATATGGAAACTCGTCGTGACGAACGCATCAGCCAGCTTATTCAGGCACTCAAGCGCAGTGATAAACTCCATCTAAAAGAAGCGGCCACCCTGCTTGGCGTGTCAGAGATGACCATTCGTCGCGACCTCAACGGCCACAGCGGTCCGGTCGTGTTGCTGGGCGGCTATATCGTTCTGGAGCCGCGCAGCGCAACGCACTATCTGCTGAGCGATCAGAAAACGCGCCTTGTGGATGAAAAACGCCGCGCAGCCCGCCATGCGGCAAAGCTGCTTGAGCCCCACCAGATGGCCTTTTTTGACTGCGGGACCACCACGCCGTGGATCATCGACGCCATCGATAGCGCCCTGCCCTTTACCGGCGTCTGCTATTCGCTCAATACCTTTCTTTCCTTACAGGAAAAGCCCCAGTGCCGCGCAATTTTGTGCGGCGGCGAGTTCCACGCCAGCAACGCCATTTTTAAACCGCTAAGCCTGCAGGATACGCTGAGCCATCTGTGCCCGGACATCGCGTTTTATTCCGCTGCGGGCGTCGATTGCGAGCAGGGCGCGACCTGTTTTAACCTGGAAGAGCTGCCGGTCAAACACTGGGCGATGAAAAGCGCTCGCTACCACGTGCTGGTTGTCGATCACAGTAAATTCGGCAAAGTCCGGCCGGCGCGGATGGGGGATTTATCGCAGTTTGACGTAATAGCCAGCGACGTGTGTCCGGATGACGATCTGCTCGCGCTGGCGAAGGAAAAACAAATTTCACTGCTTTACTAACCGCGCCCCGCAGGGCGCGGCCTGCATTTTAAGAGAACCAACCGCCGAACCAGCCGTGCAGTTTCATCAGCACGAAATCGATCATCCGGCTAAAGAAACCGCCTTCGTTTACCGCTTCCATTACAATCAGCGGCCGCTGCTCAATGGTTTTATCATTCAGTTTAAAGTCGATGGTGCCGACAACCTGCCCTTTGGTCAGCGGCGCGGTCAGCTGTGCATCATTCAGGGTGTAGCTGGCCTTGAGGTTTTTCAGCTGGCCTTTCGGCAGCGTGATGGAACCCGCCTCGCCCGCCCCCAGCTTCGCTTCACTGCTATCGCCAAACCAGACGCGCTGGGTAATGAAGGTGGCATCGGGTTTAATCGGCGTCACGGTTTCATAGAAGCGGAATCCCCAGGTCAGCAGTTTTTCTGATTCGTTAAAACGGATACGGTCAGTTTTGGTGCCGAGCACGACGGCAATCAGGCGCATATCGTTTTGCGTCGCGGAAGAAACCAGATTGTAGCCCGCCCCGGCGGTGGTCCCGGTTTTCACCCCGTCAGCGTTGAGGTTCGTGCTCCACAGCAGGCGGTTGCGGTTCGGCTGGCGGATTTTGTTGAAGGTGAACTCTTTTTCTTTATGGATCGCATACTCTTCCGGCACGTCATGGATCATCGCTTTGGTGAGCAGCGCCATATCGCGGGCGGTACTGAACTGACCCGGCGCGTCCAGACCGTGCACGGTCATAAAGGTGGTATTGGTCAGGCCCATTTTCTGCGCATAGCCGTTCATCAGGCTGACAAACGCGTCCTGGCTGCCCGCCACGTAGTCGGCTATCGCGATGCTGGCGTCGTTGCCGGACTGAATGATGACGCCCTTGTTAAGATCTTCTACCGACACCTGCATCCCCGGCTTGAGGAACATAACCGAAGAGCCGCGCAGCGCCGGGTTACCGGTGGCCCACGCATCGCGTCCGATGGTCACCATATCTGTAGACTTAATCTTACCCGCCTTTAACGCCTGGCCGACAACGTAGCTGGTCATGATTTTGGTCAGGCTCGCCGGGTCGAGTTTTTCGTCGGCATTGCCTTCGCTGAGCACTTTGCCGCTGGCATAGTCCATCAGGATCCAGGCTCGCGCGTCAATGGATGGCGCATCGGGGAGTTGTTCCGCAGCCTGCACCGCAGGCGCAACGAGAAGTAAAAGCGCGCAGCCTGCCGCGAGGCCGCGAAGGGAAAAAGCATCATGCGTCATAAGAGCCACCCAAGTATCCTTTCCAAACAAAAATATGCCGCCACACTCGTTCCGCGCCGCAGCAGCCGGTGAGTAAAGCGTACAAATGACCTTAAAGAAACAGCGAGTTGGTAAAGTTTTTAAAGTTTACGCAATAACCTCGTCCGGTGCTGCAAACAGCGCAATTTTTTTGATCGCGGTTGCCTAAATATTAACTTTATTATGGCATGCAAAAAATTAGTTTAGCAAATTCAATGATCTGCAATATTTTCAACGAGATAGCGCTGTTGACTTTTGGTCAAATACGGACAAATGCGGACATTTGATTGCCCCAAATCGTGCCCCAAACGTTATTCTGCCCCAAAATTTGCCCCAATTTTACCCCCTAAGGGTCTGAGGCAATAACCATTCTCATAGCTTACAAATAACCCACTAAGGGGTTGCAAGTTGACTACTTTGCCAGCAGGTGCTTATGGGCGATTAATGAGATACGTTTCTTGCGCTACCACTGCTCACGGTGACTCCCGATAAGGATTTTGCAGCCCGGTTTAAAGCGGTATTGAAAGCAATGAGTGTTACTGGCCGGCATTCGTTCTTCACACGATTTGAATGGCTCTGGAACACAAAAATATCCTCTGGATGCCTTTCCCGTCGCCGCGCTATCATCGCCATCACCGTAGGTGGAATTTCAACGCGCAGTGCTTTCAGTCTCCCCCTCTCTCGTATCAGTATCGAATTGCCATCTATGTCATCGTAACGAAGAGACAGCAGCCTGCCCGCACCAAGGCTCGTATGGAAAATCAATACCCACAAATCAGCCCAAGTATCTGAGATGCTGGCGAGTTGACTATTTATTATCAAAAATTGCATGAACGTTAACGTTTTCTTACTGCTCATATTTAAACGCGCTTTGCTCTATTATTCGTGAGGTTATTATCTCAGATGTGAATTTCAGGCAACAGTAGTTAACGTGCGGTTAATCACACTCCCCTTCAAACAGGGGTAGTATCCAGCCTCAAGCTGTTGATCGTGTGCATAGCAACTCCGAGCACTTCAACAGCTCCAGGACCCCTTAAGTAAAAACATACCCATGCAACCGGAACTTTAACTTAACTGTTCAGACCAGAATTATCTGGAAACATCAGGAGTTTTCTCAGAAGATATACTCCGCGCGGAGACGCACGCAGCAATAATGTAATGAAGTTTTTTCCCCTGAGTGTGCCTGCTCCGGGGATTTTTTTTATCAAACAGGGCTATCACCCTACCTCACTCGCCTACCGGAAAATATTTGTAAACCGTCTTAACCCCTACGCCGATCACGTCGGCCACCTGCTGGCGTGTAGCTCCGTTTTCCAGCATGCGCCGGCAGCGTTCCACAACTTCGGTGGTCATTATCCGGCGGCGGCCACCGATGCGCCCATGTTCCCTTGCAGCGGCTAAACCGGCGCGGGTGCGCTCCACTATCAATTCCCTCTCCATTTCCGCCAGGGCACTCATGACATGGAAGAAGAAGCGGCCAGCAGGTGTCGAAGTGTCGATCGAATCGGTCAAACTGCGAAAATGAATTCCCCGCTCCTGCAGTTCAGATACCAGAGTGATGAGGTCACGAACACTGCGACCGAGGCGATCGAGCTTCCAGACCACCAGCGAATCACCAGGTCGAAGACGGCGAATAGCTTTCCTTAATCCGGGCCGCTTCGCATTTTTCCCGCTGGCGGTATCTTCGAAAATTAGTTCACATTCTGCACGAACCAGTGCGTTTTTCTGTAAATCGAGGTTTTGATCGCCGGTAGATACCCGCGCGTAGCCAATCAGCATTATGCAACCCTTTGAAATAGCTGATTGTAAATTGCCGGGATTGTTCGCGTAAACCTGGGTTCAGGCGAAATCCCGGGTACGTCTCTTGTACGCGGTTCTGACGGAGCAAGCCTTGATCAAGCTATTAAGTTTGTCACACCACTCCTGAAGCCCGGCGTTGAAAATGCTGAATTTAATTATTCAATTCTTCAGGCCGCTGCGGATAAAAATAAACAGCTTAGTTTGCCTGCCGGGGACTTTTATATTTCCCGGGCATTTGAAGCCGGTAAAGGGCAGGTAATCAGGGGACAGGGGAGTCCAAACTTTTCCCCGAATTGCTATACGCGTCTCATATGCATGACTGAAGGAGGTGGTTGCATCTGGTATACGCGTGATTCATCCACGGGTCAGGTGCGGATGCCGCAGATTTACGACATGGGCCTGACCGGTGATTATCCTGTCAGGTTTAATAACGAGCAAACAGCGATAATTAAAGACGATATATCGCTGTCAAATGTTCCGTTTGGTATGGTACCAGTCGTCAGGCGCTGCGCTATAAACCCGAGAGTTAATGGCACCGGAATTGGTATCTCATGGTCAAAGATGTTCGATGGCAGTATCAGCCTTTGTGAGATAGCAAACTTTGATATCGATGTACTGCTGAACGGGTGCGACCTGAACAGGGTGTCCATGAATCGCATCAGGAATGCCTGGCGCTATATGATTCTTGAATTAAGCGCCAGTACCTTCGGGTCTCAGAATGAAATACATCTTAACGATATCCTGCACGTTGGCTCGCCAAACTGCATCATGATTAAGACCACGGCCCGACATGCCCGTATTTATGACAACTATCTTGAACAGGCGACAGGGACCGACGGGCAGGCGCTCATAGGGTTTATTGATGCGACAGCCGTTGATGCGCCTGCTTACGCGGGAAACGTATCAGCCGGTCGTTACTCGACTATTATCAGGGATAACCGGATAGATGGTTTCTCAAAGTCTAAAAACTTTGTTTACAAATATCAGCCAAAGGGCCAGACGTACGGGGAAATTGTTGACGTATCAACAGTAGGTTCTAATGTCGGTCTGGGGTCAAATGCCCTGACACTGGTTGATGAGACTGGCGCGACGGTGGACAGTGTTCCGCTTCTGTATAATCAGCAGCAGCCGTGCTCGTTTGTCTTTAAAGGGCCACGTTTCGGTAAATGGAACGGGTATACCTCAGAGGGACAGTTTTCTGACGTTATCAATGGGCTGAATGTCGGCGCGTTCGGCACCTCTCTCTACGGAAACCTGCTGTCTGATTATCTGCGTGCCCGCGGTAATGAAATGGTGCTGATGGCGGGTTTCGCCAGCACCGGCATTTTTAGCTATGCTGCCTCATCTGGACTGTTTGAACCGGAGAAATCATACATCATCGAGGTGGAGGCATACTGCGCCAGCGGTACTGAAGACTTCACTTTCGGCGGTATTGTTTCCGGAACAGGTAAAGTCTCGACAACTTTCACGCTGTCAACGACACCCAGAAAAATGCGGGTGGAGTTCGTGACAGGAATTGCTGGCTCCTCAAACGGTATTTACTTCTCACGCTCAAATAACGGCGCGGATATTGTGATTAAGCGCGTCCGCTTCCTGAAGAAATACCTTCATGAAAATGCCATGACTCTCAGTGCATCGAAAACACTACAGATAACCAGCCAGTCCGGTGAGATTCAGATAGCCGCCAACGGTGGTTATCAGTTCCCTGCATACAAAATACTGAGATTCATCAATGGCTATCTGGTGGAGACATTTTCACAAATCAATAATGCCGCCCAGATAGATATCGCCTGGACATATTCATCAGGGTTCCTGACGGTAAACGTCACAGGCACAGGCGGCTCTAAACAACTGGCAGTCAGTCAGACCAGCCAGCCGGGATAAGCAGGAGAAAATTATGTCGTTCACAGTAACAAAAGAAGTCAAAGAACTGGTTTCGTATCCTGAGCTGGGGGCATCATGCCAGCTGGTTACGGTCAGCAAAGAGGTGACCTATTCCGCAAAGCGCCTGGTAAGCCTGTCAGATGCAGGAGCGCAGGTACTGTTCGATGTGTATGTGGGTGATTCAGTAACACCAGGAGAGCATTATCACATGTTCAGTTACTCCGGAGCAGGAAACCCGCTGGATGAGGCTGAAGGATCACTAAAAGAGTCGCTGGAAGCATAAAATCATCCCGCCATTACAGGCGGGAAATATCATTCAATTGTTAACTTTAGCGCTGCCTCAGCTTCAGATAACGGATCACCGGCACCTGAATAGGTAAATGGGATGTAATTTCTTACACCCTCAGTATCAGCACCTGACGTAACTGTATAAAACGCGATGCCGTTCTCCCCTTCAAGTTCGATCCTCTCGATGGTGTATGTCAGGCTAACTTTTAGTGTAGTGGTTCCGACTGCAATTCCATCCGCCGTCACCTGTTTAACCGCAACTTCTTTCTCTATTGTAAACATGGAAAATCCTTATTCTGTCAGAACGTACTGAACTGAGCCGTAAATAGTCAAACCTGTTCCGCCTGTTATTGAGAGAGCGGCAGGCGAGCTATTTGTCAGCAACAAAATATCTTTTGTGGTCGGGTTCGTTTGCGCGAGGATGATCCCCGAGCCGGCCCGACTGCAGATTATCGGGGACACCGTTAACCCCCCGTCGCTCAGTGCGGCTACTGTAAACGGAAGCCCTGATATCACTACCGCGCCACCTGTCGTCAGCGCCATTGACGTGGTTTCTATTCTGAATGTCGCATGCACTAACCGCCCTGAGCGGCGGTAGGTTCCCACCGTGGTATTCAGCGTCACGACGTCTGAACCACATTTGACAACCGGCGTCCAGACGCCCTTGTAATACTGGAACGTCTCCTGAGTGTTCTCAAAAAAACGTATCGGGCGCTGGACGCTGTACTGACGACAGAAATCATAGAGATATACCGTTTTCCCTTCGGCGCTGTTCCACTCTGCAATCTGCACGGCAGAGTAGTCTTCGGTGTCATCCCTGAACGGGTTGATGATGAGCGGGCCGTTGATTGTTGTTGGTTTCTGGCTGAACGGATGTGTAGCCACGCCAGCCGAAACGACAGTTCTGTCGACAGTGATACCACCCTCACAAACCATCGCGGGCGCTTTTGTCAGTGTCGCATTCCACGGGTCCTGATAGTCGGTATAGAACTGATTACCGGCAATGGTTGTCGTTGTGGTGTCAACGAGACATGTCTTTTCAACGTATGACGTGTGAATCACGTTGTAACTGCCTGCGTCGGTGTAGAACGGGACGCGGTGGGTTCCCAGTACTTTCACATCGTCAAGGCAGACCCCGTTCACCGCACGTCCATAGCGACTGAGGACGGTGAATGCCCGGCCCGCAATACCGGGAAACGAACGCGCTGAATAGCCGCTGGCGGTATTGTTTGTCAGCCTGCCGCCTGCGGAGGTTCGCGCCGAGTTGGCGGATTTATAGATATACGTATCGAACCACGTATCAATCGCCTCATCGGCAGGGCCAAACAGCCGTGGCTTACCGTAAAAGTGATATTTCGTATAACGGATGGCATCGACCCAGCCCACTTTGAAAATCTCTGCCGCCGGATAGGGTGGGAGATACGGAATCGTGACCGCGGCATTTCGTTGCGTCCACGCCCCGCCATAGGCGTCGCCGGTAAAGCAATCACGGGCGACAACGAAACCGTTGCAAACGGAGTCGGCCCCCATAAACCAGCCCGTCAGACAGCAATCACGGATGAGGAAATTATCTTCTGTGGACCGGTCAAGAACGCCATTCCCATAGCGACCGATAAAGAAGTTGCGCACACCGTGATTTACCAGCTGCGGGCGGATATAACCGTCTGATGAGTCACCGGAAATAAAATAACCAATGTGCTGGTTATTGTTAATCACAGGCGTATCCGAATCCCAGTCTCCGATTAACGCGCAGTTCTGCATACTGTCGCCGATAATAACGGAGTCGGGATAAAGTCGAATCGCCGCATAAATATGATTTCCAGATTCCGCAGCAATATTTGCATCATTCCCCGCAGCCACCCACCCTGGGTAAGCGGTCCCGTCATCGCCTGGTAAAGTGACTTTATGAGGATAGGTTGTGGCGTAATATTTCCCCGTCAGTTGCACGGGAAGTCCTCTGGCGTGTCCTTCATCGACAGCAGCCTGAAAGTAAGGAACGGCGTCGGGCGTCACGCCGTGCAGGTAGCCGAACATTTCCGGAGATACAAATCCTATTCCACCAACGAGTTTAGCGCCTTCGCTTGAACCCAGGTTTGAGCGAAGAGTCGCATCGGTGACATCCAGCCACTTTCCTTTACCCCGTCCGCCAGCCGTATCCGGTGTGCTACCTGGTAAAACGATCTTCGGCATTGCCCCATCCCAGCGCCAGTATTCATCCGTGGATTCCCACAGAAGAACCTCAAAGCGTTGAGTGAGTAGCGAACCTTTTTCAAACGAGCCAATTGCCGGAACATACCCCCATAAGCCAGTTCCCGCAGGATCCTGCAGTTTTGGCTGCCCGGCACCATCAAAGCCCAACCCCTTCCATGCCCGCTCCTCTGCTGAAGGCAAAACATTTACCGAGGCTTCAGGGACTCGTAACGTACGCTGGAATATGTCCAGATTTGCTTCAAACGGGTAAGTTGGCCGGAAGTGAATAACCGACTTACCGATGACGACGGGATCATCAGCCTCTACCTGCCAGCAGTCGCCATTAATCGAAAAAACCAACGTACCGTTAACCGCATCCCGGGGGCCGTTAAAATCAGTCGCCCTGACCCAGAACGAACGGCGCGCAACCCAGATACCGTTTTCGACGGGGTTATCCTGCCCTAAAAGCAGAACACGCATCCCTTCTGTGGTAGTGATCGTCCGCTCATCCGTTGGCGTTTTGGACGTAATGGTCTGCTCGCCAAAACGGGTGATATCATAATCAGCTGAAATATAGACCGGTGGCTTTACAGCAACACTCGTGGTCAGTCCATAAAGACGGTCTTGAGGAGTCGCGGGCATTTACTTTTCTCCGGACGTGAATAATCCCCGCAGGGCAAGGCCTGCGGTATGTGCAACGAAAGCCCGGTGCTTGCACGGGCTGGATTTTAGAGATAAAAAAACCCGCATTCGCGGGCTTGTTTGTTTATGAATCTTGAACTAACTTTTCATGGCTATCAGCTGATAGCCACACTACACACAAGGTATTAAACATGAAAAAAGCTTTTGCAGTGCTGTTTGTTCTGCTTTCTCTGGGATCGGTAACACAAGCCTACGCTGGCAATTGCCAGAGTCCGGATGATCGCGCCTCTGATGGTTCGCGTTGTGGTGGTCGTTCTGCTGATTCCCGGCCTGGTGGTCAGTAATAATTAAGGCCGCGAAAGCGGCCTATTTAATGAGATGCATTCTGAGTGCAAAAGAAGATGAACCCACCTAAATGGGCTATGTTATCTCTGTTTAAAAAACGAAGTTATTCTCTTCCACGCTTGGTGTGGATTCTCACTGGCAACTACATAAGCAGGGATGCAGAGAACACAGCCTACAATGAACAAAATACCAGCCGCCATAGTGCTGTTTTGCTGATAGTAGACGAAAGAAGAAAGAAAAATTGTCAGCGGCCATAAAAATGTAAACAGCCATTTAACTGAGAACTCAAACTTACGCCTTGCTCTGTCGTGCTTCCCCATAAAGCTCAGGAACGCCCATACAACAAGGCCAAAAATAATGTATGAAATATAATCTATATCTGACATTAGTTACCTCGGTACTGTGTCCTGTGGGCGCCACCAGTATGTTTGGTTAAACTCTTTGCGGGAACGCTGTTCCATTTTATGAAGATAGCCAGGGGAAAAATACTCCTGCAACTGATTAAAAATCATATGATCAAGAGCCGCTTTTGCATACCACAGATTTGCCCCCGGAATAAGGCCTTTACCCAGTTTAACCAGTTCCCCTCCTGTCTGCTCTGGTTTCCCTTCTACGGCATTTAGTGGGATACCTTGGGCCAGTTTAACTACATCATCAACTAGCCCCGCAACCGGCCCTAGCATTGATGCAAGCGCGCCACCACCATAGCGGGTGTGATCAGAGAGAAGGAAATCTCCATATAATCCGAGTCCTCCACCTTTAAGCAACGCCCCCAGCCAGAATTTTCCTGCATCCTTTCCGATCATTTCACGTGGATTTCGGCCAGACGCCATGTCGTTTAATTGCTGAGAAAGCGCACCAAGTAACGTGGTGCTGGCAATAAATGCTGATACATAAGCTGCACGCCCACCGGCTGAAGGCATTCCCATAGCTCTGGACCAATGACGCATAACTACAGATATTGGAAAGGATTTGAACAAAAATACACTTCGGGTCAATTCACCTTTCCACGTCCCACGCTGAAGCCCACCACCAGTGACCATCTGTTCACGAGCCCCGGGGGTAATCACCGCCATATCAACTTCTTCGGCAACAGCGCCAAGCAAACGCCGCATAGCCTCAAACTTGACTCGCTCGGGTGGGCCAATGTGAGAAACGGCTGCATCTGGAATGCGCATAATGCTCTCAGGCGTAAGCATTGTATTATTCCCCTTGCCCCAATCCTCCTGATCGGCCAGTTTCCAGACGGCAAAGTCTTGCTCTGTCACGCCCTTGCTTTTTAAAATTCGAAAATCATTATCGTCCAAGCTGCGGAGGTCTGGCGTTCGACTAATGACATCACCTAGGCTTCCCATCATCGTAACGCCATATGCCCGTTTATGGGCATCTGACCAAGCTGTCAAACCACTGGCTCGCATAACAGCAGTCGCAGCCCAGCGAGCCTTCGACGGCCCCATGTTATCCATCGCCCAACGATTGACACTGCCAAGAAGTGACTCCATTGCTAGCCCCGCTCGACGTGCACGCGCTAGCTCTGTACGATTCGTCGGGTCCATCGCCTCCAGCTGGTTACGGAGTAGCTGACTCATTGGCAGATTAGTGACCTTTGCCGACAGATACATCGTGCCGAGATCAGAGAAGGAAGCCAGCAGGGCGGAGCCAAGACGGCTGGCCACCAGCCAGTTACGGATATTGTCGGACCATCTGGCGATATGCGGATTCGCTATCGGTTGCGTCTTGCCCGAAATGAAGTTGTAAAGATTTTCGGTGCTGTTAGCCAGGCGCTTAACCCGGCCGGCGCGTCGCGGGTTCGCGACAGCTGTTTCCGCCCTTACTTCGTCGAGAATAGAACGGAATACGTGATCCGGGTTCGGCCCGTAAGTTTCCACCAGCGCAATATCTTTGCTGATGCTTTCCAGATGATGCACCATAATTTCCCACAACGAACGGTCGCCATACTGACGCTGGTATTCAAGGTACGCCTCACCATCTTTGAAATGGATCTGCCGGGAAGCATTTCCCCGGTTGGCTCTCGCTCCGGAAATACGTAAACCTGTATCGCTGAGTTTATTTAAACCACCAGTAGCGATAGTCTCGTATGCCTCACCCAAAAACGCCGTTAGTTCAGCATCTGACATCAGCTGTCCGTCGCTTTTGGTATAATATTTTCGGTCAAGTTTCCCAATGATGTCGCTGACCCACTTATCCTTGGAAACCTTGCCAACTTTTTCCATTGAATGATGCTGAGGCATGCCCCAGTCATCCAGATGCCCGATGTCGCCACCCGCATCGTTAAACCGGCGGCGGAGCAATTCAGTAACATCCTTCCAGGCTTTTGCCCCCGCCCTAGCTTTGGCATTCCCCGTATTTTTGCCCCGAATTTCATAAACCAGATCACGAACGCCTTTTTCATCTTCGAACAGGCCAAAAAATCGAGGGTCAACAGCTTCAAAGGCTTCCTGCAGCTGACTGAGCGCATAATCTCGCGTAGCCTTCCCGCGAGATTCAACAGACAGGAAATTTGCTTTGCCATCAGCGTGAAAAGCTATCGTGCGATTCAGTGCCTCCAGCTTTCCGTCTTTCCCTTTGTAATTGTTAATAAATGAATCAAGGCGCTGGCGGGCAGTGATAGTTAAGGCAATGCGACGTTTCTTTAACGCCGCCTCTTGCTTTAACTCATCGGCGGCAAGTTGCCCGGCCCTGCGCAGACGTTCGGCTTCGGATAGCATCCGCCACGACGCAGGGTCGTTACGCGCGAGCGATCGCATGTTTCTGTAGATACGGTCTTCAATATTCTGAATTTCACGAGCGCTCAGAGTGCGCTGCGCTGCCTTTTGTACTGCCTGAATGCATTCCTGACGCATAAATTATCCCCTCAAGAAACATGCAACTGCGACATCAAAAAGGCCGGAATCCTGAATAGCCTGTTCATTTTCACGATTCGCCTCGTCAAGCAATTCACGAGCAGGGCGAGACTGAGGGTTACCTTCGTCATCCAGCGTGGTGATCATCATGTCGGGGGCGGTGGTCAGCGATTCCTCAGCAGCTTTCGCATCAATGTCGCCCGTTTCGCTTTCGCTCTGTGTGCGCCGTTGGTCGCTATTACGGACATGAGTAGCGGTATCGGGTGGCGCAGCTTCATCAGCGCTGCGCACTTCGGCCGTTTTGTAATATGAGAGCGCCTGCGCATTCAGATCGCTTTCTGCCTGCTGTCTGCGGGAAAGTTCAGCGCGCGCCTCATAGAATTGTCCGCCGGGTTCATGGGGCGCCAGAATATTACGCGAAAACTCAAGACGCCCCTGCGCCTCTGTGATTCGCTGGTCAAGGTCTCGCAGACGTCCCTGCTTCTCGGCTCTCGCACGTGCCAGCACTTTGCCATTCCCCGCGGGTTCCTCGGATAGGATCTGATTGCGCTGCTCAGTCAGGTTATCAATAAGGCGCTGGCTGTTAGCCACTTCAGACTGGTAAACCTGACGTTCGCCGCGAGGTAGCAACTGCGCTGCCTGCTCTTCAAGCCGGCGCGTATCTGCCGCACGGGCTGCGGTTCCTTCCTCCGCATTAAAAAGTACCTCATCCAGAGACTGCGCAATCAGGCTGCGGCGCCCGGGTATCTCGCTGAATACTGCCGGGTCGACAATGCTGGCCACATCGACGGGATTACCTTCGCTGACATTGCGCATTGCCTGCTGTAATGCCTGGGCGTGTGCATCTCGTGACAGAACGTTGACCGGTACTCCGGGAGCAATATCGATTTCTGCATGGTGGGCTGCATTAGCCGCCAGCGCCGCATCGACATCGGACGGAGCAAACTCCGGCGCACGAACATTCTCGCCGCGGAAGTTAACAAAGCGGCCAAGACCGCCGAACGCAACGCCGAGCACTGCATCAATCGCCATTGCCTGGCGGTCAAAAACATCGTACTGACCGGCCATATCATCGTAACCGGCGTTGCGCAGGGTTTCTGCCGTCATTCCGCGTAGCGCCATACCAAACGCAAGGTTAGTACCCGCAGCATACGCTACGTCAGGCGCAGCACGCGCTACGGCTGCACTGGCATTGAGTAACGCATTCTCGCCCGTTCTGGATATCTGCGCGCCAACACCTTCCGCCAGCGCGCCGCCCGCACGAAGACCGAGACTCATGGGGATCAGTGTACCGGCGCCGGTCGTTATACCGTGAATCAACGCGACATCCTGCGCCGTTGATAAATCCACGCCTTCCGACCTAAGACGTTCAAACTCAGAAAAGCCCTGCAGTGACGTAACCGCCGCCGCACCGCCCATCGGCCCCCCGATTGCGGTGCCAGCTACAGCCTGGCCACCCATATCAAAAAGACCAAACAGAATCTGACCCGCGGTTCCGGTTGTACCGGCATCGGGAGTCAGACGCTTAACCTGCTGTGTTGCCAGCCTCCTCTGCTCGGCGATGTATTCTTCAGAAGAATCCCGTACGGGTGTATTTTCATTAATAAACCGGGACAGAGGGGAAACAACTTTATCCATCCCCGCCCAAAGCAACTGGTCCGGTTTGGCCACAAGGCCAGAATACAAACCCGATACACCGGCACCCACAGCATTATCGAAAAAACCGACATCACTTTTTAAGCCAATGGGACTGGATGCCGCTGTTTCTGACAGTTGGTTTTGATTCGACTGATTTAGCCCGAAATAACTCATTGCGGTATGCCCTCTATAAAGCGCTGACGCTGCTGAGTCAGATCCAGTATTACCGGAGAGCCATCAGATTTAAGCAGATACCCTGCACCGAGCTTAACCAGATACTGGCTGTCACCGTAACTTTGCAGGCCGTATTGTCCCGGTGGAGCTTTGACTCCTGCACCTGTGACCTGTGTTTGCCACGCCTGATCGACTTGTTTATCAAACTGTTCTGCCGACATTCCCCACGGTAGCAGAACATACCCCATACCGTTATAGTCATGAACACCGCCAGTTGACACATTAACGGCCTGCTTCCAGACATCATTATCCAGAACACCGGAGTAATCCCCCTTCTGGGCCATTATTCCCGCGTAGTAATCCTTTGCCACCTCATATGCCATTGCGGCTCCCTGAGCGTCACCGGCAAACGCATCCTGCACGGAGTTTGAGAACTCAAGCCGCATATCGTTTTCCTTGGGCATCGACATCCCTTTTGCGTCTTTAGTCCCTTTTCGTGCAGCAGAACCCGCGAGAATGGTTTTTGACGCTTGCGAAGGTGAAATCGTGATATCAGGATTGATCCAGTTCTCCTGAGCAATTAACGACGAAGGCTTATCCATCAGGACGCCGGCAACCGCCGCAGAGGGCGCATTTACCGCTATTTGTTTGAGTGTGGCCATGTAAGGTGCACCACCGCCAGTACCTTTATGAATGGCGTCCAACAGTTTTGATTGGTTATCTGGTGTTGACTGTAATAGAGCCTGAGATAAAGCATCGGCCTGAACTTTAGGTATCACAGCATCACTTTTAATTCCGAGCCGTTTCTTTTGGATAATGACATTTTTTACATAGTCGCCCATTAAATCAGGGTTATCGGTATAAGCCGCGAATGCTTTTTGGGTCGTCTCATCATTCTGAACCAGCCAACCACCTGGATCTGCCTCACGGGCATCCATGATGCGTTGATAGTTCTGTTGGGCCTGCGCATATTGCTGTTTTTTAAACTGTAAATCAGCTGCGTTATCGGCAGGTTTCAGCGCCTGAACGGCGGCCAGTCCATCGACGGCAGAATTCTGCATCACAAAGTTATTTACCGGCTGAAGCGCCAGCGTATCTTTGTAACGGTTCCATTGCTGATAAAACTGTGCACGCTCTCCCGGTGTTGCAGAAGAAGGAATCGAACGGATGAACTCAGCTTCGGTCACAGGATTCTCAATATTGAGTCCTGATTGCGCGCGTGCAGCATCGTCAGTTATGCGCTGCTGAATATTGACGCGATATGCAGAATCTATCTGATCCTGAACCTGTAGAATTTTAGATGTCATCTGGGCCTGCTGCTGGCCGTCCATGTCTTTAAAATCCTGCGAGTCGATAATGGACCGAACATTCCCCATTCGCTGAGCATTAGCGGAAATAGAGTAAACATAGTTTCTGGTTTCGTTTACAGGAATTGAGGCTGCAAACTGTTCGTTGCTGACCTGCCCAGTGCGCGGATCGCCAATTTGTTTTATCCAGTTATCGACCTTGCGAAATCCAGCATTATAGGCTGCCAGTGCAAGCACCTGATTGCCGTTATAACGCTTAGTCAATGCGTCCATTAGCTCCCCAGAAACGCGGCGGTTCTCCTCTTCGCTATCATTCTGAAGGGGTTTAATACCAAAACCGGGGTCACGCCCCGTTGCTGGCATTATCTGACCGACACCTTGCGCACGGTCGCCACTTTTAGTTACTGGCCCCTGCACTATGCTACCGTCGGCATTAAGATGACGGTTTCCGCTTTCCTGTTGGTAAACTGCCTGCATCAGAGTGTCATGAGGAACGGCCAAGGTATTCATTCCAGCATTTCCGGTACTGGCCTGAACTTGCCATTGTCCTACGCGGGTACTTATGGCCTCCTGAGCCGCGTCTTTAATCATCGCCTGTCGCTGGTCCGGCGGCAGGAAGGTGGTAATCCCCTGCGGATTACGCAATGCGGAAAGACGCTGCTCTGGCTGCATCATTTTCAGGGAACCGGTAGCAGCATCGGTGATCCAGCGCTGCCCAAGTTGCTGAGCCTGAGTCTGGTCTATATACCCCTTACTGGCGGCGCCCTGAATCATATTGTTCGTGGCATCAAGAATTTGCTGACGGGTTGCCGGGTCGGTCGATGTCAGATAAGTAGACCGGCTGGTCTCCAGCGACTGATTAAGGCCGGCGATATTTGAGTCTTTTTCCTTTGCCCATGCCAGAGAGCGGATTTGTTCACCGCCGCGGATGTTCTGCTGGTTTACCCAGTTATCGAACTCCTGGCGCATGCGACCGCTAGTAATGCCTGAAGCTGAACTTTCAGTAACCTTCTGCATCTGCTGGCCATAGCGGTCCTGCATGGTTGCGTAGTCGTTATCTCTTTCAAGCGCGGCATATGCTTCTGCCTGGCCCTGCAGCCAGGCAGTTTGGGCCTTGCCAAAGCCCAGACGCTGCTGGTCCTGGTATTCCTGCGTAAGCGCGCCGGCGACTACCTGCCCGAGCTGCTCCGTGGCACGAGCGGGAGCAGAAAGCGCGTTTGTATCGACAGAAGTGACACCAGTAGAAGGACGCAGGGCAACATTGCCCAGATCGCGAGCGGTAGGTAAGCGTGGCATATTTTTTACTCGTTATTTATACAGGCTATACAAAGACGCTCCCCCCTGAAGGATGGAGGTCAACCCACCAAGACCACCGGCCGATTTAGCAGACTTCGCCTGGGCTTTAAGAACGCTTGCCTGATTCCTCATTTGGTTTGATTGCTGGGTGCCATTCCACAATGTCATCAGGTTATTCAGCTCACCCTGCTGCGCGATATCAGCGCGGTTATTAATAGCTGACACGCTATTGGCGTTTGCACCGGAGGCCGCAGCGTTCGCCAGAGATGTTGATTCTGCCTGGCGGGCTTGAGTAGTTTGTTCACGGGCCTGCTGTTGATATGCGGCATCAACGTTATTCGCTTGCTGTCTCAGCTGCTTTGCCTGCTGGTTATAGACGCTAGCAGTCTGATTGCCTGATTTTACCGATGATGAAGCGTTGAGCAGAGAGCTGCCCATCTGGGCGTAACCCGCCCAGTTTTGCATTGTTCCCATGATTCCAGACCCCGTTCCTGATGCAGCAGCTGTACCAGCTGTTCCTGTAGCGCCCGCCGTTCCCGTCTGCGTTACTGGTGTGCCGACTGCTGCGGTTATTGGGGCAGCGGTCGAGCCAGAGGCCCCTGCGGCGCCCGATCCTGCAGCAGCACCACCACCCATCAATGCAGAGCCCCCTAAAATGCTTCCGGCTATCGCCGCAGCGGTTTCGCCGGGGTGATCGCCAACCCAGCCACGAATTCCAAACGAATTAAGTGTTTTTGAGTTCGCGCGCTCCTGATTGCCAGGGATATGCTTGAGGTCCTTCCATGCCCCACTAAAATCGCCTTTACCTAAATCCTTCAGTACATTCATCGGAGACTTTATCGAGTCCCATGCCCCTGCCCATATGGCTGACGCCTGCTTTGACATGGTTCATTCCTCCAAAGATCTTGATATTTTCCGATATTCCACTATCGATAAAGCCGCAATATTCCAGAAACCGGGGAGCGCTCTTCCATTCTTCATCAACGACCGCGTAAACCGGCTGGGTATAGGTTGAGATAATTTCTTTAATGGCCTTACATGCAGCCCTGACCATGGATACTGGATATTTCGGCGCGTCGCTCTTCATTTCCATGAAGGCAACCAGTCTGTGATCCCGCCGCATTACGCCGCCGAATGCCACTACTTCCCCGTTAACCTCCAGTGCAATAGCCCGCATGGTGCCAGGAACTTTCTCGTACCAGCCTGAAATATCATCTCTTGTTGCGTATCGAATGTTACTTATCATGCGTTGTCAGACTCACTATTGCCGCCAGAACGGTAACAGGCCGCGGGGCGGCGGCGACAAGACAAATCCGGGAATCGGTATCCCACGAGCCATCAAACTCAAAGGAATCCCGGTCATACGATTCCCACACCGTGTTACTTGCGGTGGGATTAGCAAACTCTTCGGCAGGCAAATCGTCCTGAATGTCGAAGTCAGGCCCATACGTCATCCCGCGGTAGTGGGTGTTCCTCATGATTAACGCAAGATGGTCCACGCGTTTACGCTGCGCCAGTGCGGTGCCCATCCCAGCAGCGTATGCAAGCTTTGAGCTTTTGTACTTCGCGGTATAACCCAATCCCGCGATGACATTGCTGTATGAAGCCCCCAGCGATATAGCACCACTGCTTACCGTTCGCGTACCAATATCTTTGCCGTCGGCCCATACCACTACCGCTTTGCCCTCGATATGGTTAAGCCCGGAAAGAGTGTCTCTGGCGCTTCCGGATCTGGTGATGAAGGAATCAGCCTGTTTATTCAGGCTCCCGCCAATACACTCGGACTCTTTAGCCCACCGCTCCAGGCACCGAATACCGTTCCTGTTAACGACGTAATAAACCCGGTCCTCTTCATCGCCTGGCAATGTGACTACATCCTCAACGGTGCCATCGGTTTCCACAACAACCCACGCTTTGAGGTCTTCTGCCGGGTCTCGGACCAGGACGGCGACAGTGCCGTTTTCCCGCACACAGTGAATGCGATCATCAGGAAGGCGTTGCGCCGCGATGCGGACAATGGGGGAATTTCCGCATTCCGGCCACAGGTCGGTAAGGTCTGTACTGGCGTAGTCGTAGTAATCACTGGTGTAGTTGAGTTCATACACCCGGCGTCCGCTGCGGTGGATGAAGATGCCGCGGTTATCCAGGACTACAGCACCGGCATGCGTACTTCCCCGCGTGGAAGGATACTTGATATGGAAGTTATCAGGCGTTACCACTTCACCATAAGAGGACGACTGAATTGATGCCTCACTGCCCTGAGTGCCTGCAATTAAGCGGAGCAGCGGCAGCAGCCAGTTGACCTTATCGACGGGACCCGAACCGATACTGCCGTTAATCGCGCTAGCATCACCGGCAACTTTATCTTCTGAGTTGTTACCATCGTCAAAAGAATCATAGGCATCCGAGTAACTGCCATAAATGCGGTCACCACCAGCCCACCACAACCGCCCCTCAAAGATGGCCACTGCTCCGGGGAATCCGTTTTTCTCAGAGAAGGCCCCTTCATACCAGTCAGCAGTCGCAGATGTTCCGCCCAGGTCAGAAAGGACAATCCCGGTTGCCGACGTCCTGGAATTAACAGCAGTTATCCGCACTGTTCCCGTCAGGCTGCCGCCAGAATACTCAAGCGAGACCTGCACGGAGCCGGAACTGGTTTCCCAGTCGCCCGCCGCGACACCGATCCGATAGTAGATAGTATTATTGTCCAGCCCGTCGTCGTAGGTTTCTGACGTTTCACCAGTCCACGTCTTAACATCAGTCCAGGCACCCGGCTCACTTACAGAACGTTGAAGCGTCACAGTCCCGGACCACGGCGTCGCGGGATCGACGTTAGCAATACTGACCGTAAACTTGCGCGAGTCATCTATCCCGGTCACCTTCACATAACCGGTAAACTGAGACTCACCGTTGATTGCCGACGATACAGTTTGCCCGCTTGAGGTTAAACGGAATAGCGCGCCAACATGTCCGGAACGAAACAGGCTGGCGGACGCCGTAAGATTAATCAATCCCGTTCTGGCGCCGGGCGTGAGCGTCGTGGGAGAAACGTTCATCACATTGTACGGGCCATCGTTCGAATAATACTTAACGACAGACCACGAACCGTTATCACGCCGCTCAATACGCCTCTGCTGTATGCCACTACACGCAACAAACAACACATCGGCGCTTTGTGCTACCTGGACTAAATCCAGGTCGCTATCTCTCCACGGGGTATCCAGAACCAGAACACCACCGCTTTCAACTGCCACAGAACCAACGATAACCGGGAACGTCTCAGCACTTTCAAACTGAATGTAAAAGTCGCCGGCGGGAGTGAACGACAATGAGCTGACGCCCTCCAGCAGAGTAGTTTCAGCGATATAGTCATCCTCACCCTGGCTTGAGCCGATCATTATAGTTACCGGCCCGCGAGCGACGCTGACGCGAATAGCATGCTGCACATCCTGATCGGAGGCGGACACACTGACCTGCTGCCAACGAATTGCTGATGTGGAACTGTTGCCGGTTAACTGCATGCCTGCATCAGTCCACTCAGAGGAGGAATCAGACTCATCGGCATCCGTCCAGCCGGAGAGATCAGACACGAAATCGCCATTGATAATTGCAGATGACACCGCATCGCGAGATATCAGGGCATCATCAACCCACACACGCATTTTGCCGTCAGTAAGTTCAATGAGAGCCGTATCATCAGTCGCGAACACAAACGGAATAAACCGGGATCGCTTATTGTCGAGGGTCTGCCCGATATATCCCAGTCCTGGCCGGAGCATCATGGAGCCAAGCAGTCGAGGCATCCAGTTAGTCTGGACCTCCGCCGACAGCGCCAGCCGCTCAATGTCGGTGCGGGCCAGCGCCAGAGGCGAAATAATCCCACGGTTAAAAGCGAGAAGCGGAACGTTATTACGTGGCATGATTTGTCCTATCGGGAAAACCGGCTGCGCTGCCCCCTGCGGGAAGTAACAAATGCGCCGGCAGGAACGCGCTTAGTCGGATCCTGCAGGGCATCCTTGGTGAGAGCATCGCGTTTTCTGGTTTTATACTCATACTCAATAGTCTGAGCATCGGAGCCATTTTTCAGGCGAGGTGAAACGAGTTTCGCCAGATGCGCCGCAATAAACATGCGGTACGTTTCCGGCCAGGCTGAACCGTTATTACCATAGAACTCACTATCCGAAACGTAGCGGATGTAGATCTCGTCATAGTTACAGAACCAGAATGCCGCCTCGTCTGTATAGTCGAGTATGGTGTTATTGAAATAAGGGTCAGAAGCAACAGAGCACGTCCTGATCCAGTCTTCAGGCTTATCAAATGCCCTGATGTAACCAAACGGCGGTTCTACTGACGGGGAGTAATCCAGGCGCTCAGCTCTTACAGCAAAATTCCACTGGCCCTGTTCGAGGCAAAACCTTAGCGCGCCCTCCCAGACGACATCGAGCAGGCGGCGGGGTTCCCGGTTTTCTTCCAGTGAAAACAACACCCGCTCACCCGACAGGATCAGGGCATCGTTGTAGATTGCCAGTCGAATGTTCGGGTCAACGGACATCATCACACCTCTTTAATCAGCAATTCCATTCTGGATAAAGCTTCTTCTTTGGTCTGGATATTTCCTTCCATCACTTCTCCGTCTTCCCTACGGATTACAGACCACTTAGCCTGTCCGCGAAACTTCACAAAATACGGTTTTCCGTCTTCTTTAGTTTCGGGCTCAATCTCGCCGAATTGCTGATGAATGAAGAATTCAACTTTTGCTGCGAGTTGCTTCACTGATGTCACAACACCTTCGGCGTACCAGGTGCGATCGACTGCGAAGACTTCTATTTTGTCGCCAGCTTTTAGCTGGTAAGCGATATGCGCCCAGGCGGCTGGTTGTCTGAACAGGTCAATATTCTGTCCTTCTTCGGCAACAATGCGAAACGTATTGCGGGCATGCTCGGCAAGTTTTAGCCGGGAAGGAATAATATGGTGCGCCATTCTTACCTCACTGAAAGAAAAGCCCTCGCAATGAGGGCTGAAGTGTTATTACGCCGATGCTGTGGCAGTAGCCAGCTTCAGCGTTGCGCCGGATGCCGTTACAGCCGAAACAAATGCGGAATAAGACATCGGTAATGTGGTGTTATAAACCACTACTGCATCGCCAACTTTCATGCCAAGAGCTTTGCCGTTGGTGATGTAGTTGGCAGCCGTAACGGCTGCAATAAGGTCCGATGAAGAGTAAGACCAGGCAGCACCACCGCCGCCGATGCGATCCTGAAGTAAAGCCGGTGGGTTGGTTGTTGCGTAAGCCATTTATTCCCCCTTATGCATCAGCAACCATTGAAGAACCGTCATGATTCAGCACCACAACGCCATTTGGCTGGAGTAGCGAACCGCCCATGAACATGGAAGTACGCGCCCAATAGTAATCGTCTTCTTCGTTATAACCGGCTTTTACGTCCATATCCCCGCTGTTGACAGCGTGACCAATGGAGTTGCGGTGGTAGACGAAAAGGTGTTCGTTCGCAGTGCCAACGCCAGGAACACGCGAATGCACTACCCAGTTAACACCAGCCCAGCGCAGCATTTTGCGAACAGGGCCGTTAAATGGCTTCACATCCACGTAATCGGCGCTGGTGAACTGGTTGTTCTGGTAAAGGAAAGCGCGAAATGCCGGAGACATAACACCGAACATGTTGCTTTCTTCTTCGACATCCACATCGTTATTGCCGAGCACCGCGATCGCTTTGGTTACTGCAACCATGCGTGAATCAGCTGCGGAACCAGTCACGTTAATGGTCTGGGTCGCAGTGTTCAGGTTCGCCAGAATGACGTCGTCAATCTTGCGGTTCATCACCTTAATGGTTCCCTGCTGCATGATGCGGCGGCCGTCGCCCTGAGAGCCAAAAATATTGAATCGGGTGCGGCGGGGTTTATCGTGCCATTCGGTCAGAATTGCAGGTTTCTGCGTCAGGTTGTCAGCACGCGCAGGGATCATCCCGTTAACGCCACGGGTAACTGCTTCCGCGCCACCGGTATCAGCAACAAGGAATGTTGCTTCGTTACCTTTAACCACGGATTCGGTTACAACCGTGCTGCGCAGCATGGACTGGCCGAACTCGAAACCGGCGATGAATTCCTGCCGGTACTGTTTTTGAAAAGCGGTATCAGACATAAATTGTCTCCATCGGATTGTTTTATTGCCGCTCCGACGAGGTATCCATTCCGGCAGACAATAGCGGGGTGTCCTCTGTTAAGAGGGGCCGGTTATCTGTGAAAGGGGTCGTGCTGCGCGGTTACTACTGAAAGGGATTAGCCCAGGCGTTCCTGAGCTTCGTAAAGTTGACGCAGGCGGGTCTGAGATGCCTCATCTTTGAACCAACCCTCATAATCGTCACGCATGCGTTTTTCGAGAGTTGCAATTTCGTCGGTGATCGCCTGTGGATTGCTGGCACCCGGAACCACTGTTGCCACCGGGTTTACCGCGCGGGCGACATCAACCAGCCATTTCGCCACGTCAGGATTATTGAAAATGCTGACTCCGTCTCCGGTCTGTGCGCCAAGGAACAAATCCTTCGCATCCTTCGACAGACCATCCAACATGCCGTTAATCAGGTTGATATTTCGGCGGTATTCCGGCCCCCACTCCTGGCGCAATGCATCTTCCGTCTTCTGTTGGGCTTCAACATTGCGCTCATAGCGGGCCTGCATCTCCTGCTCGACCATCTGCTGGTTCCACTCAATGGCGGCCTGCACATGTTCTTTGGATACGTTCTTGCCGTGCATCGCTTCGAGGAAGGACGATACACGCTCTTTATCTTCATCCCCCAGAACTATGCCTGACGGCAAATCAGCCAGGTAATCATCGGCCTTCTCTGGCACACCGTTATCTTTGCGCCATTGCGCCAGCTCTTCATTGGTCGGATTTTCCGGCAACTTAGCAGCGCGGAATTCACCAGAGCTCATCTTGGATTGTAGTTCGCGATGAGCTTTTGCCAGCGCTTCAGGTGAAGCGTAGCGTTCCAGCTGTTTACGATACTTCGCATCATCGCCGGCAAGCTGATCGCGCCAGTTATCAGGAAACTTTTGTGGTGCTGCTGGCGGCTGTGGATCATCCGTATTTAGCGGATTAGGGTTGGGGTTAGGCTTACCCTGTTCGCCTTGCTTACCACTTTCAGGCGGTTCCTCCCCCTCCGGACTACCACCAGCGGGAGCGCCGGGGTCACCGTTTCCATCATCTGGGGCGTAGTATTTTAAGAACATGTTGCGGAATAGCATTGGAATTCCTCAATAAAAAACCCGCACGAAGCGGTTTATTTTTGTTTCCGTTTGGCTTTCGCCTCTTCAACTTCCTTCGACGAAAGATTATTCATCTTCACCACTTGAGCCCCGACGAATCGCTTACCCTCAGCAAATGCCGTGTCGCGATCGCTATCTGGCCTGTAGCTCAGGTCGTAATACCCGGTCAGATTCATAAGCTCATGCAGAATTAACTTTTGTTGCTCTGGCGTGGCCTCGCCTTTGTTTAGCGCCTTTATCGCGTAAACGAAGGGGATATTGTCACCCCACGGATACGGCAAATAAGGTTCAGGAGCTTTTATGCTCATGCGGCTGCCTCCCTGAAGGACTGAGCGGCATCAGCCACGTTTTGCAGCGTTTCCGCCCCCTGAGATACCTGCTGTATTTCCGCTGCGCTTTGCTGCTGCTGAGCACGCTGCTGAAGCAGCTGGTTGGCATCGTCTTCACTGCGCAGCCACTTGGCCGGTACACCTGAACCATCCATCGCGTCCCTAAACGCTGTACGAATATCAACGTCAGCATCGACAGAAGGATCAATATTTCTCGCAATCCCAAGCATCTCGGCGGTTACCTGCAGTTTGCCTTGCTTCTCCTGCCCGATAGCAGACTGGAGCGGGCTCTCGAAGGAGAACTGCACATCCTGCCCCTGAAGGGATTCGGGAATGTCATAGCGAGAACCGAACGCACCGGATTGCATCAGCAGGTTAAACGTCATATCGCAGAGCTCGCCGTTGTACTCCTGCTCTACCGGAGAGAATAGCGGCAGCGCCTGACGAATGTACTCTTGCACCCGCTGGCTGACCTCATACGCCGTCATGCCAGACATCTGCGGCAATGTCAGGGTGTTGAGATAAAACGCCTGATGAATCATTGCCTGGACATCATTGCGGATGTTCATGCCCGCAGGGAGTTGAGTTGACTTCGTAAACTCGCCGATAACTTGCCTGATGTCCTGATCCGCCTCCAGGTCTGCCCAGGTGATACCGCCGGCCATCAGGTTAAAGTCATCGCGGAATACGGACTTATTCGCCACCAGCGGCGGGTCAACGGCCTTTTCGCCAGCTTCGAGAAGGACACGAGTGATTGACTGAATCAGGCGCGCATCCGGCAAAGCCACGATGGTAGCCGGAGAGTAAGCATACTGAGAGCCAGATACTGTTTGCCATCGAGGGATACAGTAAATCCGGTTCATTACCGGCGTTTCTTCCATCATATGCTGATTATCAACATCAATATAAATCGACGTGTACGGCGCACGGCTTTTCCCCATCTCGTATTGTTCAGACGGAACAACAACGTGTCGGCAATTGACCTCTTTGTACGGGTCTTTCTCCAGATGATTTTTGACCTGCTGACTGATTTTATTGCCGAAAAGCTGCTTCAACTGGGTCGCTGTAGGCTTCCACTTCCGGTGAATGGTGTCGATCTCGCCGTCCGCGTTTTCTGCCCACGCCACGTCCCGGAGATGCCAGCAGCGATACAGCAGGCCATTAGCATGTCTGTTAAGTTCAACGCTGATCGCACACTGGCCGAATGCTGAGAAGTCGTGATCGCCCTCTTTGGTGGCCCTGACCAGTTGAGTTCCTCTCGCATACATTGCCCGATACTGAACATCTCTGGCCCATTGCAGCCAGACTTTTGCCTGGTGGTCGGGTTCACTGCCCTGAATATTCAGATTGAACCACTTATCACGCCTCAGCATTGAGCCAAAGGAATCTCCCAGGTCACGACGCGCCAGTACGGGGTAGCTGGTCATTAGATGATCCGCGAACTCATTACCCAGCGAACGGCAGATAGTGAAGTCAGCCCGCTCAGGATAAAAGTTATCGGCGATTTCCTGCCAGAGCGACAGCAGAGAGGATTTCTTGCTGAACAAGTGATCGCCGTTCTTTATCAGTTGCTGTGCTCTGCTGTCCATCATCCACCCAGTTTGTTATTGCTGCTGCCGGTGAGAATTGTGCTACTTCGACCGCTGCGCTGCTGACTCTGAATCATGCTGCGACGTCGCGCAGCCTTTACGGCGTCGGTATCTTCAGTCGGTGCCGCTGTCTGGTCTTCACTTTCAACCGTTACGCCGCCGCTTTTGGTTCCTAAAATACTGCCGACAACACTACCGATAGCGTCTGTTGCTTTACTCATTTATCGTCTCCTTTTCTGGTTGGAGTGTCCGAGATTAACTTTCGGCGGCGCATTCCGTGCCCGGTAGCCGCCGCGAACATTCGCCTGCCTTTCACCATCAAACCAACTCATAACCACGGCGTCGCCCCGGTCAGGAGAACGTCCAAGGCGCTTAACGAGATTTTCTTTCGACTCAAGATGAATGACGCCGCCGCCATTCCCGCCACGCTTAACCTCATAGGTTGGTGCGGTAAGGTCAGAGAGTAATGTTGGATCGTTTGGGAGGCAGATTGTTGAGCCGCCTGGGCGGTCAGGATTCAATGCCTCACGTAGTTTCCAGTAAGCCTCGGTTCGAATATTTCTGAACTTCAGCAGGCCATCATGTGTACGTCTGACGGAATCCTTGATCCCCATGTACGAAACAGCATCAACGCCGTTTTCACGCAAGTGGGCATAGGCGTCACCACCCCAGCCGCCGCCAATATCAACAATGCATTTGGCGCCATCACGGCGCTTGGAGATAACCAGACCAGCAACATCAGTTCCTCCGGGAGTCTCTTTCCCCGGAACTGTGAGCAATTCAGCAAACCAGCCGTCATGGCGGGGAGATATCACCGTGTTGTCAGAACCACCCTGCGCAACGTCCACGCCAATGGCACACATTGGAACGCCCGCGGGAGGTTGCGCCGTCCAGCGAGACATTGCCGCCTGCACCCAGGCTGTGGGGATGCATTGGTTGGGTTCATCCTGAAGCGATGCCCGGAACTGCCCATCGCGGTATGCATCCCGTAATTCTTTTGGAAGGTTGTTAAGGATACGGGCATATTCGCCATCAGCAGCCAGATCGGGATTGTCGCTTAACTTTGCCGGGATGAATGTTCTCGACTTAGCCTCAACCATGAAACCACCGATCAAGTGCGGCCCCCGGCCTTCAACCTCCATTTCTTCGCCGACTTCATTTCGAAGATACCAGCGAAGTTCGCCGGGTTTCGCGGGGTTAGGATGCGATGGATCAAGCCATGCCCCCCACCGCCGAATAACCCATAGCCCTGTAGCGCTGGTCGGTGGGTTACCAGTAGCCACAACGCGGCATTTTTGCCCCGGAGTTGTGGAACGGTTCCAGATCGTGATGAATTCGTACTGAGTTTCGAGGAAATCAGTCACCTCATCGAAACAAATTAAATCGTGAGGGTCACCTTTATAGCGCTGCTTGTCCTCTTCTTGCTCACAGCCGCCGTACTGGATTAGCTGTTTGCCATTCCTCCAGACCAGATCCGAACCATTCCACCCATCACGACCGCCGTCGAACAACTTACCGATAAGTTCAGACTCGGCCAGTTTCTTGGCATCTTCGCGGATACGTCGCAAGATGAGTGATCGCTCGTGGCTTGTGACAGCCAGGCCGTTTATCAGCGCAGATTTACCACCGCCCGCCTGTCCGCCGTAAAACAGTTCATCGGCATCACAGTAATAAGCGTCAGTCTGAGGGCCAGGATTCGGCACCCAGAGCATATCTTTTGTCGCGGCCATTACATCATGCTCGACAGCCTTCAATTCTTCAGGGGAAAGAGACTTCAGGCGTTCGAGAACTTCATCAAAAGAAATCCCGCTCATATCATTTCATCGCTTTAGTCAGGGCAAACGCCAGGCGACGCGCAAGCACGTTGAGATCGACAACCTCCCCCTCTTTTTTCTCAGGAGGTTCAAGTTGTTTGCGGATTTTGTCTACTTCCAGTTGGCGGCGCTCAATCTCCACCTGCTGGATGCGCTGCGCATTCTCCGCATCAGCCAGGCCCAGACGCTTAGCGACAGCCTCAAACATCCGTTCACGGCTGATTGAGGTTATTTCGATACCGGCCTTGCCGACCTTCACGCCCGAATAAGCCAGTGCGGCCGCATCATCTAATTTTGTCGAGTCTTGCAGCACTACGCGGCTCACTCCTTCGCCATTACAGCGCGGGCAATCTGGATTAGGATCGAGTGTATGGTTATAGCCATAACCGCCAACATCAACAGGCTCGCGACGTTTGCGCTCAAGCGCTTCGAGTCGCTTCTCTTCATACTCCACGGCATCACGCCATTGATACTGGTGACCGAAGCCCCAGCAGTGACGGCAACAACCGCGGCGATGTTGCGATATCTGGTTGGCGTCGAACGTTGCCAGCCGCCACATCTGCTCAAGTACTTCATCCGCACTGCCAAGCGTGCGCACAATGGATGCTTTCTGCTGCTGCGCAATGGCCTGCGCAACGTTAGGATTCGTTAGGAGTTGGCGACCGTAATTTGGGTCACTATAGCCTGCTCGCTCAGCGGCTGCAGTGGCGTTATTGTCCTTCAGGTATTCAGCAATGAAGCGCTTTACCTTTGGACTCCGTTTGCTATCCACCAGCTCTTCTGCGCATTTTTCCTTTTGCGCAGTGCGCAGTTTCTTCTGCGCAGGTTTTTGCGCAGTGGGTTTCTTGATGTATCGGCGGGCTGTAGCGTAATTCAGTCCCTGCGCTTCACACCAATCCTTCGGTGATACGCCGGTTACGGCATGATCGGACAGGAACCGTTGCTGAAGCTCGCCCCAGTCCGGTTTTGCCATGGGTTAATCCTGTTTGATATGCGGCAGAAATGCACTAAACATTCTGTCCAGGAGGTAGCAGTAGGTTTCGTTCGCCGCCGATGTGTCGATAGCTACCCCAACATCACGGCAGCAGTAGAAAGTTGCGTGTGCGCACTCATGGACAAGCGTTGCTGCCTCGCCGTTGAATACGCCGATTAGGTAGATGTTCTCGTTATTGTCTACGTTCTGGTAATGCTGACAGCAGCCAATAAACATATCATTACCGCCAGTTTCAACGCCAAGGTGGACGCAGGCGGCATCCCACTCCTCTTTGCTTCGGCAAAGATATACATTTGCAGAGTGAAACAACGGCACAAAAAACCGTGGCAACTTAGGCCATTTTGTTTTCGCCATGATTGGCTCCAGTCGTTGGGATAAAGCCATTATCGAAGCCACTCTGCTGAATGGCTCCTGTAATGCCTACTGTTGGGCCCGGTGTTCGTAACGGGAAATGGTCTTGCCGTTTGCGTTCATCACGTAGGCCACTTCTCCCTGCTTCAGGAATACGTTCTGGTCCATTCCCGATACGGCAATACTCTGCTGGTTGGGGTTGAAACCAACGCTCAGTCCACAATGAATTTCTTCGCCGCCACCAGGCGACATCACTTTTACTGTTAACATGCTTCTTCTCCTACTTCTGGCAATAAAAAAGGCCGCCATTGGCGACCTGGGTTCAAATTATGTGTTTCAGGGCATATGACACGAGTAACCGCAGTAATAGCCACCGTTGGATTGCGGGTTGACTTTCTGCATATTCTCTGCAACCTACATTTAAGTATAGATCGAACCAGCAGTCCCGATTATCGCAGCAAGCAGAAAGAAGGTGACGGCAGTTCTACGCATTTGCACGCCATAAAATGACAGAGCCAACCCGACGAAAGCAACAATTAAAACTGTCCACATATCCAGTAAGAGGAAGAGATATCCCTCGAAAGCACTGTCAATCAGTACGTCCACATCGCGCATTCCTTTTAATAGATAAACTCCGCTGAAATACTATCACGATAGCGTTAGCAGACTATCTGCTAATCATCAAGCATCGACTGACTTATTTTCGGTGGATTTCTTTTCGCAAGTTGTGTTAGCAATCAGCGTCAGGGCGAGCCACCGCGCGGCATGCCCACATACAGGCTTCCTGCATTTTGGTGCGAGCGATTGCCAGACAGCGCAAAGCTTCATCAATCTCCCGAGCCTGCTCAGCACTTAACATTGCCGGGCCATTACGGACAGCCAACAATTCACCTCGCTCGGTATCAAGCAAACTACAGAAGTGGCGGCTGACGCCTTTAAGGCGGTTCATTCGCTCAATGTCGCCAGCGGTTAATGTGCGGTAGCCTTTTACAGTGTTGCCGTCCTGCGGTTTTGCGGTTTTGCTTCACTCATTGGTTTTTCTCTTTTGGTTGGATATGGAAATTTACCCGCTATTGCGAGGCATCACGATTAAAGGCTGCTACAGGGTGGCGGACAACATTTCTCCTCTATACTGTTAAATCGCCTAACTCAACAGAACAGGGAGAAAATATGATCGATCATTACTACGTAACTCACGCTCAAATCCTGGCGCTGAGAAACGTTGTTGCTTTTATCGTGCAAACGATGCCCGAAGAACAAAAAGAAAATGTCCTTCAGGTTTTGAGAAAATTTGCTGAAATAGAATTAATGGATGGTATCGACGCGCCGCCTACGAGTGATATCACCCCGAAAACAGTTGAGAAGTTAAATAAAGCCTACAAGGCTATCTTCAATGACATTATCGATCTTTCAACTCCTGGCAGGGAATCTGCTTCAGCACGCTACCTGCAATAGTTCTCGACCTTATCTCCATGATGGCCAGAACCTTCTTGTCTGGCCCTTTCTCAAGTTTGCTCAGCCGAAATTCAATATTCTTTGTCTTGGTCATCGTGTAACCCTGTCTGTTGATTGCGGGCAGTTGGCCTGCACGGATTTGTTGTGCGCCAGAATGTCGCGCTTCGTCTGTTTATCCATCACGTCTATATCGTGGTCAGTCAGGTAGATGATCCGCACCCAGCTGCACGCGGTATCAACCACCACCGGGGCGGGTAAATCTTTCGCGCAGCTCGCGATCAACATCGTCATCGCCCATACGCTTAACGTCTTCCTGTACATCGCTGGCCCCTTTCGTTGCATCAGCCCGGCGTTCTGCCGCGGCGACGGTAGCAGCGGCGTTTTCTTCAGTGCGCTGCTGCTCGGCTTTGGCTTCCGCCTTGCTGGTCCCGCGCGCATGGCCTAACCCAAACGCGCCAGCGATTAAGCCAAGCAGAACGACTACCAGCCCGCTGATAAATTCAAGGCTCATTGCGCCTCCTGCTGCTCATCGGCTTTATCTTTCAGCTTTGGCTGTCTGACGTACTGAGAAAGAATGGCGAGCACCACCAGAGCAGGACTAATCATCTCCACAACATTGGGCGGCAGAATATTTTTAATGTCCGTCGGCAGCATCGCCCAGGCATGGAGCGCGGCATCCGGGAATGACTGCGCCCATACGCCAACCAGCGCGCCGGCAGCGCCCAGGCGGACAGACCATGTTTTAAGCAGCAACCGGGCATGACCAACAAACTCCAGCTGGGTATATTTGCGCAGTAGCAACAGAACGAGCACGGCCACCAGCGCCAGCAGGGAAAAAATAATCATCGTCATAGGCTCACCCGCTCTTTAACCCAGCCGTATAGAAACGCTTCGTTAGCTGGCCTCGCTTCGGCCAACTCAAGATAGCGAGCGCCCTGGCTACAATTCAGCCCCTTCAGCAGCGTGGTTTCGCCATCTTTGCCGCGAACGGCCAGATAGCTTTTCAGCGCTGCAATAGTGATGTTGCCTATCGCGCCGTCCGGCTTCAGGTCCGGATATAGATTGCCCTGCATATTCAGCGCCGATAACCAACGCTGCAGGAATGTACTGGCGACACGCGGCCCCATGTTCACGCCGGTATCACACAATTCCTGTGCAATTACTGGCGACAACTCGGCAATGCGGTCGAACTTCGGTTCAGTCCAGTATTGCGACAGATAAATTGCTTTGGCTGTATCCCGTGGTAACGCCTTCATATCGCCGCTATAGCCATATGCGCGGGCGGTAGTCTGCGTGATACCCCAGCGCGTTGGGCCGCCTTTATCATTCGGGTTATTTACGTAACCCCCTTCTTTACCGAGGATGCCCTCGATAATCTGATCTGCTGTCATGGCGCCTTAACTCCGGTAATGCGCTCCCAGAAATAGGTCAAAGCAACAGAACCCATTGCCCCGCTAATCCCGGAAGTGGCCAGTATCATGTAAATGCTCAGTCCGCTTTCAATGCTCACCAGGCCAGCAATAACGCCGGTAAACCCTGAAACCACCATTTGGGCAAGAGCATTGATCAAGCTCCATGTTGCCTTGCTCTGCTTCACATCTATCAGGTAGCGGACAAGTCCACCCCAGCAAGCAATGATCAGCAGAACCAGCCAGGACATCCCGGCAATGCTCTCTTTGTCTTGCATACGTTTAGCCATAGTTACCGCCTCCGATGAAAGATCGGGAAGCTGTGTGTTTGAAAGGGGTCAGGCCCGTCAGGCTGGATTTAACAACGAAGCGTGTCGATGATGATTCCTGCGGGACCTGATAATAAAAAAGCCATGCAAATGCATGGCCTTGTGATTTGAATCCGTTATTTACAAAATGTATTCGAGACAGTATCTTTCGACTTCCGGACAAAAAAACATATACCGGGACAAAATCTAAATGTAACTGCCTTGCCTGCATGAAACCATGCGGGCTTTTTTTTGCCCAAAGAAAAAGCCCACCGAAGTGGGCCTTACAGCTATCATCATTTTTTATTAGGTGTGGTGCCGGGTGCCTCCCGGTAAGTCGCCGCCAGTCCACAGACGACTCGCAATGCGCAAAAAAACATATCAGACTGGCAATGCCCCTCCGCATAGGGGGATTCACCACACCAAAAATTTAACATCTGATGAAACTCGTTTCAATGCTCTACGACGATGTGACAGGGGTACTGATGCAATGCATCTCGCGAATACCCCTGTCGTATCGCCGGAAAGCAAAAACCCCGCATTGGCGGGGTTTTCGTTATATTCAAATTGTCGCTTCTCATCGCTGCCATCGTGGCGCAGCTCTGCCAAGCATGAATGGATTATCTAAATTTTTGGGTGAAAATCAATTATAAAATGAACCTTGAGCACAAAAAGCAAAAAACCTAACTCCTCAGGTTTTTGCGTGCAGATAGAAATGCCCTTCCCTGAAATATCTTAAGGCACCATTTCACGCGCTCTCTTGCCTGGTCTGCCGTCAGCCATGGGGCTATCTTCTGAAGCTCCCTGGTAATATCAGATATTTTTTTTCTCGTCGTGTAATAGCTCAGCCCAACAATATAAACAGGGTCGTTAACATCAAAGGCATCGAGCACACATTTCTCCACAAAATCAGCATCATCATCACTGATAGCGCTGTCTATGACGCTAGTCTCTGGCTTTGGCCATAAAATTATCTGTGCCCTCTTCAGGGCATTAGGCCCGCGAAACCCCTCACTCCTTGCCTGTTCAAGCGCAGCAGTGAAACGCTCAAGTGCTTTGTCTGACCATCTGACCCCTTTGACGGCCCACCAGCACGAATGCGTTGTAGGCTTGCGGGGGAAAGTGGCTCCTCGGAGGCTTTCCCCCCAAACAGTGAGCAGGGATTTAATCCAGGCAGACTGAATGCCGGTAAGTAATTCGGGGCGTCCGAGGTATCGTTTATGCGTGGCAACCGCGACTTCTGACATAGCGGCATTTTGTCTACGGCGTTGCATTGGAGTCATGCTGTCTCTCCCCGGATCTGACAGGTGCGTATAAAGTTTTTGAGGATGCGGTAGTCAACTAATACAGTGCCGCGATGACGGCAAAGGCGAAGCTTCATCCAGCGGTAGCGGATGTTCTCTATGGTGAGATGATTCATATCCCCTCCCTGGTGATAAATTTTCCCGAATGCATTTCAACAGAACTCTCGCACTGATTTCCCCAGCGGTCCCAGCCGGGCCAAGATTCGCGAGCAAACAATTCCACGCGCTTAACGTCGCCGTACAGCAATTCCAGCCGACGGCGAACCTCCCAGGGTTTCTCGCTGTGCTCACCCAGGCAGGAATAAACCACCTGCTTGATAGATGCGCTCGCTCTTACCAACCCGGCGCCACAGGTGGCTATTAGCAGATCTTCAGTATTGGCCCGCGTGTGGTTGCCTCCATTCATACGGGTTTCGCTATTCAACATCGACAGCAGATCATTGAAATCCACCAACTCACCTTCAGTTAGCGCCTTATTGAATCGCCGTTCGGCGTGCTGGTTAAGCTTTACCCATGTAAAACCCTTCATGGTGCGAATTCGAAAACCCCAGGCCTCTGCCAGCTCGATCGCTTCCTCGGTATGTGTGCCGGTGTACCACATGGCAACAACGGCATTATCAGCAGCCAGATTCCAGACAGGGAGGCGCTTAAGTTCGACAAGGCTCATAGTTTCATAGTGGTTCTCAGCAGCGCCGTTGCTAATTTTATTACCATACTGCCAAGGCGGATCGACGTAGATAAGCTGGTAAGTCATGCGACCTCCAGCGTTTTTTTCAGTGCGCGTAAGTCGGCGTAAGCCTGCAGGCGGATGGCTTCCAGCTCTTCGATGGTCCAGCGGTGAATCCGGTTGTCGTTATCAAGCCCCTGAACTGCGGCTTCACCGATTTTTTCCACCAGCCCGACCCGGTAAGCTTTGATATTCCCGGACTTTCCGACATTGCAGTCATCACACTGCAGGTTGATGTTGATGCGGGTAAACCGCAGATGAGAGGCTTTAGCAACGGTTCTGTAATGCCCCGCATGCCAGACTTTGGCGTCCTGAGTACCGCAGGAAATACACCCCTCCCCATTAACGAGGGCCATTTCACGGCAAAGGGTATTAACCACGCGCTCGGTGACTTCCAGCCAGTGGCTGAGGGGCTTCTCAGCCGTCTTTGGTTCAGGGCGGATATGGTGAACGGGTTTATTTTTTAACCTGTTTTGTGCCTTAACCTTTTGTTTCTCGCGCTGCTGCGCAAGGTACTGGGCCTTATGCTCTTCGCAACACCAGTAAACATTGGGGTAGGTAAGGTTAAACCAGGCACCGCAGCCGGGTGCTCTGCATCTGCGACGAGGGTCTCTCATATCGCACCGCCAGGGTGCGAAAGACAAACGGAAACACCAGCATAGGTGATAGCCGGTGTCAGGAGGTACAGCTTTTGAGAGTGGTTCTTCTGCGCCATCGGTTTTTCTCCGTGGCACAGCGACTGGCAAGAAGGGTTGTTCAGACCCGTAATTAATATAGCTAATTTTAGTCCTGACTTACAGGGGGAAGACCGGCTTTTTTACGGGCCTCATCAAGGGATTTTAGCGAGGTGACAAACTCATCTTTGCGCAGCGGGAAGCCCCTCTCCACAACCCCATTTTTCACATAAACAAGGACAGGCCCGGTATGCTCTTTGAATCCTGGAAATAAATCATCCGGTATTTCCATAAATACCTCATTGGAAACACTCCACCAGCAACGAACACGGCCAACGAGTTAATACGCTAAAAAATAACCGCGCTAAGATGGCGTATAAAGTTAACAATGGCGGCATAACTGCCACTCTCTTACAGCTCAATAAAACCAGTCATCGGCACTTTCCCACGTTTCCTGCAGGATTTGCTCTATGCGCTTTTTATCGCCATCAACGCCGCCCAGAACGGTCAGCCCGTCAGTGCTTGAGCGTCTTATATTTAGTTTGCAGCCTTCATAGTTTTGATGAAGACGGCGCAGCAATTCAACTTCAAGGGCGGGAATGGCCCCTTCTGGCAGTTTTTAGTCTTGTCGATGGTTACTTCGATTCTCATAGTATCACCCACCTAAGAACTGTATAAATACACAGTACACCTAACTTACTGAATGAGCAATATCTTAAGAGCACAAAACGTTAATTTTTATCAGTCATGGGAAAACAAAACCCACCGTAGCGGGTTGAATCTATGGGGTTTTTTAGTCATGTTCTCTAAAGAGAGACAGAGTCTTAGGTCACAGTAAACAAAAATCGCCCAACTCATGAGTGGTAAAACAAGTCATATTGACGAGACCTTATATGATTACGTAATGGCCAAATTTAATCGAGCAGTGACATCAAAACTGTTCGATTAAAGTAGTCGGGCAAGCGTGCGACACTCTTCGAATGTTATCCTTAGACAAGCTCAAGGTAAAAAATGTCTAACATAAACAATTAAATTAAATCCGATTTGATTAAAAAAATCGTTATAACTAACTTAAACCTCACTACCTTTAAGAAAATCATTATGAAAAAGCATGAACTCGTAATCACCGCCTTTATTTTTAACCAGTTCAATTTCAAAATCTGGCCATGGGTACTTATAGCGCAAAAACAAACACTTTGACTCAATATCGATTAGTTTTTTAAGGCCAAAAGAAAAACATCCAACAATATTATCATCCTTAAACTCTCTGGCTATAACCAATGTACTTAAATTCTTATTCTTAGAGCACAAGTTTAGATATGCGCGGTTGAAAACCACCTCATTTCCTCGTGAATCATTTGCCATGATAAATCCTCAGTCATCCCTAAGTAAAAGACTTAAAAATCAAGTAACAGAAGGCTCCGGTACTTGATGGTTCCATTTTACAGGAGACAATAGCAGCTTTAATGGAGTAAAGATTCAACTATTTTCAAATTGAGAAGTTTCCAAATCATTTAAACTAAAGCACATATTAATAAGCGCACCACATGAATTTAATTCAACAATTTCAGATACAGTTGCAATCTCAGCTTTTTAATACATCATGCGGCTGCGTCCCTTTTCTGACATAACTCAGGAAAATTGCCCATCACCAGTACCTCAACGAACGGTGGCGGCACAAAGTTGCCGAAGCGTGCTAACAGAAAGAAAAAAACCGCAACAGCGGGTTTATACAACGACCACCAGCAGCAGACCTTCCAGCTCAATGACACGCTTGCAGGTGTCTTCCAGTAAAGAGTCCATCATTTCACCTCCTGTGGAGCGACTGCGAGCATTGCGGTGCGGCGTTCCTGTAACTCACACAATGCTCTTACTATCTGGCTGCATTCAATAACCTCAGCCTCTGAAGCGGATTCAGCCATAACCTCGAAGTGTGATTTCATCGCCAAGTATAGTGATTCTAACTCTTCATGCGTTAAGCGTTCATCAATACTTCTCCACTTAATGCCTGCATCTGTCATGGCTTTCTCGTAAATAATCGCAGTTTGGGCGGCAGTATAATGCTTCCAGATAGTAGGGGTTACGACCATGCGTGCTGCCGGTTCGCGCTCCAGCTCAGCGATGCGCTTTTCAGCCGCATCCAAGTTATTCCCCAACTTCTGCGCCATGTGGAACCAGTTTGCTCGCTGCTCTTCCTTAAGCTCCAGCGCCTCTACCACAGCGAGAACATTATCGGCTTTTACGTACAGGCTTTCGCCAAACTCATTTGCTGATGCTGCTCGACGCTTCAGGCTCTGCGCCAGTTCGGTGATATCAGTCATGCTGCATGCTCCTCGTCTTTCCGGCGACGGATATACGCACGGATGGCTTGCCGTAGCTCCTCGCGCTGCGCATCAGTGAGCGGAGCCGTTGGCTGCATCCAATCAGGGACGGTAGGTTTTTGAATTTTGCTCATTTGGCCCCCTCGCGCAGCTGCTGGGCGAAAACTTCAGCCTCTTCTGCACTTTCTAAACAGAATTTAATACTGCTCATCACCACATCACCGCCGCGTTTTTTCAAACGCTCCGCTACGCCTCGCTGCTCTGCCGCGAACTTCTCTACCCCGCGCGCCTCGGCTTCGGCTACGATGCGATCGGTGGCGGGGGTTGCGATTCGATTAATAATCGCGATCATTCCGGCACGCAGCACTTCATCCTCAGATGCACCGTAACCCGCAGCCACTTCTGACGCCTCATAGCCGTAATCACTCTGTGATAGCCAGTTATCTGGATTTTTCAGCGCCACATTCTCCGCAGCCAGCTGCTGGTAAGCTTTCGCCAGCGCCATAACCTTTGTCTCTTTGATCGACAGCTCGCCCGCACTCTCCAGCGAATGAATGAGCTCGTTTACTGTTGAGATGTTCATGCCGCCGCCTTGCTGCGATCCGCAGCGATTTTTTTCTGTTCGTCGATAATTTCCAGCATTTCAGCCAGTGCCAGGCCATCCAGAGAGATAACACCCTCGTCACTGATTTGTGCCAGCGCCAGCAGTTCCACCGCGCGGCGGGCTTTCTTCACGCTGATTTCCGGCGACACAAACGATTTAGTGACCTTTTTTACACCAGCAGCAGCGGCCTTGGCTTTATCCTGCTCCAGCACTTCGCCAGCTTTTTCACCGTGCTCTTTGATTCGGTCTACCGCTACGGATGCCGATACCTCACCAGATTTCACGCTCTTCTGAATCGCGTGATCTGCCGTACTGAGCGTCAGCAGCTTCTCAACCGTCGGGATCGACTTGTGCACCAGCTTTGCGATTTCCGCTGTTGTCAGGTTGAATGCGGCCAGGTCTTTCACTACAGCGGCCTGTTCAACCGCGGTCAGAGGCAACTGGTTGTTGCTTGTCATGATGCGAGCGATGCGCTCAACATCATTGCCGGTGAAGGAAATAATCTGGATGCGCTCAACTGGCTTTCCTGCCTCACGGCAGCGTAGATATGCGCGGTGGCGACGATGCCCCTCTACAATCCAGACACCACCCTCATCACGAACAACGACTTCCAGCGGCGGAACGGTGCCACCATTCATCAGGTAATTAAATAATTCGTCATCAGCCTGGCGGGTACGCTCGTCGTCCTCGCGGCGATTGAAATTCGGTTTGACATGCAGTTCATCAATCCTGATGAACATGCCACTATCGGTGCGTTTGATGACGTCGCCGTCTCGCATTTGTCTGAATGAATTAGCCATTTTTAACCTCTTTTTTATTCACCGCTTCCGCCCATTTTTGTTCCAGAGCATGTCTGGCTTTGTTCTTTCCACCAGCCCAGTAACTGTGCTGGACCCGGTAATGGTCATACGGGCATTTTTGTAATTTCATTGAGCGACCCCGCGATATTCCTTCAGTAGGTTTTCAAACATCATGCGGATACGGTTCGCGCAGCCAAACGGCATGTCATTAAAGCGCCACAAGGCTGCGCCGTTGCGTAGGCCGTTCTGGGTAACCTTGCCTGCTCCATGCAACTGGCGAAGCTGACCATTCACCGAGGACATACCGCGCCCCAGCGCAGCGGCGATTTCCCTAGTGGTCAAATCAGGATTGGCCTTGATAAATTCGATCATCGTGATTTCACCGCTGTATTGTGTTTTCTTGGATTTGGTTGTTTTCATTAAAAAAACTCCTTAGCCCCTGAAACCCTTCGGAATATCTGCCTGAACTTTGCCGCTAAATCCGAGGTTTCCGCCGGTTGCGAGATTTACCGGGCACAACTTCAGCACCAACTCAGGCCATTTACGATGTAGCGTCGGCATGTCCTGAACCTTTCCGCACCACCACTGGTCGCGCTGAATACGCTCAATCATGGTGCGGATTTGGTCGTGGCTGCAGCCGTGCTCCTGGCGCAGTTGACGAACTGCCTGTGCCCAGCGAACAAAATTTGGTTCCTTCGGCTTTGCCAGGCAGCCGTCAAATTCTGCGGCGCGTTCGTACATCTCGATGATGGTCGACCAGAACCACATCGCGAGATCGAAGTCGTTATCGGTAGCCAGGTTACTGTCTTCGGTAGCGTCAGGAATGTTTGCTTCCGGGATGACCGGTTCACGTCCTGACTCTGCAAAGTTATCCACAGGAAGAATCTCTCCCGCGTGGTTTTTATGATCTGTATGTAGTGATCTGTTTTTAAGATCTGTATAGAGATAGGATTCGGCTTGAGAGCCGTTTCCAGGATTCGGCTCTTGGGCCGTTTCCATTCGGCTCTTGGGACGAATGCATTCGGCTTGAGAGCCGTTTCCATCACTTTCAATCACTTGCTTCGATTCGGCTCTTAAGCCGTTTCCATTCGGCTCTTGGGCCGTATCCATATTTTTCAATGGGTTATTTGAATTTCCCCCTTGCGGGAATATTTTGGCGATTAGCGCCTCCTGATCGACCCGATAATGCTTCTTCGGAGTGCCGCTTACCTGCCGTAACTCTTCCTCAATAACCCCCGCCAGGTACTGCTCTGTAATCTTGAACATTGCTTTTCTGACCACGTCGCCATCTTTGGCGCGAATCTCTTTGGCAAGCGCTGCGTGCTCTTTGTAAAACCAGCCATTTTCCAGACTCGACTTGCCAGACCAGAACACCAGCTGATTGAGAATGGCCGCCAGCAAATACTGTTGCCTGTCTCCTGCAAAGAAATCCAGATACGGTCCGGGGATCGTTATGCAGTTCCCCTGCCCCGACATGGCCTGAACAATTTCAAACACCTGATTGTTCATTCCGAAACCTCATTGTGTAGCCGTAAAAACTCTCTCAACCCCACCCAGCCAACAGCCCCGCAGGCTTTGCTGTAGGAAACATCTTTCTCTGTCGCTGTGAGTACCGTCACCATGTGGCCTTTGTGTCTGTGCTGGAAGCGAGAACCGGCCTTAGGAATGCCAGTGCCTGCACAATCTCCTTCAGACGGCTCATACGCCGGATACGCTCGTTTCAGGCGAGCAATCAATTCAGCAGCAGACTGGTTACGCATGGTTGAACCTCGCTTAGTGAATCAGCGTGTTACCGGAGGGGCCGCCATCAGCAATCCGGTCAGAGATAGCAATCATTGCGCCGAACAGCGCTTCCATTTCGTCGTCGACACGCTGTTTGCGGTGAAGCAGTTCCCGGAAAGTTGCGGAGTAATAACTACGCACCCGCGCCAGCAGTAACGGCGGCATAGCCCGTTCAATTGCCGGGAGAAGCTGCGCGATTTTTTCGATTGATGCAGGTGAATCACTTTCAACCCAGCGGTAAATCTTCTGGATATTGCGGCTCAGTGCGTCAGGGTGGCTTTCGTCATACAACTCTGGCTTAGTCATGCCCATGGAGAAATACGCGTCGACAATAGCCGATACAGGCGTTTTACGGCCACCAGGATAAAGCGCCCAGGCATTCATGGCCTCGCGAATGCGTTCATGCCTGATTTTCATGATTCACCTCACCAGAACGTTTTGCTTTAGCATGTTGATCGTAAACTTCAGGGTCGTATTGCAGGACTCCCTCAGAAGCTAGTTGCAGTCTCATCGCATTTTTTTCAGGAACGAGTTCACCCCAAACGGAAACTGACGCGGGGGCTACGCCCGCAGCTTTGGCTAATTTCGACTTGCTGCCGAAGTAATTGATTGCATCTTGTTTAAACACAGGCTCATCTCCTTAGGTTTTCCTAAGGATATTTGATCGTAGAGAAACTTAAGTCAAGAAAATTTAGAATTCTCTAATGATGGAAAATAAAACCTTTGGCTCGCGCCTTCTTGAAAGGCGAAAACAGTTAAAACTCTCTCAGTCCGCTCTTGCTAAGCTGGTCAAGGTTTCGCACGTCACAATCTCCCAGTGGGAAAGGGATGAAACCCAGCCAGCTGGTAAGAGGCTGTTTGCTTTGAGCAGTGGTCTGCAATGCAATCCAACGTGGTTACTTTATGGTGATGATGACCAGATTCCAGGTGAGCCTATTCCGCACCAGGAAAAAGAGTTATCGGAGGAACAGCAAGAACTGCTCGGGCTTTTTGATGCCCTTCCTGATTCTGATCGAGAAGGATTTCTCAATGAGTTGCGAGCACGCGTAGAGATGAACAACCAACGATTCGAAGAATTACTAAAAGTCAGAAAGCGCGCCTCGAAAAAGTAACCTCATTCCAAATTTTAAGTAATCCATTTTAATCAATGGGTTACTTTCTCACACCCTCAAATTTAAGTTTTTCTACAAAATAAATCTTGATTGAAAACTTAAGTTATTCTAAGTTTATCCCATCCAAACCAATCACTGCACAGTGACTGGCAAGAAAAAAACGTTCGGTTGGCCGCCTGAAGGCTAAAAATCAACAGGCTTTGCAATGCAGTGAATGCGGCTATGCGCACGCGGCACAGTTAAGCGGTAACACTCGTTTCTGAAAAGAGCGGGGTGGAAAAGAAGCTGTCGGTACCAGTTGTTAACTGGCTGGTATCACCGGGAGGCACCCGGCACTGCATTGCAAGGCCTGTTAGGTACTCAACACGCATGAGGGAAAGGAGATGATTCGAGACGAAGACAAGCCAGCATGGCGCCGGTTCTGGTTGAAGGTTGTTCCGTTTTTGGTTGCGGTCGCATCGGTAAGCGTTCAGTGCTGGGGTGGCGTATGAGCAGAAATGGTATTCGTTCACTGGTTATTGTTCTGGCCATCTGCCTTGTTGCCTGGTCAGCGACCATTATCAAAATTCTGCATGTTACGGGGGTGTTTAATGGCTAATTTTCTGCAAAGCAACCCGATGGTTAAAGCGGCTCAAACCAAACTCGCTATTGCGCAGTTCATTGGTAACAGTGGCATGTGGTCTGATGCCATGGCGTCAATAAAAGATATTCATGAAGCAGCAAAGCACGAAGAAGACCATATGTTTTGTGGTCGCACGGATTCACTTTCCGGACTTCAATTTCGGGACGTAGTTTTAAATTACGACCTGTACGGGGATTTAATTTCCGTCGATGCTGACTTGCTTACAGGGCAATATAAAGTAAATACCGAAGTTTCATTTTAATTATCGAATAAATGAATTAATGCCTTAAATGGCAGGTATCCACACACCTTAATACAGGAATAAATATGGAAACCGAAACACTCCACTGCTACAGCTGCGGCGGCTCCTTTGCACGCGAAGAGTTGCAGTATCGCCCCATCGGAAAGGGTGCATACCGTAAGCAAGCCTATTACTGCCCTGTGTGTAATGAGAAGCAAAAGAAGAAAGAAACACTTACGGCTGCAAAATCTTCTTTCCGAAACTCATTACCAACCAGACCAGCAACAGCCCAATTACGGCCTTCGTTCTGGAATAAATAAAATCAGTTTCAGTTAGCAATCCTGCAAAAGGAAATGACAAATATGAAAATAGAATTTATTGATAAAGGTGTAATAGCAACCGCGATTGTCACAAGTACGGTATTCGAATTCCGGCTACACAATCGCGCCGTTGATACTGCTTTATTCCTGGCTCCTTCCGTTCGTTCAAAGCGTAGCGGATTCTTTATTTTAAAAACGGTTATTTCCGGGAAAACAACCCATGTATTGCGTGCATACAAGGCTCTTCAGTCGGAGGCTTCACGATGATCGAGCGTGGAATGATTTTTAATGGAGAAATGGTGCGTGCCATCCTCGACGGCCGGAAGACGCAGACGCGGCGCCCAGTGAAATTCCCTGTACATGATAAAAACCTTGGGTGCGAGCTGGCTGGCAATGAACTGGCCGGGGAACTGTCGGCAGGCAACTATCTGAACAGCGCATTTGGCAAGCCAGACGATCGAATTTGGGTGCGCGAGACGTGGGGAGTCGTCAGCCACGAACTGGATGAGGATGGTCGAATCCAACCATGGACGCCAGACCGACCGGCTACAGCCATTCACGAAATGCCGTTTGGCAATGGCTATTACTCTGGCCACGCCATTTATGCAGCTGATGGTGATTTTACCTGGGGTGATGACGATGGTTATGAAGATGGTCGTTCGTGCTGGAAGCCATCCATTCATATGCCGAAAGCAGCAAGCCGCATTCTGCTGGAAATCACCGACGTGCGTATGGAGCGATTAAACGCTATCAGCGAGCGCGATGCTCAGGCCGAAGGAGTAGCGAAACTACGAGGGGGATTCTGGCAGCACTATCAGCCAGGTTGGACGCAGCATCAATTGAGCGCCCGCGGCTCATTCGTAACCCTCTGGAAATCAATCTACGGCAAAGAATCATGGAATTCCAACCCGTGGGTTTGGGTTATCGAGTTCAAACGCGTTGAAGGCGGTGCGGCATGAGTTTCTTCGAAATTGACTCACGATTTTTAATCGATACAGCATTTCACCGCCTGAAAATCATCCGTGACGATGGACTGTATCGCCACTTGCGCATGCAGCAGCCGGAAAATTCTTGCTACTACTACGACGTTATCACCTGGCCTGGTTACTTGACCGTAACCGGCGACATGGGAACCTGGACATTCAGTCGCATCGCGGACATGTTCGACTTTTTTGGCGCCTGGGAAGGTGGAATCAATACCCATTATTGGGCTGAAAAGCTAGAGGCTGGCGCTGGATGTTCGGCACGTGAAATGCTGGCAAAAGAGTATGACCACGATGCGTTCTGCAAAAGCCTGAAAGAGTCTCTAAGTGATTACCTGGAGGACGACGAAAGCACGGAGCATGAAGATGATGACGACTGGGACGACGATGACGATACACCGGATAGCGACAAAGCAGTGGTACGCGAAATCGTCCGCAACTTGTGCCGGACTGGGTTCAACAATGAATGGGAGGCTTATCAGGCTGTTTATGATGCTGATTGGCCAGAGGGCTGGAGTGCATGGGATGTTTGCGATGGACTGACATTTAAAACGTATACCAGCCACTTCCGGTGGATTCTCTTCGCTATCACTTGGGCAATCAGCAAATACCACAACACAAAGATTGTTGATAAAGCGATGGGTACGTTTCTGGCTGTGAAAGGCGCTATCACATAAATTGCATGATACGACTGTAGAAATTTAATGATTTCCAATAATCAACATTAAACCGGGGAACTGATTATAGTTTCCCGGCCATGAGGTTATTTATGGCCGATATTACTCAAGAAGATGAATGGGTGATGGAAAAGGGAATTGTAGCGAAGATGTATATGACTCCCCGGCAAATTAAATCTTACCGGGAGGGGAGATGGATCGAGGGCATTCATTATAAGAAGCACCCACCAGATCCAAAAGCTTCAGAAGGAAGGGTAACGCTTCTCTACAACTACACCAGGATTAATAGGCTTGTCGGGGAAACATAATGAATATGCCTGCTGGCGTAGAGCTGCATGGGAAAGGAATAAGAATTAGCTTTCTATATCGCGGCATACGTTGCCGCGAAGTTTTGCGGGGCTGGACTGTATCAAATAGCAATATAAAAAAAGCGGGCAATCTCCGTGCTTTAATCATGAGTGAGATTCAGCAAGGTAAATTTGACTATGCAAAGCACTTTCCTGAATCAAAGGCGCTTAAAAAATTCACCACAACACAAAAAATTAAAACCTTCGGTGAATTGTGCAAAGTTTATCTTAATGCCAAAAAGCTTGAGGTCTCAGCTTCGTCATACAGAGGCGCAGAATCACGTATAGCAACGCTTTGCGCTATTGTTGGAAGTAATACGCATATTGCGGATATTCAGCATACCGACCTGTTGAATTACAGGAACGCGCTATTAACTGGTAACACCTTTAGCGATCACGCGCCCTGGCTTAAAAGAAAAGGTCGCGCTGTATCCACGGTCAACGGCCTGATGAACAACCTGACTGCGTTGCTCAAGCTGGCGAACCTGAGCGGCTTTATCGAGCATACCCCTCACGAAGGTATAAAGATGCTTAAGCGCTCCAGGAGAGACCCGGATCCGCTTCTACAGAGTGAGTACGAAGGTTTCATCAAAACGTTATCTCCTCGGTATGTTTTGCTCTGGACTACAGCTATCTTTACTGGTCTTCGGCATGGAGAGCTTACAGCTTTAGCCTGGGAGGATGTGGACCTTGATAAGGGTGAGCTTCACGTCAGGCGTAACCAGACGAATGAGGGCCTGTTTGTGCCACCCAAAACCGAAGCGGGGATCAGAACTGTAACCCTACTTGAACCTGCGCTGAATGCTCTACGCGAACAATTCAAGCTAACTGGCGCATTAAGCAAAACCGAAATCACTTTTCATCATCGTGAGCATGGGTTAACTGAACAACAAAAATTGCGGTTCGTATTTATCCCCCCCAAAAACTGGCGCGGGGAAACGAAGTATTATGGCTCTCAGTCTCTGGGGTATAGTTGGGAGGCTGGATTAAAGAAGGCGGGAATCAGGAGCAGACGTCCTTACCAGTCGCGCCACACTTTCGCATGCTGGCTTTTAACTGCCGGAGCTAATCCGTCTTTCATCGCCGGACAGATGGGCCACGAGAATGCAAAGATGGTTTACGAGATTTACTCGAAGTGGATCGGAGAGATGGACCGCAACCAGGTAGAAATGCTGAATAACAGTTTTTCTGACGTTGTGTCCCAAGGGTGCCCCAAACGTAAGGTAGTAGGTATAAAAAACGTTTAGTTTCAGTAAAATAAAATCACTTGCCGGAATATTAACTTTATTCCAACATGAATGCTCACTACGCCGCAACGGCGGCGAAATAAAAAGCAGGAGCGGATATGATTACGCTGTGGGGCAGAAATAACTCGACCAATGTGAAGAAAGTGCGCTGGGTGCTGGAAGAACTCGACCTCCCGTATCAGCAAATTCTGGCAGGCCTGGAGTTCGGTCTGAATCACGATCCGGCCTATCTGGCCATGAATCCCAATGGGCTGGTACCGCTATTGAAAGATGAGACGACCGATATCGTGCTCTGGGAATCCAACACCATTATCCGCTATCTGGCCGCGCAGTATGGTCAGGATCGCCTGTGGGTGGAGTCGCCCGCCGAACGCGCTCAGGGAGAGAAATGGATGGACTGGGCCAACGGTTCGCTCTCGCCGGCCCATCGGCCGATTTTAATGGGGCTGGTGAGAACCCCGCCTGAAAAACGCGACCCCGCCGCGATTGAAGCCGGTATTGCCACCTGCGAGACCCTGTTCGCCATTCTCGATGACGAACTGTCGCGCCGTCAGTGGCTATCAGGCGACGCCTTCGGCCTCGGCGACATCGCCGTCGCGCCGTTCATTTATAACCTGCTGGAGACCGTGAAAACCTGGCAACCGCGCCCGCACCTGCAGCGCTGGTATCAGCAGATTAACCAGCGCCAGGCCTGGCGCAACGTGGTGATGATCCCGGTCACCTGATATTAGCCCGCCGGGCTCACCCTCAGCAGCTCGCCGTTGGATTCGTCGGTTAAGACATACAGATAGCCATCGGGTCCAACGCGCACATCGCGGATACGTTTACCGCGATCGCCCATAATCCGCTCCTGTTCCGTCACCTTATTGCCGTCAACCTTGAGGACAATCAGCGACGTATCCTTCAGCGCGCCGATAAAGAGCCTGTGCTGCCACTGCGGGAAGGTCGGCGCGTTGTAAAACGCCATACCGCTCACCGCTGGCGACTTCGCCCAGACAAACAGCGGCGCTTCGGTTCCCTCCAGCGTTTTGCCTTTGGCCTCCGGGATCGGCAGGCCGCTATAGTTAATGCCGTGCGTCGCCAGCGGCCAGCCGTAGTTTTTCCCTTTTTGCACCAGGTTGATCTCATCCCCGCCGCGCGGGCCGTGTTCATTTAACCACAGCGTATCGCTCCACGGGTTCATCGCCATCCCCTGGGGGTTGCGAATACCGTAAGACCAGATTTCCGGCCTGACGCCAGCCTGGCCGACAAAAGGATTATCCTCCGGGACCTTGCCATCAGCCGTTAGCCGCACCACTTTTCCCTGCAGCTTATCGAGATCCTGAGCGGTCGAACGCTGGTTATTCTCCCCGAGACCGATAAACAAATAACCGCGGCCGTCGAACACCAGCCGCCCGCCAAAATGGTTGCCGGTTGAAAGCTTCGGCTGCTGGCGGAAAACCACCTGGAAGTTTTCCAGGCGCTGGAGATCCTCGCTCAGTCGGCCGTAGCCTACGACGGTCCCGGCCTTGTCGTCACTCCCGCCTTCGGCGTAGCTTAGCCAGACCCGGCGCGACTGGGCGAAATCCGGGGCCAGCGCCACGTCAAGCAGCCCCCCCTGCCCGTTGGCCCAGACCTGCGGTACGCCCGAGATCGCAGGCGCGAGGCCTTTATCCCGCTGCCACAGCCGGAGCTCGCCGCCGCGCAGGGTCATCAGAATGCCCCGATCGTCCGGAAGAAAGGCCAGCGCCCACGGGTGTTCAAGCTGGTTCTGCAGTACCTCTACGCGCTCCCGGGCGGCAAGGGCAGCCGCAGGCAGCAACAGTGCGGTAAGGGCTATCATCAGGGTAATGGTCTGGCGCATGGCATACTCCTTTTGTCAGCAATGCGATAAGGGTAGCCAGCGTGGGAAAACGGGAAGGAATTTTTACATAACATTAATCGGGGGGAGCAGGCTCCCCCCGATCTCAGGCATGAGTAATGGGCTTGGAATCATTCAATTTATGAATATTTAGCCGCAATACCGCCAGGCAGCTTTCCAGCTTATCTACGTCGACAGCGATGTAGGACGGGCAGTCATGATGTCCGCTCAGCAGGCACACCGCCGCGGAAGCGACGGCTTCGCCCGCCAGCCTCAGGGCATCCTTTTCCTCCGGCGCAACGACGTGCTGCAGGCGCGGCGCGTGTTGACGCATTTCATGGCACAGTTCAAACAAGTTATCACGTAGATGGTCGTTTTCGCTGACTGACATATAGCCTTTTGCTTTACGCAGCTGTAAATAAGCATCGAGATCAATGTTGGCATTAATCAGCTTATTCATCAGGTTACGATATAGTCTGTCAACGCTCATCGCGGTTCCTCCTCTGTCGTCCTTTACCACAATCATAATATGGTCATTTTTTGTACAAAACGATGAGGCAGATCAATAATTCTCAGGTCATTAACATCCTTTACAATGTTACAACGAAGCTTAAAATCCCCACCTGCGACATCATCTCCTGAAAGCCAAAAATGTTATACGTTCTCATAAAAGTTAAAATTCCAACCCTGGGATATAAAATCATTTATTGCAGTAATGATCACAAATTAGCGCAATTCACGTTGCCAGAAAATGCCGCCGGGTGTCATATCATCAAATAAAATGTATTACGTATAACATTTAATAAGAACGGCAGGCATATCGATCCTGTTTGTAACCTTTATCTCTATCGCTTGAAGGAACTGAAATGATGACGCCCGGCAAAAGAAACTATATCTTGTTGAGTCTTTTCGATTTCCTCTACCTCTTCGCCTGGTCCTCGACCATGGCGTTCTTTGTGATCTGGACGACTCAGCACCTCGGGATTAGCGCAACGAAAACCGGCCTGCTCTACTCGGTCAACGCCTTTATTGCCCTGCTGATGCAGCCCTTCTTCGGCTTTATTTCCGATAAGTTCGGCCTGAAAAAGCGGCTGATCTGGATCCTGGTCGCCATGCTGCTACCGGTAGGCCCGTTCTTTATTTATTTGTACGCGCCGCTGCTGGTGCACAGCTTCTGGCTGGGTGCGCTGCTTGGCGGGGTATACCTGGGGATGATTTTTAACTCCGGCTGCGGGGTGATTGATTCGTATATTGATAAAATTTCGCGGCGCTACCAGTTCGAATATGGCCGGGTAAGAATGTGGGGATCGTTAGGCTGGGCCGCCGCCGCGTGGATCGTCGGCAAGTATATCGACAGCAATCCGAACCTCGCCTTCTGGCTGGCGAGTATCGCCATTGTGATTGCCGCGCTCTGTTTTATGCTGACCAAAATCGAGCTGACCGAAGCGGAAATGCAGAAAACCAGCGCGCTGAAAGTTTCGCATGCCCTGGAGCTGGCGAAGAACGGCCAGTTCTGGATGCTGCTGATCTTTACCCTGTTCGTCACGCAAATCTACGACACCTACGATCAGCAGTTTGCCCAGTACTTTTCTCTGCAGTTCCCGACGCCGGAAGAAGGCAATCGCTGGTACGGCATTTTGGCCTCCATTCAGGTATGCGGCGAGACGCTGTTTTTATGCCTGATGCCGTGGTTCGTGAACCGCACCGGCGCGAAATGGGCGCTGATCATCGCCGGACTAATCATGTCGGTGCGTATCGTCGGCTCCGCGATTCCGCTGGGCCCGGTGTGGATCGGCGCGGTCAAAATGATGCATGCGCTGGAAAAACCGCTGATTCTTGTGTCGGTGTTTAAATTTATCGCCGCCAACTTCGACAACAAGCTCTCCTCGACGGTCTACCTGCTGGTGCTGTTCGTCGCCTCCATCGCCACCGCGATTTACTCGCCGCTGGCCGGGTATTTGTACGACACCATCGGCTTCGCGCATACCTATTATATTCTGGGCGGCATCGCCGGGCTGTTTACGCTGATCTCGGTATTTACGCTGCGCGACAATAGAGAACCGACCGCGCCGGGGGCTGCGCCAGGCGCTGGCGTTGCGCAAAGCCATTAATCAAAATTCGCCCGGAAGCCTCTTTCGGGCGAATTAGCGGAAGCTCCACTGCACGCTCATCACAAATATGGCCGGGACGATAATGCCCGTTTCCACGCCGAAATAATCGGTAAAATTGTACTGCAGGCCATGATAAATATAGGGAGAGAAACCGACGCCGGTGATTTTCTTCGCCGTTCGATAGGTGCCTGAATCCCCGCAATCGCGAAAGGCTTTAAAGAAAAACTCGCCGGTATAGGCATAGACGCCCTTGAACGTCCAGCCGCTTGCCCCCGCGTACCAGTCTCTTCTCGCCCCTAGCGAGAGGCAGCGGTCGGCAAAGCTATTCTTCATAGTGCCGGCCAACAGGCTGTACTTTGAATCCGCTGACAGCTTGCGCTCAACGGAAAAAAATTGGTTATTGAATTTTTCGTTATATTGACCGTGATTGCCGGTCATGTGATAAACAAAGGAACCGGTATTGACCGAATATAACGCCATCTCGTTGGCATAAACGGGCGTCGCGCCAATCATGGCCAGCGCGCAGACGAAACCACCCAATTTTTTAAACATGGGAAACCTGATAAAAATAAAGACTGAAAGCAGCGGCTATTTTACCGCTTCAGGTTAAACCAGCTCTAAACCGACTTCCCCGGGTTGCAAGATAAAAGATGAATAACTCCCTTATTTTGATTAACAATCTGGATAATCATCCCGATAAAAAGAAACACGGACATCGCCAGGCTAACAAGAAAAGGAGTATAAACTTTCCGCCGATCTCTGTAGAATCCCTGCCCTGACCATCCCAATAATTGAACACTTTTTAAGCTATGAGCAATGTCACCCCTCAGCCGAAGATCGGCTTTGTCTCTCTGGGCTGCCCGAAAAACCTCGTGGACTCAGAACGTATCCTGACTGAACTGCGTACCGAAGGATATGACGTGGTTCCCTCCTACGATAACGCTGATATGGTTATCGTTAACACCTGCGGCTTTATCGATAGCGCCGTGCAGGAGTCGCTGGAAGCGATTGGCGAAGCGTTGAAAGAAAACGGCAAAGTGATCGTCACCGGCTGCCTGGGCGCAAAAGAAGATCAGATCCGCGAAGTGCATCCGAAGGTGCTGGAAATTACCGGCCCGCACAGCTATGAACAGGTGCTGGAACACGTCCACCACTACGCGCCGAAGCCTAAACACAACCCGTTCCTCAGCCTGGTGCCGGAACAGGGCGTGAAGCTGACGCCGCGTCATTACGCTTACTTAAAAATTTCCGAAGGCTGCAACCATCGCTGCACCTTCTGCATCATCCCGTCAATGCGCGGCGATCTGGTCAGCCGTCCGATTGGCGAAGTGCTGGCGGAAGCCAAACGCCTGGCCGACGCCGGCGTCAAAGAGCTGCTGGTGATCTCTCAGGACACCTCCGCCTACGGCGTTGACGTCAAACATCGCAGCGGTTTCCACAACGGTATGCCGGTCAAAACCAGTATGGTTAGCCTGTGCGAAGAGCTGGCGAAGCTCGGTATCTGGGTGCGCCTGCACTACGTCTATCCGTACCCGCACGTCGATGATGTGATCCCGCTGATGGCGGAAGGCAAAATTCTGCCCTACCTCGATATTCCGCTGCAGCACGCCAGCCCGCGTATTCTCAAGATGATGAAGCGTCCGGGCTCCGCCGACCGCCAGCTGGCGCGCATCAAGCAGTGGCGCGAAGTCTGCCCGGAACTCACCCTGCGCTCGACCTTTATCGTCGGCTTCCCGGGTGAAACGGAAGACGATTTCCAGATGCTGCTCGACTTCCTGAAAGAAGCCCGCCTCGACCGCGTCGGCTGCTTCAAGTACAGCCCGGTGGAAGGCGCGACCGCCAACGAACTGGCGGATCAGGTGCCGGAAGAGGTGAAAGAAGAGCGCTGGAACCGCTTTATGCAGCTGCAGCAGCAGATCTCCGCCGAGCGCCTGCAGGAGAAAGTCGGTCGTGAAATTATGGTGCTGATCGACGAAGTGGATGAAGAAGGGGCAATTGGCCGCAGCATGGCCGATGCGCCGGAAATCGACGGCGCGGTCTACCTGAACGGTGAGAGTAAAGTCAAACCGGGCGACGTTGTGCGGGTGAAAGTCGAACACGCCGACGAATACGATCTGTGGGGCAGCCGGGTTTAATTCCGGCCGCTTAACCTATCCCGGATGAAGGCGCTCGCGCGCCTTATCCGGGCGACAAAACCGCACAGGATTAACGTGCGGAGTGCTTTCCCGGACACCTGTCCGGGCTGCACAATCCTCGAACGCCTACCCTTTTATCCTCGGATCCAGCGCATCGCGCAGGCCGTCACCCAGCAGATTAAACGCCAGCACCGTCAGAAAAATCGCGATTGCCGGGAACAGCGCCACGTGCGGCGCCATCACCATATCCGCCCGCGCCTCGTTCAGCATCGCCCCCCACTCCGGCGTCGGCGGCTGCGCGCCAAGCCCCAGAAATGACAGGCTGGCAGCGGAGATAATCGACACCCCGATACGCATCGTAAAGTAGACCACTATCGATGATACCGTTCCGGGCAATATATGATTAAACAGGATGGTAGCATCGCTGGCGCCGATGCTGCGCGCCGACTCAATAAAGGTCTGCTGCTTAAGCACCAGGGTATTGCCGCGCACCAGACGCGCAAAAGCCGGGATCGAAAAGATCGCCACCGCGATGATGACGTTCGACATCCCGCTCCCCATTACCGCCACGACCGCAATGGCCAGCAAAATCCCCGGGAAAGCGAACAGCACGTCGCAGATACGCATAATGATGCGATCCCACCAGCCTTCGTAATACCCGGCCAGTAGCCCAAGTACGGTGCCGATGGCCGCGCCGATGAATACCGCCAGTACCCCGGCGGCCAGCGAGATCTGCGCGCCGACCAGCACCCGACTAAAGATATCCCGCCCCAGCGAATCCACGCCGAACCAGTGCATCATTGACGGGCCGTCGTTGAGCCGGTCGTAATCAAAATAGTTTTCCGCGTCGAACGGCGCAATCCACGGCGCCACGATCGCCACCGCAATCAGCAGCAGAACAAATACCCCCGCCCCCATCGCCACCGGCTGACCGCGAAACCGCCGCCAGAACTCGTGCCACGGGGTACGTATCTGCCCGGGTTTAATCCCCGGCATCGCGTTGATAGCCGCTTGTCTTCTCCAGTTGAGCAATCGCACCTTACTTGTACCTGATAGCCGGATTAATGGCGGCATACAGCACGTCCACCACTAAATTAATAAGAATAAACTCCAGCGAAAACAGGAGGACTTCCGCCTGAATCACCGGATAGTCGCGCATCTCCACCGAGTCCACCAGCAGACGCCCGAGGCCTGGCCAGTTAAAGACCTTCTCCACCACGATTGAACCGCCGAGCAAAAAACCGAACTGCAGGCCCATCATGGTGACGACAGGAATCATCGCGTTACGCAGGCCGTGCTTGAGCACCACCAGCGTTTCGCTGACGCCTTTCGCCCGCGCGGTACGCATGTAATCTTCATGCAGGACATCGACGAACGAGGCGCGGGTAAAGCGCGCCATCACCGCCGCCACCGCCGCGCCCAGGGTCAGCGAAGGCAGAATATAGTGGCGCCAGCTGTCGGCGCCCACCGTCGGCAGCCAGCCCAGCTCAACGGAAAAGACCTGCATCAGCAGCATGCCGAGCGCGAACGCCGGGAACGAGATGCCGGTGACCGCCAGCGCCATTCCCAGGCGATCCGGCCAGCGGTTGCGCCAGACTGCCGCCACGATCCCCGCCGCCATACCGAAGATCACCGCCCAGCTCATGCTGGCGAGCGTTAACCAGAACGTGGGCATGAAACGGCTGGCGATTTCGCTGCTTACCGGGCGACGCGAGGCCATCGAGGTACCGAAATCCCCTTGCACAATATTGCTGATATAGTGCCAGAACTGCACGTGCAGCGGCCGATCGAGCCCCAGCTGCTGGCGCACCATTCCCACCACCTGAGCATCGGCTTCCGGTCCGGCAATCAGCCGCGCCGGGTCCCCGGGCAGCATATGCACGAACAGAAACACCAGCACCGCCACAATCAGCAGCGTGGGGATCAGCCCCAGCAGGCGTTTAATCACATAATTGAGCATGCTTCTCCTTGCGCGAAGTCCCCGCAGCCTGCGCCCGGGGACCCGCAGCTATCTACTTAAGATCCGCCTGTTCAAAGCTAAATCCGGTATCCGGCTGGATATAGAATCCGGTCAGATTTTTACTGTGCGCCGAGACCAGTTTCTCTACCACCAGCGGCACCCACGGCGACTCTTTCCAGATAGTATCCTGCGCGTCTTTATACAGCCGCGTTTTTTCCTGCGCATCGGTGGTTTTCAGCGCGTCGTTGAGGTCTTTATCCACCTGGGGATTGCTATAGAAAGCCGTATTGAACAGGGTCGGCGGCCAGTTCTGCGACGCGAACAGCGGCGACAGCGCCCAGTCCGCTTCTCCGGTCGACGCCGACCAGCCGGTATAGAACATGCGTACGCCGCTCTCTTTCTGCCCTTTACCTTCCACTTCCGCCGCGCGCTGGCCCGCATCCATCGCCGTCAGCTGCGCCTTAATGCCCACCTGCGCCAGCTGCTGCTGGGTAAACTGCAGCACTTTCTGCGCCGTACTGTGGTTGTGCGACGACCACAGCGTGGTGCTAAATCCATTCGGATAGCCCGCCTCTTTCAGTAGCTCGCGGGCCTTCGCCGGATCGTACGGCCAGGCGCTGTAGCTTTCAGCGTAGGCAATTGACGGCGGCACCACGCCGGTCGCCGGGGTGGCATAGCCCGCAAAGGCGACTTTTACCAGCGCCTGACGGTTAATGGCGTAGTTAATCGCCTCGCGCACTTTGGGGTTATCAAACGGCTTCTGCGTCACGTTCATGCTGATATAGCGCTGCATGATCGACGGGCTGGCCACCAGCTCCAGCTTGCTGTTTTTCGCCAGCAGCGGCGCCTGCTCGTAAGGGATCGGGAACGCAAACTGCGCTTCGCCGGTCTGCAGCATCGCCGCGCGGGTATTGTTATCCACGACCGGGCGCCAGGTGATGGAGTCCAGCTTCGGCAGCCCCGGCTGCCAGTAACCAGCGAACTTCTTCACTTTAACGAAGTCGGTCTGATTCCAGGTGTCGAGCTGGTACGGGCCGGTGCCAACCGGATGGAAACCAATCTCTTTACCATATTTCTTCAGCGCCGCCGGAGAAATCATCGCCGTCGCCGGGTGGGCCAGAATATTGATAAACGCAGAGAAAGGTTGTTTGAGGGTGATTTTCACCGTTGTCGGGTCAACAGCCTCGGTGCTGGCGATATTTTTATACAGGTTATAGCGCTTGAGATGATTTTCCGGATTGCTGGCGCGATCGAGGTTCGCCTTAACCGCTTCGGCATTGAACTCGGTTCCGTCCTGGAACTTCACCCCCGGATGCAGCTTAATGGTATACACCAGGCCGTCCGGGGAAACGGTATAGCTTTCCGCCAGCACGTTTTGCAATTTCATCTCTTTATCAAGGCCGAACAGCCCCTGATAGAACGACTTCGCGACGGCCTGCGACAGCGTGTCGTTAGCATCATACGGGTCGAGGGTCGTAAAGTTAGAGCCGACCGCCACCACCACATCTTTTGCGGCAAAGGCCGGAGCCGCTGTCAGCGCCGAAGCGACGCCCAGCGCCAACAGCCATTTTCCTGAAACGCGTTGAGTCATGTTGTTCTCCTGAAATGCTGCATTATTGGTGTCGTTGTTAGCGCGCCAGCACGTCGGCGGCGGGCTCTCTGGCAACAAAGTGCCCCGGTCCCACCTGCTGTAATGGCGTACTGATCCCCTCTTCGCCCCGCTTGAAGATGTTGCCCGGCAGCTCGTCTGAGAGCAGCACGCGCTGCGGACGACGATGCGCAGGATCGGCCACCGGAACGGCGGCCATCAGTTTACGGGTATAGGGGTGCTGCGGGTTTTCAAACACGGCGCGGCGCGGGCCGATCTCGACAATGCGCCCGCGATACATCACCGCCACGCGGTGGCTGATGCGCTCAACCACCGCCATGTCATGGGAGATAAACAGAAATGCGATACCCATCTCACGCTGTAGATCGAGCATCAGATTGATAATTTGCGCACGAATCGACACATCAAGCGCCGATACCGACTCATCGGCAATCACCACTTTCGGATTGAGCGCCAGCGCGCGGGCAATACAGATGCGCTGCCGCTGGCCGCCGGAAAACTCGTGCGGATAGCGCCACGCATGCTCCGGCTCCAGCCCGACGCGTTCCAGCAGCCAGCTGACCCGCTCACGAGCGGCATCGCCCTCCAGCAGCCGATGCACGCGCAGCGGTTCCATAATCGAATAGCCCACCGTTTGCCGTGGGTCGAGGGAAGCGTAGGGGTCCTGAAAGATAAACTGGATATCGCGGCGCAGCGCCTGAAGCTTACTGTCCGTCAGCGTATCAATCCGCTGGCCGTTGAAGGTGATGCTGCCGCCCTGAGTTTCCACCAGCCGCAGCAGCGCCCGGCCGGTCGTTGATTTACCGCAGCCGGACTCCCCCACCAGGCTCAGGGTTTCGCCGGGCCATAAATCAAAGCTGACCTTTTCGACCGCATGCACCTCGCGGGTAATGCGGTTGAGGATGCCGCTGCGCAGCGGGAAGCGCGCCACCAGATCGCGAACTTTCAGGATCGGTTCCCCGGGCACAACGGTGTTCTGCCCCTCCGGCGACGGGCTCTGGTTTAACAGCGGGAAGCGGCGCGGCAGTGAAGTGCCGCGCATTGCCCCCAGCCGCGGCACCGCGGCCAGCAGCGCCTGAGTATACGGGTGCTTCGGGGCGCGGAAAATCTCCTCCACGCTGCCGGTTTCCACCGCTTCGCCGCGATACATCACCAGCACGCGGTCGGCGATATCGGCAACCACGCCCATATCGTGGGTAATAAAGATAACGCCCATCGCCATCTCTTTTTGCAGGACGGCGATCAGCTGTAAAATCTGCGCCTGAATAGTCACGTCCAGCGCGGTGGTCGGTTCATCGGCAATCAGCACAGCCGGTCGGCAGGAGAGCGCCATGGCGATCATCACCCGCTGACGCATCCCGCCGGAAAGCTGATGCGGATAGCGCGAGAGCATGGCTTCCGCTTCCGGAATGCGCACCTGATCGAGCATTTTCTTCGCTTCGCGCAGGGCCTCATCATGCTTCAGCCCCTGGTGTAAGCGGATAGATTCGGCAATCTGTTCACCGATGGTGAAGACCGGATTCAGTGACGTCATCGGCTCCTGGAAGATCATCGCCATATCCGCGCCGCGCACGCCGCGCATCTCGGTTTCAGACTGTTCGCTCAGCTCAATCACCTGCCGGCTGCGACGACGCAGCAGCAGCGCATCGCTGCGCACTTCGCTGACCGCCTGGTCGAGCAGGCGCATCAGCGCCAGGGACGTCACCGACTTCCCGGAGCCGGACTCGCCGACAATCGCCAGCGTCTCGCCGCGCCGCAGGGTAAACGACAGGTCGCGGACGGCGGAAAAAGCCTGCTGCTGCTGATTGAACACGACGTTCAGGCCGCGCACCTGCAGAACATCATCGGCATCGATTTCTTGACTATGCGGCAACGCCCTTTCCTCTTATTCGCGATAAATACCAATCGTGGGCGTATCGCCCGCATAACACCAGGCCCGGTACATGCCTTCGCTATTAAACGGCAGCGCCACGTTGCCTTCTCTGTCGATGGCGATCAGGCCGCCGCTGCCGCCCAGCGCCGGAAGTTTCTCCATCACCACCCTTTCGCAGGCCTCCTGCAGGCTGAGCTGGCTATACTCCATCAGCGCCGAAATATCGTAGGCCGCGAGCGTACGTATAAACACTTCGCCGGTACCGGTACAGGAAACGGCGACGCTGGCGTTATTGGCATAGCAGCCCGCACCGGGCAGCGGGCTGTCGCCGACGCGTCCCGGTAGCTTATTGGTCATGCCGCCGGTGGAGGTCGCCGCCGCGAGGTTGCCCGCCAGATCCATCGCGACCGCGCCGACGGTGCCCATTTTGTGCCGCTCATCCAGCGGCGCGGCGTGGTGATCGAGCACAATATCGTCGCCCTCCTGCGCCTGACGCAGCTGCAGCAAACGCTCGGAAGTCGAAAACAGGCTGTTATCGACCCGCGCCATACCGCGGGAAGCAGCAAACGCTTCCGCCCCCTCGCCAATCAACAGCACGTGCGGGCTTTGCTCCAGCACCAGCCGCGCCGCCAGCACCGGATTGCGTAAATGCTGAACCCCGGCCACGGCCCCCGCCTGTAAGCTGTAACCATCCATCACGCAGGCATCGAGCTCATGGCGGGTATCGCGGGTAAATACGGAGCCAATACCGGCGTTAAATAACGGGCACTCCTCCAGCAGCCGGACCGCTTCGGTTACCGTATCCAGCGCGCTGGCCCCGGCAGCCAGCATTTTTTGTCCACTATCGACAATCGCCGACAGCGCCGCCACGTACTCCCGCTCGCGCGCCGGCGTCATCTGCGCGCGGCTAATCGCCCCGGCCCCGCCGTGAATTGCTATAACCGCCTTACCCATTGCGCCATTCCTTAACGATAAAGTGTATAAATATCATTATCGTGCTGACTGTCCTATACAATTTTTGAATATAGAAAGAGCGGACGGTGATGTAAAGCTTGTCGCCAGATGGGTTATAGCCCGTCTCTCTTTTCTGCCATAATAGGCGTTTTCGATGTTTGCCCGCAGGAGAAACCCATGGATTTTACCGCCGGACTGATGCCGCTCGACACAGCCCTGACCCAGATGCTCACTCGTATTACGCCGCTGAATGCGACGGATACCGTACCGCTGTTGCAGGCCTTTTCGCGCGTGACCGCCCATGATCTCGTTTCGCCGCTTAACGTTCCCGGTTTTGATAACTCGGCGATGGACGGCTACGCCGTGCGCCTGGCGGATCTCACCGACGGCGCAGCGCTGCCGGTGGCCGGCAAGGCCTTCGCCGGTCAACCCTTTGACGGCGTCTGGCCCGCGGGCACCTGTATCCGCATTATGACCGGCGCGCCGGTGCCGGAAGGCTGCGACGCGGTGGTGATGCAGGAGCAGGCCGAACAAACCGATGAGGGTATCCGCTTCCTCGCCCCGGTGAAAAACGGGCAGAATATTCGTCGTCTTGGCGAAGACATCGCCCACGGCGCGGTCGTCTTCCCCGCAGGTACCCGCCTGACCGCCGCCGAGCTGCCGGTCATCGCCTCGCTGGGGATTGCCGAGGTTGAGGTGGTACGTAAAGTGCGGGTGGCAGTCTTCTCCACCGGCGATGAGCTCCAGCTGCCGGGCCAGCCGCTGGCCGACGGGCAAATTTACGATACCAACCGCCTGGCGGTGCACCTGATGCTGCAGGAGCTGGGCTGCGAGGTCATTAACCTCGGCATTATTCCCGACGACCCGGCTAAACTGCGTGAAGCCTTTATTCAGGCTGACCAGCAGGCCGACGTGGTGATTAGCTCCGGCGGCGTTTCCGTCGGCGAGGCGGACTACACCAAAGCGATCCTCGAAGAGCTGGGGGAAATCGGCTTCTGGAAGCTGGCGATTAAGCCGGGTAAACCTTTCGCTTTCGGCAAGCTCAACCACAGCTGGTTCTGCGGCCTGCCCGGCAACCCGGTTTCCGCAACGCTGACCTTCTACCAATTGGTTCAGCCGCTGCTGGCGAAGCTGTCCGGCAACGTCGGGCAAGCTCAGCCGATGCGCCTGCGCGTTCGCGCCGCCTCCGGCCTGAAGAAATCGCCGGGCCGCCTCGATTTTCAGCGCGGCGTGCTGCAGCGCGGTCCGGACGGCGAGCTGGTGGTTAGCAGCACCGGTCACCAGGGCTCGCATATCTTCAGTTCATTCAGCCTCGGCAACTGCTTTATCGTTCTCGAACGCGAGCGCGGCAACGTGGAAGCGGGCGAATGGGTGGAAGTCGAGCCGTTTAATCATCTGTTCGGAGGGCTGTAATGGGCGTGGAGCTGAGCGATGCGGAGATGCTGCGCTATAACCGGCAGATTATTCTCCGCGATTTCGATTTTGACGGTCAGGAGCAGCTGAAAGCCTCCCGCGTGCTGGTCGTCGGCCTCGGTGGGCTGGGCTGCGCCGCCGCGCAGTATCTGGCGGCGGCAGGCGTGGGCCTGCTAACCCTGCTCGATTTCGACACCGTCTCGCTCTCCAACCTTCAGCGCCAGACGCTGCACAGCGACGACACCATCGGCCAGCCGAAGGTCGACTCCGCCCGCGCCGCGCTGGCGCGGATTAATCCCCACGTTCAGCTCACGGCGCTCAACGCGCGGCTGGAAGACGAGGCGCTGGCGGAGCAAATCGCCGCCCACGATCTGGTGCTCGACTGTACCGACAACGTCGCGATCCGTAACCAGCTCAACGCCGGATGTTTCCGCCATAAAACGCCGCTGGTCTCCGGCGCGGCGATTCGCATGGAAGGGCAAATCAGCGTCTTTACGTATCAGGAAGATGAACCCTGCTACCGCTGCCTGAGCCGCCTGTTTGGCGAAAACGCCCTCACCTGCGTCGAAGCCGGCGTCATGGCGCCGCTGGTCGGCACCATCGGTTCGCTGCAGGCGATGGAAGCGATTAAGCTGCTGGCCCGCTACGGCAGCCCGGCAACGGGAAAAATCGTCATGTACGACGCCATGCGCTGCCAGTTCCGTGAAATGAGGCTGCCGCGTAACCCTCACTGCGAGGTGTGCGGTACGCCCTGACCCTTTTCCGGCGGCGCTGTCGCCGGATGTTTTGTGACCCGCAGCGGCATTTTAACCTTCATTCTCCTTCCTCTTTATGCTTGTTGATTTATATCAATGCAGCTTTCATTCGAAAGTAATTTAATCTTCATATGCAAATAAGAGGGTGAATCATGATCTTCAACATTCAGCGTTATTCAACCCATGACGGCCCGGGGATCCGCACTGTTGTCTTCCTCAAAGGGTGTTCGCTGGGCTGCCGCTGGTGCCAGAATCCGGAAAGCCGCGCCCGCACGGCGGATTTGCTGTATGACGCCCGCCTTTGCCTGGACGGCTGCGACCTCTGCCAGCAGGCTGCGCCGGAGGTGATTACCCGCAAGCTGGACGGTCTGATTATCCACCGCGAAAAGCTCACCGATGCGCATATCGGCAAATTGCGCGACTGCTGCCCGACCACGGCATTAACCGTGTGCGGCGAAGAGAAAAGCGTCGACGAGATTATGGCCACGGTGCTGCGCGACAAACCGTTTTACGACCGCAGCGGCGGCGGCGTCACGCTTTCCGGCGGCGAGCCGTTTATGAATCCCGAACTGGCCCGACAGCTGTTTGAGGCCAGCCACAACGCGGGGATCCACACCGCGGTCGAAACCTGCCTGCACGTGCCGTGGAAATACGTCGAACCCGCTTTGCCGTTTATCGACCTGTTTCTCGCCGACCTCAAGCACGTCAACGAAGCGATTTTTCAGCAGTGGACGGACGGCAGCGCTCGCCGGGTGCTGGATAACCTGCAGCGCGTCGCGCAGGCCGGAAAGAAAATCATCATTCGCGTGCCGCTGATCCAGGGCTTTAACGCCAACGAAAGCGATATTGCCGCCATTACCGATTTTGCCGCTGACCGTTTACAGGTTGGCGAGATCCACTTCCTGCCTTACCACACCTTAGGCATGAATAAATACCAATTACTCAGTCAGCCCTATACCGCTCCGGATAAACCGCTTGCTGCACCCGAGCTGCTCGCCTTCGCGCAGCGCTATGCTCAGAGCAAAGGTTTAACGGCGACTCTACGAGGATAACCTTATGACAACGTTGAAACTGGACACTCTGAGCCCGCGCATTCAGGCGCATAAAATGGCGCTGGTGCATATCGTTAAGCCGCCGGTTTGTACCGAGCGCGCCCTGCACTATACCGAAGCCTATCAGCAGCACCTGGATAAGCCGATCCCGGTACGCCGCGCGCTGGCGCTGGCTCATCACCTGGCGGAACGCACGATCTGGATTAAGCACGATGAACTGATCGTCGGCAACCAGGCCAGCGAAGTTCGCGCGGCGCCTATCTTCCCGGAATACACCGTTAGCTGGATCGAAAAAGAGATCGACGACCTCGCCGATCGCCCCGGCGCCGGGTTTGCCGTTAGCGAAGAGAACAAACGCGTGCTCCACGAAGTGTGCCCGTGGTGGCGCGGTCAAACCGTACAGGATCGCTGCTACGGCATGTTTACCGACGAGCAAAAAGCGCTGCTGGCGACCGGCATTATCAAAGCCGAAGGCAATATGACCTCCGGCGACGCTCACCTTGCGGTTAACTATCCGCTGCTGCTGGAAAAAGGCCTCGACGGCATGCGGGCGAAAGTCGCCGAGCGCCGTTCGCGCATTAACCTGACAGTGCTGGAAGATCTGCACGGCGAGCAGTTCCTTAAAGCCATTGATATCGTGCTGGAAGCGGTCAGCGACCACTGTAAGCGCTATGCCGGGCTGGCGCGCAGCATGGCCGCGACGGAGAGCCGCGAATCCCGCCGCGACGAGCTGCTGGCGATAGCCGAAAACTGCGATATTATCGCCCACGAGCCGCCGAAAACCTTCTGGCAGGCGCTGCAGCTGTGCTATTTCATCCAGCTGATTCTGCAGATCGAATCCAACGGTCACTCGGTCTCTTTCGGCCGTATGGACCAGTATCTCTACCCTTACTATCGCCGCGACATTGAGCTGGCACAATCATTGGATCGCGAACACGCCATCGAACTGCTGCACTGCTGCTGGCTGAAGCTGCTGGAAGTGAACAAAATTCGCTCCGGCTCGCACTCTAAGGCTTCCGCCGGTAGCCCGCTGTACCAGAACGTCACCATCGGCGGCCAGAATCTGGTGGACGGCAACGCGCAGGACGCGGTGAACCCGCTCTCCTACGCCATCCTGGAATCCTGCGGTCGGCTGCGTTCGACTCAACCTAACCTCAGCGTGCGCTATCACGCGGGCATGAGCAACGACTTCCTCGACGCCTGCGTGCAGGTGATCCGCTGCGGCTTCGGCATGCCGGCGTTCAACAACGATGAAATCGTCATCCCGGAATTTATCAAGCTGGGGATTGAGCCGCAGGACGCGTACGACTATGCCGCTATCGGCTGCATCGAAACCGCCGTCGGCGGTAAATGGGGCTATCGCTGCACCGGGATGAGCTTTATCAACTTTGCCCGCGTCATGCTGGCAACCCTGGAAGGCGGCCGCGACGCCACCAGCGGCCAGGTTTTCCTGCCGCAGGAACATGCGCTGTCAAAAGGCAACTTCGACAACTTTGAACAGGTTCTGGCCGACTGGGATACGCAGATCCGCTACTACACGCGCAAATCTATCGAGATTGAGTACGTGGTCGACACCATGCTGGAAGAGAACGTGCACGATATTCTCTGCTCGGCGCTGGTCGATGACTGCATCGAGCGCGCGAAGAGCATCAAGCAGGGCGGCGCGAAGTATGACTGGGTATCCGGTCTGCAGGTCGGCATCGCTAACCTCGGCAACAGCCTGGCGGCGGTGAAGAAGCTGGTGTTCGATCAGGGCGTTATTGGTCAGCAGGAGCTGGCAAAGGCGCTGGCTGAAGACTTCGAAGGCCTGACCCACGAGCAGCTGCGCCAGCGCTTAATCAACGGCGCGCCGAAATACGGCAACGATGAAGACAGCGTGGATATGCTGCTGGCTCGCGCCTACCAGACCTATATCGACGAGCTGAAGCTGTATCATAACCCGCGCTACGGTCGCGGCCCGATCGGCGGCAACTACTACGCCGGCACCTCGTCCATTTCCGCCAACGTGCCGTTTGGCGCGCAGACCATGGCGACGCCGGATGGCCGTAAAGCGCACTCGCCGCTGGCGGAAGGGGCCAGCCCGGCCTCCGGTACCGACCATCTCGGGCCGACCGCGGTAATCAGCTCGGTGGGCAAACTGCCGACCGGCTCAATCCTCGGCGGCGTACTGCTTAACCAGAAGCTGAACCCGGCCACGCTGGAGAACGAATCCGATAAGCAAAAACTGATGGTGCTGCTGCGCACTTTCTTCGAGGTGCATAAAGGCTGGCATATTCAGTACAACATCGTGTCGCGCGAGACGCTGCTGGAAGCGAAGAAACACCCAGACCAGTATCGTGATTTAGTGGTCCGGGTGGCCGGTTACTCGGCGTTCTTTACCGCCCTGTCGCCGGATGCACAGGACGATATTATCGCCCGTACCGAGCATACGCTGTAAGTCACATTCCCCGGCTTGCGCTACGCTTAGCCGGGCTACAGGTTCGAAGCCGTTTACGGGCCGGTAGTTCGGGTAAGGCGTTTACGCCGCAATCCGGGGTTTTATGCTGCACAGAGGTGAACGCAAACTTTCATTCGAAATAAATTTGTGCTCCCCATCACATTGTAATTAGAATGTTACTGGTCGAAGTTAAGCCAGGAGCATGTGTTATGACCGTTAAAGTTATCGTCACCGATATGGACGGAACTTTTCTCAATGACGCCAAGCAGTATGACCGCTCGCGTTTTCTCGCGCAGTTCGCGCAACTCCAGCAGCAGGGTATTGAGTTCGTGGTCGCCAGCGGCAACCAGTACTACCAGCTGATCTCTTTTTTCCCGGAAATCCGTGACCAAATCTCCTTTGTTGCCGAGAACGGCGCGCTGGTTTACGAACGCGGTCAACAGCTGTTCCACGGCGAACTCACCCGTCATGAATCCCAGGTCGTCATTGGTGAACTGCTGAAAGACCCGCAGCTCAACTTCGTCGCCTGCGGCCTCGAGAGCGCTTACGTCAGCGAGCGCGCGCCCGAGGCGTTCGTCACCCTGATGTCAAAGCACTACCATCGCCTGCAGCGCATTAGCCGCTATCATGACATCGACGACACGCTGTTTAAGTTTTCCCTTAACCTGCCGGATAGCGAAATCCCGCAGCTTATCGACAAACTGCACGTCTCGCTGGACGGCATCATGAAGCCGGTCACCAGCGGCTTTGGCTTCGTCGATTTGATTATCCCCGGCCTGCATAAAGCCAACGGTATAAGCCGCTTGCTTAAGCGCTGGAACATCTCGCCGCAGGCCTGCGTAGCCATTGGCGACAGCGCTAACGATACGGAAATGCTCAAGCTGGTGAAATACTCTTTCGCGATGGCCAACGCCGCCGAAAGCATCAAGGCGGTGTCGCGTTTTGCCACCGATGATAACAACCACGACGGCGCGCTGAACGTCATTCAGGCCGTCCTCGACCACACCGCCCCGTTCAACGAGTAACGCCACACCCGGGGTTTACCGCCCCGGCTTCCCGTTTTGTGCACCTCCGCATAATTTTAAACTTGCATTAACTTAATTTTAACTTAAATTATCATATGTAAGATAAATTACTTTCGAATGAAAGATGAGAGGTCATTATGGCTGTTACCCATACCTGTGAAACTTTACCCGCCGACCCCAAAGCGGCCATCCGCCGGATTAAACAGGAGCTGCGGGCGCAAATTGGCGACGTGCAGGCGGTGTTCGATCGGCTGACGGCGCGTATCGCCGCGCGTCTGGAAGAGATTGACGCCCTTAAGGCCAGCGGTCAGGACGTCTGGCCAACGATCCCGTTCGCCGATATTGCCCGGGGCCAGGTCACGGAAGCCCAGCGCGAGCTCATCAAGCGTCGCGGCTGCGCCGTTATCAAGGGCCATTTTTCTCGCGAACAGGCGCTGGCGTGGGACAACGCAATGCTCGAGTATCTCGACCGCAACCATTTCGATGACGTTTATAAAGGTCCCGGCGATACCTTTTTCGGGTCGCTGGAAGCTTCGCGCCCGGAAATCTATCCGATTTACTGGTCCCAGGCGCAGATGCAGGCGCGACAGAGCGATGAAATGGCCGCCGTGCAGTCGTTCCTCAACCGTCTGTGGACCTTTAACCGCGACGACAAGCAGTGGTTCGACCCGGACGTCAGCGTCATTTACCCGGACCGCATTCGCCGCCGCCCGCCGGGAACCACCTCGAAAGGTCTGGGGGCGCATACCGATTCCGGCGCCCTGGAGCGCTGGCTGCTGCCGGCCTATCAGAAAGTGTTTGCCGACGTGTTTAACGGCAACATTGATGCTTACGACCCGTGGGACGCGGCGCACCGCACCGAAGTCGAAGAGTATACGGTCGACAACACCACCAAATGCTCGGTGTTCCGCACCTTCCAGGGATGGACCGCGCTCTCCGATATGATCCCCGATCAGGGTCTGCTGCACGTGGTGCCGATCCCGGAAGCGATGGCTTACGTGCTGCTGCGTCCGCTGCTCGACGATGTCCCGGAAGATGAGCTGTGCGGCGTCGCGCCGGGCAAGGTGCTGCCGATTTCGGAAAAATGGCACCCGCTGCTGATCAAAGCCTTAAGCTCTATTCCGGCGCTGAATGCGGGCGATTCGGTATGGTGGCACTGCGACGTGATCCACTCGGTCGCGCCGGTGGAAAATCAGCAGGGCTGGGGCAACGTGATGTATATTCCCGCCGCGCCAATGTGCGAGAAAAACCTCGCCTACGCGCAGAAGGTCAAAGCGGCGCTGGCGCGCGGCGCTTCGCCGGGAGATTTCCCCCGCGAGGATTATGAAAGCGACTGGGAAGGCCGCTTTACGCTGGATGACTTAAATATCCACGGTAAGCGCGCGTTGGGGATGGCGAATTAATCATCATATAGCCCCTTCGCTTCAACGGCGGTACGGCGGTTACCGGCGCGTATCCGCCGCACCGAATCGCGTACCGCCAGCGTCCCATGCAGGAGTAACGCGCCGTGCGGCGCATCGGGACGGATCAGTCTCTGCTGTAATAAATGTACCGCTTCGACCCCTAATTCATCGCGTGGGACGTGGACGGCGGTTAGCGGTACATCCTGGATCGCCGCCAGGTTAAAGCCGTCGATGCTCATGACGGAAACATCCTGCGGGACGCGCAAACCGCGTTTTTGTAATGCGGCGATCGTGCCTGCCGCCATAAAATCACCGCCCACCAGAAATGCCGTCGGCAGCGGGCCATCGCCGCGCTGATCCAGCCACTCCCCGACTTTTTCCTCGGTATCCCTGGCGCTGAAGTTGGCCACAGCGAGTAAATCCCTGCCGTCAACGAAACGGAGATTACGCGCCCGCCACGCCTGCTTAATGCCCAGCAGACGCAGCTCCATGGTATAGCGGCGCAGGCACATCACGTTCATGATCGCCTGATGCCCCATCTCAAACAGATACCGGGCGGCGAACTGGCCGATCAGCCGATGATCCGGCGCCACGGAGGGTAAACGCATTCCCGCGTCGTGGCAGTTAATCATCACGCAGGGCTTCGCCAGATCGGCCGCCAGATCGTGAATATGCGGATCGTCGATACCCAGTAAAATCGCGGCCTGGGTCGATGCTTCATGCATGCGCTGCAAAAACAAATTGGCATCGCTGTCGTTCTCTTCCAGCGCGCAATAGCGCAGGTGTACCTCATGCGGCATAAGGGCGCTATTGATGCTTTGAATCACCCGATAGTAGTAAATATCCGTGCGTTCATCGAAAGCGCGCTGAGGGGCAAAGACCACCAGATTATTGAGCAGCATTCGCCCGGCGGCGATACCCTCCATCACGCCCAGCTCGCGGGCGCAATCCAGTACCCTCTGGCGAGCCCTGGCGCTGGTATTTGCTTTTCCCGCCAGCACCCGCGATACCGTGCTCACCGACAGCCCGGTACGCGCCGCGATTTCGCTCACTTTCAGCTTTTTGTCCATTTTGTGATCGCGCTCTACTTTGCTCATGAAAAAATTTTCATATTGAGAATGTGAATATTTTTAAGCGATTTGGCGATGTCATACTGCGATCTGGATCGTCCCATGAAAATATTTGCAGAATTGTCGCTATTGCCCGCTCGCATTCTCCCTTAGCCTGAATTGGTCCAACACCTTTGAGATTAGTCAACCAATAGTGTCGAGACATCAACCTTAACAAACAACGAAATAGAAAATTTTTGCGACAACTCAGCAAGCGGGTTGGTCAATTTTCCCTACTACATGTCTCGTGGAGAGTTCTATGAGCCAAGGCCTCAATAATGATATGGCGGTCAGTAAATCGCGCCGCATAGTGAAGAACCTGCGCTGGTGGATGCTGGTGCTGTTTTTACTCGGCGTCACCGTTAACTACATCACGCGTAATTCGTTGGGGATTATCGCCCCGGAACTAAAAACCTCCCTGGGTATTACCACTGAACAGTACTCATGGATAGTCGGCGCTTTTCAGCTGGCGTACACCATTTTCCAGCCGCTCTGCGGCTGGCTTATCGACGTTATTGGCCTCAAGCTCGGCTTTATGATCTGCGCCACCCTGTGGGCCATCGCCTGCATCGCCCATGCCGGGGCGGGGAGCTGGCTGCACCTGGCGATTCTGCGCTTTTTCATGGGCGGCGCTGAGGCGGCGGCGACGCCAGCCAACGCCAAAACGCTGGGTGAGTGGTTTCCAAAATCCGAGCGGCCGATCGCGGCAGGCTGGGCGGGCGTCGGCTTCTCCGTGGGCGCCATGCTGGCGCCGCCGATTATCTACTTCGCACACGCTTCGTTCGGCTGGCAGGGGGCATTCATGTTCACCGGCGCGCTGGCGCTGCTGTGGGTCGTACTGTGGTGGGCGTTCTATCATAACCCGGAAAAACACCCTAACCTCGGCAAAGCTGAGCTGGCGCTGATCCAGCAGGACAATGAAACGCCGCCGGTCAAACTGCCCTTCTTTACCGCGCTGAAAACCGTATCGAAAAACAAGCGCTTCTACGGTATCGCCATTCCGGCCTTTATGGCTGAGCCCGCCTGGGCGGTGCTGAGCTTCTGGGTACCGCTCTACCTGGCGAAAGAGCACGGCATGGATTTAAAACAAATCGCCATGTTTGCCTGGCTGCCGTTTCTGGCGGCCGACCTCGGCAGCGTCGCCAGCGGCTATCTGACCAAACTGTATACCCGCTGGTTCGGCTGTTCGCGGGTGAACTCAGTGGTCGCCAGCTCCGTCACCGGCGCCTTCCTGATGATTTCGCTCGCCACCGTGGCGATCACCCGCGATCCCTATATCACCATCGTGCTGATTTCGATAGGCGGCTTCGGCCACCAGATCATCTCCTGCATGCTCAGCGCGCTGGTGGTGGAGTCGTTCGATAAAGGACAGATGGCGACCGTGAACGGGATGCGCGGCTCCGCCGCCTGGATCGCCAGCTTTCTGTTCTCGCTGCTGATTGGCGTCACCGCCGACAAAATCGGCTTCAACCCGCTATTTATCGCCATGGGGTTCTTTGACCTGATTGGCGCGGTATTCCTGGTGGCATTTATTGCTGAACGTCGCGCAAAACGCGCCTGAGAGTGGATGTAAAAAATGAAGACTTTGAAAAACTGGACTTTGCACCAACGGCTGGACCACCACGTTGAGCTGATCGTAGACGGCCAGCACACCCTGTGTCTGTACGTGCTGGAAGAGAATATGTTCCGCGTGCTGCTAAAGCGGCACGGCCAGCTGGCGCTGGATCGCACCTGGAGTATCGCTCCCCAGCAGGACGTGCCGTGGGAAGGACGCCCGCGCGAAGATTTGAGCGGCTTTAGCCTCCCCGCCTGGCAGCTCACGGAGCATAGCGATACCCTGAGCATCGCCACCGACCAGCTGCGCGTCACCGTCCACCAGCCGCTGTGGCTGGAATGGAGCTATCGCGATGAGGCCGGCGAGTGGCAGCCGCTGGTTAACGACCGCCCCACCAGCGCCTACCTGGCGAATGCGCACGGCGACGGCGTTGCCCACTACCTGAGCCGACGCAAAGACGAACGCTTCTACGGTCTGGGCGAAAAAGCCGGCGATCTGCAGCGAAACGGGAAGCGCTATGAGATGCGTAACCTCGACGCCATGGGCTATAACGCGGCGAGCACCGACCCGCTGTACAAACATATTCCGTTTACCATCGCGCAGCGTAGCGATGTCAGCTACGGTCTGTTTTACGACAACCTGAGCAGCTGCTGGCTGGATCTCGGCAACGAAATCGATAATTACCATACCGCCTATCGCCGCTGGCAGGCGGAAGCCGGCGACATCGATTACTATCTTTTTTCCGGCAAACGGGTACTGGATATCACCAAAGCGTTCGTACGCCTGACCGGCAAAACGCTGTTCGGACCGAAATGGAGTCTCGGCTACAGCGGTTCGACGATGCACTACACCGACGCGCCGGATGCGCAAAACCAGCTGATGAACTTCATCCGCCTGTGTGATGAACACGCCATTCCGTGCGATTCGTTCCAGCTCTCTTCCGGCTATACCTCGATTGACGGCAAGCGCTACGTCTTTAACTGGAACAACGACAAGGTGCCGCAGCCGAAGGTGATGAGCCAGGCCTTCCACGATGCCGGACTGAAGCTCGCCGCCAATATTAAGCCCTGCCTGCTGCAGGACCATCCGCGCTATAACGAGGTCGCGGAGCGCGGGCTTTTTATCCGCGATTCACAGGCGGATGCTCCCGAGCGCTCCAGCTTCTGGGATGACGAAGGGTCGCACCTTGACTTTACCAACCCGCAGACCGTCGCCTGGTGGCAGGAAGGCGTGACAACCCAGCTGCTGGAGATGGGTATCGACTCCACGTGGAACGATAATAACGAGTATGAAGTCTGGGACGGCGAAGCCCGCTGTTACGGGTTTGGCGAGGAAATTGCCATTAAACATATTCGCCCGCTCATGCCGCTGCTGATGATGCGCGCGTCGCTGGAGGCTCAGCAGCGCTTTGCGCCGCACAAACGACCGTACCTGATCTCTCGCTCCGGCTGCGCCGGGATGCAGCGCTACGTCCAGACCTGGAGCGGCGATAACCGTACCAACTGGGATACGCTGCGCTATAACACCCGCATGGGGCTGGGAATGAGCCTCTCCGGGCTGTTCAACGTCGGACACGATGTTGGCGGCTTCTCTGGCGATAAACCGGACCCGGAGCTGTTCGTGCGCTGGGTACAAAACGGCGTTATGCATCCGCGCTTTACCATTCACTCGTGGAATGACGACCAGACGGTCAACGAAGCCTGGATGTACCCGGAAGTCACGCCGGCTATCCGTTCAGCCATTGAGCTGCGCTATCGTCTGCTGCCGTACCTCTATACGCTGCTGTGGCAGGCTCACGCCGACGATGAACCGATGCTGCGTCCGACCTTCCTCGATCACGAACGCGATCCGCAGACGTTTGCCGAATGCGACGACTTCCTGCTGGGTCGCGATCTGCTGGTCGCCAGCGTCGTCGAACCCGGTGAGCGTCAGCGCCGCGTCTGGCTGCCGGCCAATCAGGACGGCTGGTACGACTTTGATAGCCACCAGTGGTTCGCGGGAGGCCAGTGGATCGTCCTTGATGCGCCGCTGGAAAAACTGCCGCTGCTGGTTCGCGCCGGAGCAGGCCTGCCGCTGAGCGAGCGTATCCGCCACGTCGATGCGCAAAAAGACGATTGCCGCGAGCTGAAACTCTTCCCGCTGAAGGGCGTGGGGACCCGTCGCGGCCTGCTGTTTGAAGATGATGGCGAAAGCTGGGGCTATCAGAATGGCCATGCGCTGTGGGTAGAATGGGAAATGGTTTGCGATAGCGCCAGCATCAACCTGAAGGTGAACGCGCGCGGCGATTATCGTCCGGCGTGGAAAGCGCTGAAGGTGTCGTTGCCGGCGGGGGAAAAACGCAGGCTGCTGGTGAACGGTGAAGAAAGGAGCGAGTGGCGAGTATAGCCCTCACCTTTTTCGCGTTGCCACCGGGAAATTCAGCCACGCAGCCTCTGCTCCCGGGGGCGGCGCTTGACGCGCCTTTCCCGGGCTACAGGTTCACCGCCGTCTGTGGGCCAGTAGCCCGGACAGATGCGCAGCATCGCCTCCGGGAAATTCAGCCACGCAGCCTCTGCTCCCGGGGGCGGCGCTTAACGCGCCTTGCCCGGGCTACAGGTTCACCGCCGACTTCAGGCCGGTAGCCCGGATAAGGCGCAGCAGCGCCGCAATCCGGGACAGACAACAGGAATATTATTCGATACCTTTGCTGCGCAGATAATCTTCGTAGTTACCGGTGAAGTCCACAACGCGCTCCGGCGTAATTTCAATCACTCGGGTCGCCAGCGAGCTCACAAACTCACGGTCGTGGGAAACAAAGATCAGGGTGCCCTGATACATCTCCAGCGCCATGTTCAGCGATTCGATCGATTCCATATCCAGGTGGTTGGTCGGTTCATCCATCACCAGGATATTCGGTTTTTGCATCATCAGCTTACCGAACAGCATGCGGCCTTTTTCGCCACCGGAGAGCACTTTCGCCGGCTTCTTGATATCGTCCTGGCTGAACAGCAGACGACCCAGGATGCTGCGCACCGCCTGCTCATCATCGCTTTCCTGCTTCCACTGGCTCATCCACTCGAATACCGTCAGATCGTTTTCAAATTCATATTCATGATCCTGCGCGTAGTAGCCAATCTGCGCGTTCTCAGACCATTTAACGGTACCGTTATCGGGCGTCAGATCGCCGACCAGGGTTTTCAGCATCGTGGATTTACCCACGCCGTTGGCGCCCAGAATGGCAAGCTTCTCCCCCACTTCCAGCAGCAGATTGACGTTTTTAAACAGCGGGCCGTTATCAAAGCCTTTCGCCAGCGCTTCCACTTCCAGGGCGTTACGGAACAGCTTCTTATCCTGCTCAAAGCGAATGAACGGGTTCTGACGGCTGGACGCTTTCACTTCGTCCAGCTTAATTTTGTCAATCTGACGGGCGCGCGAGGTCGCCTGGCGAGATTTAGAGGCGTTGGCGCTAAAGCGGCTGACGAAAGATTGCAGGTCGGCAATCTGCGCTTTTTTCTTGGCGTTGTCCGCCAGCAGACGTTCGCGCGCCTGGGTCGCCGCGGTCATGTACTCATCGTAGTTGCCCGGGTAAACGCGCAACTCGCCGTAATCCAGATCCGCCATGTGGGTACAGACCATATTCAGGAAGTGACGGTCGTGCGAAATGATGATCATGGTGCTGTCGCGATCGTTGAGGGTCTGCTCCAGCCAGCGGATGGTGTCGATGTCCAGGTTGTTCGTCGGTTCATCAAGCAGCAGAATGTCCGGGTTAGAGAACAGCGCCTGCGCCAGCAGCACGCGCAGCTTCCAGCCGGGAGCGACTTCGCTCATCGGGCCGTAATGCTGTTCAACCGGGATGCCGACGCCGAGCAGCAGTTCGCCGGCGCGCGCTTCAGCGGAGTAGCCGTCCATCTCGCCGTACAGCACTTCCAGGTCAGCCACTTTGTAGCCATCTTCTTCGCTCATCTCCGCCAGGGAGTAGATGCGATCGCGCTCCTGCTTCACTTCCCACAGCTCGCCGTGGCCCATAATGACCGTATCCAGCACGCTGAACTCTTCAAACGCAAACTGATCCTGACGCAGCTTACCGATACGCTCGTTCGGATCGAGGGAGACGTTGCCCAGCGTCGGCTCAAGATCGCCGCCGAGGATCTTCATAAAGGTGGATTTGCCGCTACCGTTGGCGCCAATCAGGCCGTAACGGTTGCCGCCGCCAAATTTGACGGAAATATTTTCGAACAGCGGCTTACTGCCGAACTGCATGGTGACGTTGCTGGATACTAGCACGGGGTTATCCTGAAAATAGAGAATGAGAAGTGTGATGAACCAGACATTATGCCAGCAAATGCTTCACTTTTCACGGGGCGTTATAAAATCATCAATGACGCCTGTGTTAGGGTCATGTCATATTGCGCGGTTACACTGCTTAATGCGTAATTTTTTACCTTAATCTGGAAGGAACCTATGACCACACTCTCCCGCCATCCGGCTTTCTTATCGCTGCAGGGCGGTATCAACTTTCGTGACCTGGGCGGCCAGCGTACCGCCGACGGCCGTCGCGTGCGTACCGGGAAGTTATTCCGCTCCGGCTCGCTGCATATGATGACGGCAGATGACCTCACCCATCTGGACGCGATCCCGCTTAGCCGGGTGATTGATTATCGCGACCCGGGCGAAGTGAATCGCAGCCCCGATAAGCTGAACGAAGCGGCTCACTACCTCAACGCCCCGGCGAATCCGCACGTTCGCGACGTCAACGCCAAAGTCACCGAGCTTAACGCCGCCACCCTGAACGCCCTTAATGGCGAGCAGTTTATGCTGGCGCTCTACCGCCAGCTGCCGTTCAATAACGCCGCTTATCGCCAGCTGGCCGGTTGGCTGATGGAGCCTTTCGACGGCGCGCTGCTGCAGCACTGCGCGGTGGGAAAAGACCGCACCGGCGTTGGCTGCGCGCTGACGCTGTTCGCCCTCGGCTGCGATCGTCATACGGTCATGGAGGAATATCTGCTTACCCAGGGCATGCTGACGCAGGTCGAAGATTTCATGCTCCAGTCCCTCGGTAATGCGCTGACCCCCCGCGGCCGGCAAAACCTGGCGGAAATGATGACGGTGCATGAGTCCTACCTTGCCGCCGCGCTTTTGCAAATCGACGAACGCTACGCCAGCGTCGATGCCTGGCTGGAGAAAGAGTATCAGCTCACGCCGCAGGCGCGAGAAGCGCTCCAGTCGCGGCTTCTGGAGGGGTAATCCCCTCCCGTTTTCAGGCTGCAGAGCCCGCGTTGACGGGCTACACTCAGGGTCACAGGAAAAAAATGTGATTTCGTACACATCTCATTTACCTGTTTGCCGGAAAGCACATATAATGCGCTCCCATCGACTTCCTGTTTAAACTGACAAAGGCCTGTGCGGCATTAACATCGCCCACGACATAAAGATTATGAAATTATCAACACTCTTCGCGGCAGCCTTCGCCATCGTGGGCTTTTGCAACACAGCTTCTGCTGTAACCTACCCTCTGCCCACCGACGGCAGCCGTCTGATTGGCCAGAACCAGGTGATCACCATTCCGGAAGGCAACAAGCAGCCGCTGGAATATTTCGCCGCTGAATACCAGATGGGTTTATCCAACATGCTGGAAGCCAACCCGGGCGTGGACACCTTCCTGCCGAAAGGCGGCACCGTGCTGAATATCCCGCAGCAGTTGATCCTGCCGGACACCGTGCATGAAGGTATCGTCATCAACAGCGCGGAAATGCGCCTCTACTACTATCCGAAAGGCACCAACACCGTCATCGTGCTGCCGATCGGCATCGGCCAGTTAGGCAAAGACACGCCGATCAACTGGGTGACGAAAGTTGAGCGTAAAAAAGCCGGTCCGACCTGGACGCCTACCGCCAAAATGCACGCTGAATATGCCGCAGCCGGTGAACCGCTGCCGGCCGTTGTTCCTGCCGGCCCTGATAACCCGATGGGCCTGTACGCGCTGTATATCGGCCGCCTGTACGCTATTCACGGTACCAACGCTAACTTCGGCATCGGCCTGCGCGTCAGCCACGGCTGCGTGCGTCTGCGTAATGACGATATCAAATTCCTGTTTGAAAACGTGCCGGTCGGCACCCGCGTTGAGTTTATCGATGAGCCGGTAAAAGCCACTACCGAGCCTGACGGCAGCCGCTTCATTGAAGTTCACAACCCGCTGTCCACCACGGAAGAGCAGTTCCAGGGCGGCGAAATCGTGCCGATTAACCTGACCAAATCAGTACAGGCGATTACCAGCCAGACTGACGTAGACCAGAGCGTGGTCGATCAGGCGATCCAGAACCGTTCCGGTATGCCGGTGCGTCTGAACTAAAACGCATCGCGCAGAGTGGCGGGCCCGGTGCCCGCCATTTTTTTATCCGTTATTGACCAGAATAATTCCGCCGTGGTCGTAGCGATAGTGGCAATGGGCATACTCCAGCGGCGTACCGTCCTCCAGATAGATCACCTGCTCCACCTCCAGCACCGGGTCGCTCGCTTCGCAGTTGAGATGCTCCCTGTCCAGCGCCTGCGGTTTCATCGCCCGCACCACCCGATACGATCCCATCATCTTCAGCCCCAGCGTCTCCTGCACGTAGCGAAATACCGAGCTTTCGAGATGCGTTTTATTCAGTCCGGGCACCAGCGCAACGGGCATCACGGTGAGGTCCAGCGACACGGGTTCCTCGTTGAGCAGCCGCAGGCGGACGAAATCATAGACCGGGGCATCGGCGTCAATCAGGAACGAGCTTTGCTCTTTTTCCGACGGAAAACGCAGCTCGAAGCGAATCACCCGGCTGGTCACTTCCCCTACATGCTCCCAGGTTTTGGTGGCGCCAAAATAGTCGCTGCCGGGCAGCTCCCACTGCGAAAGCTGGAGGAAGTTTTTGCGCACGAAGGTTCCCTGCCCCTTACGGGTGTAGATAAGGCCTTCGACAATCAGCTGGCGCATCGCCTGCTGGATGGTCATCCTGCTGGTGCTGAACTCCGCCGCTAAGGCGAACTGGTCGGGTAACGGCGCGCTGGCGGGATACTGCCGGCTGATAATACGTTTTTTGATTTCCCGCGCGATACTCAGATATTTGGCCGTCATTCCCGGATCCTTTTACGTGTCTGATAGTGGCTGGCGGGCAGAATATACCATCTGCCCGCGCGAGGCGCCGCTACATCTCTTCGCCGTGACTGCGGATGGCCCGCTTCAGCCAGGCATAGCTTTTCTTCGGGACGCGCTTAAGGTCCTTAAGGTCGTGGTTTTCACGGTTCACGTAGACAACCCCGTAGCGCTTGCGCATATCGCCCTGCGAACTGAGAATATCGATTAACCCCCAGCCCAGATAGCCAATCACCCGCGCGCCGTCCTCAAACATCGCCTCTTTCATGGCGTTGATATGGTCGCGATGATAGGCGATGCGGTAATCGTCAGCGACCGGATTTTCGCCATCCCAGGACTCAATCACCCCGATGCCGTTTTCAATCGGGAATACCGGCAGACGCCAGTCGTTGTAGTAGCGGGCAATGATGGTGCGAAAGCCCAGCGGGTCAATCTGCCAGCCCCACTCGGTGGCCTGCAGAAAGTCATTCTTTTTATCGCCAAACTGCATGTAGTGGTTCACCGGCGTGCCCGGCGGGATCGGGTCGCTATCCAGCGCCTTGCTGGCGTAGTAGCTAAAGGCCAGATAGTCGATTTTAACCTGCGCCATCAGCGCCAGATCCTCTGCGCGGTAGATATCCGCAAAGCCTTCACGGGCGACAACGTGCATGACCTCCGGGCTGTAGCCCTCTCCGGCGAAGGCGCGCAGCAGGTTCTGATTTAAAAACTCATCGAGCTGCTGGGCGCAAAGGATATCGCGCGGTTTGCAGGTCGCCGGATAGACCAGCGCGTGGGCCAGCATGCCGCCCATCAGGCACTGCGGCTTCGCCTGGTGCAGATACTGCGTCAGGTGCACGTGGGCCATCATCACGTGGTGCTGGATCTGATACAGCTCGCGCAGGGTCTTCTCGCCGCGCATATAGCCTGAAATCAGAAACGCGTCCGGCATGTGGTAGAGATTCTGTTCATTAAAGGTCAGCCACCAATTCACCTTGTCGCCAAAGCAGTCGATCATCTTCTGCCCGTAACGAATAAAGGCTTCCATCACCCGACGGTCGGTAAAACCGTTGTAGCGTTCAGCCAGCGACAGCGGCATATCGAAGTGATAGAGGCAGATCATCGGCTCAATGCCGCGGGCAAGCAGTTCATCGATAAACTGGTGATAAAAGGCGATACCTTCTTCATTGAACTCACCGTCGCCTTCCGGGCAAACGCGGCTCCAGGCAATCTGGAAGCGGTAGCAGTTCATGCCCAAATCCTGCATCAGGTCGAAGTCTTCCCGGTAGCGGTGGTACGAGTCGGTTGCCACCTTCCAGTCGGACGCAAATTCCGCCGGCTGGCGGATATCGTAAACCGACATCCCCTTCCCGCCCTCATTCCACGCCCCTTCGGTTTGCATACTGGAAACCGAGTTACCCCATAAAAAATCTGCCGGTAGTGTTCTGTTCATCGCTCGCACCTATGACTAGTCATATTAATTTCATGACTAGTCATATTAATTTCATGACTAGTCATATAAACGAAATTCTCCCGTCAGGCAAAGTCCAGGATCGCGTTTTGTGAGCGCAACGGATAAAAAACCGGATCGCGAAACAGACGATCCGGCGTGCAAGAGAGGAAGTTACTGCTAGGCGAGCTGGTCGCGGCGGTATTCGCCCTGGCGCTCCAGCATCCAGCCCGGATACTCTCGCGGCAGCGCGCTGACCGCGTCAAGCCGCGCCAGTTCATCATCATCCAGGGCAATGCTGGTCGCCGCGAGGTTATCGGCGAGCTGCTCAGCGCGCTTTGCGCCAATAATCACGCTGCTTACCGTCGGCTGATGCAGCAGCCAGGCCAGCGCGATTTGCGCCACCGAAACGCCCTTCGCATCGGCAATCTCGCGCATCACATCAATGCAGTCAAAAGCCCGAGCTTTATTCACCGGCGGGAAATCAAACTCCTGACGGCGGCCGCCGCTCGCCGAGTGCCCATCGCGATCGTACTTACCGCTGAGCAGCCCTCCCGCCAGCGGGCTCCAGACCATCAGGCCCAGGCCTTCGCTCTGCATCATCGGCACCAGCTCGCGCTCCAGATCCCGTCCGGCAAGGGTGTAGTAAGCCTGCAACGAGGCAAAACGCGCCAGCCCCAGACGTTCGGAAATGCCCAGCGCTTTGACTATCTGCCATGCCGCCCAGTTCGACACGCCGATATAGCGGACGTGCCCGTGCTGCACCAGGTTATCCAGCGCATACAGCGTCTCTTCGATCGGGGTTGCCGGATCGAAGCCATGGAGTTGATAGAGATCGATATGATCGAGCTGCAGGCGACGCAGGCTCTCCTTCACGCTGCCGATGATGTGATAGCGCGAACTGCCGCGCGAGTTCACGCCTGCGGTGCCGGTTTCGCCAAACACTTTGGTCGCCACGACGACGTTTTCACGCGGCACTTTCAGATTCTTCAGCGCCTGGCCGGTAATCTCTTCCGAGCGCCCTTCTGAATAGACGTCAGCGGTGTCGATGAAGTTGATGCCCGCATCCAGCGCGCTGCCCACCAGCTGCTCTGCCTCCGCCTGGCGCAGCTGCCCCACTTTCCCCCACAGGCCGCCTTCGCCGCCGAAGGTCATGGTGCCGAGGCACAGCTCAGAGACAAAAAGGCCGGTATGGCCCAGTTTTTGATAACGCATAGGACTCTCCTTCAATCAGGGTGATTCACCATCGTGAATAAAGTTATACCCCGGAAAAGGAGAGCGCGAATATGGCGTTTCTGTCCGTTTCTTGCCCAATTCTCTGAAAATCAGAGCTGCAGCAATCCGTACCCCACCAGCGCGGCCCACAGCAGCATGGGCAGAGAGTAGATATGGAAACGCCACCAGATACGGCGATCGCCAGCCATGCGCAGCGCAATCAGGTTTGCCAGAGAGCCTGGCAGCAGGCCGAACCCGCCGACGTTTACCGCCCAGGCCAGCAGCACCGATGGTGGAACGTAATTGAGCAGCAAAATGGTCGCCGGGACGTTGCTGATAAACTGCGACAGGCCAATCGACGTCAGCCACAATCCGCCTGCCGAGAGCTGGCCGACGCCGTTAAGCGCATGCTGGAGAGCCGGTAGCTGGGTCAACAGGTGAACGTCAATAAACATCGCCATGAAGACCAGCAGCAGCGTCCAGTCGACGTGGATAATGACCGCCCGCGCCAGCAGCAAAAAACCCAGCGCGATCAGCGCCAGTCCCCACAGCTCCTGCTTCAGCTCTAAGGCGGTCAAAAAGACCCCATAGAACGCCAGGCAGCTCCAGACCAGCTTTGGCCGCCAGGAGGGCGCCCTGTCGCTACTCTGATAGTCGAGACGCTTCGCGGGGAAACAGAACCAGCACAGCGCCAGCAGGGTGAGCATCATCGCTGCCGCCAGCGGCAGCATCTGGCCGATAAAGGCCGGAAAGGAGAGGCCCGAGCGCCCCCAGAGAAGAATGTTTTGCGGGTTACCGATGGGCGTTAACAACGACCCGGCGTTCACCGCCAGCGCTTCAAAAATGATGAGACGGCTTGTCGGGATGGCGCACCATTTTTTCAGAGTCAGCGTGAGCGGCACGACGATGAACAGCGCCACGTCGTTAGTTAAGAAGGTGGATAGCAGCGCGGCCGCCAGCACCATAAAGATGGCCAGCTGGCGCTCGGTCACAAAGCGGCGCGCCATTTTGCGACCTATTACGTCAAAATAGCCGCTCAGTTCAATACCTTTGGTCAGTAGCATCAGCCCGCTAAGGGTGATAATCGTATGCCAGTCAATGGCGTGTAGCCAGCCTGCAGGGGCAAACGGAACAAAAAAGCTTAAAACAACGCCGACGATCAGCAGCAGATGCAAAAAACGGTCGCGGATTAGCGACTGAACAAAGACGAGGTTCATTCTCCCGGTGACCCCTGCTTGAGGGTAAACTGTTTAAACATCGCCAGCGTCTCTTCGCTGACGTGGTGCTCCATGCCTTCGGCGTCGCGACGCGCAATTTCCGGGCTAACGCCGATCACCAGTAAAAAGTTCTCGACGATCTGGTGGCGTTCGCGGCTTTCATGCGCCAGCTTCTCACCTTCCGGGGTTAAAAAGATCCCCCGCCATGGGATCTGTTCGATCAGCCCGACGCTGGCCAGTCGTTTTAACATTTTCGCAACCGTTGGCTGCGACACCCCAAGACGCGCGGCCATGTCCACCTGACGGGCTTCCCCCACCTCCATAATCAGATCGGAGATCAGCTCCACGTAGTCATCAATCAGCTCCCGACGATGCGCCTCGCGCACCTGACGAAACCCCTCAACGTGTTCTTCGACATTCACTAGCTGCGTCACTTTTTTTGTTATTGGCTTACCTGCGCGACGGTTCATTGTGCTTCCTCATTCCTGTGACGCATCAAGCATCATATAAAAGGATCCCTATTGTAATGGATCGCGCACAGAGAACAAAAAATTAACGTTTTAGCCATAGCTATAAAATATAGCCTGTGCTATATCTGTATGTAATACACACATCCTTCAAGGAGTGAAGGACGAAGTTACAGGAGGTCGAGATGAATGAATTCAAGAGGTGTTTAAACGTGTTTACCCATTCTCCTTTTAAAGTACGGTTAATGCTTGTCGGTATGCTGTGCGATCTGATCAACGGCAAGCCCCAGCAGGATAAACCCAACAACTAATGCGGCGTCGCGGTACGCCGCTTCATTTTTCTGTCATAATTTCCCGTCAAACTGGCTGATTACTCAGCGCTTCAGCAACTTTTTTCAAGTTTTGTAAGCTTTCTCCCAAAACAATCCGTTATGGATAGTTGACCTTAACATTTGCAAGCCCTATCTTTTGTCAGCCCTGCCACTACTGCGGCTCGCAGAGACCCTCTTCACGCACTGTCCAGCAGGTTTTACCCCTTGATGCCAGGGGACGCACATGGCTCTTTTTTTGATTGTTTACTATGAATGTCACGCTGAAAGAAACGCTGGTCGCCCGCGGACTGGTACTGAACCCATGGACAGGATTCTACTTTTTACAATCGCTGTTTATTAACCTGGCGCTGGGCTACGACTTTAGCCTGCTCTATACCGTTGCTTTTACCTGCGTGCTGCATCTGCTGTGGCGCAGCTTTCCGCGCGCGCAAAAAGTGGCGATCGGCGCCTATTCGCTGCTGGCTGCCATGTACTATCCTTTCGGCCAGGCCTACGGCGCGCCCAATTTCAACACGCTGCTGGCGCTGCATGCCACAAACATCGAAGAGTCCACCGAGATCCTGACCATTTTCCCGTGGTACAACTATCTGCTGGCCGTGTTTATCTTTGCGCTCGGCGTGATTGCCGTACGGCGCAAGCCGGACGCGTCGGCGCGATGGGGGAAAATGGAGACGCTGGGGCTGCTGTTCTGCACCGCTATTTTCTTTCTCCAGCCGGTGCAAAACCTCGCCTGGGGCGGCGTCTTTAAGGTTATCGACACCGGCTACCCCGCCGTACGCTTCGTTAAAGATGTGGTGGTGAATAATAATGAAGTGCTGGATGAGCAGGCGCGAATGGCGCAGCTGGCGAATATGAAAGACAGCTGGCACGTGCTGGCGGTAAAGCCCAAATATCATCTGTATGTGGTGGTGATCGGTGAGAGCGCGCGTCGCGATGCGCTCGGCGCCTTTGGCGGCCACTGGGACAACACCCCGTTCGCCAGCTCGGTAAAAGGCTATCTGTTCAATGACTACGTTGCCGCCAGCGGTTCAACGCAGAAATCGCTCGGTTTAACCCTCAACCGGGTGGTCGATGATAAACCGCAGTTTCAGGATAACTTTGTCACCCTCGCCAACCGCGCCGGTTTTCAGACCTGGTGGTTCTCGAATCAGGGGCAAATTGGCGAATACGATACGGCAATTGCCAGCATCGCCAAACGCGCGGACGAAGTTCAGTTCCTCAAGAACGGCGATTTCGAGGCCAATAAAAACACTCAGGATGAGCAGCTATTAAAGTTGACCGCGCAGGTGCTTGCCACCCGTCGCACCCAGCCGCAGCTGATTGTCCTGCATTTGATGGGTTCGCATCCGCAGGCCTGCGACCGCACCAAAGGGAAATACGCGGTTTTTGTTCAGTCGAAAGAGACCTCCTGCTATCTCTACACCATGACGCAAACCGATACGCTGCTGAGCGATCTTTATACTCAGCTACAAAACTCGGGCGAAACCTTCTCGATGACCTATTTTTCCGATCACGGTCTGGCTTTTAAAGAGCGCGGGAAAGAGGTGCAGTATCTGGCGCACGACGATAAGTACCAGCAGAATTTCCAGGTCCCCTTTATGGTGATCTCCAGCGATGATAAAGCGCATAAGGTCATTAAAGCGCGGCGGTCCGCCAACGACTTCCTCAGCTTCTTTTCACAGTGGACCGGCATCAGCGCTCAGGAGATTGTCCCGCGCTATCGTTTTATCTCGGAACAGAAGGCCGGCCCCATCTACATCACTAACTTCCAGCTAAAGAAAGTGGACTATACCCATCTGGGTACCGACGCGTTTACCGTCAATTAACAGAGTCGCGTGAACCGCAGGCAAAAAAAATCCGCCCCTTGAGGCGGATTTTTTATATCACCGGAGTGATTAGAAGCGGTAACCTACGCCAGCAATCCAGGTGCCAACGTCAACGTTACGAATGCGAGACTGCTCGTAGGAGAAGTCCAGAGCAACGTTTTCGATCGGGTTGAACTGCAGACCAGCACCGTAAGAGAAACCGTAGTCGCTCATGTCAGATTTGTTCGGGTAGCTGTTGTCCTGGAATTTACCGTAACCAACACCCACTACGCCGTAGATGCTCGCCCAGTCATTCAGACGGTAAGCCGGACCTGCGGTGATGCCGTAGTACTGACCTTTTTTGTAAACGCCAGACTCAGAACGATCTTTTTCGGTGTAGGTGAAAGAACCGATAACACCCAGCGGGTTGTTGTCTTGCTCGTAGCGGTACTTCAGGTTAAAACCGCCTGCTTTGTTCGCTTCACCCTGCATGTCGCTCTGCGCGTAGCCACCGGTAACGGTAGAAGTCGCAGCGAAAGCAGTGGTACCTACGGATGCAGCCAGAACAACGGCCAGTGCTGAAAAACGTGCAATTTTATTCATAACCACCTCAAATGTGTTTCTAATAAGTCCTAAGCATTAAATATAACAAAAACTTTTGGGAAACTCTTTTCACTTTACATTGTCTAACGTACTTTTTCATGTAACTAAAGGTTTCTACGTTTCTATAACAAACTGGAAAACAAACCTTTTTTACAAATATACTCCTATTAAGGCTCATAAAGCGCCAGACGTGTATCCAGATTATTCCTAATCTTCTGGTGAAATTATCTTCAACCCCGCGCTATTGTACTGCTTTTACACCCCTTTTTTTCAACATTAGCTCAACCGGCGCGGGGTAATTCATTTACACTGGAACCTTTACCGCATTTGACAAAATTGACAGGAGAAAGGATGCCCGGCTCGTCCCGCAAAGTACCGGCATGGTTGCCGATACTGGTTATTTTAATTGCTATGATTTCGATCCAGAGTGGCGCCTCGCTGGCCAAGTCACTCTTCCCGCTGGTGGGTGCGCCAGGCGTTACCGCCCTGCGCCTCGCGCTCGGCACCTTCATCCTGGTGGTTATCTTCAAACCCTGGCGCCTGCGCTTTGCCCCGGAGCAGCGCCTGCCGCTGCTCTTCTACGGCCTGTCGCTCGGTGCGATGAACTACCTGTTCTATTTATCGATTCAACGCATTCCGCTAGGCGTCGCCGTCGCGCTGGAATTTACCGGCCCCCTGGCGGTGGCGCTCTTTGGCTCCCGTCGCCCCCTCGACTTCGTCTGGGTGGCGCTGGCGGTGCTCGGGCTCTGGTTTCTGCTGCCGCTGGGGCAAAGCGTGGCGCAGATCGATCCCATTGGCGCGCTGCTGGCCCTCGGCGCTGGCGCCTGCTGGGCGGTCTACATTCTGACCGGCCAGCGCGCCGGCGAAGAGCATGGCCCCGCAACGGTCGCTATGGGGTCGCTGATCGCTGCGGTGGTCTTCGTCCCGATGGGGATGATCCAGGCCAGCGATACGCTCTTTCAGTGGGGGCTATTGCTGCCGGGACTGGGGATCGCCATTTTATCGACCGCGCTGCCCTACTCTCTGGAAATGGTTGCCTTGACCCGCATGCCCAGCAAGACCTTTGGCACCCTGATGAGCATGGAGCCGGCTCTCGCCGCGCTTTCCGGAATGGTGTTTCTTGGCGAAACGCTAACCGCGACCCAAACGCTGGCGCTGGGGGCGATTATTCTTGCCTCGATGGGATCCACGCTGACGATGCGTCGGGAAACGAAGATACAAAAGGTCGACATCAGCTAGCGAAAAGGAGCTGATTGACGAGAAAATCAATCATCTCCTTAATTTATAGACTATTTTTCCTGACTAACAGCCCTGCGCTATCAGACCGATAGAGACTACCGCCGCTGCAAAGCTCAAATCCGTTGCTATACTTAATTCCGCAAGTTATTGGGATGAGACGCTCCGAATAATTCGAATTTGAAGTATGACGAGTACAAATATCAAGAGGATATGACACTATGAGTACCGCAAAACTGGTTAAAACTAAAGCAACGAATCTGCTCTATACCCGTAACGACGTCGCTGATAGCGCGAAGAAAGCGACCGTTGAGCTGCTGAATCGCCAGGTGATCCAGTTCATTGACCTGTCTTTGATTACCAAACAGGCTCACTGGAATATGCGCGGTGCAAACTTTATTGCCGTTCATGAGATGCTGGACGGCTTCCGCACTGCGCTCGTCGACCACCTTGATACGATGGCAGAACGTGCCGTACAGCTTGGTGGCGTAGCGCTGGGTACAACTCAGGTCATTAACAGCAAAAGCCCGCTGAAAAGCTACCCGCTGGATATCCATAGCGTCCAGGACCATCTGAAAGAGCTGGCCGACCGCTATGCGATCGTCGCCAACGATGTGCGTAAAGCCATCGATGAAGCCAAAGATGAAGATACCGCTGATATCTTTACCGCCGCTTCCCGCGACCTGGATAAATTCCTGTGGTTCATCGAAGCCAATATCGAGTAAGGCCAACTGCCGTCAGCCACGCTGGCGGCTTTTTTTTCTTTCCACTTCCCGCCGCGCACCACTTCAGTGCATGAGAATGTACAAAATACGCGCAAAAGTAAATCAATTGTAATAATCACCTCACACAATCGTTACGCCGAGATTGTTTTAACATCAGGGTTTGCGTTAAAAATGCTCTTGTTATGCGATGCCTTTATGACGCACCAAAACGGCGCCCCATATCGGTGCATTTAACGTTATCCGTTATCAAAATTGTGCAACAGGCGCCTTCCTGCTTGTTATAAAACAACAGGTTGTAAAAGTGGCATGATTTTTTCATAAGGCAACTCGTTCTCGCAGGGGATCGTCCCGTGGATATAAAAGGAAATGCTATGAAGTCTGTATTTAAAGTTTCACTGGCTGCACTGACCCTGGCTTTTGCGGTTTCTTCTCACGCCGCTGATAAAACACTGGTTGTCGCGACCGACACGGCGTTTGTACCGTTCGAATTTAAACAGGGCGATAAGTATGTCGGTTTCGACGTTGACCTGTGGGCTGCCATTGCGAAAGAGCTGAAGCTTGACTACACCCTGAAGCCAATGGACTTCAGCGGTATCATTCCGGCGCTGCAGACCAAAAACATCGATCTCGCGCTGGCGGGGATCACCATCACCGACGAACGTAAAAAAGCGATCGACTTCTCTGACGGCTACTACAAAAGCGGCCTGCTGGTCATGGTTAACGCGAATAATAACGATATTAAAGATGTCAAAGATCTGAACGGTAAAGTGGTTGCCGTGAAGGGCGGCACCGGCTCCGTTGATTACGCGAAAGCCAATATCAAAACCAAAGATCTGCGCCAGTTCCCGAACATCGATAACGCCTATATGGAACTGGGTACCGGTCGCGCTGATGCGGTTCTGCACGATACGCCAAACATCCTTTACTTCATCAAAACTGCGGGTAACGGCAAGTTCAAAGCGGTAGGCGACTCGCTGGAAGCGCAAAACTACGGTATCGCCTTCCCGAAAGGCAGCGACGAGCTGCGTGAAAAAGTGAACGGCGCGCTGAAAACGCTGCGTGAGAACGGCACTTACAACGAAATTTATAAAAAATGGTTCGGTACTGAACCCAAATAATAATTAGCGATACTCTCTTCCAGGCCTGCTGTGGTCTGGTAGACCTGGAGCTCTCCGGGCTACCCGTCAGCAGGCCTGAATAGTTTTCTCAGGGGGTTTTCCTCTGTTTTCGACACGGTAACAGGAACACATTATGCAGTTTGACTGGAGTGCCATCTGGCCCGCCATCCCAATTTTACTGGAAGGCGCCAAAATGACGCTGTGGATTTCGGTCCTCGGCCTGGTCGGCGGTCTGATAATCGGTCTGGTGGCCGGTTTCGCCCGCTGTTTCGGCGGCTGGATTGCCAACCACATCGCGCTGGTCTTTATCGAAATCATCCGCGGCACCCCAATTGTGGTGCAGGTCATGTTCATCTACTTCGCCCTGCCGATGGCGTTTAGCGATTTACGCATCGACCCGTTCTCGGCGGCGGTGGTGACTATTATGATCAACTCCGGCGCCTATATTGCGGAAATCACCCGCGGCGCGGTGCTGTCGATCCATAAAGGCTTCCGGGAAGCCGGCCTCGCGCTGGGCCTTTCTCGTCGGGAAACTATCCGCTACGTGATCCTGCCGCTGGCGCTGCGCCGTATGCTGCCGCCGCTGGGCAACCAGTGGATTATCAGCATCAAAGATACCTCGCTGTTTATCGTCATCGGCGTGGCCGAACTGACCCGTCAGGGCCAGGAAATTATTGCCGGTAACTTCCGCGCACTGGAGATCTGGAGCGCCGTTGCGGTTATCTACCTGATCATCACCCTGGTGCTGAGCTTTGTTCTGCGTCGTCTTGAAAGAAGGATGAAAATCCTGTGATTGAATTTAAAAACGTTTCCAAGCATTTTGGCCCAACCAAGGTGCTGCATGATATCGATCTGAAGATCAACCAGGGCGAAGTCGTGGTGATTATCGGGCCGTCCGGTTCCGGTAAATCGACCCTGCTGCGCTGTATTAACAAACTTGAAGAGATTACCAGCGGCGATTTGATCGTCGACGGTCTGAAGGTCAACGACCCGAAGGTTGACGAGCGGCTGATTCGCCAGGAAGCCGGGATGGTGTTCCAGCAGTTTTATCTGTTCCCGCACCTGACGGCGCTGGAAAACGTGATGTTCGGCCCGCTGCGCGTTCGCGGTGCCAATAAAGCGGCGGCGGAAAAACTGGCGAAAGACCTGCTGGAGAAAGTGGGCCTCGCGGAACGTGCGCACCACTATCCTTCTGAGCTTTCAGGCGGACAGCAGCAGCGCGTGGCCATTGCCCGGGCGCTGGCGGTTAAACCCAAAATGATGCTGTTTGATGAGCCGACTTCCGCGCTTGACCCTGAACTGCGTCATGAAGTGCTGAAAGTGATGCAGGATCTGGCCGAAGAAGGCATGACCATGGTTATCGTTACCCACGAAATCGGCTTCGCCGAAAAAGTGGCGTCGCGCCTGATTTTTATCGATAAAGGGCGTATTGCGGAAGATGGCGATCCGCAGATGCTGGTGAATAACCCGCCCAGCCCGCGCCTGCGCGAGTTTTTGCAGCACGTAGCCTGATGCCCCCCGGCTCTCCCTTCGCGGGAGAGCCGCTTTCCAGAATCACTGCGTTGAGAAAGTCTCCTCTCCTGTTAAGAAAGACAAACGTGCAAGGGATCAATTGATATTATTCTTATTAAACATAATAACCCGGAGTTATTAAAATCATCCACATCAAAAGTCATTGAATAGCTATTATCTACACCGTGGATATATGAAGTCTGCTCTTCGCCAATAATTATCCCTTTATAAACTTTTCACTCCTGCATTCTCCACCGACTCCCCCCTCTTCAGTTCAGCATGACGTAAAAGCATTCATATTCTTTTTGTGATGAGCATCAAAAACAAAATCATTTCACAATAAAAAGTAAAAATATCATGCTTCTATAGCTAAACAGCTTTTCTTAGCCGCACCGTTTATTAGGGAATGATGAACTATGAACCGAAGCTTTAATATCGTCTGGAGCGCTACACGTAATATGTTTGTCGTCGCGCCGGAATTTGCCAGCAGTAATGGACGCCTTCTCAGCCATACCCGAATCAACGTTCTGGCGGCATCATTTTTATGCGTGTCTGGCGTCGCCCTGGCGGAAGACCGCACTTTTACAACTTATAATTCTGGTGAATATAAATTAAGCGGAACCTATCTTTCCAGCAACCACGACCCCAATAGCAGAGGAACAACTGCAATCTCAGCATGGGGTTGGGGTAATGAGGAAATTGTTATCAGTGACGAGGGTGTAGTCACGATCAGGACCTCAGGTTCGCAAACTAATGGCATATACATTGACGGAGCCAATAGTAGCCTAACGCTTGATAATCAGGGTTGGTCAATACTCACCGCGGGCAATAGCTCATCGGCGGTGACCGCAGTTTCAGGAGCCCAGATATCCCTCAGCGGCGGTTCAATCGCTACCCAAGGTGAAAATTCGTTTGCAGTATCTACTTCTGATGCTAACAGCATAGCCACCCTCAATGATGTCACGATTACGACAGCAGGGGACCGGGCTGGCGGTCTGATTGCCTATGATGGTGGAAAAATTGCGCTGACGGACGGCAGTATCTTCACTGAAGGATATTCAGCAACCAGCGTCCTTGCATCTTCATCAGAAAGCATCATTGACCTCGATAACGTATCTGTTTCATCGGCAGGTGACTGGAGTACTGCGCTATCAGCCAACAAAGGCGCTCATGTTACAATGACAGGCGGTAGCGTAGCCACTGCAGGGATATATTCACATGGAGTGACATCCTATAACAACAGCGTAGTTACGCTGAAAGACGTGACGATTTTAACCTCGGGTAACAATTCTGACGGCTTGTCAGCAAGCTTCAATGGCTCTATCAATACTACAGGTGGCAGTATTACAACAACAGGTGATTATGCTAATGGTATCTATTCTGGGGATGTGGATAGCCCAATCGACCTGAACAGCGTCACAATATCTACCTCGGGTGAGTGGTCTTATGGATTATTCTCACGTGGAAATATCGTCATGAGTGATAGCAGCATACAGACTAGCGGAAACTACTCTGATGGTGTCAGAAACAGCAGCAATATTCTTTTGCAACTCAGCAATGTCAATATATCAACTAAAGGTGATAACGCTTTGGGACTGTTTACCAACAGTGGTGATATTCACTTAGTAAACAGTAAAGTGACCACGTCTGGCGATCATGGCTATGGAATTGCGTTGGATAACGCGAATGTCTATCTGGATAATATTGACGTACTGACTCACGGTGAATTTGCTTATGGATTAGAAGCTGACAATACAAGCCAAACCACCCTAAATAATTCTCACCTGGAAACCTCAGGTAACGAGGCTCATGCAACCTATGCATATTTTGCCAAAATATTACTTAATGATGTCGATATATTAACTTCAGGTTCTATTGCTGCCGGAATATACTCCCGGGAAGGCAGTCACATTACGGTAACGGGCGGAAGCATTAAAACCATTGGAAATAATGCTAACGGAATCGATGTTTACCATTCAGATGTTGAATTAAAACAGATATCGATAGAAACTCAGGGGAAATATGCCCATGGACTCAGAATCAGTGACAAAGGAACACTTACGGGTGATGATCTAAATGTGTTCAGTAATAGAGCATCTGGTGTATTACTGGACAAAAGCTGGAATTCGGCATCGGCATCATTAACGAATAGCCAGATAACTGGCGATAGCGCGGCCTATTATCTGGATTCGTCATATGCTTATTACGACGATGAGGTCAATTCGCTAAATATCACCGGCGGCAGCGTTACCGCCACAGCAAAGGACGGTAGTGCATTTTATGTCAATGCAGGTGCCGCAGATATTACCGTTGATAATCTGCAAAACGTCAGTGCGGCAAATCTGCTGACGGTTAATGATAACAACTGGAATAACGTTATATTCCGCGCCAAAAATGACAGTACCCTAAGCGGTGCCATTCAGGCCGGAAACAGCAATGTCACGGTCGACCTGGACAAAACCAGCCTCTGGAATGTTCGCGGTGATTCCGCTATCGGCAATCTTACCAACGCTGGCATCATTAATCTCAATACTGCTTCAGGTTCTCTTTATGCAGCGAAATTAATGCTCACCGACAGCAGCGTACTCAACATACAATTGGATCGCGGCGTTGGTGAACCGGTTATTGTCACAAGCTACAGCAGCCTTAATGGGGCGTTGAATATTAGTGGCATCGGTAATATTAATAATTCATTAATAACCACGCCGTACACATTTACGCTTATTAGCGCAGAAAATGAAATCAACGGAGACTTCAATAATTTCACCGTTGCCGGAATAGATGCGAAAGAAACCGACTTTTTAACCATAGATGGACGAATTAATCCTGACAATAAAGCGCAATATGAGTTAGTCACTGCACTTTCCTGGTATGCAGATAAACACAATGCCGCAACCGATGCGCACGGAACCTTTACGCTAAGTGCAGCGAACGGCGAATTTACAGTAAATAATCATCTCGATGATGTCACAAATACGCTAGCCTCAACCAATAGCAGCGGCTGGGATGGGAAATCACTGACTAAACTGGGCGACGGTACGTTGATTCTCTCCGCGGCCAATACCTACAGCGGTGATACTCACGTTAAAGAGGGCACCTTATGGCTGGAAAACAGCGGAATAATTGGAGCTGCTGGAAGTAAGCAAAAAATTAACATCGCATCAGCAGCTCGTTTCGGCGGCAGCGGCATTGTTAATGGTAACGTCTTTAATAGCGGCAATCTTGCCATGAGCAAAAGCGGAGAGGTTGGCAACAACCTGACCATCAATGGCGACTATACCGGCAATAACGGCAACCTCTTTTTCAATACCCGGTTAGGTGGCGATAACTCGTTAACCGATAAACTGACGATCTCCGGTGATTCAAACGGTAATTCTACCGTGTATATCACTAACGTGGATGGCAAGGGTGAATTGACGAATAAAGGTATTGAATTAATTGATATTTCAGGAAATTCAAACGGTGTCTTCACCCAGGGAAATCAGGTCCAAATTGGCTTGTATGAATACCGTTTGTACAAGGATACCGGAGACTGGTATCTACGCTCGCAATCAAACGCACCTGTAGATCCTAAACCTGATGACGGCAATGACGGCAACGTCGACCCGGTTAAGCCTGATGACGGCAATAACGGCAACGTCGACCCGGTTAAGCCTGATGACGGCAACAACGGCAACGTCGACCCGGTTAAGCCTGATGACGGCAACAACGGCAATATCGACCCGGTGAAACCCGATGAGGGTAACCATGGCGATACCACCCCATCAGGTTCGCATCAATATCGCGCTGATATAGGGGCATATCTTGGTAATCAGTGGATGGTGCGCAACTTGCAAATGCAAACGCTTTACGATCGCGAAGGCAGTCAGCTTCGTACCGCTAATGGCAATATGTGGATGCGGTTTAAAGCTGGACGTGCCGATTCCCAGGCCGTTAGCGGCAACGTTGATATTAACAACAACTACTCTCAAATCCAGATAGGCGGGGACATACTCGCCTGGGATAACGGTGAACAAAGCCTGGTCACAGGCATTATGGGCAGCTATATCAATGCCGATACTGACAGTACCGGTAATCGAGGTATGGATGGCAGTCAACTGTCAGCCAGCGGCAACGTTTCCGGGTACAACGTAGGCATTTACTCGACCTGGTTTGCCGATTCCCAAACGCACCGAGGGCTATACATTGACAGCTGGTACCAGTACGGGATGTATAGTAACACAGTGAAAAACGGGGATATTGGCTCAACGGACTATGATTCCCACACCCATACGGCCTCGCTGGAAGCGGGATATCGATACGACATCCCTCTGAAAGAGGGACAACAGATTAGCCTGACGCCACAGGCGCAAATCATCTGGCAGAATTATTCTGCTGATACCGTTATCGACAAAGGAAGAACGCGAATTGATGGGCAAAGCAGCAGCAGCTGGGCCTCCCGCCTCGGTCTGCGCGTGGATGGCAAGCTATATAAAAATCGCACCTCTGTCATTCAACCCTTTGCTGAAGTCAACTGGTTGCATACCAATGATGATATCTCCGTTGCATTTAATCATGCTGACGTTCAGATGGATTTACCGGCAAATCGCGCCGAACTCAAAGCGGGAATTGAGGTGAATCTCAATAATCAGTGGAGCGTAACAGGAATGGTGACGGGTCAGAAAGGCAGCAATCATTACGACGACCTTAACGGCAGCCTCAACGTCCGATACAGCTGGTAAAATACATCCCCCGGCTCTCCCTTCGCGGGAGAGCCGCTTTCCAGAATCATCCCAACCTCGCTCTGCGGATCTCATCTTCTATACTTATTGGTTTGAGATGCAATGGAGGTGCCTGTGCCGCGGATTTTGTTACTGCTTGCCCTACTCTTCACCGCTCCGCTATGGGCCGCGACGCTGCCCGGCGTTCCGGCAACCACAGCGGACCCGTCCAGCAGCAGTGAACCCGATGTGGCGCAGAAGAAAGCGGCCTACGGCGCGCTGGCCGACGTGCTTGAAAACGCCGACGCCCGTCAGGAGCTTATCGAGCAGCTGCGGAAAGCCGCCGCCACGCCGCCGCCGGACAGTACGCCGAAGCTGACGCCGCCGGAAATAAAAGACGAGACCACGGTGCTGGAGAACGTCACTCACATCAGCCGCGAATACGGAGAGCAGCTCTCTTCGCGCTTCTCCCAACTGTGGCGCAACATCACCGGTTCTCCGCACAAACCGTTTAATTCTCAGACTTTCACCAACGCCGCCTGGCATTTCCTGCTGCTGGCGGGCCTGGTCTTTGCGTTCTGGTGGCTGGTACGCCTGGCGGCCCTGCCGCTGTATCGCAAGATGGGCCACTGGGGACGGCATAAAAACCGCGACCGCAGCAACTGGCTTCAGCTACCTGCAACGATCGCCGGCGCGTTTATTTTTGACCTGCTTCTGCTGGCGCTCACGCTCTTCGTGGGCCAGCTTTTAAGCGACCGCCTGAACGGTAACAATCCCACCATCGCCTTTCAACAAAGCCTGTTTCTCAACGCCTTCGCGCTGATTGAATTTTTCAAGGCCATTCTGCGGCTTATTTTTTGCCCCCGCATCCCGGAGCTACGCCCGTTTAACCTCAGCGATGAAGCGGCGAAATACTGGAACCTGCGTCTCAGCGCGCTGAGCAGCCTGATTGGCTACGGGCTCATCGTCGCGGTGCCGATTATCTCCAACCAGGTCAACGTACAGTTCGGAGCGCTGGCCAACGTGGTGATTATGCTGTGCATTACGCTCTGGGCGCTGTACCTGATATTTCACAATAAGAAATTGATTACCCAGGGGCTTATCCATCTCGCCGACCGCTCGCTGGCCTTCTTTAGCCTGTTTATCCGCGCCTTTGCGCTGATCTGGCACTGGCTGGCCTGCGCCTATTTTATCGTGCTGTTTTTCTTCTCCCTGTTCGATCCCGGCAACAGCCTGAAATTTATGATGGGCGCGACGCTGCGCAGCCTGGCCATCATCGGCGCCGCCGCGCTGGTCTCCGGTATTCTGTCGCGCTGGATTGCGAAAACCATCACCCTGTCGCCGGAAACCCAGCGCAACTATCCCGAACTGCAAAAACGGCTGAACGGCTGGATCTCCGCGTCGCTGAAAGCCGCGCGTATCCTGACGGTCTGCGTGGCGATCATGCTGCTGCTCAGCGCGTGGGGGCTGTTCGATTTTTGGCAGTGGATGCATAACGGCAGCGGGCAAAAAGCGGTCGATGTGCTGATTCGTATCGCGCTGATCCTCTTCTTCTCGGCAATTGGCTGGACGCTGCTCGCCAGCCTGATTGAGAACCGGCTGGCATCGGATATTCACGGCCGCCCGCTGCCCAGCGCCCGCGCCCGAACGCTGCTGACGCTGTTTCGCAACGCGCTGGCGGTGGTCATTAGCACCATTACTATCATGATCCTGCTTTCGGAAGTGGGCGTGAACATTGCCCCGCTGCTGGCCGGCGCCGGCGCGCTGGGCCTGGCGATTTCGTTCGGCGCGCAAACCCTGGTTAAAGATATTATTACCGGGATTTTTATCCAGTTTGAGAACGGCATGAATACCGGCGATCTGGTGACCATCGGGCCGTTAACCGGGACGGTAGAACGCATGTCGATTCGCTCCGTCGGCGTACGCCAGGATACTGGCGCTTATCACATTATTCCGTGGTCTTCGATAACCACCTTCGCCAACTTCGTGCGCGGGATCGGCTCGGTGGTGGCCAACTATGACGTTGATCGACAGGAGGATCTGGATAAGGCCAACCAGGCGCTGAAAGACGCGGTCGCGGAAGTGATGGCGCAGGAAGAGATTCGCGGGCTGATCATTGGCGAGCCCTCTTTCGCTGGATTGGTGGGCTTAAGCAATACCGCCTTCACCCTGCGCGTCACCTTTACCACCCTGCCGTTGAAGCAGTGGACGGTAAGGTTCGCCCTCGACACTCAGGTGAAAAGGCATTTTGACCTCGCGGGCGTGCGGGCGCCGGTACAAACTTACCAGGTTCTGCCGATGCCGGCACCGGCGGGACCGCCGGCACCCGCCGAGCCCACGTTATAAAGCGCGGCGACGTTTGGCTTCGTCCATAAAGGTCCAGGCGATAAAGCGGCTCTGCTTATTCCCCTGGGCCATCTCTTTTTTCACCACTTTCACCGCGCCGACGTCGGTCAGCGCACGGTAGAGCGGCGGCAAATTGTCGCCGCGAGAAACCAGGGAGGTAAACCACTTCACCTGACGGCCAAACTGCTGGCTCTCCGCAATCATCTGCGTAATAAACGCAACCTCGCCCCCTTCGCACCACAGCTCCTGCTGCTGGCCGCCAAAGTTCAGCACGCTCTCCTCGCCCAGTCCCAGGTTGCGACGTTTACGCTCACCGCCCGCCTGCGCGCTGGCGGCGGAATCATGGAACGGCGGGTTGCACAGGGTCGCGTCGTAGGTCTCATTTTTATGAATAATGCCGGTCAGAATCGCTTTGGCGTCTTTTTGACGACGCAGGCGGATCTGGCGAGTCAGGCCGGGATTGCCGTTGACGATAGCCTGGGCGCTGGCGAACGCGTCGGCGTTCACTTCGCTGCCGGTAAAACGCCAGCCGTACTCGTGCACGCCAATGAGCGGATAGATGCAGTTTGCGCCAACGCCAATATCGAGAATGCTGGCGTTGGCCGGGATCGTCCCGCTATCCAGCGCCAGCAGATCGGCGAGATGATGGATGTAGTCCGCCCTGCCCGGCACCGGCGGGCAGAGAAAGCCGTCGGGAATATCCCAGTGTTTCACCGCGTAGAAGTGCGCCAGCAGCGCTTTATTCAGCGCCTTCACCGCCAGCGGATTGGCAAAGTCGATGGTCTGCTCACCCACCGGGTTAAGGGTGATAAAGCCCTGGAGCTCAGGGTGGGCCTGGCACAGCGCGGGCAGGTCGTAGCGTTGTTGGTGACGGTTACGCGGGTGTAACCCCGGTTTCTGGGCTTTCATGGCAATCTCCTTTGAACAGCCGCGTAAGATACCCGTTGACGGCGGCGCGGTAAATAAGTGAGTCTGGTTATCTCTTTTTTTGTCACGGGTGTCGTATGTATTTCTACCAACCTTCGCACGGACACGGGCTGCCGCACGACCCGCTTAACGCTATTATCGGGCCGCGCCCCATCGGCTGGATAGCCTCCCTTGATAACAGCGGCCAGCGTAACCTCGCGCCGTACAGTTTTTTCAACTGCTTTAACTATCGGCCGCCGATTATTGGTTTTGCCAGCAGCGGCTGGAAAGATAGCGTACAGAATATCGCTGAGACTAAAGAGTTCGTCTGGAATCTGGCCACCCGGCCTCTGGCGGTCGCGATGAACGAAACCTCCGCCACCCTTCCCCATAATGAAGATGAATTCATCCGCGCCGGGCTGACTGCCGCTCCCAGCCGCATCGTCAGCGCGCCGCGGGTCGCCGAAAGCCCGGTAAACTTCGAGTGTCGCCTTTCACAATGCATCCAGTTAACAACCGCAGAAGGACGAGCGGTTGACACCTGGCTGGTGCTGGGCGAAGTGGTGGCGGTGCATATCGATGAATCGCTGCTGGAAGACGGAATTTACCAGACCGCCAAAGCCCAGCCGATTCTGCGCGCCGGAGGCCCCAGCGCCTATTATGGCATTGATGAAAGCCTGCGCTTTGACCTCGTTCGTCCGGACGCCCGCTAACCCTCCCACCCGGCCTGTACTAGCGCCGTTTTCCAGGCCGGGTAGCTGAATGCCATTTTCGCGCAACAACCTCGCCTGCCCGGTGCGCCTTTATGTAGAAAAAATGCAGCCAATGTAAATAAATGTATTTATTTTTTTATAAATGAGTGATAGAAATTCGCCTGATGTTTGATAATGATTATCACAATCATTATCAAACTCATTGCTTTTGTAAAAAATCACCTGCAGTGGTCGGGGCGAAGCAACGCTTCGTCTGCGGTCGTTATGGCCTAATTAAAATTATAAGTCACTTATTGATATGGAAAAAAATAACAATTTGCCGTTCAGCAGTTTTCACTCGCTCACTCTCTTCACCGGCTTATGCCTGAGTCTTTCTCCGACCGGCCAGCTGCTTGCCGCGGATAGCACTGAAAAAAATAGCGGCGAAACGCTGGTGGTCGAAGCGCAGACGCCATCGCTGTACGCGCCGACCCGCTCCGCCGATCCTAAATTTTCACGCCCGATTGCCGACACAACGCGGACGGTTAGCGTGGTCTCTGAGCAGGTGATGAAGGACCAGGGCGTCACTAACCTCACCGACGCGCTGAAAAACGTTCCCGGCGTCGGCGCTTTCTTTGCCGGCGAAAACGGCAACTCGACGACCGGCGACGCGATTTACATGCGCGGAGCGGACACTTCCAACAGCATTTACGTCGACGGCATCCGCGATATCGGCAGCGTCAGCCGCGATACTTTTAATACCGAGCAGATCGAAGTCATCAAGGGACCTTCAGGCTCCGACTACGGACGCAGCGCGCCGACCGGCTCGATCAATATGATCAGCAAACAGCCGCGCCTCGATTCCGGCATCGACGCCTCCGCCAGCGCGGGCAGCGCCTGGTTCCGACGCGGCACCCTGGATATTAACGAGGCCATTGGCGAAACCAGCGCGGTGCGTCTGAATCTGATGGGCGAGAAAACCCACGATGCGGGCCGGGACAACGTGAAAAACGAGCGTTACGGCGTCGCGCCATCGGCCGCATTTGGCCTCGGCACCGAAAACCGCCTGTATCTTAACTATCTGCACGTAACCCAGCACAACACGCCCGACGGCGGCATTCCCACCATCGGTCTGCCGGGCTATTCCGCTCCCAACGCCGGCACCTCGGCGCTGAATCACTCCGGCAAGGTCGCCACCAGCAACTTCTACGGCACCGACTCCGACTACGATGATTCCACAACCGATACCGTGACGATGCGCTTCGAGCACGACCTGAGCGACACGACGACGATTCGCAACACCACCCGCTGGTCTCGCGTGAAGCAGGATTACCTGATGACTGCGGTGATGGGCGGCGCGTCAAACATCACTCAGCCAAACCCCAACGATGTCGGCACCTGGACCTGGTCGCGCCTGGCGAATACCAAAGACATTAGCAACAAGATCCTGACCAACCAGACTAACCTGACGTCGACGTTCTATACCGGGGCCATCGGTCATGACGTCAGCACCGGTGTGGAATTTACCCGCGAAACCCAGACCAACTACGGGGTATATCCGCTCACGCCTCCGGCGGTGAATATTTATCATCCGAACAGCGATATCTCCATCGGCGGCCTGAACCGCAGCGGCGCCAACGCTAACGGACAGACGGATACCTTCGGCGTCTATGCTTTCGATACGCTGCAGATAACCCAGGACGTCGAACTTAACGGCGGGATCCGTCTGGATAACTACCAGACCAAATACGATAGCGCCAGCCTGTGCGGCGGTACCGGACGCGGTGCCATCGCCTGCCCGACCGGGGTGGCGAAAAATACCCCCGTCACCACCGTCGATACCTCAACCAGCGGTAACCTGGTTAACTGGAAGGCCGGCGCGCTGTACCACCTGACCGATAACGGCAACCTCTACGTCAACTACGCTGTCTCCCAGCAGCCGCCGGGAGGGAGCAACTTCACCCTCGCGCAAAGCGGCACCGGCAGCAGCGCCAACCGAACCGACTTTAAACCGCAGAAGGCCAAAACCAGCGAAGTCGGCACCAAGTGGGAGCTGATGGATAAGCGCCTGCTGCTGACCGCCGCCCTCTTCCGCACCGATATTGAAAACGAAGTCGAGCAGAACGACGACGGCAGCTATTCGCAGTACGGTAAGAAGCGCGTTGAAGGCTATGAGATCTCTCTGGCCGGTAATATCACGCCCGACTGGCAGGTTATTGGCGGCTATACCCAACAGCACGCCAGCGTTCGTGAAGGCGCGAATACCGCCCAGGATGGCACCAGCGCGCTGCCGTATACGCCAGAGCACGCATTCACCCTCTGGAGCCAGTATCAGGCCACCGATGCGATCGCCGTCGGCGCCGGCGCGCGATACGTCGGCAGCATGCATCGCGGCAGCGACGGTGCGGTTGGCACGCCTTCCTATACCGAAGGCTACTGGGTGGCTGATGCCAAAGTCGGCTATCGCATTAACCGTAATCTCGACCTGCAGCTGAACGTCTACAACCTGTTTGATACCGACTATGTCGCCTCGATTAACAAGAGCGGCTACCGTTATCACCCGGGCGAACCGCGAACCTTCGTGCTCACCGCCAATATGCACTTCTGATCCACCCCGGGGCGGCTACGCCCCGTTTTCTCCGGAGATAAAACGATGATGTATCATATTCCCGCCGTTCTCAGCTCTCAGGAAGTGGACGATTTTATCGCTCAGCTGCAGCAGGCGGAATGGGTCGACGGGCGCGTGACGACCGGCGATCTGGGCGCCCAGGTCAAAAATAACCAGCAGGTTGATACCCACAGCAATCTTTACGGCGAACTTCAGGGCAACGTACTGGCGGCGCTGAATCGCAGCTCGCTGTTTTTTGCCGCCGCGCTGCCGAAAGCGATTTCCAGCCCGCTGTTTAATCGTTATCAGCAGAGCGAAACTTATGGTTTCCACGTCGACGGCGCGGTACGCAGCCAGGCGCAGGGAGGCTGGATGCGCACCGATCTTTCCGCCACGCTCTTTTTAAGCCCCCCGGAGAGCTACGAAGGCGGTGAGCTGGTCGTGAACGATACCTACGGACAGCATTCGGTTAAGCTCCCTGCCGGGGACCTGGTGCTCTATCCTTCAAGCAGCCTGCACTGCGTCACTCCGGTGACCTCAGGCGTTCGCGTCGCCTCGTTCTTGTGGGTTCAGTCAATGATCCGCGACGATAAACGCCGCAGTATGCTGTTTGAACTGGATGGCAATATTCAGAAATTAAAAAGCCGCCACGGCGAAAGTGACGAAGTCCTGTCTCTGCTTAATCTGTACCATAACCTGCTGCGCGAATGGTCAGAGATCTGAGCCTTGTCTGGTCATTTTTTACCCCCATATTCTCTATACTAAAGAGATGCGAGATAGCGAGGTGAACTATGGCATCAGGCTGGGCGAATGATGACGCGGTGCAGGAACAGATCGACAGCACCATCAACGACGCGATAGCTCGGGCGCGAAACGAACTGTCATCGGGGGAAAGCAACAAATTTTGTGAAGAATGCGGGGAGCCGATTCCTGAGGCGCGCCGACGGGCGGTGGCGGGGGTGAAGTACTGCGTAAAATGCCAACAGGAGAAAGATTTACATAACAATACATTTTCAGGATATAATCGCAGAGGCTCCAAGGATAGCCAGCTTCGCTGACCAATATTTACCGTTCATTACGCACATCGCGTTATCTTTTCGCGCACGTTTTTTGGCAAACGGCGTGGCAAAATGTGCCCTTCCAGCCCCCCGTTCGCCGCCCCGACCTGTTTCGCCGCCGCCGGCTAAAATAATTTATTAATATTCAATAAATTAATAGTCGTTCAAAAAATTAGATGAAGACTGTTAATTTCCTTCGATTTTATCTCCCGCTAAAAACCGTGATACTTATCACATCGACGGAACATCGTCCCCTATACAGAACAACCTGCGAGAGATTAACTATGAAAAACATCAAATATGCTGCCGCCGCTATCGCCCTTTCCGCTCTGTCTTTCGGCGCGTTCGCCGCTCAGCCGGTGACATCGGCTCAGGCAGAGAGCATGAACAAAATTGGTGTGGTTTCCGCTGAAGGCGCGACGACGCTGGATGGACTGGAAGCTAAACTGGCTGAAAAAGCCGAGGCCGCTGGTGCAACCGGCTATAGCATTACCTCCGCTAACAGCAACAACAAACTGAGCGGTACTGCGGTTATCTATAAATAATCGTCAGTTATCCCTGTAGCAACAGCAACACCCTGTAATGCCACTGTTTTAACCCTGTAAGATCCTTTAATACCCTTGCCTTGCCCGTCCATGCCACTGGACGGGCTTTTTTTTGCCTGCGATCCTGCGATAGGGTTACCAGCTCTCAGCCACCTTCGCCAGCCCCTGCTCCAGAGACAAGACCACGCCGGTGGCCAAAAGACAGCAGGCCAGCTGAATTTTCAACGATGACGGCAGCGGTTCGCTCCCGACCATACAGCGCTCGATCCAGCGCGCGGTCACTTCGGGATCTTTTGACTCCGGCAGGGCAACTGCCTGCGCAGCGGCGCCATCCTGACGCTCGTTAACCACCCGCGTACCGGTCTCATCAATCAGGCTAATCTGCGGGCAGCGCTGCGGGTTAGCGTAAACCTCGCCTTCGGTACCGTGCATCAGCAGCGCCCGGCCGCCGATCCCGGCAAAAAATTTCGCGACCCGACCGACGTACTCAGGGTGCGAAACGCTCGACAGGCGCAGCGCCGCATCTTCGGCAAACGGCGTCGCCAGCTTGGCCAGGGTGTGTGCGCTGTTACGCACGCCCATGCGCCAGCGCATCGCCAGCTGTTTTTCCAGCGGCGGACAAAATACGCCGACCGGAACGTAAACCGGCTGGTGACTATCTAACCGCGCCTGTGCCTGGCCCGCGTGAAGCGTTGCCGGGATCCCCATCAGGTCAAAAATGGTTTCCGTCAGCACGCGGGTGGGATCGTGGCTCACGCCGTGAACGATAACCGGGAAGCCGAGCTTATGCAGCAGGACGGCCAGCAGCGGCGTCAGGTTAGCCTGTTTACGCGCGCCGTTATAACTGGGGATCACAATCGGCATCGGCTTGCCGACCGGCGGCGTCAGCTTAATGGTGTGCTCCTGCATCGCTTCATAGAAGCCCTTCATCTCCGCTTCACCTTCGCCCTTGATGCGCAGGGCAATAAGAATGCCGCCGAGCTCAAGGTCAGGCACCTCGCCGTTAAGCATCCGCGAGTAGAGCGCGCGGGCCGTTTCCACGTCCAGGTCGCGAGCGTGGTTTTTTCCGCGCCCGACTTCTTTAACGATCTTGCTGTACTCCATTGCAGGCTCCTCTGAGCGTCTCACCACGTCGACATTGCACCGCTAACGCCGTTTGCGACGCGTCTGTTTTGTTTTAGTTTTTACTATAACCTCAGGGACGGCTGGCTGCTCTATCGGAAATATGGGTAATGCATTCAATAAACGCTTACCGTAGTTTTTGGTCAACAGGCGTTTATCATAAATTACCACCTCTCCCCAGCAGCTATGGCTACGGATCAGGCGGCCAACCTGTTGAATCAGGTTGAATGACGCGCTGGGCAGGCTCTGAACTTCGAACGGATAGCGGTTGAGGCTTTTGAGCCATTCGCCTTCGGTGATCACCACCGGGCTGTCAATCGGCGGGAAAGCGATCTTGTGGATATGCACCTGGCTTAACAGTTCGCCTTTTAAATCCAGGCCTTCCGCGAAGGATTGCAGCCCAACCAGTACGCTGCGCTCGCCGCCTTCAACGCGTTTACGATGCAGCTCGACCAGCCGGTAGCGAGGCTTATCCCCCTGAACCAGCAGCAGCAGGCGCAGATCGGTAACCTGTTCGAGAAACCGCTGCATCGCTCTTCCGCTGGCGAAGAGTACCAGCATGCCGAGATGCTTTTTGCTCTCAACCTGTTCCCGGAAATAGGCGGCCATCTCGGCAATATGCTGCTCTTCGTTATCGATAAGCGGTTCATAATGCATCTGCGGAATGACGATTTTACCCTGTTCGACGTGATTAAAGGGCGAATCCAGCGCCACAAAGCGGTCTCCCGCTTTCTCTTTCAGCCCGCTCATCTCCTGCAGACGCGAAAAGCTATTAAGCGAGCGTAGCGTCGCAGAGGTAACGACGATATGCGGGACGCTGCGCCACAGCAGCCTCTCAAGCTGATCGCTGACGCGGATCCCCACGCAGTGGAACCAGATATGCATCTGGCCATCCCGCAGGTCGCGGGTGACCCATTTGGTCACCGGCGCGCCGGAGGACTGCGCCAGCGATGCCAGCCGCCACAGTTTACTTTGGCTTTCAAACATCCCCAGCGCTCGGTTCATCTGCAGCAGAACCCGGTGCAAACGCACCACGTCGTGACTGCCGGTTTTTTCGCCCAGATCGTTAAGGAACAGCTCCGCCAGACCGCGCAGCGTTTCGGTGAGCTTCGCCAGCCGCTGGCAAATCTCCATCACTTCCTGCGGCAGCTCCCCCATCGGGAAGCGGTGCTCCGCCTCCTGCCCGGCCGGCATGTACAGATTGAGGATATTATTCAGGGAGGAGATAAGCTCATAGAGCTCCTCGCAATGCCCATTCAGACGCTCGGGATTCGCCAGCGGCGGCGTGGTTTTAGGGCGAAACTGCTCCATGCAGGTCGCGACCAGCTTCGTAAAAAGATCCAGCTGCAGGCGGTACCAGGGGGCGGTGATTTCCGCGCTCATTTCCAGCGCATCGCGGGCCACCTCCGGAAGATGGTGGCCTTCATCCAGCACCAGCAGCAGATGCTTCGGTTCCGGCAGCACCGCTTCGCTTTCCATCGCCGCCATCACCAGCGCATGGTTCGCCACCACCACTTCTGCTTCCTGGATTTCCCGGCGGGCGACAAAAAACGGACATTCGCGATAATAGTGGCAGTTGCGGTTCAGGCAGCTGGCTTTATCGGTGCTCAGGCGGCTCCATAATGAATCATCCACATTTTTATCGGTATGATCGCGCAGGCCGTCCCATTTGTAGCTATCAAGGTCCGCTTTCAGCGTCGCGCACAGCTTCTGTTCCGCCTGGTTGTTAGGCGTGAGTTCGTCATCAAGAAAGGCCAGTAAATCCTGCTGCGTTGGCTCGGTGCTGGCAAGCGCGGCCAGGTTACGCGGGCAGACGTAGCGCCCGCGGCCAAAGGCGGCGGTAAATCGCAGGTCGGGAATGATTTTGCGCAGCAGCGGCAGGTCTTTACTGTAGATTTGGTCCTGCAGAGCAACGTTGGCGGTACTGACCACCAGCGTTTTTTGTTCTTCACGGGCAATGGCGATGCCGGGAATCAGGTATGACAAGGTTTTGCCGACGCCGGTCGGGGCTTCTATCGCCAGATGTCGCCCCTCTTCCCCGGCGAGCGTCTTCGCCACATCGGCAATCATCTGCCGCTGCGGAGGACGGGGAATAAAGTCAGGGATTTGTTCCTGAAGCGCCTTATACCAGGCGGCGATTTGCGCTTTCAGCGCTGCGGTCAAAGCCATGAGAAAACCTGAATACTGTATAAACAGCCACTATTGTGCCATTTTTTAGCCGTCGGAAGGAACGTCTTTCTGAGCAAACTGGAATCACGCTCGAGGTTATGCTGAGCGAAGCGCGTCCGGGTAAGGAGTCTTACCCGGACAACCCATCAGTGGCTTAGCCGCGCGATCGCGGCTCTCGCCACAGGAGTGACGGGATAGTGTTACTCCGCCGCGGCGGGTTTGCGCGGGCGACGACGGCGAGGAGGCTTACCGTCCTGAGTTCGCGCTTTCGGCGCTTCGCCATCGGTACGACGCGGAGCGGACTGCTGACCGCGACCTTGCCCCTGGCCACCGCGGCCCTGACTCTGGCCACCGCGACCGCCGCCGCGCTGCTGCTGACGACCGTTCTGAATCGGCTCGGCTTTAATCGATGGATCCGGCTCGTAGCCCGCCAGGGCAATACGCGGGATCTCTTTTTTCAGCAAGCGTTCGATATCATGCAGCAGTTTATGTTCATCAACGCAAACCAGCGACAGCGCTTCACCCGTGGCCGCGGCGCGCCCGGTACGACCGATACGGTGCACATAGTCTTCCGGTACGTTTGGCAGCTCGTAGTTCACCACGTGCGGCAGCTCTTCAATATCCAGACCGCGCGCGGCGATATCGGTGGCCACCAGTACGCGAATGCCGCCGGATTTAAAGTCAGCCAATGCGCGGGTACGCGCGCCCTGGCTCTTGTTGCCGTGAATAGCGGCGCTGCGGATGCCGTCTTTATTGAGCTGTTCCGCCAGATGGTTTGCGCCGTGCTTGGTGCGGGTAAAGACCAGCACCTGCTGCCAGTTACCTTCACCGATCATCTGCGACAGCAGCTCACGTTTGCGCTTTTTATCGACAAAATGCACCAGCTGGCTCACCTGCTCAGAGGCGGTGTTGCGGCGGGCGACTTCGATCTCCAGCGGGTTATGCAGCAGCTTTTCCGCCAGCGATTTAATGTCATCGGAGAAGGTTGCGGAGAACAGCAGGTTCTGACGTCTGGCCGGCAGCTTCGCCAGCACCCGGCGAATATCGTGAATAAAGCCCATATCCAGCATACGGTCGGCTTCGTCCAGCACCAGCACTTCGACTTTGTCGAGGCTCACGGCGTTCTGATGTTCAAGATCCAGCAGACGACCCGGCGTTGCCACCAGGATATCGACGCCGCTGCGCAGCTTCATCATCTGCGGATTAATGCTCACGCCGCCGAACACCACCAGCGAGCGAACGTTGAGGTATTTGCTGTAATCACGGACGTTCTCGCCAATTTGCGCCGCCAGCTCGCGCGTTGGGGTCAGGATCAGCGCACGCACCGGGCGACGCCCTTTAGCATGCGGCTCCTTTTGGATCAGATGCTGAAGCAGCGGCAGCGTAAATCCCGCCGTTTTGCCGGTACCGGTCTGAGCGCTGGCCATCAGATCGCGCCCCTGTAATACTGCCGGGATAGCCTGCTGCTGAATTGGGGTTGGCTCAACGTAGCCCTGCTCAGCGACGGCGCGCAGGATTTCAGGATTCAGGCCAAGGGAATCAAAAGACATAACAACTCCGAACCGCCCCGGCCCGTCACAGGCGTAGTTTTCAGGGAGATTATTGCGAAAGAGATGGCAAAAACCACAATGCCATGAAGCTGCGCAGTCTAGCAGATTTTGTGACGAACCGCATAAAATCTGCCGAAAAGAATCCTCCGGCTAACAAACCACTGCTCCCCGTCCTGTCGATGAGAAGCGGCGATGGCGCTTCGCGCCAGGCGTCCCCGAAATAGCCCGTTTAATGCCTCGACGGGGAAACCGCGAACAAAAGCAGAGAAACGCCGCCGCAGAACGCGGCGGCGAAGGCGATTAACGCAGGCGATACTTAATTTTTTCGACCATCTTCGCGGTGGAGATGCCGTAGCGGTCGTGCAGCGTCGGAAGCGCGCCGGCCAGCAGGAATTCGTCAGGCAAACCGACGGTATCCAGCTCGCAGCGTACGCCTTTACGCATCAGCAGCGCGGCAACCGCCTCCCCCAGCCCGCCGACCGACGTGTGGTTTTCCGCGGTCACCACCAGACGGCCGGGCTTCGAAGCCTGCGCAACGATCGTTTTTTCATCAAGCGGTTTGATGGTGGGGACATGCAGCACCGCCGCGCTGATATTATCGGCCCGCAGTTTTTCAACCGCCTCGAGGGCGCGCATGGTCATCAGCCCGGAAGAGATAATCAGTACATCGTTACCGTCCTCCAGCAGCTTCGCCTTGCCCAGCTCAAACTGATAATCATATTTATCGAGCACCAGCGGCACCTTACCGCGCAATAGACGCATATACACCGGACCGTCGTGGTCGGCAATCGCCGGTACCGCCTGCTCTATCTCCAGCGCATCGCAGGGATCGACGATGACCATGCCGGGAATGCCGCGCATAATCGCCAGATCTTCCGTTGCCTGATGGCTCGGCCCGTAGCCGGTGGTCAGGCCCGGCAGCGCCGCGCAGATCTTCACGTTCAGATGCTCTTCGGCGATGACCTGATGGATAAAATCATAGGCGCGACGGGTGGCAAAAGCGGCGTAGGTGGTGGCGAAGGGAATAAATCCCTCCTTCGCCATTCCCCCGGCGGCTCCCATCAGCAGCTGCTCCGCCATTCCCATCTGGAAGAAGCGATCCGGAAAGGCCTGGGCGAAAATATGCAGATCGGTATACTTTGACAGGTCCGCGGTCATACCGACGATTTCCGGGCGCTGGGCCGCCAGCTTCGAGAGCGCGACGCCAAACGGCGCGGAAACGGTCGCCTGACCTTCATCAGCAATGGAGGCGATCATCGCCGACGTTTTTAAGCGTGGTTTACTCTGGCTCATTACAGCACTCCTTCCGGTTTGTTGGCGTCCAGCACCGCAATCGCTTTTTGCCATTCGTCGGCATCGACGCGGATAAAATGGTTCTTATCGCGGGTTTCAAGGAACGGCACCCCTTTGCCCATCAGCGTGTCGCATAAAATGACCCGCGGCTGGTTGCCCGCATGATTTTTCGCGTTATCAAAGGCGGCCACCACCGCCGCCAGATCGTTACCGTCCACGCGCTGCACGTACCAGCCGAAGGCGGCCCATTTTTCATGCAGCGGCTCAAAGCCGAGAATTTTGCGCGAATCGCCGTCCGCCTGCTGTTTGTTAACGTCAACGAGGTTAATCAGGTTAGTCAGGCCGTAGTGGGCCGCCGACATCGCCGCTTCCCAGGTTGAACCTTCGTCCAGCTCCCCATCCGACATAGAGTTAAAAACCCAGGATGCGCTGCCCTTCTTCTTCAGACCGAGCGCCATCCCGACGGCGATGGAGAGCCCCTGCCCCAGCGAGCCGCCGGACATCTCCATTCCAGGCGTATAGGTCGCCATGCCCGACATCGGCAGGCGGCTGTCGTCGGAACCGTAGGTCTCCAGCTCCTCTTCCGGGATAATTCCCGCTTCCAGCAGCGCCGCATAATAGGCGATGGCGTAATGGCCGTGAGAGAGCAGAAAACGGTCACGCCCTTCCCACTGCGGATCTTCCGGACGGTAGCGCATCGCGTGGCTGAAGGCGGTGGCCAGCACATCCGCATAGCCTAATGCCTGGCCGATATAGCCCTGTCCCTGGACTTCGCCCATTTGCAGGGCATAGCGACGGATACGCCACGCCGCCGCGGCAACTTGTTGTGTTTCTGTCATCTTCATCTGCTTGCCTCGCTTAGTGGATTAACATGCCGCCGTTCACGTCCAGGGTGATACCGGTCGAGTAGGAAGAGAGATCGCTGCCGAGGAACAGGGCGGCACGCGCGATATCCACCGCATCGCCCAGACGGTTCATCGGGATCCCGGCGAGGATATTGGCCGTCATGTCGTCGGTCAGCTTGCCGGCGGTAATATCGGTCTGAATCAGCCCCGGCGTGATGCAGTTTACGCGGACGTTATCCGGGCCAAGCTCGCGCGCCATCGCCCGCGCCAGGCCGAGCACACCGGCTTTTGCCGCGCTGTAGTGCGGGCCGCCGAAGATACCGCCGCCGCGCTGGGCGGAAACCGATGAGATACAGACAATGCTGCCCGATTTTTGCGCCCGCATTGCCGGAATAACCGCCTGCGACATCAGCAGCGTGCCGCGCAGGCTGACGTCCAGCACCGCGTCATAGTTGGCACGCTTAATTTCCATCAGCTTCAGCGGCTGGGTAATGCCGGCGTTATTCACCAGCACATCGACCCGGCCATATTTCGCCAGAATCTGTTCGATTGCCGCCTGCACCTGAACTTCATCGGCGACGTTCGCTGCCAGACCAAGATGGCCTTCGCCCAGAGCCGCCGCAGCGGCTTTGCTGGCTTCGCCATTGAGGTCGATAATGACCACGCTGGCGCCGTTCTCGGCAAATAATTTGGCGGTGGCAAAACCCAAACCGCGTGCGGAGGCCGCGCCAGTAATAATGGCGACTTTATCTTTTAATAACATATTTTCACTCCATGACATGACGTCATATTAATTAACAGAAATATTGCCGTTATTGTGGCTCATCGAGGAAAAGAATCACCACCAGACCTATTGCGGCGCAGATACCAAAATAGGTAAATACAGAATTAAAGCTGCCGGTCTGATCAAGTAAAAAACCGGCGGCCATCGGGGCGACAAAGCCGCCAAGGTTGCCGCCGCTATTAATAATAGAAGAGGCAATTGGATAGGTTTTACTGTCCGAAACGGCCATTCCGTAGGCGGTAAAAGCCGGCCAGCCAATATTCAAACAAAAACCGACAAAGAATAATCCAATACATACCGCCCAGGTGCTTGCTGGAATGTTCAGCATAATGAGCATCATGACCACGGTTGAAATCGCGGTGAACATCATGGTGGGTTTACGCCGGCGGCCTAACACTTTATCCGAGATCCAACCTCCGCCAATCGCGCCAATAAAGCCGCCGATGCACGGCATACTCGCCACGAAGCCCATACTCATCACGTCAAAACCGCGCTCTTTCACTAAATACAGCGGGATCCACGTTAATAACCCGTACAGCACGCTGACCATCATAAAATAGGCCAGACAGTCACCAAGAATATTTTTCGAGGTAAATAATCCTTTCGCCGTATCGACAGGCGCCATCTTTTTCACCCGAATAATTTTATCCAGCCAGGTGAAGCGGTCGGCAATTAATATATTTTCGCGGACGGCGTTTTTATCAGTTTCACGCCCGGCATTAATCTCTTCCAGTTCGCGTTGCGAAACAAATCCGCTTTCCGCGGGCGTTGACTTAACCAACAGGTACCACGCGACCGCCGCCACAATCCCCGGTATCGCAAAGGAGAAAAAGACCCATCGCCAGCCCCAGGTAACCGCGATCCACACCGCCAGCGGCGGTACGATTATCGGCGCAAACATGGTGGCGGCGATGTAGACGCCCGTTGCCGTGGCTTTCTCTTTCGGCGGGAACCAGTTATTAATGGTTGAAGCCAGCCCCACCGGGCACGGCCCTTCGCTAAGCCCCAGCCCCAGTCGCACCATCTTCAGGCCAAACACCGAGCTCACGGTGCCCATCAGCCAGGTAAAAGCGGAAAAGCCGAAAATAGACAGCGAGACCAGTCCCCGGGTGCCGCGTCTGGCAATAAAAAAACCGGCCGGGATCTGGCTTACCGCATAGCCGAGGAAAAACATGCTGGCGATGGCCCCGGCCTCAAAGTTGTTGATATGAAACTCGTCAATGATAAACGGCAGTACCGCGCCGATATTCGTTCTGTCGGCGTAATTTATGGCATACACCAGGAAAATCATCGTCAATACCACGAAACGATATTTTGTTTTTCTGGCGTCAGTACAGACAACAGTATCTATACGTGACATAGGGTATCCTCTTTATTTTTTTATGTTTTTGTCGCGACCCTTACCGCATCGCGCCCTGTTATCAGGCCTGTAGTTGCAATATAACAATCCCAAAAAGAAAGGGTATTCAAAAAAGCTCAATTGCGCGTGAGAAAAATTTGCTTCGTGACTGCACTCAAATTCCTGTCAATTATTTTTTTCGAGAGTTGTGCATTTAAAACTGTTAACTTCATCACGGATTGTGCCATCACTTATTTTCCGGCTGTGCTATGCTGACCATCATTTTCTGGGATAACGGCTGGACGTCCTTCTTTCTGAGTAAAAAAATCGCCTTGCGTTATTCCCCCCCCGCCGGAGGAAATCATGAACCAGCCGCTGCAGAATAAAAGCTTGCCGATGCCATCCTTACGTAATATTCAGGCATTTATTGAAGTGGCCGATACCGGCAGCCTGAACCTGGCGGCAGAGAATCTTAATATTACGGCCTCCGCGGTAAGTCATCAGATAGCCAGCCTGGAACAGTATCTGGGGAAAAAGATATTTTCCCGTAGCAGTAAAGGGATGGTATTAACCACAATTGGCGAAAAATACCTTAAAGAGGTTTCCGGGGCGTTAAATATTATTGGTCAGGCCACTAACCAGGTGATTAATGATATCCACCAGGATTATTTACGGATTCATTCCGCGCCGAGCTTTGGATTATTGTGGCTGATGCCCCGTCTGAATAAATTTCGCCAGGCCTGGCCGGAGCTTAAAATTAGCCTGACCTGCTCTTATGAAAGCATCCAGTTCTCCCGCGATAATATTGATATCGATATTCGCCACGGGCTCTCACAGTGGCCAACCCTGGTGGTCAAGACCATAAAAAATGAACGCGTGCTCCCCTTTAGCTCATCGACTTATTTAGCCGGCCGCGACGTTCAGTCCATTGAAGACCTGCTGGCCTGCGACCTTATTCATTCCGATAGCACGCTGATCGGCTGGAGCAACTGGCTGTCGTGGCATAAGGTTCGCGGCTGGAATAAAAACTTTATTTTTAATTTCGACCGCTCCTATATGAGTATTGAGGCTGCCCGGATGGGAATGGGGATTATTCTTGAGAGTAATTTGCTGGCCGGGCAGAGCGTGAGCCAACGCCACCTGGAACCCGTCTTTACCCGCGACGTCAGCATGCCGGTTAACGCGCATCACTTCGTTTTACCGCACCCGAATGAACAAAAAGAGAAAGTGAAGATCTTCTTTGCCTGGGTTGCCGAAGAGCTGAGTCGCGAAGGATTTCATATCTAGCAGCAAACGGTGGACAAACCGCCAACCTGCGCCTAGAGTTAATCAATCGATTGATTAACTTTTCTCGCGCGATGACAACCACTCCCACGACCAGTAAGGGCGAGCAGGCGAAAAGCCAGCTTATCGCCGCCGCAATCGCCCAGTTTGGCGAATACGGCCTGCACGCCACAACCCGCGATATTGCCGCCCAGGCCGGGCAGAATATCGCCGCCATTACCTACTATTTTGGTTCCAAGGACGATCTCTATCTCGCCTGCGCCCAGTGGATTGCCGATTTTATCGAGCACAATTTCCGCCCCCACGCGCAGGCGGCGGAAGCGCTGTGCGCTGAGCCTGTTCCGGATAAAGCCGCCATGCGCACCCTGATACTGGGCGCCTGCCAGAATATGATTTTGCTGCTGACCCAGGACGACACCGTCAATTTGAGCAAATTTATCTCCCGCGAGCAGCTGTCGCCAACGCCGGCCTACCGGCTCATCCACGATCAGGTGATTGCTCCGCTACACTGCTACCTGACCCGCTTAATCGCCGCCTATACCGGCCTTAACGCTGACAGCACGGAAATGGTCCTCCACACCCACGCGCTGCTGGGCGAAGTTCTCGCTTTTCGCCTTGGTAGGGAAACGGTGTTGCGCCGCGCGGGCTGGGCTGAGTTCGATCGGGACAAAACCGCGCAAATTATTGAGGTTATCACCTGCCATATTGATTTCGTTCTGGAAGGATTATCGCAAAGGAGTCTGGAGTCATGAAAAAACCGCTCATCGTCGTTGTGCTGCTTCTCCTGCTGGCCGCTGTCATTGGCGGAGGCTGGTGGTGGTACCAGAGCAGCCAGCAGAAAGCGCTCACGCTGTATGGCAACGTGGATATTCGTACCGTCAACCTCAGCTTCCGCGTGGGCGGGCGGCTGGCGTCGCTCAGCGTCGACGAGGGCGATGCGATTAAAGCCGGGCAGACCCTGGGCGAGCTGGACCGAGCGCCCTACGAGAATGCCCTGCAGCAGGCTCAGGCCAACGTTTCCACCGCCCAGGCGCAGTACGACCTGATGATGGCGGGGTATCGCTCGGAAGAGATCGCTCAGGCCGCCGCCGCGGTCAACCAGGCGCAGGCCGCTTACGACTATGCGCAGAATTTTTACCAGCGCCAGCTGGGGCTGCGCAAAAGCAGCGCCATCTCCGCTAACGACCTGGAAAACGCCCGCTCATCGCGCGATCAGGCCCAGGCGACGCTGAAGTCCGCGCAGGATAAGCTGCGCCAGTACCGCGCCGGTAATCGTCCGCAGGAAATCGCCCAGGCCAAAGCCAGCCTTGAACAGGCGCAGGCCGCGCTGGCACAGGCGAAGCTGGATCTGCACGATACCACGCTGGCCTCGCCGTCCGACGGGACGCTGATGACCCGCGCCGTCGAGCCGGGCAGCATGCTCAGCGCTGGCGGCACGGTGATGACGTTATCGTTAACCCATCCGGTGTGGGTGCGCGCCTATATCGATGAAAAAAACCTCGGTCAGGCCCAGCCGGGTCGCGAAGTGCTGCTTTACACCGATAGTCGCCCGGATAAACCCTACCGCGGCAAAATCGGCTTCGTCTCCCCAACCGCTGAATTCACGCCGAAAACTGTGGAAACGCCGGACCTGCGCACCGATCTGGTTTATCGCCTGCGTATTGTGGTCACCGATGCCGACGACGCGCTGCGCCAGGGAATGCCGGTCACCGTCACCTTCAGTCACGGAAACGGCCAATGAGCGAGGACGTGATTACGCTGAGCGGCCTGACCCGGCGCTTTGCCGGCATGGATCGCCCGGCCGTCGCGCCGCTGGACTGCACCATTCACTCCGGCTATGTGACCGGTCTGGTGGGCCCGGATGGCGCCGGAAAAACCACCCTGATGCGCATGCTCGCCGGGCTGCTGAAGCCCGACGCAGGCAGCGCAAAAGTGATCGGCTTCGACCCGATTGCCGACGACAGCGCCCTGCATGCGGTGCTCGGCTATATGCCGCAGAAATTCGGCCTGTATGAAGATCTGACGGTGATGGAAAACCTGACGCTCTACGCCGATCTGCGCAGCGTGACCGGCGAGGCGCGGGAAAAAACCTTCGCCAGGCTGCTGGAATTTACCTCCCTCGGCCCCTTTACCGGCCGGCTGGCGGGCAAGCTTTCCGGCGGCATGAAGCAGAAACTGGGCCTGGCCTGCACCCTCGTCGGCGAACCGAAAGTCCTGCTGCTGGACGAACCCGGCGTCGGCGTCGACCCTATCTCGCGCCGTGAACTGTGGCAGATGGTGCACGAACTGGCGGGCGACGGAATGCTGATCCTCTGGAGCACCTCTTATCTTGATGAGGCCGAGCAGTGCCGGGACGTTCTGTTGATGAACGAGGGCCAGCTGCTCTACCAGGGGGCGCCAAAAGAGCTGACGCAGACCATGGCCGGACGCAGCTTTTTGGTTTCCAGCGCCCGGGAGAATAACCGCCGCCTCCTCCAGCGTACGCTGAAGCTGCCGCAGGTCAGCGATGGCGTGATTCAGGGTAAATCGGTACGCCTGATCCTTAAAAAAGAGGCCAGCATCAGCGATGTACAGAAGGCTGGCGCTATGCCGCCGCTGGAGGTCGCCGAAACCGCGCCGCGCTTCGAGGATGCCTTTATCGACCTGCTGGGCGGCGCCGGTACTGCCGAATCGCCGCTGGGCAACATTATCCACACCGTGGAAGGCTCCCGTGAGGACACGGTGATTGAAGCGCAGACCCTGACCAAGAAATTCGGCGATTTTGCCGCCACCGACCACGTCGATTTTCAGGTCAAACGCGGGGAGATTTTCGGCCTCCTCGGGCCTAACGGCGCAGGAAAGTCCACGACGTTTAAGATGATGTGCGGCCTGCTGGTCCCCACCTCCGGGAAAGCGCTGGTGCTGGGCATGGACCTGAAAGTCAGCTCCGGCAAGGCGCGTCAGCATTTGGGCTATATGGCACAGAAGTTCTCGCTCTACGGCAACCTTTCCGTTGAGCAGAACCTGCGCTTCTTCTCCGGCGTCTACGGCCTGCGCGGACGGGCGCAGAACGACAAAATCGCCAGCATGAGCGAGGCGTTTGGCCTGAAAAGCATCGCCCGGCAGGCCGCCGACGATCTGCCGCTCGGCTATAAACAGCGCCTGGCGCTGGCCTGCTCGCTGATGCACGAGCCGGATATCCTGTTTCTTGATGAACCCACTTCCGGAGTCGATCCCCTCACCCGCCGCGAATTCTGGCTGCATATCAATAGCATGGTGGATAAAGGCGTGACGGTGATGGTCACTACCCACTTTATGGATGAAGCGGAGTATTGCGATCGTATCGGCCTGGTCTATCGCGGCAAACTGATCGCCAGCGGCACGCCGGACGATCTGAAGGCGCTGGCGGCGGATGATGAACAGCCTGACCCGACGATGGAGCAGGCGTTTATCACCCTCATTCACGACTGGGATAAGGAGAACGCCGGTGAGCGCTAAACTGCTATCGTGGCGGCGCGTACGCGCCCTGTGCGTGAAAGAGACGCGGCAGATTGTCCGCGACCCCAGCAGCTGGCTGATTGCGGTGGTCATCCCCCTGCTGCTGCTGTTTATCTTTGGCTACGGGATTAACCTCGACTCCAGCAAGCTGCGGGTGGGCGTGCTGCTGGAGCAGCAGAGCGAAGAGGCGCTGGATTTTGTCCATACCATGACCGGCTCCCCTTATATTGACGCCACCATCAGCGATAACCGCCAGGAACTGGTGCAGATGATGCAGGCGGGACGCATTCGCGCCCTGGTCACCCTACCGGTGGACTTCGACCAGAAGATGGCCCGTCCCGGCGACGACGCGCCGATCCAGCTCATCACCGACGGCAGCGAACCCAATACCGCTAACTTCGCCCAGGGCTACGTCGAAGGCATCTGGCAAATCTGGCAGCAGCAGCGGGCGGAAGATCGCGGTGAAACCTTCGAGCCGCTGATCGACGTGCAGATGCGCTACTGGTTTAACCCGGCCGCCATCAGCCAGCATTTTATTATCCCCGGCGCGATTACCATCATTATGACGGTGGTCGGCGCGATCCTGACCTCGCTGGTGGTGGCCCGCGAGTGGGAACGCGGCACGATGGAAGCGCTGCTGTCGACCGAAATTACCCGCGCCGAGCTGCTGCTGTGCAAGCTGATCCCCTACTATTTCCTCGGCATGCTGGCGATGCTGCTGTGTATGCTGGTGGCGGTGTTTATTCTCGGCGTGCCGTTCCGCGGTTCGCTGGTGATTCTGTTTTTTATTACCAGCCTGTTTTTGCTGAGTACCCTGGGCATGGGGCTGCTGATTTCCACCATTACCCGCAACCAGTTTAACGCCGCGCAGGTCGCGCTGAATGCCGCGTTCCTGCCGTCAATCATGCTCTCCGGGTTTATTTTTCAGATAGACAGCATGCCGGCGATAATCCGCGCGGTGACCTACGTGATCCCGGCGCGCTATTTTGTCAGCACCCTGCAAAGCCTGTTTCTGGCGGGCAACATCCCGGTGGTGCTGCTGGTGAACGTGATGTTTTTAATCGCCTCGGCGGTGATGTTTATCGGCCTGACGTGGCTGAAAACCAAACGGCGTCTGGATTAATTTGCCTGCGTGCTCCCCGGTACAAGGGCTGGCAAACGGGTAGCCCGGATAAGCGCAGCGCAATCCGGGGATCACAAAGAGAGAATATAAGATGTTTCATCGCTTATGGACGTTAATCCGCAAAGAGCTACAGTCGCTGTTGCGCGAACCGCAGACGCGGGCGATTTTGATTATGCCGGTGCTCATTCAGGTGCTGCTGTTCCCCTTTGCCGCCACGCTGGAGGTAACGAACGCCACCATCGCCATCTATAACGAAGACAACGGCAAGCACGCCGTGGAGCTGACCCAGCGCTTTGCCCGCGCCAAAGCCTTCACCCACGTGCTGTTACTGAAAAGCCCTCAGGAAATAAGACCGACCATCGATGAACAAAAAGCGCTATTGGTCGTGCGTTTCCCGGCGGATTTTTCGCGCAACCTCGACACCAACCAGACCGCCCCGCTCCAGCTGCTGCTGGACGGGCGCAACTCCAACAGCGCACAAATTGCCGCCAACTACCTCCAGCAGATCGTCAAAAGCTATCAGCAGGACCTGCTGGAAGGCAAAGCCAAACCGAACAATAGCGAGCTGGTGGTACGCAACTGGTATAACCCGAATCTCGATTACAAATGGTTCGTGGTGCCGTCGCTGATCGCCATGATCACCACCATCGGCGTAATGATCGTCACCTCGCTCTCCGTTGCCCGCGAGCGCGAACAGGGAACGCTCGACCAGCTGCTGGTCTCGCCGCTGGCAACCTGGCAGATCTTTATCGGTAAAGCGGTCCCGGCGCTAATTGTCGCCACCCTGCAGGCGACCATCGTGCTGGGGATCGGTATCTGGGCCTATCAGATTCCCTTCGCTGGCTCACTGCTGCTGTTTTACTTCACGATGATCGTTTACGGTCTGTCGCTGGTAGGATTCGGACTGCTGATTTCGTCGCTGTGCTCCACGCAGCAGCAGGCGTTTATCGGCGTATTCGTCTTTATGATGCCGGCGATTTTACTCTCCGGCTACGTTTCGCCGGTGGAAAATATGCCGGTATGGCTACAAAACCTGACGTGGGTGAACCCGATTCGTCATTTCACCGATATCACCAAGCAGATCTATTTGAAGGATGCGAGTCTGGAAATCGTGTGGGGAAGTTTGTGGCCGCTACTGGTCATAGCGGCCACCACCGGCTCGGCGGCGTATGCGATGTTCCGAAGAAAGATCGCGTAATACTCGTCATCGTTCAAGCCACAACTGCGTTGGCTCGCCTTGCTCCCCCCAGTCACATAGTTATCTATGCTTCTGGGGATTCGCTGCGTTGCCGCCTTGTTGTAGCCCGAACGATTTAGCGTATCTGTTTTTATCTTTCGCCAGCAGTGAAACCACCGCCGGACCGGCCAGTATTGCCAGCCCGGCGAGGGCCAGCAGCAGGTTATTGTGCAGCACGCGCGACAGCAGCCACAGCACGATCACCGCGGTACCGAAGTACCAGGTGGTGGTGAGTTCCTCAAGGAAATCACCGACGTCGCGCCAGCGCTCATCGTGATGGCGCTGCAAAAACAGCATCGACACTAACGTGACGCCGTACAGCACGCACAAACCTAATCCGACGCGCACCAGCGCGCCGCTCATCCAACCCATCACCAGTACTGCCACGACCAGTAGATGCAACATAATCTGCCAGCAACTAAGACCCGTTGCGACGCGTACACGTTGTTGCCACTTCATGGCTTCTCTCCTGAAGGATTTTTCTCTGCTACTCAGAGTACCGCACTTTACGGAAAATTCCGTATCACCGCATCTTTTTGTGACCTCTACTACACTATTTCCTACAGGAAAGTGACATTGCCCAGAGAAATAAGGACAAACAAATGCCGCGATTTTCGTTAAACGTGCTGACAATTAACACCCATAAAGGGTTTACTGCGTTCAATCGCCGCTTTATTTTGCCCGAATTACGCGAAGCGGTGCGCAGCGTCAGCGCCGACATTGTTTGCCTGCAGGAGGTGATGGGGGCGCACGAAATTCATCCGCTGCATATCGAAAACTGGCCGGATACCACCCACTATGAGTTTCTGGCCGATACCATGTGGAGCGATTACGCCTACGGCCGCAACGCCGTTTACCCGGAAGGGCATCACGGTAACGCGGTCCTCTCCCGCTTTCCCATTGAACATTATCAAAATCTCGATGTTTCGGTCGGCAACAGCGAAAAGCGCGGCCTGCTCTACTGCCGCATCGTCCCGCCGGAAAGCGGCATCGCTATCCATTTATTCTGCGTGCACCTGGGACTGCGCGCTCATCAACGCCAGGCCCAGCTGACGATGCTGGCGGACTGGGTGAACGGTTTACCCGCGGGCGAACCGGTGGTGGTAGCCGGTGATTTTAACGACTGGCGGCAGCAGGCGAACCGCCAGCTTAAAGCCCAGGCCGGGCTGGAGGAGATTTTTACCCGCGCCAGAGGGCGCCCGGCGCGCACTTTCCCGGTCAGCTTTCCGCTGCTGCGACTTGACCGCATCTATGTAAAAAACGCCCACGCCAGCCAGCCCAGAGCGCTGGCGTTAAAACAGTGGCGTCATCTATCCGATCATGCACCGCTTAGCGTGGAGATACATCTGTGAAATGCAGCTGGCAGGAAGGAAACCGCATTCGGCTATTAGAAAATGGCGATAACTATTATCCGGCGCTGTTTGCCGCCATCGGCCGCGCGCAGCAGCGGGTGATCCTTGAGTCTTTTATCTGGTTTGAAGATGACGTCGGCAAACAGCTCCATGCCGTTCTGTTAAAAGCGGCCCAGCGCGGCGTGCGCGTCGAGGTCTTACTGGACGGCTACGGCTCGCCGGATTTAAGCGAAAGCTTTGTGGGCGAGCTGACGTCGGCTGGCGTGATTTTTCGCTATTACGATCCGCGCCCGCGCCTGCTCGGCATGCGCACCAATTTATTTCGCCGTATGCATCGCAAAATCGTGGTGATTGACGACGTTACCGCCTTTGTCGGCGGCATTAACTACTCCGCCGAGCACATGACCGATTACGGTCCGGAGGCCAAACAGGATTACGCCGTACAGGTCGAAGGGCCGGTGGTGCTCGATATTCTGCAATTTGAACTCGAAAACCTCCCCACCAGCGAAGCGACACGACGCTGGTGGCAGCGGCGTCGGCATAAGCCTGAAATCAACCGCAACCCCGGCGAAGCGCAGGCGCTGTTTATCTGGCGGGATAATCAGGATCATCGCGATGATATTGAGCGTCACTATCTGAAGATGCTGACCAGCGCCCGCCGGGAAGTGATTATCGCTAACGCCTACTTTTTCCCCGGCTATCGGCTGCTGCACGCTATGCGCAACGCTGCCCGCCGCGGCGTGCGCGTTAAGCTCATCGTTCAAGGTGAGCCGGATATTCCGATTGTCAAATTCGGCGCGCGCCTGCTCTACCACTATCTGGTAAAAGGCGGCGTGCAGATTTTCGAATATCGCCGCCGTCCGCTGCACGGCAAAGTGGCGCTGGCGGACGATCACTGGGCCACGGTGGGCTCCAGCAACCTCGACCCCCTGAGCCTGTCGCTGAATCTGGAAGCCAACCTGGTGATTCACGACCGCGAGTTTAACCAGACGCTGCGCGATAATCTCAATGGCTTAATCCTTAACGACTGCCGCGAGGTCGATAAGCGCATTTTGTCGAAACGAACCTGGTGGCGGCTCGGCATTAGCGTGCTGGCGTTCCACTTCCTGCGCCACTTCCCTGCCTGGGTCGGATGGCTACCGGCCCATACGCCGCTGCTGTCGCGGGTTCAGCCCCCGGTACAGCCAGAAATAGAAACCCAGGACCGCGTGGACCCGGAAAACCAGGAGGTGAAATCCTGATGGCGAAATCTCACCCTCGCTGGCGGATGGCGAAAAAAATCCTGACGGTGCTCTTTTTTATCGCCGTCGCCGTTCTGCTGGTGGTCTATGCGCAAAAAATCGACTGGCAGGACGTGTGGAAGGTCATTCGCGATTACAACCGTACGGCGCTGCTCAGCGCCATCGGGTTGGTTATCGCCAGCTACCTGATCTATGGCTGCTACGACCTGCTGGGGCGCGCTTACTGCGGCCACAAGCTGGCTAAACGCCAGGTGATGCTGGTGTCGTTTATCTGCTACGCCTTTAACCTGACGCTCAGCACCTGGGTGGGTGGGATTGGTATGCGCTATCGGCTCTACTCGCGCCTCGGCCTGAGCGGCGCAACCATTACCCGTATCTTCTCTCTGAGCATTACCACCAACTGGCTGGGCTATATTCTGCTCGGCGGCATTATTTTTAGCTCCGGCATGGTGAAGGTGCCCGAGCGCTGGTATATCAGCCAGTCGTCGCTGCAAATTCTGGGCGTCGTTTTACTGCTGATTTCCGCGTTTTACCTGTGGGCCTGCGCCTTTGCTAAAAAGCGCCATCTGACGATAAAAGGCCAGCGGCTGGTGCTGCCGTCCTGGCGCTTCGCGATATTGCAGATGGCGGTTTCCAGCCTGAACTGGATGGCGATGGGGGCGATTATCTGGCTGCTGCTGGGCCCGCAGGTGGACTATTTTCTCGTGCTCGGCGTGCTGCTGGTCAGCAGCATTGCGGGGGTTATCGTGCATATTCCGGCAGGCATTGGCGTGCTTGAGGCGGTATTTATCGCCATGCTTTCCGGGGAAGAGATTTCGCGCGGCGCGATTATTGCCGCCCTGCTTGCCTATCGCGCCCTGTACTACTTCCTGCCGCTGCTGCTGGCGACCATCGGCTACCTGATTCTGGAGAGTCGTGCGAAGCATCTGCGGGAGAAAAACCAGCGCAAGCTGGCGGGCGAGTAGTCAAAAAAGCCCCGGTCGCGCATGCTGACCGGGGCTACAGGTTTACCACCGTCTGAGATCCGGGAACGAGTTAACGACGGTTGCCGAAAATGCGCAGCAGCATCAGGAACAGGTTGATAAAGTCCAGATACAGCGTCAGCGCCCCAAGAATCGAGTATTTGCGCAGCGTTGACGCATCGCGAACGTCAATCTGCTCGCCGATGTTTTTCAGCTTCTGGGTGTCATAGGCGGTCAGGCCGACGAAGACGATCACCCCGATGTAGGTCACCGCCCACATCAGCGCTTCGCTCTTCAGCCAGAAGTTAACCAGCGACGCCAGCAGGATACCGATAAGCGCCATAAACAGCATATTGCCGAAGCCGCTCAGGTCGCGTTTAGTGGTATAGCCGTAAAGGCTCATCACGCCAAACATCCCGCCTGCCACCACGAAGGTACTGGCGATCGATGAGTAGGTATAGACGAGGAATATACTGGATAAGGTGAGCCCGGTTAGCGCCGAATAGAGCATAAACAGGGTGGTCGCCATTCCCGCGCTCAGCCGCTGCACCATGCCGGAGAGCACGAATACCAGCCCCAGCTGGGCGATGATCAGGCCGAAAAAGGTTATTTTGCTGGAAAAGACAAACATCATCACCGCAGGGGTGTTGGCCGCAAACCACGCGATAAACGCCGTGAGCAGCAGCCCGACCGTCATCCAGCCGTACACCTGCGCCATATAAGTTTGAAGTCCGCTGCGACCCTGTACGATCGCCCCGGAACGAGGATATCTATCCATGACTGTCTCCTGATTAACGAAATTTATCTTCTAAGCGTACCACACTACCAGCGTTCTGCCGCTTCACGGTCGCTATCTCGCGCATCGACCCAGCGCTCGCCTTCCGGCGTCGCCTCCCGCTTCCAGAACGGCGCGCGGGTCTTCAGGTAATCCATAATAAACTCCCCCGCCGCAAACGCGCTACCGCGGTGGGCGCTGGTGACGCCGACAAAGACAATCTCCTCCCCGGGCCACATCTCGCCGATACGGTGAATCACCGTCACCCGGCCCAGCGGCCAGCGCTCGCGCGCCTGTTCCACAATCTCCGCCAGCGACTTTTCCGTCATCCCCGGATAGTGTTCGAGGGTCAGCGCTTTGACGCTGTCGCCAAGGTTGTGGTTGCGGACCTTGCCGGTAAACGTCACTACCGCGCCGTCTTCATCGCGCTCGGCCAGCCAGGGGTATTCGTCGCCGACCTTAAAGCGGTCATGGCTGACTATAATACGCGTCTGCGTCATGTTATCCCCCGGTAACCGGCGGGAAAAACGCCACTTCATCACCGGCCGCCAGCGGGTGATCAAACGTCGTCAGCGTCTGGTTTACCGCCGCCAGCAGCTTGCCCTCCTCCAGCGCCAGCGCCCAGCGGTCGCCGCGGGCGATCAGCTGCTGGCGAACGGCTTCAACCGTGGTCAGGCCTTGCGGATCGAGCTTCAGGGAGTCGGTGCCGAGCAGTTCGCGCACCTGGGCAAAAAAAAGAACCTTAATCATGGCTATCTTCCACTCTGAAATCGCCGGACTTGCCGCCGCTTTTCGCCAGCAGGCGCACCGGACCTATCACCATATCTTTCTGCACCGCTTTGCACATATCGTAAATCGTCAGCGCGGCGACGGAAGCGGCGGTCAGGGCTTCCATCTCAACGCCGGTTTTCCCGGTCAGACGGCACAGGGATTCGATACGCACCCGGTTATGCTCGGGCTGCGCCTGCAGATTGACTTCGACTTTGCTCAGCATCAGCGGATGGCAAAGCGGAATCAGCTCCCAGGTGCGTTTTGCCGCCTGGATCCCGGCAATGCGCGCGGTGGCAAAGACATCGCCTTTGTGATGGCTACCGTCGATAATCATCGCCAGCGTCGTGGCCTGCATTTCAACATAGGCCTCGGCGCGCGCTTCGCGAACCGTCTCCGCTTTCCCTGAGACATCGACCATGTGCGCTTCGCCGGCGGCGTTAATATGGGTCAACTGCGTCATAAATTACTTCTTAAGATGAGAGATAAAGTTGCACGGGCGCGTGCGCGCATCGAGCTGCGGCGCAATAATATTGTCCCATGCGGTACGACAGGCTTTGGTTGAGCCGGGCATCGCAAAAATCAGCGTGCGGTTCGCCACCCCGGCAACGGCGCGGGACTGCAGGGTCGAGGTACCGATCTCTTCGAAGGAGAGCATGCGGAACACCTCGCCGAAACCTTCCACTTCGCGGTCAAACAGCGGCAGCAGCGCTTCCGGCGCCTGGTCGCCGTCGGTAAAACCGGTGCCGCCGGTAATCAGCACCACCTGCACCTCATCGCCGGCAATCCACGCCGACACCTGGGCGCGAATGGCGTAGCGGTTCTCTTTCACAATCGCCTTATCGACGATGACGTGCCCCGCCTCCTCAGCCGCGTCGCGCAGCCAGTGTCCGGAGGTGTCGTCTTCTTCGCCACGTCGGCTGGAGACGGTGAGAATAGCAATACGGGTCGGGATAAACTCAGCGCTGGCCTGGCTCATCTGATCGCTCCTTAAAATGAATTATCCGCCAATATAGGACAGGTTCTGGGTAATACCGGTGTTGCCCTGATGCAGGAAGTGGGTCTGTTTTTTGTGCGTTAACGCCTCGGATATGCGCGCCTCCAGCGCCGGCTGCTGCTGCTCATCGGCGAGCAGATCGCGCAGATCGACGCCGCCTTCGCCAAACAGGCACAGGTGCAATTTACCCACGGAAGAGACGCGCAGACGGTTACAGGTGGCGCAGAAGTCTTTTTCATAAGGCATAATCAGACCGATTTCCCCGGCATAATCCGGATGGCAAAACACCTGCGCCGGGCCGTCGCTACGCTGGCGGATCTGATGGATCCAGCCGCGACGCAGCAGCTCATCGCGCAGCACCATGCCCGAGATATGATGGCGGCGGAACAGATCGCTGCCTTCGCCGGTTTCCATCAATTCAATAAAACGCAGCTGAATGCGGCGCGGCTGGATCCACGCCAGAAAAGTGTCGAGCTGGTGATGGTTAACGTCGCGCATCAGCACGGTATTGACCTTCACTTTTTCGAAGCCAGCGGCAAATGCGGCATCGATGCCGTCCATCACCTGATGAAACTTGTCCTGGCCGGTGATGGCGTGAAACTGACGCGCATCGAGGCTGTCCACGCTGACGTTAATCGCCGTCAGCCCGGCATCGCGCCAGCTTTCAACGTCGCGCGCCAGCCGGTAGCCGTTGGTGGTGACCGCAATCTGGCGAATAGAAGGGTTTTCCCGCACCGCGGCGATGATGTCGGTAAAATCGCGACGCAGCGAGGGTTCGCCGCCGGTCAGGCGCACCTTTTCCGTCCCCAGGGCGGAGAACGCGCGCGTCACGCGGCGAACTTCATCAACGCTGAGAAAGCCTTTATTGGTGACGGCGCCGGGCTTATAGCCATCGGGGAGACAGTAGGTACAACGAAAGTTGCATACGTCGGTAATTGATAAACGCAGATAGTAAAACTTCCGCGCAAATGCATCGGTAAGCTGTGAAGCCATAGACACCTTTCCAAATACGGGAGACGCGGTCATTTCTTTTCGCGCCCTGGTGGCAACCGAAGTTGTCACGGCCAAAGCACCATATCTTTCGACACAGGCACAGAGGCTAGAGTGTTAGTGGGTTACGCCGAATAGTAGCGCTTTAATAACGGTTATGCTATTTCCAGTTTCGTTATATAATCATGTACATATCGATACGATCGCGTATTTTCGCTACAGAATAGCTAAAAACCACGCTTTTGCATTGATGTCGGTCAGTTTGTCAGATTCAGCCCATCGTCTTTTAGGGGTAGATCGGTTACTGTGAGCCCGATAAATGGTTATAAGGGATTTTTATGCGCAATCGCACTTTCGCCGATCTGGATCGCGTGGTGGCACTCGGCGGCGGGCACGGGCTGGGCCGGGTAATGTCATCCCTCTCTTCGCTCGGTTCACGCCTCACCGGCATCGTCACCACGACCGATAACGGCGGCTCTACGGGGCGCATTCGTCGCGCGGAAGGCGGCATCGCCTGGGGCGATATGCGCAACTGTATTAATCAGCTCATCGCCGAACCCAGCGTGGCCTCGGCGATGTTTGAGTACCGTTTTAGCGGCAACGGCGAGCTTTCCGGGCATAACCTCGGCAATTTGATGCTTAAGGCGCTGGATCACCTGAGCGTACGCCCGCTTGAAGCGATCAATTTGATCAGGAATCTTCTTAAGGTCGACGCGTTTCTGATCCCGATGTCGGAACAACCGGTCGATCTTATGGCCATCGACCATGAAGGGCACGAAGTTTACGGTGAAGTGAATATCGATCAGCTTGCCAGCGTGCCGCGCGAGCTTATGCTCTCCCCGCCGGTGCCCACCACCCGTGAAGCGATAGAAGCCATCGCCGAAGCCGATTTAATCCTGATTGGCCCCGGCAGCTTCTATACCAGCCTGATGCCGATTCTGCTGCTTGATGAGATGGCGAAGGCGCTGCGCCGTACGCCCGCGCCAATGGTGTTTATCGATAACCTCGGCAAAGAGCATAGCCCGGCAGCCAGCCTGACGCTGGCGGACAGGGTCGCCATTATGGAGCAGCAGATTGGTAAACGGGTGATTGACGCGCTGGTTGTCGGCCCGAAAGCCGATATCGCAGGGGTTAAGGATCGGGTCGTCATTCAGACGCCGCTGGACGCCAGCGATGTGCCCTATCGTCACGATCGCCAGCTGTTGCGCCGCGCGCTGGATAAAGCGATTCAGGCCTTAGGTTAATCCTCAACGCGGCCTTATCCTCACGACAAAAACAGGCAGGCTTAAAATCTTAAGGTTGTCTTAAAAAAAAACGGGCAGCATAGCGAACATCTCTTTATGTGGACTTCGCTATGTCGTTATTTTCTTTACGTCGGCCAATGCTTAACCGTACGGTCTATTTGATTCTGTTCGCCTGCTATATTGGCCTGGCGCTGAACATCGCTTTCTATCGCCAGGCGTTTACCCTGCTGCCGGTCAACGGCCTGCATAACTGGCTGGTGTTCCTCAGTATGCCGATAGTGGCTATCAGCGTGATGAATATCATCACCACGCTAGCGTCATTTCTTAAGCTTGACCGCCTCGTTATCAGCCTGTTTATTCTGCTTAGCGCCTCGGCCCAGTATTTTATCTGGACCTTTGGCGTGGTTATCGATCGGGCGATGATCACCAATATTCTCGATACCACTCCCGCCGAAAGCTTTGCGCTACTCTCTGGAAAAATGGTCCTGATCCTGGGACTCTCCGGCATTCTGGCGGTGGTCGTGGCCTGGTGGGTTAAAATCCGCAAACCGGCAACCCTGTGGCGCAGCGTGGCGGTAAGGCTGTTGAGCATCGTGGTTTCAGCGCTGCTGATTATTCTGGTCGCGGCATTTTTCTATAAAGATTACGCCTCGCTGTTTCGCAATAACAAAGAGCTGGTTAAGTCCCTGAGCCCGTCAAACAGCATTGTGGCCGTGAACTCCTGGTATGCGCATAACAGGATGGATAATCTTCCGCTGGTCAAAATTGGCGAAGACGCGGTTCAGAAGCCGGAGATGCGCAGCGGACCGCGGAAAAACCTGACTATCGTGGTGTTAGGCGAAACCTCAAGGGCGGCAAACTTTTCCCTGAACGGCTACGCCCGCGAGACCAACCCGCGCCTGAAACAGGATAATGTTATCTATTTCCCCGACACCACGTCCTGCGGCACCGCGACCGCGGTTTCTGTACCGTGCATGTTCTCTAATATGCCGCGGGCCCACTATGATGAAGAGCTGGCGCACCATCAGGAAGGCGTGCTGGATATCCTGCAGCGCGCGGGAATTCTGGTTCAGTGGAATGATAACGACGGCGGCTGTAAAGGAGCCTGCGACCGGGTACCGCACCAGAACGTCACCGATCTCAAGCTTAGCGGCCAGTGCATCGACGGAGAATGCTACGATGAGGTGCTGTTCCATAACCTGGAGAACTATATCGATAATCTGCAGCAGGACGGGATTATCGTGCTGCACACTATCGGCAGCCACGGCCCAACCTACTACAATCGTTATCCGGCGCAGTTTAAACAGTTTACGCCCACCTGCGACACCAACGAGATTCAGAGCTGCACCCAGCAGCAGCTCACCAATACCTACGATAATACGATTTTGTATGTCGATTATGTGGTCGACAAAGCGATAAAATTACTGCAGTCAAAGCAGGATAAATTTACCACCAGCCTGGTGTATCTCTCGGATCACGGCGAGTCGCTTGGCGAGGATGGGGTGTATTTACACGGGCTACCGTGGTCCATCGCCCCGGAGACGCAAAAACACGTCCCGATGCTGCTGTGGCTGTCAGCGGATTATCAACAGCGCTATGGCGTGTCCAGCCAGTGTTTGCAGCAAAAAGCGAAAACGCAAGCGTATTCGCAGGATAATCTTTTCTCCACCCTGCTCGGTCTGCTCGGGGTCAGCACCCGCGAGTACCAGGCAACAGACGATATTTTAACGCCATGTAGAGAGGCAGGCCGATGAAAATTTTAGTCATTGAAGACGATGCGCTCCTGTTACAAGGGTTAATTCTGGCGATGCAAAGCGAAGGCTACGTTTGCGACGGCGTATCAACCGCCCACGAAGCCGCCCTCTCTCTGGCCAGCAACCACTACAGCCTGGTGGTTCTCGACCTCGGCCTGCCGGATGAAGACGGTCTGCACTTCCTGGCGCGCATGCGACGGGAGAAGTTCAGCCAGCCGGTGCTGATCCTCACCGCCCGCGATACCGTTGATGACCGCATCAGCGGCCTGGATACCGGCGCGGATGACTACCTGGTTAAGCCGTTTGCGCTGGAAGAGCTGAACGCGCGCATTCGCGCCCTGCTGCGTCGTCACAATAATCAGGGCGATAACGAACTGTCCGTCGGCAATCTGCGCCTGAACGTCACCCGGCGGCTGGTCTGGCTCGGCGAGCAGTCCCTGGATTTAACGCCCAAAGAGTACGCTCTGCTTTCACGCCTGATGATGAAAGCGGGCAGCCCGGTGCATCGCGAAATTCTCTACAACGACATTTACAGCTGGGACAACGAACCGGCCACCAATACGCTGGAGGTGCATATCCATAATCTGCGCGATAAAGTCGGCAAATCACGCATCCGCACCGTCCGGGGCTTTGGCTATATGCTGGTTGATAACGCGGAGACCGAATAACGCTATGGCTTTTTTTGTCAGTGAAAACTGGACTATGCGTCATCGGCTGCTGCTGACAATTGGCGCTATTCTGGCCGTTTGTCAGCTCATCAGCGTGTTCTGGCTGTGGCATGAAAGTCAGGAGCAGATTCAGCTGCTGGTCGCCAGCGCCATTGAAGGGCATAACAATCAGAAGCATATAGAGCATGAGGTTCGCGAAGCGGTAGCCAGTCTGCTGATCCCAAGCCTGCTGATTATCGGCCTGGCGCTGTATATCTCCCTGCTGGCGGTGAAAAAAATCACAAAGCCGCTTTCCAGACTGCAGCTCGAGCTGGAAAGCCGCACCCCGGACAATCTGCAGCCTATCACGCTGAAGGAATCGGTTCCTGAAGTCACCGCGGTGACCACCGCGATTAATCAGCTGGTGTCCCGCCTGAATTTAACCCTCGATCGCGAGCGTCTGTTTACCGCCGATGTCGCCCATGAGCTGCGCACGCCGCTGGCCGGGCTGCGTCTGCACCTGGAGCTTCTGGCGAAAGTGCATGGCGTTAGCGTGGACCCGCTAATTCAGCGTCTCGATCAAATGACCAATAGCATTACCCAACTGCTTCAGCTGGCGCGCGTTGGCCAGTCATTCTCCGCCGGAAGCTATCAGCAGGTTGCGCTGAAAGAGGATGTAATCGAACCGCTGCAGAGCGAGCTTGAGACAATGCTGCAGCAGCGCCAGCAGACGCTGGCGATCAACGTCAAGGATGGAGAGGCAATCGTGTCGGGCGACGCCACGCTGGTGCAGGTTATTTTACGTAACCTGGTCGAAAACGCGCATCGTTATAGCCCGACGGGGTCGACGATTAAAGTGTCGATAGCGCCTGGCCCAACGCCCATTCTGGCCGTTGAGGATGAAGGCCCGGGAATTGATGAGGCTAAAAGCGGTGAGTTAAGCAAAGCGTTCGTCCGCATGGACAGCCGCTATGGCGGTATTGGTCTCGGGTTAAGCATCGTCACCCGCATCGCGCAGCTGCACGACGCGCAGTTCTTTTTACATAACCGACAGCCCGGGCCCGGCGTTCGCGCCTGGGTACTCTTCCCTAAAGCTTCGCGTCAGAACGTCAGCACCCACTGATGGAAAAAGGCAACGACGATAACAAACGCGCAGGTGACTGCCAGGTATTCGCGGAAGGTTAATTTTTGCATGGCGCTATCCTCAGTAAAGTGAGGATAGTTTCGCCAAACAAGATTAAGCCAACATTAAGCATCACGGAAAATCGCGACAGAGGGGCAACAAATAACCAAAGCGTTTCGGCCACCTCGTTTTGGCTCATATGTCCGCTTTTCTGTCGGGTGGCGGCTGGCGTCTTACCCGGCCTACGAAAAACACATTCCGTCCATCGCCCGAAGACCCGGTAAGGCCCGGGCGATATTTAGCTGGCAACGCCGCTACGAAGCGGCGATAAACAGCTCGCGCAGCTGGTGAAGCTGGTCGCGAATTTGCGCCGCCTCTTCGAACTCCAGGTTCTGCGCGTGCTGCATCATCTGCCCTTCCAGCTCGTGAATCTTCTGCTGGAGCGCCTTCGGCGTTAGCACGACGACATCCGCCTCAACCGGTGAGCGAGACTTGCCGCGCCCCTTGGTTTTGGTTTTCGCGATATTCTGACCGAGGGCCAGAATGTCGACCACTTTCTTATTCAGACCCTGCGGAACGATACCGTGCTCTTCGTTGTACGCCTGCTGCTTCTCGCGGCGGCGCTCGGTTTCCCCGATCGCTTTCGCCATCGATGGAGTGATTTTATCGCCGTAGAGAATCGCTTTGCCGTTGATATTTCGCGCCGCGCGGCCAATGGTCTGAATCAGCGAGCGTTCAGAGCGCAGGAAGCCTTCTTTATCGGCATCCAGGATCGCCACCAGCGAAACTTCCGGCATATCCAAACCTTCACGCAGCAGGTTGATCCCCACCAGCACGTCAAACTCGCCGAGGCGCAGGTCGCGGATAATCTCCATGCGCTCCACGGTGTCGATGTCCGAGTGCAGGTAACGCACCCGCTCGCCGTGCTCTTCCAGATATTCGGTTAAATCTTCCGCCATGCGTTTGGTCAGCGTCGTGACCAGCACGCGCTCGTTGATCGCGGTGCGGATGCGAATCTCCGAGAGCAGATCGTCGACCTGGGTGCCTACCGGACGCACTTCGATGACCGGATCCAGCAGCCCCGTAGGACGGACGACCTGGTCCACCACCTCGTCGCCGGATTTATCCAGCTCATAGGCTCCCGGCGTCGCCGAAACATAGATGGTTTGCGGCGCCAGGGCCTCAAACTCTTCAAACTTGAGCGGACGGTTATCGAGCGCCGACGGCAGGCGGAAACCGTACTCCACCAGCGTCTCTTTGCGCGCCCGGTCCCCGCGGTACATACCGCCGATCTGCGGGATCGTGACGTGGGACTCATCGATGACCAGCAGACCATCGGCCGGCAGGTAGTCAAACAGCGTCGGCGGCGGTTCGCCCGGCCCGCGGCCCGACAGATAGCGCGAGTAGTTTTCAATCCCCGAGCAGTAGCCCAGCTCGTTCATCATTTCGAGGTCGAACTGCGTACGCTGGCTCAGACGCTGCTCTTCCAGCAGCTTGTTGTTCTCCAGCAATCGCTTACGCCGCTCCGACAGTTCAACTTTAATCTCTTCCATCGCCTGGACGATACGCTCGCGCGGGGTGACGTAGTGGGTTTTGGGATAAACGGTGAAGCGCGGGATCGTCGACTCAATATGACCGGTCAGCGGATCGAACAGCGACAGGCGCTCAACTTCCTCATCGAACAGCTCAACGCGCAGCGCGATATCGTCAGACTCCGCCGGGAAGATATCAATCACCTCGCCGCGCACGCGGAAGGTACCGCGCTGGAAGGCCTGATCGTTGCGGGTGTACTGCAGCTCGGCCAGGCGGCGCAAAATAGCGCGCTGGTCGATAATCATGCCGACCGTCAGATGCAGCATCATTTTCAGATACAGATCCGGATCGCCCAGACCGTAGATAGCGGAGACCGAGGCCACCACCACCACGTCGCGACGCTCCAGCAGCGCTTTGGTCGCCGACAGACGCATCTGTTCAATATGTTCGTTCACCGACGCATCTTTCTCGATGAAGGTGTCCGAGCTTGGCACGTAGGCTTCCGGCTGGTAGTAGTCGTAGTACGAGACGAAATACTCCACCGCGTTCTCCGGGAAGAACTCTTTCATTTCGCCGTATAGCTGCGCCGCCAGGGTTTTGTTTGGCGCCAGCACCATCGTCGGACGCTGCAGGTCAGCAATGACGTTGGCGATGGTAAACGTTTTACCTGAGCCGGTGACCCCGAGCAGAGTTTGATGCGCCAGGCCATCTTCCAGCCCCTCTTCCAGGCGACGAATGGCTTCCGGCTGATCGCCGGAGGGACGGAAAGCAGAATGCAGCTTGAACGGTTTACTCATCAATCAGAACCTGAAGAAGGGTTGAACGGCAGGTGTTTAATTCTACTCGCCGGCTCAGCTTTTGCCAATAAAAAATACTGGATATAAAAACAGTGTCGTATTATCGTAGTCGGACTAATTAGCGCTTTTTACCGCCAACATGGACGAATAAAAACCGCTTTACGGGATAATCGACCACGCTTCAGGGTTATCCCCAAAAAGTATGGCCATTTAACATTTGTCAAGCGAGGGGATGAATGTTTTATGGCAGTCGGTGACACTTTTCTTACAGGCATTGATTTTATTTAAATAATTGATATTTAATAGAATTTAATAAAAGACGGGTTTCGCGCCAATTCGGCCGCAGGCCGCGTACTCTCTAGCTTACCGCAAGTTTTCTAACTCTAATACACATGGTTATCCACAGGAATAGTGGATAACTGTCTGC